>Ga0182741_1003142_pt1 | contig 17935 bp, 8 predicted proteins | sample eDN5th37CBELigOP_FD_128874 | JGI IMG/M metagenome (GOLD analysis project Ga0182741, IMG submission 128874) | Enriched Organic Plus compost microbial communities from Emeryville, California, USA - eDNA 5th pass 37_C BE-Lig OP (version 2) (version 2) ...
CGGACGCATTGAGGACTAGGAAACTACGATTAGGTTACCACGCCTTGGTCCAAAATGCACTGATGCAGTATGGCGCTCGCATGAAGGCCTTGCATCGGGCTTTCCATCAGTGGCGTTTGGCCCTGGCTAGACGTCGAGCCAACAACAGCTTAAAGCATGGAGTGCTTAGTGAATGGGCCATCCTGACGGCAGCTGAGAGATTCCGGCGGCAGCATGTGTCGCAAATACCTGCCCGTGTGAAGTCTGGACTGAAGGAGATTGTTGCATGGGTCAAGCTAAAAGTGGCACGAGAGAAGCTACTTGGCAAAATCCTTAGCCAGACCACGGGAAGGGTGCTGCGTAGCAGCGTCGTGCGATGGAAGGCACAGGCACAACGGCTAACCATAAGTCAAGTCGAGCAAGAGATGCAAGAAAGAGCTATTTGTCATGATCGCGCAAGGAGGGTTCATCAAGCGATTCAGCAACTGCTCCGTACTACCAGAGAGGCTAGGACCAAGCGAGAGCAGCTGCACCGCGCTCGCCAAGTGGTAGACAACGTCCGTAGTCGTCACGCGTTTGCACGCCTTCGAGAGTATGCAGTGAAACGCAAGCTCCTGAATGCAAAGGCAGCACAGCTTGCGGAGAATATGAACAAGAGGATCATGAAGCGATCACTTCGCCACTGGAGGATCTGCTTAGTCTTAACAGGATGGGATCCAGAGGAGAGCAGGAGAGCTCCGTCCGCGCTGGCCACCTCGTCCACAGACGACAGTCTGCTTGCGATTCGATCCTGGCTGGGACGAGATGCACCACTTCCAGGTGTTGGCGCAGAAGGCGGTACACTCACTGCTTCAAATACTCCGACCACGACCCGATCCCCCGTCCTTTCCTCGTCTGGTGCTGGAAATGAAGATTTGTCCCTTTCAACGCTGTCATCCTCGAGGTTGTCTGATTCAGTACGGGATCTCATGCCAAAGCCGCTGGGTAGTACCAAGCCCAAGTTCTCCTCAGCCGCGCTTCGTAGCGAGTTGGCATCGAGCACCAATCGGGCGAACGCTTTGGGTCTCGTATGGAGTCCGGTCAAAGTCCTTCAAGCGAGCCGTGAGCTGTTCCGAAACGCGAATGAACTTGATGAGGACGACACATCGTTGGCTTCGTCATCTTGCTTCGGAGAGGCTTTAAAGCTTGCCCGAATCGAGAAAGACCGCGAAAAGGCCACTGGCCAGGCTGGAAGCCGGTCGAAGTCATCGAATCCACTACCACCTTCTCGAGCGTCTACATATGCTCCTCCATCCGCCGCTCCATCCAAGACAGCGCCGATGACTGCCGCAAAACCTCATCGGCGTCTTGACTTCGATCGAGCGAGACCGAAGCAGACGCGAGTTCCCACCAAGGATTATCGTTCCGCGTACGATACTGTTTCTACAACGAGCCCAGCTCCGGGAACTGGAAATCTAGCACGCCTCGTGCCTGAACGTACCGAGACCGACGTGGATGAGCTTGGCGATGAGTACCCAGCAGACCTCCCGCTTCGAGCGTTCCTAGGCGATGCCAATCCCGACGTTGATGTCAATGCCAACGCTGCTCCTCCCTCGCCGCCACACCACCCGCCTGATCAAGGGAGGGCTGAAAAAGGGGAGGACGAAGAGGACGAGAACCGCCATGCTGAACTCGACTTTGATTCTGAGTCGTTGACCTTGCGAGATCTGTTTTAACTAACAGCCGCACATGTGTGCTCATCACCTCTTATGGTCTTGACTTCTGCATGTTTCCAAGATATAGTAGTCCAATGCTGCTGTTCCGAGCCCAGGTGGAGTATTCTGATGACTCCCCTCCTCGAGGCTTGTCGACAGCCAGTCAGTGCTTATTCATTCTTCATCATCAAAATAAACCAAAGCTTCGCTAACACCAGTCAACATCACGTCAGGGGTGGTATTGCTCTCCACTCCGAAAATCCTTCGTCTCAGATATTCTTCGCCGCCTGGAATATCCTCTGCCTCAAATCCAGCCACATCCGAGGCGCCCACGCCCTGCTCCGCACGCCTCTCCGCAGCTCTCTGCTCACGTGACTCCAGGGCGAAACCCCGACTCGGAGTGAGAAAAGGTAGTTTCCGCGACCGGGGGTGTGGGAATACCCCAGCTGGAAATCTCGAAACTGAGCAACGACAAGGACATTATTTTGCCTGAAAAGCGGTACACCCGCAGTGGTTTTAGGCTAACTCCAAGACGATGCGATTCACAACTCTGGCGTGCGTATTTGTCGCACTCCTCGCCCTCGCGGCACTCGCGCCTGCGGTCGAGGCAAAGGAAAAAGGCATGGCATGCGCGGGCTGCACCCTTGCGGTGGCCTTGATCGAGCAGTATGCCCAGGTCCGCAAGTCGAATATCAATAATGCTATGAACGAACTGTGCTCCTACGTCGGCAGCATCAATGCCGATCTTGCCAAGATCTGCGGACTTGCTGTTCTGTTCCTTGCGCCCACCATTCAGGGTGACTGGGATGCTAAGGTTGCACCCGAAGTCACGTGCAACAACAAGTTCAAGTTCTGCAGCAACTTTGCCAACTGCCGATTGTTCCCCAAGTGGCCCCTCGACAAGCCTCAGCTTCACGAGGAGCAGCCCACTTCTCCTGCCTTCGAAGTTGAGGACCTTGTTCCTCACAAGGAGGACGACTTCGACACCCTCCTTGCCAAGTTCTTGAAGCAGAACACTCAGAAGAAGGATGGCCAGGCACAGTTCCGTGTTGAGCAGACCCTCACTCCTGAGCTCGCTGCTATCAGTGCTACTGTTTTCTCGACCAACCACCCCTTGGCTGAGATGATTGAGAACTTCGTTGAGCTCTTTGCTCAGCGCATTGGCCTCGCTCCTACCACCTTCGCGTTGAACACCCCTCCTCCCAAGTCCCTGAGGGAGTTGCGCGCTGCTACCGCTCGCTCGGCTTCTCGCCTTGTTGAGCGTCTCCGCCGTGCCGGCTTCGATATCAACACCTTCGAGATGCCTCGTCTTGAGGACAACCTCGAGGCCGAGGAGATCCAAGCACTGGCTACTCCTCAGCTCAAGGGTGATGTTACCAAGCACTACCCCGCTGTCGACAACGATGACGACCACTTCTCCACTGAGAACACCCTCCGTGGTGCTGACTGGCGTGGTAAGGATTGCGACGACAAGAACGCCTTCGTCTACCCCGGTCGCCGAGATCGCCACTCTTCCACCAGCGACCCCAACGTCGACCACAACTGCAACGGTATCAAGGGTGTCGATGAGAACGGCGTTGACTACGAGAAGAAGTTCTGTGGTGACCTCAACTACGGTGTCATTGCTATTGGTGACTCTGCTACAGCCCACTTCTCCATTCCTCCTCAGTGGCTCACTCCTTCCAAGATCAATAAGGACACCTTCAGCAACCTCATCCAGACCATTCTGAACGAGGCTGACTGGCCCCAGTGCTCTTCCACTACTGGTCACCCTTCCACCACTGGCTGCCCCAACTCTTCTGTGCAGTTCACCTCGCTCTACGACTACGTCCGCGCACGCAACCTCTGCAGCCACCGCGACTACCAGAACATCGGTGTTAACGGTGCCAGCTCGCGCAATGTCTACCCTGGTGTCATCACTACTCTTGCTCGTAACCAGACCTCGGACAATCCCGCGCTTGTTTTCTACGCTCTCATCGGCAACGATGTCTGCGGCAAGGATCCTTCCCCAAGTGCTATGACCAGCGTCGAGGAGTTCACTGCTAACACCAAGCAGGCGCTCGCTTATTTGGATACTGTCCTGCCTCCCAACTCGCAGGTCTTCCTCTCGGGTCTCGTCGACGGTCGCATCCTCTTCGAGGCTATGCAGAACAAGACTCACCCCATCGGTGCTACCTACCCTCAGCTCTACGACTTCCTCAACTGCCTCGAGACCTCACCTTGCGCGGGTTGGATGAACACGAACGCTGCCATTCGTGATGCCACCACCCAGCGTGCTGCTGATCTCTCGAACGTTTACCCTCAGCTTGTCAAGAACACCTACAAGAACTTCAAGGCGTACTACATTCCTTTGATGGACCTCATGAACGAGGTCGTTCAGGAGTGGACTGCTCAGGGTGGCGACAAGGCTGACTTGATCGAGTTGACCGATGGTTTCCACCCATCTACCACCGCTCAGCGCCTCCTTGCTTCCAAGATCTGGTCATTCATCACTAACAAGCTTAATGTCTTCGTTCCCATTAACCCCCACAACAACGACATCAAGCAGATCTTCGGTGACCAGGGTGGCTACTAAGCATCAGGTCATGCTGGGACCATTTCGTCATATTTCCGTTCAAACCTCTCCCGACGAAGACAAGACACACAAACCTCCTTGGATCTTCGACAACCAAATGTATTCGTTTAAGCTACTTTGATCTTGACAAAGCAAGATGGCCGATGGCGAGGACTCGCTTCCAGGGCCTGTAGTAGGCATCTTCGACCACTCGCGTCCCGTCTGCCTGTGACCGGAGTGTATATCATCGCGATTACCAACCGCCGCCCATAGTATTATCCCATACCGCGTCTGCGGCGCGCACCACGTTCCAAGCAAACGGCCAGGGTACGACGCCAAGTAAGCAGAAGCAGCAGAACCTATCAAGCTGCAAGCCTAGTTAATACCTACTGCAGTCCACGAGGCGCCTTTGCGTTTACCTCACTTGGTACCGTAGTCAAGTCCAGCTATCGGGTGTCCCATCAGCGTCTCCCTCGGAGGCCCCCTAGAATTGTCGTTCACGCCTGCCTGCCGCGCGAGACGCCTCGGTCCTTATTTGGTTCTTTCGCCGAGTGGCATAAAGTCCCCACATCCTATTAACTCGCTAAACCAAAGCGCGAGTGTTGAGTGTCGAGTGTCGTATTGGTAGTGGTAGCTTTTGTTTCTATTTGCATAAACCACGTGCGATATTCCATCCATGTCTGTTCAGTCACTCCACGCGACAATGGGCACCCGAGAGCCTTTGCATCGCCAATGTCCTCATTCGTGTTCGTTTGGCAAGCATATCCCACGCGGCAGTGTGCTTCGGGTGGGGCACTACCACCCCGCCCTCGCGGCACGTTGACCGCGCAGCGCACGCGTTGAACGCAGCATGTGTGGGCGCATGGCGAACGGTGGGCGGCGGGGTGAACCCATCCACCCGTGTGCGGCCGATCCGGTTTCGCGCGCTTTTTTGGACGAAATTCACACTGTGGTGTGTGTAAATATAAATCGTGATTTCTCGCGACTGGGTGGTGTAGGTGACTTGGTGTGTTGTGGGTTACTTGCGGGGTGGTGCGGGTTATTCGTTTGATAGAGTACTATACTACAAAAACCCACGCACGTGATGTTTTTAACAAGATTCATCTCCGAACTCGATATCAAGTGAGCAAAACGCTCACACAACACACGACTCACCCTATTCCAACCGCGTGCGTTTTGCGCTGGACTGATTTTTAGATCCCTCGCGCCGTTGAGACGTCGCCCGCGCGGACGATAGCCTCCCCTTCGACTGCCCCAGCGCCGAAACGAGTCAATTTCACACCTCGCGCGAGAGGCTGACACGAGACGAAACTAGTCTACCATGAGCGAGAGCAGTGAGACGAGCTTGCGCGGCTCGGTGTTGAACACTACGACTGTGCCTGCCCCGCTCTCTCCACCGAGAAAGTCCCAAAACGCTACAGAGACCCCCATCACACCTCCACACGCGCCCAGACCTCGTCCAGAAGCTCACTACAGGAGTGCGGGAAGGCTGGGCCATGCACATGCCACAGGAACGACAACATCACAATATGCCAACAAAGGCAGTGTTTCGGGACTTCACTCGAGCCTGCTCTCCACGCTTGGCAGTGCATCCGTTCGAAGGATACAGCCCTTACTCCCTGCTACGGTGACTGGTGAGAGCTCACCTTTGCCACATGCACATGACCCCTGCAGCACACTGCCCAAGCCTGAGTTCGTGTTCACCCCGGCACGCGCAGGTCATCGAGAATCAGATGTTATCGACACCAGCGGCACAACCACGACGTCGACAAACCCGAATCTGCTCAGTTTGCCTCTCGGAGCCATTGGCAGCACAAGTGATGGAAACGGCACCAGCGGCAGCAGCAACAACAACAGGCAAGCCTCCCATCGTCAACACGCTAGTCCAAATCGGTTTTGGATGTCCTTCACTCCGCTGGTCAACGGCAGCATGCACAAGACAAACCTTGTGGCATCCGCAGCACTACCTCCACTGCCCTCCAACAACTCAGGAGCGGGCTCGGCCACTCTTGGAAACAACAATAATAACGGAACCACTGCAGCAGGCACGACAACCGCGACTACAACTGCGACAACGACGGCGTCAAGCCGGCGGCAGTTCTCACTGGCCTCGGCTATTTCCTCCATTCGAGCCACCCATGAGCAGCAAGGTCCTCCAACCCCTATGATTATCGGAGGACCGGCCTCCAATGGAAATAATGGTGGCAACGGCGAGGATACGATTCTTCGACCGGTTCTGCGACCCCCTCACTTCTTCTCACCGAAGATTCTTAGTCCAGGCCATCACCACCTGGGTCTACCGCGGCCGCAGGCAGATGATTATGAAATGGGCCTCGACAAGCATGGTCGTGACTCTCTCACGCTCGGAAAGCCCTCAAGTTCTACGCGCGCTCTTATCATGAGTGAAACTAGTGGCCCAGCAAGCAACCAGCCTGATCTTCGGTCAAGTCTCCCGATTCCTGATCTCCCCAACTCACTGCGCGAGCCTCTGAGCAACGTGCAATCCCTTCCTACAACAACGCCAGGCTCCCCTGACCTCGTGGGTATGAAGTCTCAGACAGTAGGCCGTGCTGCGCCAGTTCATCCTGGGCGTTCACCCGTCAGACGTGCACTGATCATGGCGTCCGCTGGTTTGGACTCTCCACTAATGTCGCGCCATGACAAGTCGCCCAGACCTTCGCATCTCAGCAACGTGCATAGTGGGACTATGACACCACAGCACGCTTCTAAACTCTCGCGGGCGTTGGCACAGCCTGTCGTAACCCCTGAGTATCGTCTGCGAGTGCCATCTCGCAGCTATGGCGCGCATGCAACAGATAGTGATCACGCCTCTGACTGGGCACATCCAGGAAGCGAGCTTGTGGCACCCATGCGGCCATTCGCTCGATTCTCCCAGGAAGCAGACACAGAATCGCAGGCTCTTGGAGCCTCGTCTGTCGTGAGTTCCGCAACATCCGAGTCTCAGGACTCTACGAGCGTGGCGTGCCCTATCATTGGTGCTTCCCTGCAGAATACCTCGCTTGCAACCGGCAGTGGCCTTGACTTATCAATCGCTCCGGTTGATTCAGCGCGACTCGTCAAGGAATCAACCACTATTGATAAGCACGACGCAACTGAATTCGACTCACTTGCAGGTGATTTGGCCAATGCGTCTGTGGTGTCACTAGCATCCTCGACTATTCCAGGATCTATTTCTGATGCATCAAGTACCAGCACAGGGCTGGGAACTGCCGTTACCATCACCGCTGGGGCCATTGTCTCCACAGCCGCGTCTGCAGCCGTAGCCTCGCTACAAATCCCGACCGCAGCATCAGATGCAGGTGAGTTCGTTCTGCCTGCGGGTAAGGGTGCAACAGGTGTTACCATCCGGACTCGTTATGCAACACGGTATGGTGGAGTACCGAGGGAAGTTGTGACTCATGAGGTCACGACCGAACCTGCACTCCCTTCTGTCACGGCATCAGGCCCCACTGCCGCGCCAACTGCCTCTGCGTCTGGCGCTGCAGGTTCTTCTTCGGCTTCCGCCTCCAGCTCAGGTAGCCACACGCGTACGACGCGAAGTCAGGCTATGGCGGCGGCTGCAGCGGCTGCGACGGATGCACATCCAGCGATCTACCCTGCGGAGGCGCAAACCTCCAAAGCCCACGAGCCGCACCACGCACCAGCAGAGAAGACTACCAATTCCTCCTCTGCAGGCGTTTCAAGCGCAGGTGCAGCTCAACAGCAGCAACAGCAACAACAGCAACAACAGCAACAACAGCAACCCCAGTCGGCTGGTTCAGCATCCCAGCAACAGCAACAACAACAGGCAGTCCAGGCTGAAAAACCAAAGCCTTGTCACTGCAAGAAGAGCCGATGCTTAAAGCTGTACTGCGAGTGCTTTGCACGCGGCGCCTATTGCAATGGCTGCAACTGCTCATGCTGCCAGAACACGGTTGAGCACGAGGACGCGCGTCAACGAGCAATCCAGCAGACTCTTGATCGCGACTCGAATGCGTTCTTCCGAGGCAGTAATGGAGGTATTATTCAAGCAGGCGACGGAGCAGACGCGCCCGGAGCCATTGACGCCAAGCATAAGAAGGGTTGTCACTGCAAGAAGAGTGGTTGCCTCAAGAAGTACTGTGAGTGCTACCAATCAGGTGTCTCATGTGGGCCCCATTGCAAGTGCTCAGATTGTAAGAACTCGCACACAACAGCGTTTACCTGTGGTACGGCTACCCATCAACAGGACGGTCCAAAGCTTCACGAAAAGGAGCACACACTCCTTGATTCTCAGTCGTCAAGTGATGAGGGGGAAGAGTTAGAGACCGAGCCCAGCAAGACCGAGTTCCAAGTCCAACTCGCGGACGAGGCTGCCATCACGCGCATAGATGGGGAACCAGAAATTGCTCATGAGCACGACGACCTAAATGTTATCGAGACCCATCTTGATGCATCTGCCAACGCTGAAGACGATGTTGATACCTATGGTACACCAATGGACGAGCATGCGCGCGCTGCTGAAGACGCTTTCCTATATCATCATCAGCAACAGCTCGCCAAAACTGTCAGTGGAGCAGAATTTATTCCTGGACAAGATGAAGATGACGACCTTATCGAGCCTGGCACTCGCATCGCGCAACCAGGAGGTGATCCTGTGTTGATGATAGAGTCAACTGCTGTGTTGGGTCATGTCCGACCGCATTACTCTACTCACCTTCAGGATGATCATCCTGGAGCAACCAGTTTGATCCGTTCCGCGTCTGCTGGTGGTGCACCTATGGTTCCTGCGGTCGACTCCGATCTATACGACGGAGCCGCGGCACATTTAGATCCCAGGAACTCTCGCCTCTACTACTCCCGACCACCCCTCCCAGTTCTTCCGTACGAAGCTGCCGAGAAGCTTTCACATGGTGCCGCAGAAGCGCACAGGCCCAGCATTGGGATGCTTCAAGATACACCTGGAATTCCGACAGCAACATGGAGAACTGCAACCATCCCGGGAGCCGACTCGATTCGCTCGCCTGGGCCAGACTCCAGATTCCCGTCATTGGCAGGCCGGGCACGCGATATGGTCATGCTAGCATCGGCTGAACAGGCGTCAATGCAGGTTCAGGACGGACAGCCTGGATACCTGGAGTCTGATATCAGACCCGAACCACCTGCTGTTGCAACTTCTCACGAGAATACGGGCTCGAAGAATCTACCCGACCGCGAGGACCTTACAAGCGACACCCAAGATGGAACCGGCTCCCGAAGGGCACGACGAACGCCGCGTGCGTCCCGTACAGGTGGCGCGCCTGCACTGCCTGATTCAAGTGCTGCAGTGTCGCCAGGGCCAGCTTCACCCATCACTCAAAGAAAGCGTGGTCATACCGCAGACCACTCCCCAATTAAAAAGGTCCAGATGATGCAGCCTACACAGCCTACTCAAAATGCCCCTGCTACGAGAGGCCCAAGGACGCGAAGTGCTACAAACGCAATCGCCACTCATTAAGGGTTCATGAACACTTCACGGAACATGTCTTTATATTCTTATTCGTTCTGCCTTGTACATACGATGCCGAAGGAGTGGATCCTGCCATCAAAACATTACCCCTGCAAGACGATATTATCGTTTTATCATTGTGACGTATGAATCGCTTAAACACCATAAACCTTCTGAATGCTTAACTTTTCAACGACCAAAATTTTTTATCCCTGTACCAACAATTTGACTCGATTACTCAGGGAGCTCGGCCTGTGGTTCAAGACTCGGGATCTGGAAATAAATTGTTCGAACTCACCCTAGAGACATTTCTTACGGAGTGTGTATTGTAACCAGCTTCTTTACATATGCCTTGAAAACACAGTAGGTTCTATCGTGACTCTTCCAATTTAGTGTTTACCGTAGGTCCCGTTGATCCCAGCATCTGATTATGCTCTCCAAGACCTAATCTAGTCGTTGTAGCTGTGGTCTCAACACGCCGCTTCAACAAGTTTGCCTTTGCACGCAAGCTTAGAATGCGCTCTTTGTTCTCTACAACTCGTGCAGAAATGCTCGCATTAAGTCGAACCAATCGTCGATACCGAGCGGCAAGACGAGAAATATGCTCATGCCCTGACTCAGCAGCAGCACCGCGTTGTGCCTCGACTGCCAAGTACTCCAATCGGAGCTGGTCCACAGCAGCTCTTAGCTGTCCCAGATCTCGTGCTAGACCTTCGCGTCGATATCTCCACTGCCTGGGATCGAGAGCGGCTGGAGACAGCCATCCCGGCGGCGGGCCGGCGCCAGCTGCAGTCGGTGATCCATTCGGAGTGTCAGGATTGCCATCACGGTTAGCTGGAGAAGGAATCGGAGTCGGCAGGATACGCGCGCATATCGTTCCATCGGCTGCAATGAATGCTCTGCCAAGTCGTTGAGCATTGGACGATGTGCTTCCTTGTGAGACATGTTGCGAACCTGAGAGGATCGATGAGGACTGTGCCGCTGACTTTGGTCGAGCAGGCGTGCTGGCGCGAGCTGCAGGCTTGAGCTCTGATGCAGAACTCTTCGGCCGTTCCATTGCCGAGACCTTACCAAACTTGCGCTCGAACCACTTTAACAGGACTGCCCGCTGCTTCCTCAGATTCGATAAATCACGAGATGATATGCTTATTCGACGATTAAGCCGTACCGCAAGCTCATCAAGTTCTTCGTCTAGTTCGTCGTCGTCTCGGAGACGCCTGGACTGGTTCTGCTGCTGTCTACGATGCAATACTACATCTCGAGTTGATTCGGAATACGGGTCGTCATTCTCATCGTCCTCTTCATCATCACCATTGGAATCATCCTCCTCATCATCTTCCCGCGCTCTGTGTCTAAGTCGTCCCTCGTTCTGGCTACGGTTGAGCACTTGACTGCCATCAGCCTCTCTTAGGCGCTGCAGGAGCCGAGCAAGCGGGATTGTATCTGCTATGTGGATGTTAGTGTCATTGTCATCATCACCAGCGTACGAGTCACCGGCGTGGTCACCTTTGGCGGTGCAAGTCCGCGATTTTGATCGCGGCTTTTTCTTAGCGGTCGCTGGATTCGGCAGCAGGTCCTGCAACGTGGGGAGGACGGGGCCCAGGGTTTCCTCGGAGATATATTTCAACTCCTCTAGTCTCTGCTCTAGCTGATCCTTCAAGTCTTCGATGCAGGAGTACAATGTTGATATCCTGCCGTGCGAGTTGCGCACCTCGCGACATGCCTGCGTGACTTGCTGCGCCAGCCCTTCTGTGTCGTACAGCGTACTGTCACTGGTTGTAATGCGTCTCTGAATAGATGACGCCAGTTCGGCTCCATCAATGGGTATCCTTGCGGTTCCTGTTCGCTTGAACTGAGTTGTCTTCACTGGATATGGAAGCATAGGTCGACCATACACGAGCGCTCGTCCATGCTCGTGCGTCGCCTCATCTCCAGCTGCACTGGGCTGACGCGGGAGCAGACCCAGCTGAATCAGCTTTATCCGACGTAGCTCCACTTGTCTCTGTAGCTCTGCTAAATCCGGTTGAGGGCTTGGATGATTCGATGTTCGTCTACTTCTGGCCCTCGTGAAATCTCTAGGGGGAATATACCGGCTCTCGCTGTCACTATCATCCTCATCAGCAGGCTCATGACGAGAGCTTACCCTCTCTCCCATCTCTGGTCGCACCAACGTACTGACGGAGCTAGCGCGTCTGGGGAGGGTTGCTGCTGGTTCGGCACTCGGCCGCCCCGAGTCAGACGCATGCTGCATCGCGTCAGCTGTGTCTGTGCGACTATCTGGGCGCCTTCTGCTCGGCCCAGTCTTCCTCACAACCACGGTCCGTGAGTCCTAACACGGCGCAAGCCGAACGTTGTGTTCGGTCGGCGATGCTTCCACGAGTCCTTTCGTGAGAAGCCAGAGGAGATTTGCGTGACCACCGTTCAAGCAGGTTGCGACCGCGGTCCTGAGGCTATCCACACCAATTCTCTGGGTGTTGTGGCGTCCCGGGCCCTAACGGGGGTGTCCAAGCAAGTAACGCCTGACTTGAAGCCCACGGATGGTTCTGAGTCGATTTTCTCGAGTGCAGGATGTTTCCCAGGGTTGAAAGCAAGTGCAAGTGATACTATACCGTATCAGACACGCGTGTATAAGCCCACCTGTGCTCTCACACCGCTCCCAGCGCGTATTCAGCACGGGCGGCAGCGTGGGTGTTTGAATCGATTTCGACTATTCCGTCACCCCCTGTTCCGGATCCCACGCCCCGCCCCAAACCGAGAAATTCGAAATTTGGACTGGCGAGGACTGCGCCTGGGGGGGCCTGGGCTCGGACGCGTGCGAGCAGGAGGGACCATCTGGGCCCGAGACTCGCTCGCCAGGGACTGCAGTGAAAGAATCCGTGCTCATTTTTTGTACCTCAGGTGCGCCCTGCATGACCAGCTTCGCCGAACCCACTTCGCAGTCCATACACCACTCAGGCCGAACGCGGATATACGACGGAGTGTGGCCGAGTACCTCCAGCATAAAGTGAAATCACCCGAATGTAGGTCCATCCACTGGGGAATCAGAAAGAAGGTCTTCCGGCCACGATTCTAGAGCCTGTGCCCTGCCAACCTGAGCTCGAGGTCCAGGAAGACCCTCGCATCCGAAGGGAGCTTACTGACTATCCCATAGGCATCCTCTATAAAACACTGCAGATAGACGTGCGGAGGCTAACTACACCTTGGTAGGCGCTCCCGCGCTTATACGCCCATGCCTTCGCTGGATGCCGCAGGAAAACCCCTCAAGGAGGGGGGAAATCGAGAATTTGAACAGAGTGCTATCGTCTTGGAATGGAGACACATGCGGTTGGCCTAGATGAGACACTTCGATAGGCGGATTCTGGCTGCGATTCTAAGCTGATTGCTCTTTGTCAACTCCCGATTGACCCACTTCCTCACTTGCAATTCACGCCCTTCTCTTAACCCTACTCAAGCTTCCCCGGTTCTCGCCAGTTGGCACGCGTCTGCCCCACTGGTGATACCTTGCTACGGCTCCCGTTCCGTCCGTACGACCCATCGCTTGACTGCGAATCGGACTGGCTCAGTCAATACCTGCATAGCCGCTCACTGTGCTCAGTTCGAGAGGGCACTTCGGTCTGCAATTCGAACTTTCGGACGTTCCGCACTGCGTAACGAAGGACACAGAGACACTTGGTTAGTCAATTACTGGCTGTAATTAGATACCACCTTAGCGCGACTGGATCCAACCTGACACCCGACGAATCTGACTGCGCGTCTCACATACCTCGACGGAACCAACTTGGCCATCGGACCTAGACCTATCAGCAGGAGGATTGCACGATAGATCATCAGGATCGCCTGTAGCCATAGTCTTCGCTTTCAGGTACTTGCATCCAAGACATGTCGAACTCCTGGCTCAAAGTGTGTGTGAATTAGTCTTGAAACGCGAACACTACCTTTGTGCTGGTTGTAGAGGATTACCCAGACTCGACACATCTTTGCAATCGGAGCAAGGGTTTCCTCCCACCCGGCTCACCCCAACTCCCGTTAGGCCTCCGCACTAGCCGCACCAACGGTTACGGGCTCATCCTACCTGTGTGATGAGCTCGAACCGGATAGGAAGGAAGAGCGTGGTGGGGACGAAGAATAAGCTTGGAACGAGATCTTTGACAGCTCTGAGTAGTTATGCTTCAGCTCATGGAGGCATCGGCCTGAGCACCGGCAGCGGTGCAGTCTCCACTTCTGGGTCAAGCGCTCAGCACCACCAAAAGCAAGCTTGCTCTCTAACAGAATGGATCAATCGGCTGGTCGAGTGGATTGCCTTAAGGAGTCGGCAAACCGGCTGGTTCTCTCCTGGACAAAGTTCGTCACTGTCATCATCAGCGGCCAGCGGTGATAGCACAGCAGGGTTAGTACAATGGGACCTGCCTGTCATGACACTTGATCAAGTGCCTACCGCGCTCCTAAGTTACGACGCACTACAGGTGCTGGCGGCGTGCCATACGTTTCTCTGCAGCCTGGTGAGCCGAGGACCCTTTCTGACGTTCCATCCAAATGTCAGTGAGGACAACGAGGAGGAGACAAAGAGTGTGCCCCTGGAGGATGTGCGTCAACTGGAGCCTCTTCTTCACGGACTTACACATGCACTTAGTCTAGCTGTGTATGCTCCAGGAACTGGCCCAGCAGCGGCGTATGCAGCGGCCAAGTCGTTTGGCATTGGTGGGTTGTATACACCTCCCACGGTCGAGTGCAACTCTTCATCTCAGTCAGCGCTGTCAATTCCATACCATCCACTTCGAGGTTGGGGCCCATGTGCGCCTCTAGTAGTATTCGCGGTTGTGAGAATCATGCGCGTCCTCCTTTCGATCGACTCACTTGAGTTAGGCAATTATTTGGCGTCGCGAGCGCAGATCCAAAACGATTTTCTTGGAGGTCCAGGCAACTCGGCCCCAGGGGAAGACGGCTCGCCTGGCATTGACCCCTCGTTCGATCCCACAGAGACCCCAGTGCCCAACAGCAGCCCCACTTTAGAGGAGAAGTTGTACAGAAATCCCTTTGACCAGGAGGTTACCGCATTCATTGGTAGCACAACATACTCTCCGCTTACTGGGCGCTTCTTTGTAATCTTAGCAAAGGCGTTCGAAGCATTTACGGTCACAGAGCACTTCAATTTATCCTCCAAAGACTCCACAAGTGCCAATAGCAATAGTCAGCAAACGAGTGCCTCCGAAAGCGCGATGACAGATCTGCTGAATGCTCTGCATGCCAATGGAGTTCTAAGTTCCAGATTGCCGTCGGTGTCGAAATTGACAAACAATCCCACCGCAACTTCAATTGCCGTGTCGTCGATTATCGAGTCTGGTACCCGTGGACGCCCCTTGGGATTGGCTCAGTTCATCTCTTCGAGCGTTTTAGCCTCGGGTTTCCCTGACAGTAGTGATCATCACTACTCTTTTCTAAACCCCAACAACATTTCGACGAGCGCAAACGATATTTTGATGATTTTTGCCTCCGCAGCCTTGCCAGAAGTGCTACAAGTCACTGTTGCTCTATCGAAGCTATCTCGTGCAGCCAACCTGCTCCGCTCACCTGGCAACGTTGTCCCTATGTTTGAACTAATCCAGGAAACTTTTCGGAGCACAGCCGGCAACGGGTCGTCTTCGTTTCAAAACAGTGGTAGCTCGGCAAATACTAGTGGCCTAACCAGTGGAAGCAATGGGAAATTCGTTGTTGACTGGGAGAGCGCACGGTATGCTGACTTAAGCAATTTTCGCTTAGATCTGCTCTTGGTAGCTTATCTTGGCTGTGCCTCGGGCAACTCCCCTCTCATCGACCGATCTGTCACATCATCAGGCCTCACATCTGCACAGTATGTGACATTCACTGACTCATTGCGAGAAGCCATCAACCTCAAAAGCCAACTGACAAGCAACGCTAGTGAGACGATGTTTGGTCCGAAGCTGGTTCGGCTACTGCTGTCAGCAGTGACAGTCGTGATGGGAACGACGACTAAAGTCTGCTCTGTGGTTGTTAATTCCACTAAAGTAACTGCGCTTACCCTCATAGGCTCACTCGCGCGTCAGGCGCTACCCTCAGTTGCACTCTTTACCGGTCCCTCGAGTCCTGGTGACTTCACATTGGCCAGCTCGTTTTTAGCGAAATACTCAAACCAGACTCTTAGCTCATGCCTCTCGATCTTCGAGAGGGTTCTTGCGAAGAAGACGCTCGTTCCGCGTGTTATTGAGGCAGGTGGGCTGCAGTGGATGACGGGTGTGCTGAAGATCGCGGCGATCCACTATTTCAACGATTTACCCGATTTGGAAGGTAGATCTGCGATCGTTGACCAGAACACTCAATTCTACAACCTCTGGGGTGGAATTCTGTCAATGATACCACCAACGAGCTTGCCCGCTTCACCAGATCTCCTGAAGAGAGTAGGTATGTACCTTGACCGAGCCTTTGCCAAACTCAGTGCGATGAGTAGTGAGGCCGAAACCAAAACTCAACGGATGACTTCTCTTGCGGTCCCTGCAACCAAGCGACTCGATACCACCGCAGCTATAAGTGTACTTAAGTGCTTTGTTCGAGCAGGAAAGCATCCTGCTGGGTTGAAGTGGATCGCATCGTCCACTTTGACAGCACTTCAATCCCCGTCTCGTGCTGCCATTCCGATGACCCGCCAGGAAGTTCTAGCGGCACCGATTCTAACACTTCTCCTCATGGTCGCTGCATCCGCCGCGCGTGACAAAGCTGTCACAGTTAAGGCTGTGATCTCGCTATGTTGGTCTGTGATGAGCTTGATGTATTCCGTTGCGCGTCGCATTGACCTTGGACTACCTACTGCTCCGTTGCCACCAGTCCAACTTCCACTTCTCTCTTTGATCCCCCCGTCGTCGGCTCAATCATCCTTCAACTGTCAGCGCAGCCTTGCAACGGCACTCCCTGTTCTACTTCCTACCGGTGCCATATCGCTTGCTCGATCCCATCCGTTGCTGACACGATTCTACGCATTGTCATCCACCACACACTTTATCGATTTCGTCGTTAGGCTACCACTCCCGAAAGAACATCTCAAGGGCACCGTTGTGAGCTCACAGTTCCTTCGCAAGCTCCATGCAGAACAAGATCCAACCAACACGGGAGCCGCGACGGCTGGGCTCCCTACCTCCCTTCAAGACGTGATTGATGTGCTCAACTATGTGAATGCGGAATGGGAGGACTGCTTCTCACGATTTGAGCCTGAGCTCTCATTGGAACGCGCTGAGTTGTTAAGTCATAGCACGGATACAAAGGCGCTGGTAGTCGATAGAGCCTTGCTACGAGCTTATGAAACTCTGCGAATTCTTTCACCACGAGCTGTGAAATATGATCAGTCACTCGTGACCCTAGACTCGAATCTGATTCCAGTTTTTAACCAGCGTAATTTCGAAGATTCACACCCCGACACATTAGATCTCATTCGACTCGCACCAGATTTGACCTGGACCAAATCAGAAGATGCTCGTATGGTTGGAAGTGCACAACCAACTTCATTGCTGAATCATGAGCACGGATTAGCGTCAAGCGAGTCAAGCGGCAACTCGTTGGCAACACATTGGAAACCGCTGTTACCCAGTGACGCATCTCCAATTGTTCCCATCTTGAGTGCTGGGCGGTTTTGTAGCTACCCGCTATCTGAGTCAGCTTCCAACGCGGCTGTGATCCATTCTCTCGTCAACTCGGGGTTGTATACGCATGAGTATCCCTATGTAGCAAACGCTTTTAAGGACCTCGCATTTCTCCTCTCTCCTGGTTCATCTGGACTACCCGAGAGTGACCAATGCAAACCATCAAGTGCTGCACCGCCCCGCTCGCTCTTGGGTATCGTTGGCCAGTATATTGACCACAACTCAGACAGCAAAGACCAGCAATCTGGGGTTGACTCCAATGTTGTCCCAAGAGCCTTCCCTTCGGGATCTCAAGGTGTTGCGCCAATCCTCAATTTAACACCCCAAACAGCGTTGATGCAGCGCCGCCGGAGCTCACTTGTGTCAAGCGCAGCTACTTCAGAAGTCGGTAACATCGAATGCACTTCGTTTATCGGGATGAAGGTTCTGCACAAACTTGGTGGGGCGCCTAAGGATCCCAGAGCCGTATCATTAGGATATCCGTTCCCTTTCCACTTTGCATCCGTGGTGTCCTTGCCAACTTCCTACGCCAATGGTATACTCGAGTCTTTGTCGACTGCTGAGTGTCACACAGACCCATCTCAGACAAGTGGAA
>Ga0182741_1003147_pt1 | contig 17917 bp, 18 predicted proteins | sample eDN5th37CBELigOP_FD_128874 | JGI IMG/M metagenome (GOLD analysis project Ga0182741, IMG submission 128874) | Enriched Organic Plus compost microbial communities from Emeryville, California, USA - eDNA 5th pass 37_C BE-Lig OP (version 2) (version 2) ...
CAGCACCCAGAGGGCTCCGGAGCGGTGCTGGACCCGCACCGGGGCGTCGGGGCAGAGCGCGTCGAGCGCGTCGCGGTCGAGCTCGCCGGCCACCGACTCGTGGTAGCCGACAGCCCGCACCCAGCCGCCGGGTCGCCGGGCGGTCGCGTCGGCCAGGGCGGCGGCGAGCGCCGTCCGGTCGGTCACGTCGGGCGGGCCGGCCGCCACCGACCGGGCGGCGGTGGCCAGCGCCACCAGGTGGATGTGGTGGTCCCAGAGCCCGGGCAGCAGCGCCCCGCCCGCTCCGTCGATGACCGTCGCGCCGGCCGGGACGGGCACGTCGTCGCCGACCGCTCGGACCGCGCCGTCCGCGACGGCCACCTCCACCAGCCGTCCGGCGACCTCCACGTCCCGCAGGAGGAGCGCCGTCACGATCGGACCCCCAGCTCGGCCAGCACGTCGGTGGTGTGCGCGCCGAGCGCCGGTGCCCGACCGCGGTCCGGCGGCGGCGTCGGGTCGGCGGCGACGGTGCCGGCCGGCACGGGCAGGGTGGGGCCGGCCAGGTGGGCGGCGGTGGCGGACAGGGCGAGGTCGAGGAGCCAGCGGCCGCCGGTGGCCAGCGCGTCGAGGGCCGCGGCGGCGGCGACGAGGCCGGTGACCGGGTCCGCCACCGCGTCCGCGCAGAAGCAGGGCGCGTCGCCGTCCCAGGCCACCAGCCCCCCGGCGACGGCGGCGTCGTCGCCGAAGCCGACCGCGTTCGCCGCCTCCCCGGTGCGGCCGTGCGCGGTGATCGAGGCCCACACCCGGGGCCGTCCGCCTCGCAGCAGGTCCTCGGCGCGGATGCCGAGCTGCTCGAGCGCCCGCGGGCGAGCGGCCTCCAGCACGACGTCGGCCCGGGCCAGCAGGTCGGTGAGCGCTCGGCGCCCGTCGCCGGCGCGGAGATCGAGCGCCACGCTGCGCTTGCCGGCGTTGAGCCGGTCGAAGAGCACGGCTGGCCCCCGGCGGGCGCCGTCGGGCCGGGACGTCGACTCCACCTTGATCACCGTGGCGCCGGCGTCGGCGAGCAGCGCGCCGGCCAGCGGCGCCGCCCAGAGCGCGCCGAGGTCCACGACGACGAGGTCCTCGAGCGAGGCGACCGGCGCCGCGTCGGCCACCAGCGTGGCCCGGCAGGGGAGCGGGACCAGCGGCGCCGGTGCGGTGGGCGGCGAGGGCGGCTCGGCCGGCAGCGCCCCGACGGGCAGGCCGAGCAGACGGGCCCGGGAGGCCAGCTCGTCGGCCGGGCGCTCCCGCACGGTCGCGGCGACCACCGGCCACACGTCGTCGCCGTCGACCGGCTGCGCCAGCCACGCGGGCAGCAGCTCCACGTCCTCCGGTCGGGCGAGGGACACGGCCAGCCAGCCGTCCGCCGCCCGCAGCAGGCGGGTGGCGCCGCCGCAGCTGACCTGGCCGCGGCGTCGCAGCCCGGCCACCGCCGCCCGCTCGGCGAGCAGGGCGAGCGGGTCGACGTCGACGAGCCTCCCGAGCTGCGCGGTGCGGTGGGCCAGGTGCTCGGCCACGGCGCCGAGGCGGGGCACGAGCGGGGCCGGGGGCCCGAGCCCGGGCCCGTCGGCGGGGCCGGTGAGGGCCATGGCCCCCGAGCGAGCCCACGCCGCCACCGCCGCCTCGGCGCTGCGCTGCGGGTCCGGCTCCTCCACCGCGGCGACTCTACGATCGCCGGCATGGCGCTCGTGCGGTGGCCCCGGGACCGGGCGCTCGGCTGGCTGGACCCCCTCGCCGTCGACGAGCTGGCCGGCCACGTCCTCGTGCTCGACGGGGTGAGCGCGGCTGACGACCCGGCCCTCGCCTGGGTGCGGCGGTCCCCCTGCGTCACGATCGCCCTCACGCCGGCGGGAGGGGAGGGCGCGCGCGCCCCCGACGTCGTCCTCGCCCACGACGAGGTCGACGCCGTGGACGACCTGGTCGCCGCGGTCGAGGCCAACCCCGGTGCCAGCCGGGTCCTCGTCGACGTGCTGCGCGCCACCGAGGGGCTCGACGTGGCGTCGGCCCTCGTCGTCGAGTCGCTCGCCTACTCCGCGCTCCTCGCCGGGCCGGAGGCGGCCGCGTGGCTGGCCTCCCGTCCCGCGCCCCGGGCCCGGGCCTTCGCCGGGCCCCCGGTGCGCGTCGCTCGCGACGGCTCCGTGCTGCGCATCCACCTCGCCCGCCCGGAGAACCGCAACGCCTTCTCCGCGGCGATGCGAGACGCCCTCGTCGAGGTGCTCGTCGTGGCCGAGGTCGATCCGACGGTCGAGGCCGTCGAGCTCGCCGCCGACGGGCCCGCCTTCTGCAGCGGCGGCGACCTCGACGAGTTCGGCACGGCGCAGGACGTCGTCGTCGCCCACGAGGTCCGCACCAGGCGCAGCGTGGGTGCGGTGCTGGCCCGCCTCGCCCCCAAGGTGACGGTGCGGGTGCACGGCGCCTGCGTCGGCGCCGGCGTCGAGCTGCCCGCCTTCGCCGGCCGGGTGGTGGCCACGGCCGACGCCACCTTCCGGCTCCCGGAGGTCGCGATGGGGCTGATCCCCGGGGCCGGCGGCACGGTGAGCCTTCCCCGCCGCATCGGGCGTCAGGCCACCGCCCGCCTCGCGCTCAGCGGCGCCGTGCTCGACGCCGAGGCGGCGCTGCGCCTCGGCCTCGTCGACGAGCTGGCCTGACCGGTCAGATCCGCAGCGGCGTGTGCTCCGGGGGCACGACCTCCTCCGGGCGCGGCGGCGGGGGCGGCGTGCCGTCGCCGAAGGGCCGCCCGCCCAGCGCCTCGCGCCCGTGCGGGGTGAGCCACCCCGACAGGTCGGGGCCGAGCGGGACGATGCCGGTGGGGTTCACGTCCCGGTGGACCTCGTAGTAGTGCCGCTTGATGTGGACGAAGTCCACGGTGTCCCCGAACCCGGGGGTCTGGAACAGGTCGCGGGCGTAGGCCCACAGCACCGGCATCTCCGTCAGCTTGTGCCGGTTGCACTTGAAGTGCCCGTGGTACACGGGGTCGAAGCGCACGAGCGTGGTGAAGAGGCGGATGTCGGCCTCGGTGATCGTGTCGCCGACGAGGTAGCGCTGGCCCTCCAGACGCTCGCTCAGCCGATCGAGCGCGGCGAACAGCTGGCGGTAGGCCTTCTCGTAGCCCTCCTGCGAGCCGGAGAAGCCGCAGCGGTACACGCCGTTGTTGACGTCCGTGTAGACCCACTCGTTCAGCTCGTCGATCTCCTCGCGCCGGTCCTCCGGGTAGAGGTCGGGTGCTCCCTCGCGGTGGTAGGCGCGCCACTCCGTCGACAGGTCGAGGGTCATCTGGGCGAAGTCGTTCGTGACGAGCTTCTTCGACTCGATCTCGACGATCGCCGGCACGGTGATGCCCTTCGGGTAGCCGGGGAAGCGGTTGAGGTACGCCTCCTGCAGGCGCTCCATCCCGAGCACCGGGTCCCGCCCACCCGGGTCGAGGTCGAAGGTCCACGAGCGCTCGTCGTGGGTGGGCCCGCAGATCGCCATCGACAGGACGTCCTCCAGGCCGAGCAGGCGTCGGACGATGATCGCCCGATTGGCCCACGGGCAGGCCCGGGAGACCACGAGGCGGTAGCGGCCGGGCTCGACCGGCCACCCGTCTCGGCCGTCGGCGGTGATCCGGTCCTCCACGTAGTCGGTGTCGCGCACGAACTCGCCGGGCTCGATGTAGCTCATGGGCCCTTGCTAGCCGTTCCGCGCCTCGCGCGCGCACCGGGCCGCGCCACTCGACCAGCGTGCGCGTCGGGCTACCGTCGAGCGGGCGGCGGACCGCACCAGAGGAGCACGACCGGTGGACTACGAGGACCTCTCCCAGGCGGGCCAGCAGCCGCCCGCCCCGTCCCCCGGACCGGCGGAGCAGCGGCGCGGCGCCGCCTCGCCCGGCCCCGACCAGCGCACGATCGTGCTCGTGTCGATGCTCGTCGGCCTCGTGATCATGGCGACCGTGCTCGTCGTCGTGGGGCTGCCCCTGTGGATCGTCGGCCTCGTCGCGGTCTGCGACCTCGTGGCGATGGGCGTCCTCTACCGCCAGCTGCCCTCGGGGCGCTGATCGCCGCCCGCTGAGGTCGGCGGGCTCAGCCCAGCGTCGGCAGCTCGAACGCGTCGCGGTCCTCGGCCTGCTCGAAGCCGACGATCGCCCACGCCTCCTGCTCGCCGGCCTGGCGGAGGCCCTCGACGCGGTGGTTGCCGTCCTCGAGCACGAGCTGGCCCTGCTGGAAGGTCACGATCACGGGCGGCGGCTCCCACCCGTCCTCGTCGATCTGCTCGGCCATGTCGGCGACGTCGTCGCGCCAGTAGTCGTCGTCCACCGGGCACAGGACCGGGGCGTCGGGCGGCCCGGCGAGGCGGTTCAGGCGGTCGATGGGGAGGCGCATCGGCCCGACCCACAGGCGGGGCGGGTCGGCCAGCTTCTCGGCCAGCGGGGCGTTGTCGCTGCCCGGGCTGGCCAGGAACGCGGCCACCCACTCGTCCAGGCGATCGGCCCTGGCGGCGGCCTGGGCGGAGGACACGGAGTGCTCGTGGTCGTCGGTCATGGAGCCGCCTCTACCCCCGCGGGCCGCGGTTCAGGCCAGTGCCGCCAGGTCGGCCAGGTGGGCGGTGTCGTTGAAGCAGTGGAGGGTCCAGCGGTCGAGGACCGGGTCGTGCTCCCACTCGGTGAGGCCGGTGTTGGTCGGGCGCATCCGGGCGCCGTCACCGGGGTGGGGGATGCCGAGCAGGACGCGCATCGACGCCATGACCACGCCGGCGTGGCACACCGCCACGACCGTCTCGTCGGGGTGCTCGGCGGCGAGGCGGCGCAGGAGCCGGTCGACGCGCTCGTGGAAGCCGTTCCAGCTCTCGCCCTCCGGGGCGAAGACCCGGTCGGGCTCGGCCTCCATGTCGAAGGACCCGTAGCGATCGGTGTACTCGGCCCAGGTCAGACCGTCCGCCTCGCCGGTGTGCACCTCGCACAGGTCGCACTCCCGGCCCCGGACCTCGAGGCCCAGGCCCGGGGCGATGATCGACGCCGTCTCCACGGCTCGGGGCAGCACCGACGCGAGGACCACGTCGGCCCGCACCCGGTCGGTCCGGGCCAGGTGGTCGCGGAGGGCCTCGGCCTGCGCCCGACCCCGGTCGGTCAGGCCCCGGCACCCGGTGGGGCCGCCGATCACGCCGTGGAAGCCGGCGTGGGCGTCGCCGTGGCGGACGAGGACGAGTCGCATGGCCCGGTCATTCCCGATCCGGCGGCGCCGGATGCGCCGCCGCCGACCTAGGACGTGCCGCGCGGGCGGAACACCGGCTCGCGCTTCTCGAGGAAGGCGGCCACGGCCTCCTTGTGCTCCGGCGTGGCGTAGGACACCTCGAGGCGGCGCAGCTCCCGGCGCTGCACCTCGCGCAGGTCCGTCTCCCCCATGTTCTCGGTGATGAGCTGCTTGATCCAGCGCAGCTGGGGCGCCGGGTTCTGCGCGTACGAGCGGGCGCGGGCCAGGGCCGTGTCCAGCACCTCGCGGTCGGGGACGCACTCGTCGGCCACGCCGAGCGCTGCGGCCTCGCTCCCGAGGATCGTGCGCCCGGAGAGCATGAGGTCGGACGCAGCGCCGAACCCGCAGCGCAGGGGGAGGAAGGTGGTCGACGCCAGCTCCGGGACGATCCCCATGCGGATGAACCGCATGCTGAGCTTGGCGGACTCGGCGACGACGATGCGGTCGAAGGGCAGCACCATCGTGAGCCCGACCCCGATCGCCGGCCCGTTGACGGCGGCCACGATCGGCTTCGTGGCGCGCACCAGCTCCACCCAGTCGCGCACCGCTCGACCCTCGGCCGCCGAGCCCGCTGCCGCCCCTGCCTGGTGCGTCTGGAAGACGGCGGACATGTCGGCACCCGCGCAGAAGCCGCGCCCCTCGCCGGTCACGACGACCGCCCCGATCGAGGGGTCGGCGTCGGCGGCCTCGATCGCGTCGGCCAGCTCGGCGCCCATGGTCGGCGTCCAGGCGTTGAGGCGCTCGGGTCGGTCGAGGAGGACGAGGGCGATCTCGTCCCGGCGCTCGAAGCGGATCTGCTCGTAGGTCATCGTCCCCCCGACGGTCGCGGTCGTGGCCCGGTGGCGGGCACGCTAGACCGGAGCGCATGAGCGGCCCCGTGACCACCGATGACGCCCCGGCCGAACCGGTCCACGACGAGCCCCACCCCTGCGACGTGGAGGTGATCGAGGGGCGAGCCGCCGAGGTCGGCGGCTTCGCCGTCCGCCGGGTGCTGCCCCGTCGTCCTCGCCGAACGGTCGGCGCGTGGTGCTTCGTCGACCACATGGGCCCCGGCGGCGTCACCCGGGACCGGGGGCTCGACGTGGGCCCCCACCCCCACATCGGGCTCCAGACGGTGACCTGGCTGCTCGAGGGCGAGATCCTCCACCGCGACAGCCTCGGCTCCGAGCAGCTCATCCGACCGGGGCAGCTGAACCTCATGACCGCCGGGCGGGGCGTGTCGCACTCGGAGGAGACGGGCGGGATCCACATCGGGCCGCTCCACGGCGTGCAGCTCTGGGTGGCCCAGCCCGAGGCCACCCGTCACGGCCCGCCCGCGTTCGAGCACCACGCCGAGCTGCCCGTCGTGGACCTGGGCAGCGGGCTCGCCACCGTGCTCGTCGGCTCGGTCGGCGGGACCACCTCGCCGGCCCGGCACGACACCGACCTGCTCGGCGTCGACCTCGATCTGCGGGCCGGGACCGCGGCCCTGCCGCTCGACCCGGCGCACGAGCACGCGCTCGTGGTGTTCAGCGGGCGGCTCCGCGTCCGCTCGGCCGACCTCGTCCCCGGACGGCTCGCCTACCTCGGCACCGGGCTCGACGAGCTCCAGCTCGACGTGGACGAGCCCGTGCGGGCGCTCCTGCTCGGCGGCGAGCCCTTCGCCGAGGAGCTGCTCATGTGGTGGAACTACGTGGCCCGGACCCGCGACGAGGTGGTCGAGGCGCACCGGGCCTGGTCGAGCGGCGACGAGCGCTTCGGCACCGTCGCCTCGCCGCTCCCGCGCATCGACGTCGCCGGTCCGCCCTGGCCCTGAGCGCGACGCCGGCGCCGTGGCCTCAGGCGCCGGGGTTGGCGGCCAGGTGGTCGAAGCGCCCTGCGGGGCGGATGGCCCGGTACGCCTCCACGACCTCGGCGAGCTGAGCCGGGGTGACGCCGTGCATGATCACGCCGTCGACGCCGAGGTCGAGCTGGCGCAGGACCCGCTCGGCGCAGGTGGCGGGGCTGCCGTAGGCGGCCGGCTCCAGCCACTCGTCGGGGATGAGGGTGGCGATGTGCTCGAGCTGCGCGGCGTCGGCCACCTGGTCGATCGCCCCGGGCACGGACTGCACGACCGCGTCGGCCCGGAACCGCTCGAGGACGGCGGGGTCCCAGCCGTTGGTGCGGACCATGAGGTCGCCGTAGCCCTGCAGGTAGGTGGCCATGCGGCCCACCGTCTTCTTGAGCCGCAGGTCCTCCGGCAGCGTGTCGGGGATCGTGGCGTAGCACGACCAGATCCGCACGGACGCCGGGTCGCGCCCGGCCTCCTCGGCCGCCCGGCGCACGGTCTCCACCGCTCGCCGCACGGTCTCGTCGGTGAAGAACGTGTGCAGCACCACCATGTCGAAGGTCCGACCCGCCAGCTTCAGCGTGTTGGGCCCGAAGGCCACGAGCCCGAGCGGGATGTCCTCGTCGAAGCTGCGGTCGAGGTGCAGCACCGGGAACCGGCCGGCGGGGCCGTCGTGACCGAGGATCGTCTCGCCCTTCCAGAGCCGGCGCAGGATGCCGGCGACGTCCTCCATCTGGGCGGTGGTGATCTTCGGGAGCCCGTAGGCGCTGAACAGCGCGTCGATGCCGCGACCGAGGCCCAGCGCGAACCGCCCGCCGGTGAGGCGGTGCATCGTCGTGGCGTAGCTGCCGGTCACGAGCGGGTGGCGGGTGTTGTGGTTGGTCGCCGCGGTGGCGATCCCGAGCCGCGTGGTGGTGGCGCCGACGGCGCCCGAGAGCGTGGCCGCCTCCTTGATGTTGAAGCGCTCGGAGATGAACGTGGACCCGAGGCCGAGCGCCTCGGCGTCGGCCACCTCCTCGAGCAGCTCGGCGGGGGACTGCGGCGCACCCGCCAGCACGTAGAAGCCCAGCTCGTTGAGCGGCGCCGGCGCCGCGTGCGTCTCCGTCATGGTCCGCAACCTAGGTGACCGCCGGTCGACGGCGAGGCCGCGCTCGTGGGGTCACACGGTGAACGGCGGGCCGTCGACCCGGTCGACGGTGGCGAACTCCTCCACCGCCTTGCGGCGCAGCCGGGTCACGTGGCGGGGCGGGTGGCCGAGCACGATGAGCGCGGCGAGGGCGTGGCCGGGCGGGAGGTGGAGGAGCTCGGCCACCGCCGGCTCCTGCCGGCACAGCACCGTCGTCATCACCCCGGCCAGGCCCTGGTCCCGGGCGGCGAGCAGGACGTTCTGGCAGAACGGGTAGATCGAGGCGCCGCCCACGATGCTCTGGCGGTCGAGGCCGTTGTCCACCACGGCCAGCTGGGTGAGGTCGGCCACGACGACGAGCACCACCGGCGCCGTGCGGATCTGGTCCGCGAAGGGCGTGGGGTGGTCGGCGGCCCGCGCGGCCTCCAGGTCGATGGCCGGCTCGATCCAGCGCCCGTCGGGTCCGGGCGCGAACGGGACGAGCCCCTCGGCCACGTGGGCCGCGTACTCCCGCCACGCCAGCGCGTAGCGCTCGCTCAGCTCCCGGCGGATCTCCGGGTCCTGCACGACCACGACCCGCCAGCCCTGGCGGTTCCCGCCGCTCGGCGCGAAGCGGGCGGCGTCGAGCACCGCGTGGAGCACCTCCGGTGGGACCGGCTCGTCGGTCAGCTCCCGGGCCGCCCCGGTGGTGCGCATGACGTCACGGAGCTCCATCCCCCTGGTCTAGCGCGGCGCCCGAGGCGGGGTCCGGGGCCGGGCAGGTCACCAGACCGAGTCGCCTCGCAGCACCACGTCGCTGCCGCCGTCGACGTAGACGATCTGCCCGCAGAGGTGCGTGTTCTCCTCGCTGCCCAGCCAGGCGAGGAGCCGGGCCACCACCTCCGGCTCGGCGATGCCGTTGAGCGGCATCGGGACGAGCCGCAGCAGCGACTGGCGCTGCGCCTCGGTGGCGGTGAGGTCAGCGGTCATCGGGGTGGCGATGATCCCCGGGGCGACGGCGTTGAGCGGGATGGACGCACCGGCCCACGCCTCGGTGGGGGCCTGGCGCCGGATCCAGCGCGAGAGCGCCCGCTTCGAGGACGAGTAGATGAGGTAGCCCTCGCCGTGCTCGCCGGCCTCGAGCGCTGCCGCGCGGGCGAGCGCCGCGGCCTCGTCGCCGTCGAGCATGGCGTCGACGAGCCGGTCGTCGACGTCGTGGAGCGCGGCCATCGACGAGACGGCGACGGCCCGGGGCGCGGGCGACGACGCGAGGAGCGGCCGCAGGCCCTCGAGCGTGGCCACCGCGCCGAAGAGGTTGACCGCGGCCGTGAGCGCGCGGGGCTGGCTCAGGCCCGCCACGGCGTACACCGCGTCGACGGTCCCGCTGCTGCGGTCCGTGACCTCCCCCACGAGGCGCTCGCGACCCTCCGGGGTGCTGAGGTCGACGGTGACGTCGGCGTCGTGCAGGTCGACGCCGATCACCCGCTCGCCGCGGGACTCGAGGAGCTGGGCCGTGGCCCGGCCGATGCCGGAAGCGGCGCCGGTGACGACAGCGGTGCGGGGCACGGGACCTCCTGGGGTCGGTCCGCCGCGTCGGGCGGCGGGGAGCGGTGGCGGGATCGTAGGGCTCGCCCACCGCGAGCGCGGCCGGCGCCTCGCCAGGCGGTTGGCGCCGATGCGCGATGAGTGCACCGAACCTGCTAGCACCCTGCGCTGACACCCAACCCCACAGGAGAGGAACACCCATGGAGATCCCTGGCAAGGTCGCTGTCGTCGTCGGTGGCGCGTCGGGCATGGCCAAGGCGACGGCCGAGCTGCTGGCCGAGCGGGGGGCGACGATCGCGATCTGCGACCTGCCCTCGTCGAAGGGTGCCGACGTGGCTCAGGCCATCGGCAACGGCGCCACGTTCCACCCGATCGACGTGACCGACTTCGAGGGCGTCGAGCGGGTCCTCGACGAGGTGGTCGCCCAGCACGGGGCGCTCCACATCGCCGTGAACACGGCGGGCGGCGGCGCCGGCGAGCGCACGCTGTCGAAGGACGGCACGCCGCACTCGCTGGAGAAGTTCCAGCGGACGGTCGAGCTGAACCTGATCGGCACCTTCAACCTCAACCGGCTCCAGGCCGCCCACATGGCCAAGAACGAGCCGGAGGACGAGGAGCGCGGCGTCATCATCAACACCGCCTCGATCGCCGCGTTCGAGGGCCAGATCGGCCAGGTCGCGTACACGGCGGCCAAGGCGGGCATCGCCGGGATGAGCCTCACCATGGCCCGGGACCTGGGCGTGGTCGGGATCCGGGTCAACGCCATCGCGCCGAGCCTCTTCTCCACGGGCATCACCCAGGGCATCCCGGACGAGTTCGCCACGGCCCTGACCAAGGACGCCGCCTTCCCGAAGCGGATGGGCCGGCCGATCGAGTACGCCAAGCTCGCCGTGGCCATCGTCGAGAACCCGATGCTCAACGGCGGCACGATCCGCCTCGACGGGGGGCAGCGCTTCGCCCCCAAGTGAGCGGCCGCGACCGAGCGAGCTGAGCGCGGCTCGCGCGCGGCGCGCGCCCGACCTGGTGCGGGGGAGGGCCTCCGGCTCCGTCGAGGCGGAGGCCCTCCCGGCCGACGGGTCGCCGCCGGTGGCTACGCTCGGTCGCTGCGGAGGGCGGTGCCGCGCCCGCAGGAGGCATCGGATGGCTGACGCGACCTGGCGCCCCGGGCGGGTGCGCCCCGGCCACGGCGAGGCGCGCTGACGTGCGCGGGCTCCGCGGGAAGCGGGTGGTGGTGGCCGGCAGCGCCTCCGGCATCGGCGCGGCCACGGCCCGGCGCCTCGTCGAGGAGGGGGCCCGGGTGCTGCTGGCCGACGTGGACGCGGACGGCGTCGCCGCCCTGGCCGGGGACCTCGAGGCCGACTGGTGCCGGTTCGACCTGGTCGACCCGGGCTCGATCAGCGACCTGTTCGCCATGGCCGGAGACCGGCTCGGCGGCCTCGACGGGCTGGCCAACGTGGCCGCCGACCTCCGTCCCGAGACGATCGGGCGCGACGCCGACGTCCTCGGCCTCGACCCCGAGGTGTGGGATCGCACCCTCACCGCCAACCTCCGCGGCTTCGCCCTCCTGATCCAGGGCTCCCTCCCGCTCCTGCTCGACGCCGGCGGCGGCAGCGTCGTCAACGTCTCGTCGGAGGCGGCCTGGGCCGGCGAGCGGGAGCGCCCCGCCTATGCCGCCTCGAAGGCCGGCATCGAGGCGCTCACCCGGCACGTCGCCACCCGCTGGGGACGCGACCGGGTGCGGTGCAACGCGGTGTCGCCCGGGGTCGTGCTCACCGACAAGCTCCGGGCCGTGCTCGACGAGGCGACGCTCACCGCCATGCGCTCGCACCACCGCCTCCCCCGGCTCGGCGAGCCGGAGGACGTCGCCGCGGCCATCGCCTTCCTGCTGTCCGACGACGCGTCCTGGGTGACCGGGCAGGTCCTCGGCGTCAACGGGGGCGCCGGCTACCGCCGCTGACCCCGGGAGGCTGGAGGTGGTCGCCGGCCTCTGGACGGGCGAGCCGCCGCGGCGCTGAGCGGTGCCGGCTGCGGCCCCGGTCAGGGCCCGGGGGACCAGGCGGCGATCAGGTCGTCGGTGGTGGTGATCGTGGCCAGGAGCGACAGCGTGTGGTCGATCACCGCGTCGGCGTACGCAGCGGGGACACCGGCGACGGCGTCGCGGGGGACGACCACGTCGTAGCCGAGGTTGACGGCGTCCATCACGACGTTGGTGACGGCCACGTTCACCGACACGCCCGTGACGACGACCGTGCTGATGCCCAGGTTGCGCAGCACGATGTCGAGGTCGGTGCCGCTCATCGGTCCGACCCCGTGGTAGCGGGAGAGCACCACGTCGCTCGGCTCGGGTCCGAGCTCGGGCACCACGGCGCCGCCCGGCCCGTCGGGGTCGAGGTCCACGCCGAGCGCCTGGGTGGCGGCGAAGAGCCGGGCGTTGCGGCTCGAGCCCTTGCCGTCGGGACGTCGGTGGACCACGCAGTGCACCACCTCGGCACCGGCCGCCCGGGCGGCGGGCAGCAGCCGGGTGAGGTTCGGGATGGCCTGCCGCCGGGCCTCGGCGGCCAGCTCGACGAGCTTGGCGTCGGGACCGACCACGGCCCCCTGGCACTCCTGGGTCACCACCGCGGTGCGCGACGGCGCCACCAGCTCCTCGAGCGACGGACGTGCCATGCCAACCCCCAAGGTGCGGGCCCATGCCCCGCTCGCATCGTCGGCGCACGCTAGCAGCCGACACCTCGAGGTGGATCGGCCGTGGCGCCCCGGCTCGGGGTGCGACCCTGCTCGCCGCCCGAAACCGGACCTTCGGCCCTACTCGCCGGCGCGCCGACCCCGCCACGCTTGGGGCATGGGCATCGAGGAGCACCGCCACGCCATCCGGGAGCTGATCGAGGACCCCACGCTGACCTACCGGCAGCGGATCCAGGCGCTCGCCCTCGCCGCCGAGGACGTGCTCGAGCCGCCACCGGTCAGCGAGGCCTGCGCCCAGGCGCTGGCCAAGGGCCTCATCTGCGATCTGGCCGAGGGCCACGCTCCGCACCGGCCCCGCTACACGCTCCCGGACTACGCCAAGGCGCTGGCCCAGGGCTCCACGTTCCTCGAGCTGACGCCCCCGACGACCTTCGACGACGCCACCACCTTCCTGCTCGCCGTCTACGGCAGCGTCCCGTCGATCACCGGCTACCCGGTCTGGTTCGGGGACCTCGACGCCCTCCTCGAGCCCTTCGCCGCCGAGCTCACCGACGAGGAGCTGCGGACCCGGCTCCGGCGCTTCTGGGTCCTCCTCGACCGGCTCTTCCCAGACGCCTTCGCCCACGCCAACCTCGGCCCGACCGACGGCCGGGTGGTGCGCGCCGCGCTCGCCGTCCACCGCGACGTCCGCCAGGTGGTCCCCAACCTCACGCTGCGGGTCGACCCCGACGTCACCCCTGACGACCTGCTGCTCGACGCCATGCGCACGGTGGCGACCGTGGCCCAGCCGCACCTGGTCAACCACCCGATGATGGTCGCCGACCTGGGCGACCGCTACGGGGTGGTCTCCTGCTACAACTCGCTGCCGGTCGGCGGCGGCTCCCACACCCTCGTGCGCCTCAACCTGAAGGAGGCCGCCCTCCGCCACGCCGGTCGCTCCTCGACGTTCGTGCGGGACTCGCTGCCCGTCGCGATCGAGCTCACGGCCGAGCTCATGGAGGCCCGGATCCGGCACCTCGTCGAGCGGACCCCCTTCTTCGAGACGTCCTGGCTCGTCACCGAGGGACTGCTCTCCCTCGACCGGTTCACGGCGATGTTCGGGCTGTTCGGGCTGGCCGAGTGCGTCGAGCACCTCCTGGCCCTCGACGGTCGTGACCTGCGCTACGGGCGCGACGAGGACGCCGACGCGCTCGCCCACGAGATCGTCGAGACGGCCGCCCGACTCGTCGCCGAGCGGCCGATGCCGTACTGCGAGGCCTCCGGCGGCCGGGCCCTGCTGCACAGCCAGGCCGGCCTGGACAGCGACCGGCAGGTCACCGCCGGCACCCGGGTGGCGGTGGGCGGCGAGCCCGGGCTCTACCGGCACCTCGAGGCGGTGGCCCCCAACCACCGCTGGTTCCCGGCGGGGGTCAGCGACATCGTCCGCCTCGACGAGACCGTGACCGAGAACCTGCAGGCCGCGGTCGACATCGCCAAGGGCGCGCTGGCCATGGGCATGCGCGACGTCACCTTCGAGGTGGCCAACGGCGAGTTCGTCCGGGTGACCGGCTACCTCGTCCGGCGGCGCGACATCGACCGGGTGGCCTCCGGCGACGGCGTCCGGCACTCGAGCAGCGTCCTCGGGGCCGGGTCGTTCACGAACGCCCGCCTCGACGACCGGCGCCCTCAGCGGGTGCGGAGCCCCGAGCGCGATGCGCGCCCTCGTCGCTGACGTCGTCGACGCCTCCTGCGTCGACGGGCCGGGCAACCGCTACGTCGTGTTCCTCCAGGGCTGCAGCTTCCGGTGCGTGACCTGCCACAACCCGCACACGATCTCCCCCCACCCCACCCCGACCTCCCGGTGGGTGGAGGTCGACGACCTGGCCGCCGACATCGCCCGGCGAGCGCCGTTCCTCTCGGGCGTCACGGTGTCCGGCGGTGAGGCGACGCTCCAGTGGGAGGCCGTCCGGGCGCTGTTCCAGGCCCTCGCCGCCGACCCCGCCACCGCCCTCCTGACCCGCCTCGTCGACTCGAACGGGGACGCCGACCCGGAGGTCTGGGAGGCCCTCGCCCCCTGGATGCACGGCGCGATGATCGACCTGAAGGCGCTGGACCCCGTCGTGCACCGGGAGCTCACCGGCTGCAGCAACGGCCGGGTCCTCTGCTCGATCCGCCAGCTCACGGCGATGGACCGCCTCACCGAGGTCCGCCTCCTCATCGTGCCCGGCGTCAACGACGACGCCGTCCAGGTCGCCGCCACCGCCCGCTGGCTCGCCGCGCTCGACCCGGTCCCCCCGGTCGTGGTCCAGGGGTTCCGCCACGAGGGCACCCGCCCCGCCGCGCGGCGCTACCGCCCCGCCACCACCGGCCTGCTCGAGGACGTCGCCGCCCGCCTCGTGGCCGGAGGCCTCCCCGCGTCGCTCGTCCGGATCCGAGGGATCGTCGGCGCCGAACCCGCCCCGGCGGCGGAGGTGCCGGTGCAGGCGGGCGCCTGAGGCGCCCGTCAGCCGCGCTCACGAGGTCGGAGCGCGAAGGGCCCCTCGGCGATCGCGCGATCGAGCACCCCGAGGTCGAGGCCGAGCTCCGCCGCCACGGCCCGCACCGCCGCCACGTCCTTGTGGAGGAACCCGCTGGCCGCCTCCGCGGTGGGGGCGATCGAGCCCCGCTGCTCCACGATCCCCATCGCGTAGCTGGCCCCGCTCGAGCGCTGGATCGCCGTGGCCGCCGTCGCCACGTCGGCGCCGGCCGCGGCCAGGATGCGCTCGGCCTGGCCGGCCAGCTGCAGGTGGGCGGTGAAGAGCGCGTTGTTGACGAGCTTCACGAGCTGGGCCGAGCCCAGCCCGCCGGTCCGCAGCACCGGGTCCGCGTAGGCCTGCACCACCGCCTCGACGCGCTCGACGTCTGCCGGCTCGCCGCCCAGCATCACGGTCAGCCGCCCGGCGAGGACGTCTTCGGCGGTACCGCTGACCGGGGCGTCGACGATCGCCACGTCCCGGGGGCGGCCCCGCTCGGCCAGCGCCCTGGCGAGGCGCGGGCTGCCGGTGGTGTGGACCGCGACCACGGCACCCTCGTCCACCTCGTCGAGGAGCCCGCCGTCGAGCAGCACCTCCTGCACCTGGGCGTCGGAGAACAGGCAGACGACCACCACCGCCCGGCCCCGCACCGCCTCGATCCCGCTCGCCACGGCCGAGGCGCCGCGGGCGACGCAGTCCTCGCGCACCTCGGCTCGCCGCGCCCACGCCGTCACCTCGTGACCCGCGCCGACGAGGCGCTGGACCATGGGCAGGCCCAGCTGCCCCGGCCCGATGAAGCCGACCTGGCTCACGTCTCGCCACCCACCTCGGCGATCACCTCCCGCCCGAAGCGCTCGATCTCCTCGAGGAGCGCGGGCCGATCGGGCGCCTCGAGGCGCACGGTCGTCCACGTGACCCCGATCCCCTCGAGCTCGACGAGGTGGGCGCAGCGCTCGTCGGCTGAGGCGTCGGGGTCGCTCGCCCGCGCCGCCGACCAGCACACGTCGAAGCCCTCGCGGCGCCCGGACGCCTCGGCGGCCAGCGCCCGCACCTCGGCGATCGCCGCGGCGAGGTCCTCGACGGACTCGATCGCCGTCGTGCGCGACGTGCGCGCGAACCCGGCCGTGTGGAACGGGGCCCAGCCCTCGTAGCGGGCCGCCCGGCGGCGAGCGGCGGGGCTGTTGCCGCCCACCCACACCGGCGGACGCCCGGACGGCGGCACCGGCCGGAACCTCACGCCCCGGGCCCGGGCCCGCCCGCTCTCCCAGGCCACGTCCGCGCCGCCGCAGACGGCGTCGAGCACCGCCAGGGCCTCGTCGAGCAGCGCGCCCCGCCCCTCGACCTCCACGCCGAGGGCGGCGAACTCCGGCCCCAGGTACCCGGCGGCCACCCCCAGCACGAGCCGGCCGCCGGAGAGGACGTGGAGGCTGTGCACGCTCTTGGCGCCGAGGAACGGGTTCCGGTAGGCAGCGATGTACACGTTGGTGTGGACCAGGACCTCCGGGTCCGCGGCGGCAGCGACGCCCAGGGCGACGAAGGGATCGAGGGCGTGGTGGCCGCCGTGGTCCAGCCACCCCGCGTCCGGTGCCGGGTGGTCGGTGACGTTCACGGCCGCGAAGCCGGCCGCCCGGGCCGCCCTGGTGACCTCGGTGATCGCACCGACGCTGACGAAGGCCTCCGGCTGATCGACGCGCGACGTGGGCAGCTCCAGGGAGAAGCGCATCGCCCCGCACCGTATCGCCAGCGGTCTGATCCGGCCGGCCGCTCGACGGCGATCCGCACCGGTGAGGCAGGCTGGAGGCATGGTCGACGACGGGGGAGCGCGCGGCGAGCTGCTCTGGCAGCCGCCGCCGGAGGCGTGGACCGACACCGCGATGGGCCGCTTCGCGTCGGCCCGGGGCCACACGTCCTACGCCGACCTGTGGCGCTGGTCGGTGGAGGACCTCGAGGGGTTCTGGGCCGCGGTGGCCGAGGACCTCGGGGTCCGCTGGCACGAGCGGCCCGAGCGGGTGCTGGCCGGCGGCGACCGGTCGATGCCGGGCGCCCGGTGGTTCCCCGGCGGCACCCTCTCCTACGCCGAGCACGCCCTGGCCCACTGGATCGACCACCCCGACGCCGTCGCGGTCATCGGCCACAGCCAGACCCGGCCACCGACGACGCTCACCGGCGGCGAGCTCGTCGACGCCGTCGCCCGCGCCGCGGCCGGCCTCCGCCGCCTCGGCGTCGGCCCCGGCGACCGGGTGGCCGCCTACGCCCCGAACGTCCCCGAGACGCTCGTCGCCTTCCTGGCCACGGCCTCGCTCGGCGCGGTGTGGGTGAGCTGCGCACCCGAGTTCGGCACCCGGTCGGTCGTCGACCGGCTCGGCCAGCTCGACCCGGTCGTCCTCGTCGCCATCGACGGCTACCGCTACGGCGCCAAGGCGATCGACCGGCGCGACGAGGTGGCCGCCATCCGAGCGGCGGTTCCGTCGATCCGCCACGTCGTGTCCCTCCCGTACCTCGCCGACGGGCTGCCCGACGCCACCCCCTGGGACGAGCTGCTCGCCGACCGGGCACCGCTGACCGCCGCGCCGGTGCCGTTCGACCACCCGCTCTACGTCCTGTTCTCGTCGGGCACCACCGGGCTGCCCAAGCCGATCGTCCACGGCCACGGCGGCATCACCGTGGAGCACCTCAAGGTGCTCGCCCTCCACCACGACCTCGGCCCGGGCGACCGGTTCTGCTGGTTCTCCACCACCGGCTGGATGATGTGGAACTACCTCGTGTCCGGCCTGCTCGTCGGCGCCGCCGTCGTGTGCTTCGACGGGGACCCGGCCCACCCGGACCTCGGCGCGCTCTGGCGCCTCGCCACCGACACCGGCACCACCTTCCTCGGCGTGTCCGCGCCCTTCCTCATGGCCTGCCGGAAGGCCGACGTCCGGCCCGGGCGAGGCGCCCTGCGAGGCGTCGGGTCCACCGGCGCGCCGCTGCCGGCGGCCGGGTTCCGCTGGGTCCACGAGCGCCTCGGCCTGCCGGTCAGCTCGATCAGCGGCGGGACCGA
>Ga0182741_1003149_pt1 | contig 17897 bp, 20 predicted proteins | sample eDN5th37CBELigOP_FD_128874 | JGI IMG/M metagenome (GOLD analysis project Ga0182741, IMG submission 128874) | Enriched Organic Plus compost microbial communities from Emeryville, California, USA - eDNA 5th pass 37_C BE-Lig OP (version 2) (version 2) ...
GCGTGGTCTGTGAGAAGCAGCCACCAGCATCAGGGAAGGAAGCGCAGCACGAAGCTACAATGCCGGACTGGATGTATCGGTAAAAGAGACCGCGATCTGCATCCTCGACGAGGTGGCCGGATCCGTCGGGAACTCAAGGTCATAAGCCACCCGGAGGACATCTTTCGCGCCTTGAATGGCGTGGGTGCCCGGCTTGAGAGGGTCGGGCTGGAAGCGGGCCCGTTATCCCAGTGGCTGTCCGAGGGCCTGGCCAAGGCCGGCCTTCCGGCGATCTGCATCGAGACGCGCCACGCCAAGGCTTTCCTCAAGGCGCAGGTGGACAAGATCGACCGCAATGATGCGCGCGGGATCGCCCAGATGAAGGGCACCCTGTCGCCTGCGGTGTTGCGGACAAGCCATGTCTTGATGTCGTCGGGCTGCATCCGCGCCTCTGGGCAAACGCCCGATGGTGATCAGCCGAGGCATTCACAAGCCTGCCGCAGAAATGCCCGAACTGCTGGAGTTCAAGGCGCAGATCGAAGGGCTCTACGGCCCGGCCTCGCTGACCGAGATCGGCAGCACCTCCATGACCCCGACCTATGCCCGGAGCGAGGAGGGTTTCATCCCCGATCTTATGGGCCAGCCGCCGATGCGCTCCGAGATCCCCGACGGCAGCATGACCAAGGTCATCGAGAATTATCAGCCCTGCGTGTTTCACACCTATGTCGACAGCCGGGTGCGGTGGACTTCGCCTGGCCGCGCCGGAAACCCCTGATGCTGGGCTGCGTGGCCACATATAAGGTCACTTATGATGTCGAGCAGGACCGGCGCAGGATCGGCTTTGCCCTCACCGGCTATGAACTCGGCCGGTTGCACCGCGAGGAGCTGGACCGCCAGATCCTTGATACGATCAAGAATCCCGAGGTCAAGCCATCTAACCTGGACTTGTAAGCCGATGAACCGGCAACCGGCAGTGCCCCGGCAGGCGAGCGCGATGGGCGACGACCCGGACTTCCTGTTGCTCTATGACCTTGCACCGCTGGCAAAACGTGCTGCGCTGCTGGAGACGTTCTTCGTGCATCCCGACGAACGGCGGGGCTTTCAGCATATCGTCGATGACCCGTTGCTGCGCGCCCGGCTGGAATTCGAGTTCAAGCAGACGGTGCCCTTCGAGAGTTTCCACCTGCTGGTGGATACCGGCTTCGCCCGGCCCGCCGACGAATTCCGCCGCCGGTCGAAGCTGGCCTGTGGCCGGGTGCTGCCCAATGCCGTTGCCACCGACAGGATGCGCGACAAGCCGCCGGTGGTGCCGGGCCTCTGGGATGTGCATCGCTTCTTGGCCAGCTGCGCGCGCTGTCACCGGAGATCCGCGAAAAATCCCAAAGGGCCGCAGATACCTATACGCAATCATCGATGTGGCGACACGTTGCATCCTGGCGGTGCTGGCACCTTGCCCGGCCGGAACCACCGACCCCCGCCGATCCCTAGACTGTTTGATCCCACGGTTTGATGATGCGCTCCATTCTTTGGAATGGAAGGATGCCTTATGGGACAAGTTCGTCATGGAAGCGCCACGACCACGCACGCTGTCCAAGCAGCAATAATGAGGGCCTGCCCGCCATTGGTCCGAGGGCTGGCCCGAATGATCGCAAGCTTCGCTCGCGCCGCTGAGCCGGTAGCGGGGCATCAACCCCAAGACCGTCGCGAAGTGGCGCAAGCGCGCGATGGCCGAGGATTTGCAGACCGGGCCGTCGGAGCCGCGATCCACCATGCTGACCGAGGCGGAGGAGGCGATGGTCGTGGCCTTCCGGCGCCATGCGCTGCTGCCACCGGACGATTGCCTTTATGCCCTGCAGTCCTCGATCCCCCACCTGACGCGATCCGCGCTGCACCGGTGCCTGCAACGACACGGCATCTCGCGCCTGCCTGATCTGGAGGACGACAGGCCGAGGCGGTCGAAGTTCAAGCTCTACCCCACAGGGTTCTTCCACATCGACAGTGCCGAGGTTCAGACCGCTGAAGGCAAGCTATATTTGTTCGTCGGCATCGACCGGCCGAGCAAGTTCGCTGTGACCCAACTCGTCGACAAGGCCGACAGGCAGACCGCCTGGGAATTGCTTCAGCATATGCCCGAAGCCGTTCCCTGCCGGGTCCACACCATTCTCACCGATAACGGGATCCAGTTTGCCGAGCAGCCTTGGAACCGGAACACGATCTACTCCCGGCCGATGCGCTTCGACATGATCTGCGAGGCAAACGGCATCGAGTACGCTCATCATTCCTTCCAATGATCACGTTTCTCCATCTTGGCAGCGGCCACCGCGCCGACATGTCCCTGACAATGCCCAGCACCTTGCGATGCAGCTGGGAGAATGCCTCCCGGAGCTTTTGTCTTGCGGCCCGCAAGACGCCGAACATTTCTCCCAGATCCGGCAAGGCCTCGATGAGATCCCTGACCCGGAGTTCGAATCCTCCCGCACCAACAATACCCACCTTGAGCCCGAAATTGCGCAACAGGCCGCGGATGTCGCTTTCGATCGCAAGAGCCTTTTCCTGCAGGAGCTTGCGGCTGCGCAGCAGGGCGCGGTGCTTCTGGCTGGCTACGGTCTTCACATGCACCGGGCATTGACACGCATCGCCGCCTTCACCGCGCAGGACTGGGACCAGCAGGCGCAGAGCCGGGCGCGCTATGGCGGCATCCGTTCGCTGGAGATCACCGGCGCGCCCGCGCAGGGCGTCTCCTCCGGCACGGCGATGGAGGAACCGGTCGCCGGCATGGAGGGCGGCTATGGCACCGCCTGGACCGCGCTGTCCCATCTATCAGGAGCGGCTGTCGGGCAGACGATGCTGTTCGCGCTGCCGGCCCTCGGCTCACGGCAGCCCATCCGGATTCCCGTCGTCATCCCCAGGACAGTGGGACATGGCGGGCTTGCCGCCGCATGGGGTTTTCCCGATCCCTCTAGGCCACCGCGCGGCGGTAAAGATGCCAGGTGGCGTGGCCGAGGATGGGCAGCACGACGATCAGCCCGGCGAACAGCGGGATCATCCCCAGCACCAGCGACACGGCCACGATCAACCCCCAGAGCGCGGTCGCGCCGGGGTTGCGGCGCGCGACGGCAAGCGAGGTCGCCAGCGCCACCGGCACCCCCACCGGGCGGTCGATCAGCAACGGGAACGACACCAGGCTGACGCAAAGCACCACGGCCGCAAAGACGAAGCCGACGCCGAACCCGGCCAGGATCATCGTCCAGCCCGCGCTGGTGGTAAATGCGTCGCGAAACAAGGCCAGCAGGCTGTCATAGGGTCCGGGCCCCAGGGTGACGACCCAGATCGCATGCGCGGCGAGCAGCCAGAAGGCGAAGATCACCGCAAGCAGGCAGCCCAGCGCCAGCACCGGCCCCAGCACCCTGCCGGTCAGCGTGGCCAGCACCGCGCCCCAATTCGTGTCCTCGCCCCGTTCGCGCCGCCGGCTCATCTCGTAAAGGCCGATCGCCGCGACCGGCCCGACCAGCGGAAAGCCCGCCGCCAGCGGAAAGAGCAGGTGTACCTGCCCGGCATTGAACGCCCAGGCGGCCAGGACGAAGCCGATCACCGGATAAAGCGCCACCGCGGTGATCACGTCGGTGCGCAGCGCGGCGAAGTCCTCGACGCCCTTGCGCAGCGCGTCGCGGATGTCGCCCAGGCTGATCCGGTTGACCACCGGCAGGGTCATCTCGTGGCTGCCGATCCCGTCCACCGCCGCCCCGGCGCCGCGGCCCATGCCGGCGAGCCTCTGCGCGCTCCAGCTCAGCGGGTTTCCAATCGTGTCTCGATGCATGGCTGCATCCTCCCTTCCTGGAGGGCCCGGAACCGGGCGAGGCGTCAGCCGGAGAACCCGGCCCCCGCCCGCGGAATACGCCGGGCCGAACCGTCCTCATCTGTCAGTCTAGCAGATGCAGCGCCAGGTTGCACTCTCGGAATCGCGGCAGGTGCCGGCGCCGGCGGGGCGCGCATGGCCCGAGCCGCGATGCCCGCCGCCATGGCATCCTCCCCGCCCCGGGGCCGCGGCCCGATCATGCCGGCCCGGCCAAGGCTAGCAGGTGCGCGACAGGAATTGCCGGCAGCGTTCGCTTTGCGGATCGCCAAAGACCTGTGCCGGTGCGCCGCGCTCCTCGATCCGGCCATTGTGCAGGAAGATCACCTGGCTCGACACGTCGCGGGCGAATTTCATCTCGTGCGTGACCAGGATCATCGTGCGGCCCTCTTCGGCAAGGCCGCGGATCACCTTCAGCACCTCGCCCACCAGTTCCGGGTCAAGCGCCGAGGTCGGCTCGTCGAACAGCAGCACCCGCGGCTCCATGCACAGCGCCCGGGCAATGGCGATGCGCTGCTGCTGGCCGCCCGACAGATGGGCGGGATACTGGTCGCGCTTGTCGTAAAGCCCGACCTTGTGCAGCAGCGCCTCGGCCTTGTCGCGGGCCTCGGCGCGGCTCAGGCCCAGCACATGCACCGGGGCCTCGACGATGTTCTGCATCACCGTCATGTGCTGCCACAGGTTGAAGCTCTGGAACACCATCGACAGCGAGGTCCGGATACGCCGCAACTGGCGCGGATCGGCGGCATGCAGGTCGCCGTCGCGGCCGGGACACAAGGCCAGTTCCTCGCCCGCGACCTCGATCCGGCCCCGGCTGGGCAGTTCCAACAGGTTGATGCAGCGCAGGAAGGTGCTTTTTCCCGAACCCGAGGCGCCGATCATCGACACCACCTCGCCCTCGCGCGCGGTCAGATCGACGCCCTTCAGCACCTCCAGCGGACCGTAACGCTTGTGCAGATCCTCGACCCGGACGGCGAGGGGGGATTGCGGGTCGGGTTTGGGATGAAACATGGTTTCCTCGGGGAAATGGCGGGTCATGCGGCGCGGCCTGTCGACTGGGGGCGCTGAAAGGCCAGCAGCCGCGCCTCGATACGGCGGAACAGCCAGACCAGGGTGAAGGCGATGGCGGCATAGAGAACCGCCGCGATGCCGAAGGCGCTGAAAGGCGCATAGGTGGCCGAGTTCACGTCGCGGGCGATCTTGAGGATGTCCGGCACCGTCGCGGTGAAGGCGATCGAGGTGGCATGCAGGACTAGGATCACCTCGTTGCCATAGGCGGGCAAGGCGCGGCGCAGCGCGCTTGGCAGGACGATCCGGCGATAGACGCCAAGGCTGGTCATGCCGAAGACGCGCGCCGCCTCGACCTCGCCCGGCGGCACGGCACGGATGGCGCCGGCAAAGATCTCGGTCGTATAGGCGCAGGAGCAGATGCCGAAGGCCAGGATGGCGCAGTTGATCCCCTCGCGGAAAAACCCGTTCAGCAGGGGCTGGGACTGCACGAAGGACAGGCTGTAGACGCCGCTATAGAGGATCAGCAGCTGCACATAAAGCGGCGTGCCGCGGAAGACATAGGTGAACAGCCAGACCGGCAGCCGCAGCCAGGGATTGGCCGAGGCGCGCGCCACCGACAGCGGCACCGCCAGCACGAAGCCCAGGGCCAGCGAGGCGATCAGCAGCCACAGCGTCATCGCCACGCCGGTGATCTTGTAGCCGTCGGTCCAGAGATAGGCTTTCCCGTATTCCTGCAGGATCTCGATCATGCGGCATGCCTCCGGGTTCCGGCCGAAAAGCGCCGTTCGAGCAGCAGGACGGCCAGGTTGATGACCGTCGCCAGGGCCAGAAAGATCAGGGCGCTGAGGATACTGAAATAGAAGAACTGCCCCGAGCCTTTCCCGGCGTCCTGCGTCGCCTTGATCAGGTCGTTCAGCCCGATCAGCGATACCAGCGCGGTGGCCTTGATCATCACCTGCCAGTTGTTGCCGATGCCCGGCAGGGCGTGGCGCATCATCTGCGGAAACAGCACGCGGCGAAACAGCGTCCAGGGCGGCATGCCATAGGCCAGCGCCGCCTCGATCTGGCCGCGATGCACCGCCGCGAAGGCGCCGCGGAAGGTCTCGGTGAAATAGGCGCCATAGATCACCGCCAGGGTGATGACCCCGGCCGAAAACGGGTCGATGTCGATCTGCGCCCAGCCCAGCGCGTCGGTCAGCCGGTTCAGCCAGATCTGCAGGCTGTAGAACAGCAGCAGCATCATCACCAGGTCGGGCACGCTGCGGATCACCGTGGTATAGCCCGCCCCCAGCGCCCGCAGCCCGCGGCTGCGCGACAGCTTGCAGCCCGCGCCGACAAGCCCCAGCAGGAAGGCCCCGATCATCGCCAGCAGCGCCAGCTTCAGCGTCATCATCAGCCCCGCCAGCACCAGCGGGCCGTAACCGTTCAGGAACATGCTCCCTCCCTCCGTGACCGGCTTGTCGCGCGGATCGCGCGGGATGCCCGCCCCGCCCTCATGGGGCGGGGACCGGGCGCAACCGGCCGGGCTCAGTCGCCATAGACGTCGAAATCGAAATACTTGTCGTTGATCTTGCGATAGGTGCCATCGGCGCGGATCGCCGCGAAGGCCCTGTTCCAGTCCTCGCGCAGCGCGGCATCATCCTTGCGGAAGCCATAGCCGGAGCCGATGCCGAAATAGGCCGGGTCGTTCATGTCGGGACCGGCGAACTCGAAGCCGGCGCCGTCGGGCTTTTTCAGAAAGCCTTCGCTGGCCTGGATCGAGGCCTGGAGCGAGGCGTCCAGCCGGCCGCTGATCAGGTCGGCATAGATCTGGTCCTGGGTCTGGTAGGACACGATCTCGACCCCCTCGGGCATCCAGACCGCGCGCGCGAAGTTTTCCTGGGACGATCCCTGCTGCACCCCGATCCGCTTGCCGCGCAGCGAAGCGGCCGTCGGTTCCAGCCCCGAGCCCTTGCGCGCCACCAGGCGCGAGGGCGCGTTGGAATACTTGTCCGAAAAGGCGATCTGCTCGGCCCGTTTCTCGGTGATGGTCATGGACGAGGCGATGACGTCGAACTTGCGCGCCTGGAGCGAGGGGATGATGCCGTCCCAGTTGCTTTCGACCCAGACGCAATTGGCGCGCAGTTCCGCGCAGATCGCCTCGGTGATCTCGATGCCGAAGCCGGTCAGCGAGCCGTCGGGCTGCTTGTATTCCAGCGGCGGATAGGTCGGATCGACGCCCAGCCGGATGGTCTGGCCGGTCCGGTCCTCGGCCTGGGCAGCGCCCGCGCAAAGCAGGGCAAGAAGCGAAATCCTGATGGTGTTGAGCATGATGTTTCCCTGTCGTGATGATCTCAGGCTTGGCAATGGTCGCCCTGGGCGCCTGCCGTTTCCGCCGCCGCGCCCGGCGCCAGGAACGCTTCCGCAAGCTTGACCCAATAGCTCGCGCCCATGGCCAGGGCCTCGTCGTTGAAGTCGTAATGCGGATTGTGCAGCGGGGCGCTGTTCACCCCATTGCCGATATGGATGTAGGAGCCGGGGCAATGCTCCAGCATCAGGGCGAAATCCTCGCTGGCCATGGCCGGGCGGAGGTCGGGGACGATGGCCTCGCGGCCCAGCCAGCCCTCGGCCACCCGGCGGGCCATGGCCGTCTCGGCCGGGTGGTTGACCAGCACCGGGTGGCTGCGGCGGTAATCCACCACCGCGCGGGCGCCAAAGCTTTCCGCCTGGGCCTCGGCCAGCCGGCGGATGCGGCTTTCCAGCATGTCCCGCAGATCGGGCGAAAGGCAGCGGATGGTCAGTTCCATCTCGGCCGTCTCGGGGATGACGTTGGCGGTGTCGCCGGCATGCAGCCTGCCCACGGTGACGACCGCCGCCGCCTGCGGATCGACATTGCGCGCCACGATGGATTGCAGTGCCGAGACGATGGCGGCCCCCACGACCACGGGATCGATTGTCGCATGCGGGGTGGCGCCGTGGCCGCCCATCCCCTCGACCCGGATGCGGGCGCTGTCGGCCGAAGCCATGGCCGGACCAGCGCGAAACGCCAGTTGACCCGTGGGCAGGCCGGGCAGGTTGTGCATGGCGAAGACCGCCTCGCAGGGGAACCGGTCGAACAGCCCCTCGGCCAGCATGCGCGCGGCACCGCCCAGCCCTTCCTCAGCCGGCTGGAAGAGCAGGTTCAGCGTGCCGGCGAAATTGCGGCTTTCCGCAAGATGGCGCGCCGCGGCCAACAGCATGGCCGTGTGGCCGTCATGGCCGCAGGCATGCATCCGGCCCGGTATCGTGCTGCGCCAGGCCAGGTTCGTGGCCTCGTGGATCGGCAGGGCATCCATGTCGGCGCGCAGGCCAAGCGCGCGGCCCGCGCCGTTGCGCAGCCGCCCGACGACCCCGGTGCCTGCCATCCGGGTCACCTCATAGCCCCATTGCGCCAGCAGCCCCGCCACCAGGTCGCCGGTCGCCGTTTCTTCGAAACCCAGTTCGGGATTGGCATGGATGCGGCGGCGGATATGAACCGCCTCGGCGCTGATCTTGCCGATCTCCGGCAATATCGCCTTGTCCATCCTCCTCCCCCCTCTCGTCGCCGACCCGGCATGGGGTCTGTCAGGCACCATAGCGCAGCGAGAATGTTGCGGCGGAGACAAAAATTTCTTATGGATATAACCAATGGTTGTCATGGTGGCACGATGAAGCTGCATCAACTCGAGGCGCTCGTCGCCAGCGCCGAAACCGGCAGCGTGCGCAGCGCCGCCCGACGGCTTGGCATTTCGCAACCGGCAGTCACCCGCGCGCTGCGCGAACTGGAGACAGAGCAGCAGTTGCCCCTGCTGGTGCGCTCGCCCACGGGGCTCAGTTTCACGGATCACGGGCAGGCGCTGCTGGCGCATGCCCGGCTGATCCTGAACCAGATGCGGCAGGCCGAGGAACAGATGGGCCTGCGGCGCGGCCGCCTGGAAGGCAGGCTATGCGTCGGCATCACGCCCTGGGTCTCGCTGATCCTGCTGCCAGACGTGCTGCGCGCGTTTCGACAGCACATGCCCGAGGTGCAGCTGGAGCTTTTCGACAGTTTCGCCATGATCGCCCAGCCGCTGCTGCGCACGGGGTCGATGGATCTGATCATCGGCCAGCCCTCGCCCGGCATGTCGCCGCAGGAATTTCGGATAGAGCCGATCCTTCGCTACGAGACGGGCATCATGGTCCGGCGCGATCACCCGCGCATGGGCTGCGACAGCATCCACGGCCTGCTGGACCAGGACTGGCTGCTGAACTTCGCGCCCGACGGGCGCGAACGGCTGATCGAGGAGGTCTTCACCCGCCATGGCGCCCAGCTGGACCCCAGGCGGATCGTGCAGGCCAACTCGGCGCTGCTGGCGCAATCGCTGGTCGAGCAAAGCGACATGTGTACCTGGGTGCCGAAAATCATGGCGGTCGCACCGATGTTCGAAGGGCGCACGGTGATCCTCGCGTTACGCGAGCGGTTCATGGCCTGCGATCTCTGCCTGATCAGCCGGAGACACACGCCGATGAGCCCCGCCGCCGAAATGTTCATCCATTGCCTGAAGTCCTCTGCGCGTGCACATGCGCGGAAATCGGGGGCATGGAGCAAGCTGCTTCATGTCGCGACGCAGGCTCCCTCCGAAGGATCGGGCCGGGGGTGACTTGCCGCCGATGCGCTCGACCGCGTTCAGCAGCCCGTTCTTTCTGCAACTGCCGCGTCACGCCTGGCGCGCCTCCCTGCCACCGAAAAAGCTTTCGAACGCATATCGGGCAGGCAGGGCCGCGCCCGGAAAGGGCGAGTTGTCGTCCCTGTCGAAATTCGGGTGGGGGTGCGGAAAGCCCGAGCCGATACCGGCGCTGCGGCTCCCGATGCCCACGCCGTCCGGTTCCGGGCCGATCAGCCCCGACATGCCGGCCCCATGCAACGGCGGTTCGGGATTGGCGGGACGATGTCGCCAGACGGCTGACACGCCATCCCGGCCGGCCCCGGCCTCTTGCAGGATATCCAGCCTTCGTCCCTCCGTTTCGCGCGATCCCCGTCACGGCGCATGGCCATTCGGGATGGCGCCGATCGGCGCCCTTTCGACCAGTCTCCGACGGGCGGCGGGGATGCGTTCCGCTCCGGCGACGAAGGGATGTCAGGCTGACGCCATACGGTGAAATACGTTACCAGCATCAAGCCCATGCAAGACAGGCATGGCCATGAATCTGAGACAGCTGCGCCATTCCTGTCGGTCGCCGAGCGCGGCAGCATCAGCGCGGCCGCGCAATCCCTCTGCATCGCCCAGCCGGCGCTGACCCGGCAAGTTCGCGAGCCTGCGGCCGACCTGGACACGCAGCCTTCCAAGCGCGCGACCCGTGACGCCGACCGATGCCGGCAAGCAGCTTCGGCGCGATGCCGTGCGCCTGCTCAACGGCTTCGAGCCAGCTCGCCACCACGCGGGTCGCGCTGTCGCTGGGACTGCCCGTCATGCAGGTCATTCCATCGGAAATCGGCAGGCTCCGTCGCGCCTTGCCCGATATGCCGATCAGTTTCAGCCGCCTGTTGCCCGAAGCGCAGCTTCTGCTTTTGCGCGCAGGACGGCTGGATGCGGGCTTGTCGCCCTTGCGTCCGAAGGGCTCTGGGGAGCTGATGGGAATCCCCGTCTATTCCTCCGGCATGGCCGTGGCTTTCCCCGGCGACCGGGACGGGCCCGGCAGCCGGCCGAAGCGGCCGAAAGACCTGGAAGGACGCGACTTCATCCTGATTCCGCGTCACCTCGCCCCGTCTCGTCCGAAATCAGCCGGGCTTCCTCACCCCGGCCCTAGCCATGGGCGCCTGCAAGGAAGGCCGCATCCGCCCCCTGCTGTCGGTGGGCGATACCGAAGAGCCCCAACCTCCCCGGCATTCCCGCCTCGACCATCGTCAAGGGTCTGCTCGGAAAGCGGCGAGAGCTTGCCTGACCCGGCCGCGCCGCAGCGGAACGGGCCGGCGCGGCCTGTCCGTTCCGCCGATCCGGCCGGCGGGAATGCATTCCCCATGGCCGCGCAGGGGCCGCGCGGTCAGCCTGCGGACGGGCCGGAGCCGGACGCGGCGTCACCCGCAGGCCTGTTCGCGTCATCGATCAGGCGGCGGTGGCGGCGGGCCTCGGCCATTATGTCCTCGAACCGCTCCAGCCCCTTCGCCTCCAGCGCCGCGATCAGCCGCAGATAGGCCTCGGCCGTGGCGCGGGTGTCGCCCATGGCGGTGTGACGTTCCTCGGGCGGGATGACGATGCCCAGCCGCTCGGTCAGCGCATCCAGCGAATGCGGCGCCGACTGGCCCCAGAGCATCGCCGAAAGCAGGATCGTATCCAGCGCCTGATTGTCGAAATGCGCCCCGGTCTCGGGCGCGGCGCGGCGCAGGAAGCCCATGTCGAAGGGCGCGTTATGGGCGACCAGCACCGCGTCCTCGGTAAAATGGCGAAAGGCGGTCAGCGCCGTGACCATGTCGGGAGCATCGGCCACCATCGCATCGGTGATGCCATGCACGGCGGTCGAGGCGGGCGGGATCGGCCGGCCGGGATTGACCAGCGTGTCGAAACGCTCGCCGGTCAGGCGGCCGCGGGCGATGCGCAGCCCGGCGATCTGCACGATGCGGTCGGTCGCGGGATCAAGGCCGGTCGTCTCGGTGTCGAAGACCACGCAGGTCAGGTCGGCCAGCCGCGACGAGGCCGCGCCGCGTCGCGCCAGGGCGAAGTCATAGGTCAGCCCGGCGCGGTCCGGCCGGTGCGAGGCGATGGGCAGCGGCAGGACCAGCCGCGCCTGGCCGTCCCGCGCCTCGGTCCAGATGCCGGTGGCATGGGCCGCCAGGATCTCGTGCCCGGTCAGTTCGGGCTGCGCCGGGTCGGGCGGCTCGGCCAGCCAGGATTCCAGCCGGTCCATGGGCAGCGGCGCCCCGGTCCAGAGCAGCAAGAGCCGCGCCTCGGACGCCTCGGCCTCGGCCTCAACCTCAGCGGCAAGGCGGGGGGTCGCGCCCTGTTCGCGCAGGCGTCGGTCCAGATGGCGCAGCAGCCCGTTCACCCCGGCCGCATCGGCCATCAGCATCAGCCGCGGCGGCAGGTCGGGCGCCGGATCCAGCCCGGCGGCCAGCTCGTTCAGCCCCGCCCCTCCGCGCGGGGCATCGCCGCTCATCGCCTCGGTCAATGCGCGCAGGGCATTGGCAAGCCCCTGCCCCTCGGCCCGGATCGCCTGGGCCAGCGCGGGCGGGATCGGACCCTCCAGCGCACCCAGCATCGGCACCAGGGTCGCGGCATGGCGGCGCAGAGTCTCCAGCAGGTCGCGCGGCGCGGGGCGCTGCGGCGGGCGGTCGTTCAGGATCAGCAGCGTGCCGCCATCGATGCGCCGCATGCGCCCCCAGAGCCGCTGCCCGGCCGAGCTCAGGCAGGTCAGGTCGGTCGCCGCCGCCCCCGCCGCCAACCGCGCCGCACCGGCCTCCAGCGCGCCACCGGGCAGGTGGCGCTCGATGGGGCGGTCCAGCGCGATGCCGGGCAGAAGATGCGCGGCCGAGGCGTTGTAGAACATCACCCGGCCGGCCGGATCGGTCATCACCGCGCCGGCGCCGATATCGGCGAGAATGGATTCCAGCGTCGCCTTTTCGCGCTGCAGGTCGGCGGCATGTTCGGCGATGGCATCGGCCAGCGCCTCGGCCGAACGCGCCCGCGCCTCGGCGGCATCGCGGGCGGCGGGGCCCAGATCGGCCAGATAGCGGGCCTCCTCGATCTCGGGCGCCTGACCGGTGCGCAAGCCCCCGGCCAGCAGCTCGATCGGGCGGGCCACGTTGCGGTCGAACAGGAACCAGATCCAGACCACCATCCCCAGCGCGCCGAAGCCCGCGATCAGCGCCGCCTGGACCAGGGCGTCCAGCATCGCCTGGACCGGGACGCCCCGGCCCGCAAGGCCCGCTCCCGCCACCCAGAGCGCCACGGCCAAGGCCGCAAGGATCGCTGCCGCAAGCCCCGCAAAGATCAGCAGCACCCGCAGCCGGAGCGAAAGCCGCGTCAGCATCGCCCGCCCAGGAGCCGCGCCAGTTCCGCCCGCAGCTCGGACAGCTCGAAGGGCTTGGCGATGAAACCGTCCGCCCCCAGCGCCAGCCCCTTGCGGCGCTCCACCACCGAGCCGCGCGCGGTCATCAACAGCACCCGCACGTCGTTCAGCGCCGGATCGGCCCGCACATCCTGCACGATCTGATAGCCCGAGACATCGGGCAGCATCACGTCCAGCAGCACCAGATCGGGATGGCTGGCGCGGATCTCGTCGACCGCGCCGGCGCCCGTGGCCATGCGGCGGTGCTTGTGGCCGTCGCGCGACAGCAGGAAATCCAGGGCGGTGGCGATATTGTCCTCATCCTCGACCACCAGGATGCTGGCCATCATCCCCCTCCTCCGCAGACGACGGAATAGGCCGGGTCCGAGGGGCCCGGCGGCGACCATGCGCCGCGCGCCGGCCGGACCAGCCCCTTGGCGCAATCGAATTCCTGCGGCACGACCAGCGTCGGGCCGCGCCGCTCCACCAGCGTGATCCCGGCCCGGCGCGTGCCCTCGGCGGTCTCCGAGATGCCGGCGGGATCGAGGGCGGCAAAGCGGATCACCACCGGCGCCAGATAGGTCCAGGGCGCCCAGGGCTGGCTGTCGCGGCCCACCAGCAGGATCTGCGCGCCCGCGGGCAACCGGGCGACCGCCCGGTCATACCAGGCGTAGTCATTCCAGACCGCATAGCCGACCATCGCCAGGCCGATGCCCGCCGGCAGCAGCCAGCGCGCCGGCGCCAGCCCCAGCTTGCGCAGCAGGTGCATCCCGGCATAAAGCAGCGCCGCCGCGCCCACGCCGACCGCGATCACGCCCAGCAATTCGACCCCGATCCCGGTCATATGCCCCTCATCCCAACATTCCCTTGCCGTGGCCTAGCGCCGATTGCATCCCCCGCACCACCACGAAGGCGTCGCGCAGATGGCTGCGCTGGAAATCGGGCAGCGCGGCGGGGGACAGATGGTTGCCCGGCCGTTCGCCCGCGCGGATCTGCGCGGCCTGGTTTTCCAGCCGCGTGGTCTGGATCAGGTCATAGGCCGCGATCAGGTCGCGTGCGCCGCTGCCCGAGATGATGCCCGCCGCCTGCGCCTCGACCAGCCGGGCCCTGGTGTTGACGGGCGCCAGCTGGCCCTGCAGCGCATAGATGCGCGCCAGGTCCGCCACCGGCACGACGCCGCTGAGCTTCATGTCGATCTGGTTGCGATGCTCGCCCGTGCGCGCGGTGGCAAAGCCGCCGATCAGCCCCAAAGGCGGGCGGTGCTTCATCGCGTTCGAGATCATATGCGCCACGAAGATCGAGTTCTTCGCCGCCATCCCCAGGGTTTCGGCCTGCAGCCCCTCCAGCAGCGCGGCATCGCCGCCGATGGCGCGCAGATCGAACATGACCGAGGCCAGCATCTGCGCCTCGGGGCTGGGATGGGCGATCCAGTCGCGGAAATAGCCGCGCCAGACCCGGCGCGGCTGGCGCCAGCGCGGGGTGACGGCCATCATCTCGCCGGGGCAATAGACATAGCCGCAGGCATTCAGCCCATCGCAAACGAAGCGCGCCAGATCCGCGAACCAGGGATCCTCCGGGTCGCAATCGTCACCCAGGATCAGGCAATTGTCCTGGTCCGACAGGCCGGTCTGTTCCTGCCGCCCCTGGCTGCCGCAGGCCGCCCACAGCCAGGGGCCGGGCGGCGGCCCCAGCCGCGCCTCGGCCATGACCAGCAGGCGCCGGGTCACGGCATCGGCGATGTCGGTGATCATGCGGGTGATGGTTTCGTGCCGGTGATGACCGTTGACCAGCTGCACCAGCAATGCGGGAATGCGTGCGGTGGCCGCCGCCATCTCGGCGACATCCTCCGATTGCGCGATGTCGCGGATCAGCGCCGAGGCCGAGATCGCCTGCACCCGCGTCAGGTCGGTCTGGCTGACCATGCCGACGAAGCGGCCCTTCTCGACCACCGGCAGATGGCCGATGCGGCGCTCCAGCATGATGTTGAGCACGTCATAGCCCAGCTCCGCCGGCGAAAGCGTGATCGGATCGGGCGTCATCACCTGCGCGACGGGCACGTTCACGTCGCGCCCCTCGGCGACGATGCGGTTCGAGATGTCGCGGATCGTGACCAGCCCGACCAGCCGCTCCCCGTCCAGCACGCCGATGCTGCTGACGCGAGCATCGCGCATGGCGCGGGCGGCCTCGATGGCGGGGGTCTCGGGCGTGCAGGTCAGCGGCGCCCGCCGCCCGATCAGGTCGCCGACCTTCAGCAGCGCCAGATCGCTTTCGCGACTGCCGGGCAGGCCGCTGCGGTCGAAGAAGCGTGCAACCGCACGATGGCTGCCGATCAGCCACATCAATTCGGCGCGGGGCAGCATCAGCACGGTCGAATCCTCGATGGCCGTCGCAGTGGTGACTGCCACGCCGTCGCGCAGCAGCCCCCTTTCGCCAAAGGAGTTGCGCGCCATCAGCTCGGAAACGGAATCCCCCGCGGCATCCGAGACCCGGACCCGGCCGCTTTCGATCAGGTAAAGCCCCGCCAGCCGGTCGCCGCGGCGATAGATCACGCTGCCGGCCGGATAGTCCCTGCGCTTGAAGGCCGCCGCGACCCGCGCCAGCTCGTCCTGCGGCAGGCTGTCATAGGGATGAACCGTGGCGATGAATGCGGCGATGTCGTTCATGGTCCCTGCCCTGCCGAACGGCGGAAAGGCCGCGCCCCGCGAGGGGGCGCGACTGTTCGTCAATGCGCCTGCGCCGCGCCGGCGCCACGCGGAACGCGGATCGACTCGACCAGGTCGCGCACCTCGGCGGGCGGCTCCTTGGTGGCGGCGGACACCAGATAGGCCACCGCGAAGTTGATCACCGCGCCGATGGTGCCGAACGAGGCCGGCGAGATGCCGAACAGCCAGGCATCCGCGGTATCGGGCAGCATGTTGGTCCCCGAGATGAAGAACCAGCCCTTGTAGGTGAAGATATAGACCAGCGTCGAGATGACCCCGGCCAGCATCCCCGCCATCGCGCCTTCCTTGTTCATGCGCGTCGAGAAGATGCCCATCATCAGCACCGGGAAGATCGAGCTGGCCGCCAGGCCGAAGGCCAGCGCCACCGTCTGCGCGGCAAAGCCCGGCGGGTTCAGGCCCAGGATCGTGGCGACCAGGATCGACACCGCCATCGAGACGCGGGCCGCGAACAGCTCGCCCTTCTCGCTGATGCCGGGATTGATCGCGCCCTTGATCAGGTCGTGGCTGACCGCGCCCGAGATCGCCAGCAACAGGCCCGCCGCGGTGGACAGCGCCGCCGCCAGGCCGCCGGCGGCGACGATGGCGATGACCCAGCCCGGCAGGTTGGCGATTTCCGGGTTGGCCAGGACCATGATGTCGTTGTTCACCGTGGTCAGCTCGTTGCCCTGCAGGCCCTGCTCGGCGATCACCGTGGCCAGCGGCTCGTTCGCCGCCCCGGCCTCGTTATAGTACTGGATCAGGCCGTCGCCGTTCTTGTCCTCCCAGTTCAGCAGGCCGGTCAGCTGCCAGTTGCGCATCCAGTTCAAGTCCTCGCGGTTCTGGATGTCCTCCAGCGACACGGCCGGCTGGCTGAAGGTCTCGCCCGTCTCGGCGCCCGGCCACATGGTCGCGGTCAGGTTGAAGCGCGACATCGAGCCCACCGCGGGCGCGACGGTATAGAGCAGCGCGATGAAGACCAGCGCCCAGCCCGCCGATTTGCGCGCATCGGCCACTTTCGGCACGGTGAAGAAGCGGATGATGACATGCGGCAGGCCCGCGGTACCGATCATCAGCGCCATGGTGAACAGCACCATGTCCAGCGTCGAGTTATGGTGCCCGGTATAGGAGCGGAAGCCCAGGTCGGTCACCACCTGGTCCAGCTTGGCCAGGAACTTGGCGCCCGAGGCGTCATGCGTGCCGAACAGTCCCGTCTGCGGCAGCACATGGCCGGTCAGCTGCAGGGCGATGAACACCGCCGGGATGGTATAGGCGATGATCAGCACGATGTACTGGGCGACCTGGGTATAGGTGATGCCCTTCATCCCGCCCAGCACGGCATAGACGAAGACCAGCGCCGCGCCGATCCACAGCCCGGTCGAGCTGGAGACCTCCAGATAGCGCGAAAAGGTCACGCCGACGCCGGTCATCTGGCCGATCACATAGGTGATCGAGATGATCAGCAGGCAGATCACGCCGATGATCCGCGCCGTGCCGGAATAGAAGCGGTCGCCGATGAATTCCGGCACCGTGAACTTGCCGAACTTGCGCAGATAGGGCGCCAGCAGCATCGCCAGCAGCACATAGCCGCCGGTCCAGCCCATCAGATAGGTCGAGTTGTCATAGCCGGTAAAGGCGATGAGGCCCGCCATCGAGATGAACGAGGCCGCCGACATCCAGTCGGCCGCCGTGGCCATGCCGTTCATGACCGGGCTGACGCCGCGGTTGGCGGCATAGAACTCGGCCGTGGAACCGGCGCGGGCCCAGATCGCGATGCCGATGTAAAGCGCGAAGGATGCCCCGATGACAAGGAGGTTGAGGGTAAACTGGCTCATGGGATGCTCCTCACTCCTCCACGCCGTGTTCGGCGTCCATCTTGTTCATGCGCCAGGCATAAAAGAAGATCAGCACGATGAAGACCAGGATCGAGCCTTGCTGCGCGAACCAGAAGCCCAGATCGGTTCCTCCCACCGAAATGCCCGCCAGCAAGGGCCGCAAGACGATCCCGAAGCCATAGGACACCAGGGCCCAGATGATCATGCACAGCCAGATCAGCTTCAGATTGGCCTGCCAATATGCGTTTGACGATTGTCTGTCACTCATGTCCTTCGTTTCCTCCCTTTTCAGACATGTCTCGCTCCGCCTTTGGGATTTGCGCCTCCCGGCGCCCGGCGGAAGGGCGGGGAGGCATTTCCCGCGCCCGTCTTCAGGCGCGGTTCATCCTGTTTTCGATGAGTTCGTCGACGACGCTTGGGTCAGCGAGGGTTGAGATGTCTCCGAGGGCGGCGAAATCGTCCTCGGCGATCTTGCGCAGGATGCGGCGCATGATCTTGCCC
>Ga0182741_1003153_pt1 | contig 17882 bp, 12 predicted proteins | sample eDN5th37CBELigOP_FD_128874 | JGI IMG/M metagenome (GOLD analysis project Ga0182741, IMG submission 128874) | Enriched Organic Plus compost microbial communities from Emeryville, California, USA - eDNA 5th pass 37_C BE-Lig OP (version 2) (version 2) ...
AACTCGCCCTGGTCGGCGCCATCCCGCCCGACAGCGCCAACGCGATCCTCGAGCGCGCGACATCGGCAACGCAGCCGAGCGGATCGGCGCTGCTGATGCGCTGGTGGGCGGAGCGGGGAGACACGGCACGGCTGCGCCGCGCCGCCGCGCGGATCGACACCACCACGGCGCCAGCGGAGCTGCAGGAGTACCTGCGCGTGATGCGCGCCGTGGCGCACGCGCACCTGGCGCTCGCCCTGCGCGATACCGCCACGGCGGTGCGCGAGCTGGACGTCGTCCCCGACTCGATCTGCTCGCTCGACGCGTGCTTCGCCGTGTGGTACACCAAGGCGCAGCTACTCGGCGCGGTGGGCCGCGACCGCGACGCGATGCGCATCCTGCAGCACGAGTACACCATCGTGGACCCGACGCGCACGCTCTGGCGCTACGAGCGCGCGAAAGTGGCCGAGCGTCTGGGGGAGCGCGAGCAGGCCGCGCGCGACTACTCCTACGTGGCCGCCGCGTTCCAGCACGCCGACTCGTCGCTGCAGCCGATGGTGAGCGCGGCGCGGGAGGGGCTGGCGCGAACGTCGAGAGACTCGCGCTGAGCGCCGCTGCACTGGGCGCCGCTGCTATGAGTCGGCCGGCAAAACGTCTCCATCGGTGAGAGGATGCGCCGGGAAAGGCCGCATCGCCCAACGCCGACCGATGAGACAAATGAAGAAGAGCTCCACGCGTGATACATGGCTGCTCTGCGCGCTGGCGGGGATCGCGCTGGCGCTGCCGTCCTGCTCCGTCCCCTCGACCGCGCCCGCCGCGGAACGCGCGCGGGAGCTCGGCGTGCTGCAACTGGAGTCCGCGGCGCCGCTCGCGATGGAGCAGCCGTCGAGCGCCGCGGAAGAGTGGACGCCTTCGCCGATCGACCGGCGCCATATCGTCATCCCGCCCGAGGTGGTGGAGATCGCCGACACCGTGCGGGCGGGACGCGCGGTGGCGGTCGTGGTCCGCACGATCGCGCCCGACGGATGCTGGAGCGCCGACGGCGGGGAGCTCGCGAAGAGCGGCGATACCGTGGTGATCCGCCCCTTCGATCGCCACTCGGGAGCCGCGGCCTGCACGGCGGTGGTCATGGCGGGAGCGCTGGAGCACCATTTCACGACGTCGTTCGATTCACCCGGTACCGGAGCGGTCAGGGTGCAGGGACGTCGCGTGCGCCAGGCCGCTCGCGACTTCGGAACGCCGGTGACGGTGGAGCGCAGGGTGGTGGTGGTGCCGTAGGGCTGGCGCCAGCCCGGAGCACGCGTCAGCGCTGCGTCAGCACTCCGTTGGGGCTGCGTCAGCGCGGAGTCCTCGCCACCTCCCACCTCACGCCCACGGAGAGGATCGCGGGGAGCGCGGCGAGCGAGCGCGGGTCGTCGAAGGCGCCGTCCTGATAGTAGAAGAGTGCATCGCGACGATCGAGCGCGTTGATCACCCGCAGGTAGGGCGAGAGACGCACGGGGCATTCGCCACCGCCGGCGCACCAGCTCCCGCTCAACGTGGCATCGAGGCGCAGGTAGGAGCGCGCGAGCCGCGCGTCATCTTCCAGGCGCGGGGTGCCCGGATAGTCGGTCGAGCCGCCGGAGAGGGCGTCGGCGGGCCGGTCGAGCACGATCGAGGTGTACGGCATCCCGCTCGCGTAGGCGCCGGAGAGCGCGAGGGTGAAGCGCCCCGCGCTCACGCCGCCGTCGACCGAGAGGAGCCGCTCCACCCCGAAGCGCGGCTGCATGGCGGGATCCACGGGCTGCGTACCAGCGCTCGCCGCGACCATGTCGTAGCTGCGCGCGATGCGGGTGTAGCCGGCGCCGAGCGAGAAGCGGTCGCCGGAATAGGCGAGCGATGCGTCGATTCCGACGGCGCGGTCGAGGTGCGTGCGCGGCGGATCGCCCTCGCGATGGTGCAGGTACGTCGCCAGCCCCAGCACGGTTCGTCCCCACCGCTGGGTGGCGGAGAGCTCGAGCTGCACGGCGTGGTCGCGCACCAGACGCGCGTCGAGCACCTGCTGGAGCGCGCCGCCCGTACCCGGCAGCGCCACGCCGCCGCCCGCCTCTGCCGACGAGAAGATGGCGCCGAGCCGCGAGTACCTTCCCGCGGCCAGACGCAGCGACGTGCCGCGCGCCACCGCAGCCACCAGCGCCAGGCGCGGAAGGGCATCGAAGGCGGCTACATCTCCCGCGTCCGGCGTGGCGGCGACGCGCAGGCCGGCGTCGAGCCGGAGGCGATCGGAGAGCTGGTGCCAGACGTCGGCGTAGAGCGCCACGGTGGTACCGTCCGCGCGCGTGCACGCCGCGGCCTCGTCGCACCACTCGCCGTCCGCGCCGGTGAGAGTGGCGCCGCCGTCGTTCGCTGGTGCACCGGTGATGACGTCTCCGGGAGCGGCGCGCGCATCGCGCCCGAAGCGCGCGTGCTCCACTTCTCCACCCACTCCCCAGCGCGAGCGCTCCGTCTCCCAGCGGTGGCTCGCGGCGATCGTGGCGCGGTTCACGTCGCCGCGCAGGTGTCCGCCGAAGGCGGAGAGAAGCGGGAGGTCGGTGACGGCGTTCGCCATGGTCGCGCTGACCATACTCCGCTTCGCGCCGCTCCCCGACTGCCAGGTGAGTGAACCGGCGCGGTTCCGCCATGCGGCTTCGTCGCTCCCCTGGTCGCGCGGGATCCGCAGCGCTTCATCGGTCCCGAAGAAGGTGGCGCGCAGCTCGCCGTGGCGGCCGGCGCGGAGGCTCGCTCGCGCGAGGATGTCGTCGTACCAGTATCCCCGCATCACGCCCGAGAGTCGCGGCAGCATCTCGGTTCGCACGCGGCGGCCGCCGGCCAGCACGCTCCCCAGAGCTCCCAACGCCGCCTCGCCGCCCACGCGGTCGGTGAGGAGGTTCGACTCTCCCCACATGCGCAGCGAGCCGGGCGCGGGCTCGCGCGTGGAGAGCTCCAGGACGTAGCCGGTGCCGCCATCGAAGCGCGCGCTCGCGCCCGCGGTGCGCACGCGTGCGTCGTCTATGAGCGCCGGGTCCACGCTCGGCAGGAGGCCGCCCAGATGCAGCGGCGCGCCGATCACCGCGCCGTCGAGGAGCACCCGGCCGCTCTCGTCCTCCGTTCCCCACACGAAGAGCGTGTGCCCGCTCCCGCCGCCGGGGTCGGGAGGGCGCCGCGAACCGGCGTCACCGAGCGCGCTCGCCAGCATGCTCCCCGCACGCGAGCGGAAGTCGAGCGCGCGGAGCACTCGGGAGACGTCATCCTCCGCATCGCGCGAGACGGTGGCCGCGCCGCCGCCGGCAGCGCGCGAATCCGGAGGCGCGTGCACCAGCACCGGCGCGAGTCGCTCCGGCCGCCGGACGAGCTGCACGTCCACCACCACCTCGCGTCCCGCCGGAACGATCACCGAGATGCTCGCCGAGTCGTACGCCTCGCGCCGTACGCTCAGGACGTAGCTCCCCGCCGGGAGCGCGGCGAAGGCGAAGGCGCCATCCGGCCCGGTGGTGGCCGCACGCCGCACGGAAGCTCCGGCGAGCCACACCGTCGCGCGAGCGAGCGGCTGGTCGAGGACATCATCGATGACCCGGCCGTGGAGGGTGGCGTCCGGCCTCGCCGAGTCGGCGCGTGCGCGGCGCTCCGAAGCGGCGTCCACCGCTCCGGCGGCTCCGGCGGCTCCGGCGGCTCCGGCCACGAGGAGCGCCGCGGCGAGCAGCGCCGTCAGCATCCGGTCATCACCGGTGTGGCCACCGTCAGCACTGCGTCGGTCAGCGCTGCGTCGCGCACGCCGGGCGGTCCGTCATGGTGCCGGCGCGAGGGCGATGCCCTCCGCGGCGGCCGCCGCCGGCGTCACGATGCCATCGCGTACCGCGACCGCCAGCCGGCCATCCACGAGCACGCGCGCCGTGCGCGTAGTGGCGGGGATCTCCACCTCCACCAGCGAGAGCGCGCTCGGGAGCCCGACGGCGATCAGCGCATCGCCCGTGCGGAAGCGGGCCGGCTCCGGGCTGGCCGAGTCGGAGCGCACGCTCACCGTGAGCTCGGCGCCATTTCCGATCGTGACGTGGAGACGCGACCCGGCCGCCGCGCCGGTGAGCGCCACCTCCACCGCCCCACTCCCCGCCGCCATCGCGATGGCGCCCGCGGGGCGCAGCGCGGGAAGGACGGCCACGGGGTGGGGAGTTTCCGCGGCCGGAGCCGCCGGCATCGAACGCGGCCCGTGGAAGAGCGGTCCGCCGACCACCGCGGCCGCGGCGACGCTCGTCACCATGAGGAGCGCGGCGGCGGCCCAGCGCCACGCGGCGAAGCTGCGCGCCCGGCCGGGTCGCTCCGCGCCCTCGGGGTATCCGTGGCGCTCGGCGCCAGCGTGGTGCTCGAGCACGAGGCGCTGGACGCGCGCGGGCCGGCGCGGCAGGCCAGTGGTGCGGGTCGCCACGGCGAGAGAGGGCGGGAACGGCGCGGCCGCGCGCCACTCCGCTGGTTCGGCGCGATCGAGCTCGCCCACCATCTCGCTGAAGCCGTAGCCGAGCCCCGCCAGCTCGGCGGACGCACGGCGGCACGTTTCACACGCCGAGAGGTGGCGCGTCAGCTCGCGCATCTCCGGCGGCGCGAGCTCGCCATCCAGATGCGCCTGGAGGAGCGTGTCATGCGGATGCCACATCTCGTCCCTCCATGTCATAGGATTTCTGCAGCCGGCGCAGCGCGCGCGCGATGAGCGCCGGCACTATCTCCTTTCTCACTCCGATGACCTCCGCGATCTCGGCGTAGCGAAAGCCGGACTCCCTCAATAGCAGCGCTTCGCGATCCCTCGGCGTGAGCCGCTCGAGCGCCGAGCGCACCACGCTCACCACCTCGGCGCGCTCGCAGGTGACATCCGGCGGCTCCGGCGCGGGGCTCTCGGGGAGGACCGGGTTACGGCCTTCGGTAGCGAGCCGGCGCGCGTGGTCGCGTATGATGTTGGTGCAGACGCGAAAGAGCCACGCGCGCGGATCGCGCACCTCGCGCTGCTCGCGCAGGAGTCTGAGAAACGCCTCGTGCGTCACATCCTCGGCGAGATGCGGATCGCGCGTGAGCCGGTGGACGTAGCGCAGGAGCGGGAGACGCCACTCGTGGTAGAGCTCTTCCCAGGCAGGCATCCGAGGCAGCTTGGCTCCGTGGTGTGCTTCCGTGGCTGGGTGCGTACGCCGCGCCAGTCGCGGGTGCGCCCATAGTGAGACGCGCGAGCCGCGAGATCCTAGCAGGGCGCGGGCGACCGGCGGCGAACACCGGCGGCGAACATCGGCGGCGGCCCGCGACGACGACCGCCACGAGCGGCAGCCGCCGCGGGCCGCATCCATCATGGTAACGCCGTGAGATCTTCCCTGCTAGGATTCGCGAGCGGTCGCGTCCTAACGAGGGTGAAGCACGACGTCGTACGACGTCGCATCAAACGACTCGTCAGGAGGCACCAATGAAACTCGCCCTTTCCGCCCGCGCATCACTCGCCGCGCTCGCCATCGTCGTAGCCGGCGTGACGGCGTGCGATGATGATTCCACCTCGCCCCCGCAGAACGCGCAGGTGCGCTTCGTCCACGCGGCCGCGGGGGTGGACGAGGTGAACTTCCGCGTGGACGGCGCCGACGTGCGCACCGATGTGGCCTTCGGCGACGACGCGTCCGCGTACGGCAACGTCGCCGCCGGGAGCCGGAAGCTCGCGGCGCGCGTCGCCGATGAGGACGAGGATCTCGCCGGAGTAACGAAGGATCTCTCGTTGGGCAGTCAGTATACCGCCGTCCTGCTGAACGGGATCGACAGCAGGGTGCTCCAGCTCTACGCCGACACCAACACCGCCGCGGCGGCGGGGAAGACCAGACTTCGCGTGATCCATACGACGCAGGCCGCCGGGGCGCTGGACGTGTACGTGACCGACGCCGACGCCGATCTCGAGGATGCGGAACCCGTCCTCAGCGAGGTGGGGATGACACAGGCGTCGAAGTACGTGGAGGTGGCGAGCGGCGAGCGGCGCATCCGCTTCACGGACGCAGGGACGAAGGATGTGGTGCTCGACATCGAGGACATCGATCTCCCCGACGCCGGAGTGCGCACCGTGTTCGTGATAGCTCCGGAAGAGAGCGGGATGCCGCTACAGTCGATCGTGTCGGAGGATCGGGGATAGGTAGGAGGGTCGAGGTCCATGATGTGGAGAGGACCAGGCGCAACACCTGGCCCTCTCCACATCATGGACCTCGAGTCGGCCCATTGTTCTGACGGTGAGGTCCTCGGCGAATCAGGTACCGGGCTCCGTGATCCAGAGCGGCTTGGTGTGATAACCCGCGTCGAGCCCCCCGATCGGCCCCAGCCCGGCCTGGTTCCACACATACTCCGAGTTGTAGCGCGGACGGGTGCGCTGGACCGCCTTGCCGGCGTTGTCCACGAAGAGGTTCGTGGGGATGGCGAAGCCGCGGAAGACCTCGATCCCACTCTCCGTATCCGTGTAGTGGTAGCGGCGCATGTCCATCCAGAGCTCGTTATGCCCCCAGCCCCACTGCGCGATGTACTTCTGCGACATGATGTGGGAGAGTGTCAGGTTGGCTTCCGATGGAACGATGTTCGGGTCCGCGAGGAATGCGGCCTTCTCGGTCGCCGAGATCTGCGCCGGCGCCTGACCGTCATCACCGTTCCTGGCGTTCACGAAGTCGATGTGCGAGGAGATGCCGTTCTTGTACGCCTCCAGCGCGACATCCTTGTGACCGGCCAGATACGCAGCTTCCGCCTTCACGAACTGGAGCTGCGAGTACGTCATGATGGGGAAGTGGGACTTGTCCGAGAAGATGTAGCGGCTCGGCTGCCCGGGAGCGGGGAGACTCGTGTAGCCGAAGAAGTTCATCGGCTTCTCCGCGTCCGTGAGATCACCGTATCCGGCGACGTTGACGTCCAGGCCGCGATACTGACCATCGGGTGACGGAGCGAGCATCCGGCTCATCCGCGGATCGACGGTGCCACCGAAGTCGGTGCCATCCATCAGATGGACGACGAACTCCGTCTGCCTGAATCCGGTGACGTTGTCTCTGCTGGTGCCGTAGAAGTTGCGGTCGTCGTTGCCCTGCACGGCGGGATACGGGAAGAGCGCATCGTCGCTGTTGTCGACGAACGACTGGTCCACCAGCTTGACCACGCTGTCGGGATCGTAGCTGGACTTGTTGCTGAAGTGGTTCATGTTCATGGCCAGCAGCCCGTAGGCGAACTTGAGCCATTTGGTGCGGTCGCCGTTGTAGACCTTGTCGCCCACGGCGAGGTAGCCAGCGTCCACGGCGCCGTCGGTGCGCTGCAGATTCGTTATCGCTTCGTGGAGGAGCGAGTCCACCTCGAAGTAGGCGTACTGCTCGTCATCGTAATCGAAGGTGGTCCGCGACTGGTCGAACGCCTCCTTGATGATGATCGGGCCGTGCATGTCCACGAGAACCTGCCAGCCGTACGCCTTGAGGACCTGGCCAACGCCGAGGATGTCCCAGCGCTCTTCGTTCCGGGCCTTGTCCATCATGTCGATCAGGTTCTGCCCGAACAGCCAGTACGTCATGCGCCACTGCTCGGCGGCCGCGTCGCTCGCGGCCGTGTAGCCCATGCGGTCCCAAACGCTGATCGAAGTCGCGGGCCCCATCCACTGCTGGGTATAGCGCCCGATGTAGCGTCCGTCGTACTGGGGCGACGTGGCCATCCAGTGCAGCATCGACGGAAGGTACAGATTCGCCGATACGGTCTCCGGGCCGTTCGGATTGGTATTCACATCGAGAAAGTCCTTGCAACCCGCGGGCGCCAGGAGCAGGCCCGCCAGTAGTAACGCATATATTCTCTTCATCGGCTTCTCGTTGATCGGTGTGAGTCGAGCACTTTCACGGTGACGTTTGCCGCGGTATCTCGAGAGTCGGGCCAGCATCAGAATGCCACCCGGACGCCGAAGTCGAGGCCGCGCGGGATCGGAAAATTGCCGTAGTCGATTCCCACGGCTCCCGCTCCTCCAACCGCCGCCGTGTTGCCGTTGACCACCGGATCGAGCCCATCGTAGTTGGTGATGAGGAAGAGATCCGAGCCCGTGACGTAGACGCTCGCGTTGCGCACCCACTTCCCCACCCACTCCTGCGGAAGTACGTAGGACAGCGTCACGTTGCGGAGTCGCACCCAGTTGATGTTTTTCTGGATGAAGTACTCCTCGTTCATGAAGCGGTAGTAGTCCGTCGTCACGGCGGGGACGATGGTGATGTCGTTGGGAGTCGGATTGGCGCTGTTCTCGTTGCCATCCTTGAGTACGCCCTCGATCACGCGTGGCGTCTCCCTGTCCAGCGTACGGGTGCTGAGCCCTCTCTGCGTGAGGAAGAACTCCGTGGCGTTGAAGATGTCGCCACCCTTCCGCATGTCGAGGAGGAAGTCGAGCGTGAAGTTCTTGTAGCGGAGAGTGTTCGAGAGGCCCACCGTGAAGTCGGGCTGGCGATCGAAGCCGCGGTCGATGAAAGCGCTGGAAGCCATCGGCAGACCGGTGGTCGGGTCGATCAGGAGCTGTCCCGCGTCGTTCCTCTGGAGGAACAAGCCGGTGAGCGCCATGGTGGACATCCCGGGCGCCTGGCCGTCGCGAACGTTTCCGGCCAGCCAGGTGTCGGAGACGTACGACTCGGGGAGGTCGCGCGGGAGCGAGACCACCTTGCCGCGCGCCAGGTCGAAGTTGACGAGCGCGTCCCAGGAGAAGTCCTGTGACCGAACAGGGGTACCGCGGAGCGAGATCTCCACGCCGTGGTTGCGCGTGGTGGCCCCATTCAGGTTGAAGAGGACGAAGCCGGTGGCATAGCTGCCACGGATATCGTTGACGATCTGGTCCCTGGTCTCCTTCTCGTAGTACGTCACATCGAGCCCGAGCCGGTCGTCGAAGAAGCCCAGCTCCGTTCCGAACTCGTAGGACGTGGCGAATTCCGGTTTGAGGGCCAGGTTCGGGCCCCAGAAACCGTAGCTGTATCCCGAGTACGAGGTGGTCACGCTCGCGAGCGCGGGGCGGTAGGCGTACGGTCTCGCGTCCTTACCCACCTCGGCGTACGCGGCGCGGAGCTTACCGGTCATGTGCTTCCCGATGCCGGGGAAGGCGTCGGAGAAGATGAAGCTCGAGGTGACCGATGGATAGAAGAACGAGTTCCTCTCCACGGGGATCGTAGACGTCCAGTCGTTGCGTCCCTGCACGGTGAGGTAGAAGTAGTCGCTGTAGTTGAATACCGCCTGCCCGAAGAGGCTCACGAGGCGCCGTCGGGTGAGCGTGGTGCGATTGCCCCTGATCCGCGTGTTGTTCACGGACGCGAAGTTCGGATCCATGAAGTCCTGGCCGTTCAACGAATTGACGGTGGTCCGCTCATCGGTGACGTTGTGCCCGAGGAGCCCGTTGATCGAGAGCTTGTCGGTTATGTGGTAGCTGTTGAAGTTGAGCAGCGTCTGGGCGTTGAGGTTCCGGGTGATCTCGTCGGCCTGATCGAGGATCCCGCGCTGTCCGAACCCGAGGTAGCTCTCCGGGCTCCTCAACAGGAAGTTCTGAGTGGTGTAGCCATCGGTGCCGAGGATGGTCTTGACGTTACCCCAGGAGAAGGGCGTGACCGTGAGCGCCAGGTTGGCTATGAAGCGGTTGTTCTTCGAGTTGATGGAATTCTTGTTGACGCTGAAGAACGGGTTGTCGACTTCGTCGCCGAAGCCCAGGCCGCCCACGATGCGGCGCGTCCCGGCCGGCGTGAGGTAGTTGGACGCATCGTCGTTGGCCGGCCAGGCGAGGAGGCCCAGGAGCGGGCCCTGGATTCCCTTGTACGCCTGATCGTTGTTGGCGTACGAGTACATCATGGAGAGGTCCGTGGTCAGCCAGTCCGTGACCTGGCCCTGGGAGGCGCCCGTCAGGTTGACCCGGTCGTAACCGGTGGTCGGTACCACGCCGTTCTGGTTGGTGAGCCCCGCGGCGAGGCGGTAGTTGATGCTGCCGTTCGAAGTCGCGCCGCCGAAGGAGAGGTTGTGCTTCTGCGTCAGCGCGGTCTGGAAGAAGTCATCGACGTTGTCGTAGAACTGGGTGCCCGCGGGATACTTGTCGCCGAAGTAGAGGAAGCTGTCGGTGCTCGAGCTTCCAATGAGGTCGACCGGTCCATAGACGTGCTGGACATCCGGCTTGGCCCGCGGCGTCTCGATGCGAAAGCTGTTGCTGTACTCGAAACCGCCGCCGGCTCTGCCACGCTTGGTGGTGATGACGACGGCTCCGTTGGCGGCGTCGATCCCGTACAGTGCGGCGGCCTCGGGTCCCTTGAGCACCGTTATCGATTCGATGTCGTTCGGGTTGATGTCGGCGCCGCGGTTGGTGAAGTCCACGCCTCGATTGTCGAACGCCGTGGCCGAGGCGACGTCGGATGCCAGCGTGCCGGTGGCGAAGGTGGAGTTGTCCATCGGGAGGCCATCGATGACCATGAGCGGCTGGTTGCTTCCGCTGATGGAGCTGACACCTCGGATGATGATGGACGACGATGCGCCCGGCACGCCCGATGTGCTGGTGACCTGCACGCCGGCCACGCGCCCCTGCAGCGCGTTCACGAAGTTGGGCTGCTGCGCGGCAGTGATATCGGCGCCGGAAACGGACTGCTGCGCCACACCGAGTGAGCGCTGCACGGCGGTCTGTCCGAGCGCCGTTACCACCACTTCGTTGAGCGCGGTGGCCACGCTGTGCAGCGAGAAGTCGTGCGTCGCGGTAGCTCCCGACTGCACGGTGACGGTATCGCGCGCGGGTTCGTATCCCACTCTGCGGGTGACGAGGACGTGTTCTCCGGCCGGCACGTTCCGGATGAGATACGTACCGTCGTCCGCCGTCTGTGCGCCGAGCGAGGTGCCCTGGACGCTGATCTGGACGGCGGCGACCGGCCCTCTTGTACCCGCGTCGCTGGCGCGTCCGCGAATATCGCCGGTACCCTGCGCGGCTGCGAGCGTGGGGAAACCTGCGAGTGCGAGCGCGAGAAAACCTATGACCCCACGTAAGGGCATGGTGCCTCCTGGATGAATTGTGAGTGTGGTTCACGTGCGTGAAGCGAACGGCATCGGCAACATCGAGCGATCTTGCGATCCTGCGTGGCGTCACACGCGCACGCGTGGTCGCGTGCGTGTTCGTACGCCGCTTGGTGCGTGGCTTCGTGCGCTGCTTGGTACGTTGCTTGGTACGTTGCTTGGTACGTTGCTTGGTACGTTGCTTGGTACGTTGCTTCGTGCTCCGCGATCGTGCAGTCAGATCACGCGGCGCGGTCGGAGCGTGCGTGCGGGGCCGCGAGCAGCGCGTCGGAGCGTGCGACCAAAGGGGCGGCCGGGAGGGAGCGTTTCCGCGGCGTCATGGTGGCACGGAGCGGACGGAATTGCCGGGACATCGGCAGGGTCCTCGACGCGAAGAGGAAGATGGGCCGGCAGCTTGTGCCACGTGCTGCTGCGGCAGTCGATTGCCGGAGCTGTGTGTTGCGTTGCGCCCCTCGGGTGAGAGTCCCCGGAGAATCGGTCGCGCGATATCCTATGAAAGACCGGGGGAAGAAGCAAGAGTCCGTTTTGGCCGGCAGCGCGACGGAGTGGAACCCGGTTCCATGGCACTCCCATATATGTATGCAATGCAGTACACAAAGCGTTGCGCGGGGCACGACGACATCATCGGAACAGCACACCCGCACCGCGCCGACCCGCATTCCCTTCCCCGCACACCCACTTTAGATTTGCAAACCGACCGACGCGTCGGTTTGTTCTTGCATCGCTCCACCACGCCCGACCGACCCCTCCTCGCCGCTTCTCGTGCCACCCGAATCGCTAACCGAGCCCGCCCTCGACCCCGCCGACGCCGGCAAGGGCGCGCGACGGCGCGAACGCATCCTGGAAGCCGCGCTCGAGGTCTTCTCCCGGCGCGGCTACGGCGATGCGGGCATGGAAGAGATCGCCACGGAGTCGGCCACTTCCAAAGGCGGACTCTACTTCCACTTCGCCAGCAAGCAGGCACTCTTCGGCGCGCTCCTCGAACGCACGGCCGGGTTGCTCATGAGCCGGCTCGAGGCCGCCGCGGCGAACGAAAGCGACCCGCTGCGCCGCGCTGACGCCGCCATCGAACGGGCGCTCGATGTCTTCGGCAGCCACCGCCGCCTCGCGCGCCTCTTCCTCATCGATGCGCACACGCGTGACTTCGCGCCGCGCCTCCTCGCCATCCGCGCGCACTTCGCGGCCCGCCTGGCGCGCGACCTCGATGACGCCGTGAGCCAGAGGCTCATCCCGCCCTGCGATACCCGGCTCGCCGGCCAGCTCTGGCTCGGCGCCGTGAGCGAGGTGGTGGTCCAGTGGCTGATGACGCCCGGCGCTCCGCCGCTCGAATCGTACTACCCGGAGCTCCGACGGCTCCTCTGGAACGGGCTCGGCGCCCCGCCCGCACGGCTCGGGCTGCCCGGCGCCACGACGCCGGGACACCCGGCGGCCCGCCACCCCACGCCGGCCCCGCCCTCACTGCAGACGGCGACTCGTGGCACCAAGCATGGCACCAAGCATGGCGCCAAGCGCGGCGCGCGCGGACGCGGGAGGGGACGGAAGTGAGCGCTTCGCCCCGGCTCGCGGCGGGTGACGTGGCGCTCCTCGAGCTCCTGCAGCGGGCCGCCGCGGCTGCCCGGCGGCGCGCGGTGCTCGCCACCCATGTCGAGCCGCTCCCCGGCCTGGAGCCGCTCGAGGCTTTCGAGCGCGCGGCCACCACCGGTGACCGGGTCTACTGGGCCCGGCCTTCCATCGGCGTGGCGGTGGCGGGGATCGGTGCGGCAGCCACGGTCGCCCCCGCGGGCGAGGGGCGCTTCGCCGCCGTCGCGCGGCTCTGGCGGGCGCTGCTCGATGGCTCCATCTGCGACGGACCCGACGCGGCGAGCTCGGCGGGAGATCCGGGCCAGGATGCCTTCGGCCAGCAGCCCATGCTCCTGGGTGGCTTCCGCTTCGACTCCCGTCGACCTGTTTCGCCGGAATGGCTCGGATTCCCTGATGCTTGGCTTGTGGTGCCGCGATTCTGTCTCGTTGCGTCACCATCGGGGCGCTGGCTCGCGACGAGCGCGCTCGTGAGGCCGGGGACCGATGCGGCGAAGCTGGCAGATATTCTGGAGCACGAGCGCGAACGGCTCCTTCTCGCCGGCGGCGCGGCGGCCAGCGCGGCCGCGTGGACCACACTCGCGGAGACCATGCGAGGCAACGGCGGGGCGAAGGAGGAAAGTGGCGCGCTAGGATACCATGGAGCGCGCCACGCCCCGCACCACCCGGACGCGGCTCGCGACGCTTTCATGCGGGAGGTGGCGTTGGGCGCGGACGCGGTACGTGAGGGCGCGCTGGAGAAGGTCGTGGCCGCGCGCGCTGAAGATTGGCAGCCGCGTGAGGCGCCCGACGCGGCCAATGCGCTGCGCCGGCTCGAGGAGCGCCATCCCGACTGCAGCATCTTCGCGGTGGCGCGGGGGCGCCGGGTCTTCCTCGGCGCGTCGCCGGAGCGGCTGGTGAAGGTGGAGGGACGTACCGTGCGTGTCACCTCGCTCGCCGGCTCGACCGCGCGCGGCAGCGGCCCGGCGGAAGATGCGCGGCGCGCGACGGAGCTCATGCAGAGCGCGAAGGACCGCGAGGAGCACGACATCGTGGTGCGCGCGCTCACCGATGCGCTCGCGGAGCTCTGCGATGCGGTGAGCGCGCCCGCCTCGCCCACGCTCCTCACGCTCCCCGACGTCCATCATCTCCACACGCCCATCACCGCGCGCCGCCGCGCGGGGACCGACATCCTCGCTCTCCTGGAGCGCCTGCACCCCACGCCGGCGGTGGGCGGCGCGCCGCGCGCGGAGGCGCTCGCGTTCATCCGCGAGCACGAAGGCTGGGACCGCGGCTGGTACGCCGCACCGGTGGGATGGTTGGACGCGAGCGGCGACGGGGAGTTCGCGGTGGCGCTGCGCTCCGCGCTGCTGGACGGCGATCGGGCGACGCTCTTCGCCGGCTGCGGTATCGTGGCCGACTCGGTGCCGGGAGACGAATACGCCGAGTCGGAGCTCAAGCTGCGCGCCATGCGCGCCGCGCTCGCCGAGAGCGAGGGCGGGCGGGCGTGACGGTGAGCCGCACTCCCGCCTTGCCTCTCGCCGCCATGGCGCCGGCCGAGCGCGGCGCGGCTCGCGCCACGACTCCCACCGCGGCGGCCGACCTGTCGGCAGCCGAGCTATCGTCCGCCGACGTCGCGGCGTTCGCCTGGGTGGGCGCGTTCGTGGACGAGCTCGCGCGCGCCGGAGTGCGCGATGCCTGCATGGCACCGGGCTCGCGCTCCACTCCGCTCACGCTCGCGCTGGCGCACAACGAGTCGATGCGTGTCTGGACCCATCTCGACGAGCGCTCGGCAGCGTTCTTCGCGCTCGGGATGGCGAAGACCGCGCGGCGGCCGGTCGCGGTGGTGTGCACATCGGGAACGGCGGCCGCCAACTTCGTCCCGGCGGTGGTGGAAGCGCGGCTCTCCGGCGTGCCGCTCGTAGTGCTGACGGCGGATCGCCCGCCGGAGCTGCGTGCCGACGTGGGCGCGCCGCAGACCGTCGACCAGGTCAAGCTCTACGGTTCGCACGTGAAGTGGTTCGTGGATGCACCGCTCCCCGAGGCCACGCCCGCGCTGCTGCGCGAGGCACGCACGCTGGGCGCGCGCGCCGCCGCAGCGGCAATGGCCGCACCCGCGGGGCCGGTGCACGTGAACCTCCCCTTCCGCGAGCCGCTGGTGCCGCGCGCGACCGCCGTTCCCGAAGGGTGGATGGGAGACGCGCGACTCGCGTGGAGCGGGCGCGCCGATGGCGAGCCGTGGGTGCGGGAGAGCACGGCGGAGCGCACGGCCGGCGCGGACCTCGTGGAAGCGCTCGCCGGCGTGCTCGCGGATGCGCGGAGGCCGGTGATAGTGTGCGGCCCGGCGGCCGACCCGGCGATAGCCGCTCCGCTGGCGGCGGTGGCGCGACGCATCGATGCGCCGCTGCTCGCGGACGCGCTGTCGCAGCTCCGCTTCGGTGCGGATCCGGCCGCGCTGGTGGTGGATGGGTACGACGCCTTCCTGCGCGCCCCGCTCTCGCGCGAGGCGGAAGACGCGCTGGCACCCGACCTGGTGCTGCGCGTGGGCGCGCTCCCGACTTCGAAGCCGCTGCAGCTCTGGCTACGCGAGCACGCGGACGTGCGGCAGATCCTTCTGGGAGATGGCGGCTGGGCGGACCCCGCGCAGCTCGCCGCGTGGGCGGTGCGCGCCGACATCGCGTCCACCTGTTCCGAGCTGGAGCGCGCGCTCGCGGAGATGCTCGGCGACACGCCGCTGGCCGATGCCGACTGGGCGGCGCGCTGGCGGAGGCTCAACGCGCACACGCGCGAGATTCTGGCGGCGGAGCTGGAGAGCGACGACGCGATGAGCGAGCCGCGGCTCTTCGCGGAGCTGGCCGCCGCGCTGCCGGCCGGCGCGACTCTCTGGGTGAGCAGCTCGATGCCCGTGCGCGATCTCGACAGCTTCGCCGCGCGGCGAGATGAACGCATCCGCGTCCTCGCCAACCGCGGCGCCAACGGCATAGATGGAGTGGTGTCGAGCGCGCTCGGCGCGGCCGCCGCCAGCGATGGACCCATGGTCCTCGCAATAGGCGACCTGGCTTTCTACCACGACATGAACGGGCTGCTCGCGGCGAAGCTGCACGACCTCGACGCGACGGTGGTGCTGGTGAACAACGACGGCGGCGGGATCTTCTCCTTCCTGCCGCAGGGGAATCCCGAGCTGGTGGCGTCGCGCGACTTCGAGGCGCTCTTCGGCACGCCGCACGGGCTCGACTTCTCGCACACGGCGGCGCTGTATGGCGCGCGGTTCGTGCGTCCCGCGAGCTGGCCCGAGTTCCACGCGGCGCTGGCCGCGGCGATCGAGTCGCCGGGACTGAACATCATCGAGATACGCACCGACCGCGCCGCCAACGTGGAACGGCATCGCGAGCTCTGGGCCGCGGTGGGCGCGGGCGTGGCGGAGTTGCCATGAGCGGCGCGGTCATCGGGTCGGTGAGGCCGAGCACGGTACAGAGCGTGGCGTCCAGCGCGACATCGAGCACGACATCGAGTACGGTGTCGATCACGGCGCGCCGCATCGCGCTGCACGACGGCGTGACGCTCGAGTTACTCGAGGGGGCGTGGGACGGAGCCACGGCTTCCCCGCCGGGACGCGACGTATCGCGCGACGCGCGCGCACCTCGGAGCGCTGCTCCAGGCGGCGATCGCGAAGCGCTCCCGCTCCTCCTGCTGCACGGTTTCACGGGCGCCGCGTCCACCTGGAGCGAGCTGCTCCCGGTGCTCGGCGCGCGGCGCAGGGTGGTCGCGCTCTCGCTGCACGGTCATGGCGGTTCCGATGTGCCCGCCGATCCCGCGCGCTACGCCGCGCCGCGTGCAGCGCGCGACGTGCTGGAAGTGCTCGACCTTCTCGGCATCACCCGCGTCGTGCTGCTCGGCTATTCCATGGGCGCGCGCGTGGCGCTGCACACCGCGCTCGCCGCGCCCGGGCGCGTGGGCGCGTTGATCCTGGAGAGCGGTTCCGCCGGGATCGCGGATGCGGCCGAGCGCGCCGGGCGTCGCGCGGCCGACGAAGCACTGGCGCTGGACATCGAGCGCCACGGCGTGGAGGCGTTCGTGGATCGCTGGGAGCGACTCCCGCTCTGGGAGAGCCAGCGGCGATTGTCGCAGCCGGCGCGCGATGGACTCCGCGCGCAGCGGCTGGCGGGCAGCGCGCGCGGGCTGGCCAACAGTCTTCGCGGCCTGGGAGCGGGCGCCACCGCCCCCCTGCACGGACGCCTGGGTGAGCTGGCCGCTGTCCCCACGCTGCTGCTGTGCGGCGTGCTCGACGAGAAGTACGTACGGCTCGCGCGTGAGTTGAAGGCAATGCTGCCGAGCGCGGAGCTGCGCGAGGTGGAGCACGCGGGCCATGCCGTGCACCTGGAGCGTCCGCGCGAGCTGGCTGCCGTGGTGGAGGAGTTTCTGGAGGGAACCAGCAGTCATCCCCGCGAAAGAGATGACCCTCATCCCCGCGGAGGCGGGTCCGCCAGTCATTCCCGCGAAAGCGGGAATCCATGTCGGCCGACTGAACATGGATCCCCGCTTGCGCGGGGATGACGGTCATCTCTTTCGCGGGGATGACGATCGGTGCCCGCTTCTGCGGGGATGACTCATAAATCGAACAACGAGGTGATGATGACGGAAACGGTGGAGACGGGCGATCCGCGCGCGAGCGTGCAGCGCCGAGTGGTGGAGTGGGAGCCGATCACGGAATACAGGGACATCATCTTCGAGCGCGATGCCGGCGGCGAGGGGATGGCGCGGATAGTCATCAACCGGCCCGAGGTGCGGAACGCCTTCCGTCCGGAGACCGTGAACGAGTTGAGCGACGCTTTCGCGCGCGCGAGAGAGGACATGAGCATCGGCGTGGTGCTCATCACCGGCGCGGGCGACATGGCCTTCTGCAGTGGCGGCGATCAGCGCGTGCGCGGGCACGGCGGCTACGTGGGCGAGGACCGCGTGCCGCGGCTCAACATCCTCGACGTGCAGAACCAGATCCGCTATCTCCCCAAACCCGTGATCGCCGTGGTGGCCGGCTACGCGATCGGCGGCGGCCACGTGCTCCATCTCATGTGCGACCTCACCATCGCCGCGGAGAACGCCCGCTTCGGCCAGACTGGTCCGCGGGTGGGGAGCTTCGACGCCGGCTACGGCGCTGCGTATCTGGCGAGCGTGGTGGGGCACAAGAAGGCGCGTGAGATCTGGTACCTCTGCCGCCAGTACAGCGCGCAGGAAGCGCTGCAGATGGGGCTCGTGAACACGGTTGTCCCACTGGAGGATCTCGAAGCGGAAGCGGTGCAGTGGGCGCG
>Ga0182741_1003155_pt1 | contig 17871 bp, 19 predicted proteins | sample eDN5th37CBELigOP_FD_128874 | JGI IMG/M metagenome (GOLD analysis project Ga0182741, IMG submission 128874) | Enriched Organic Plus compost microbial communities from Emeryville, California, USA - eDNA 5th pass 37_C BE-Lig OP (version 2) (version 2) ...
AAAACAATCAGGGCCCGGTTTCCCGGGCCCTGATTGCTTCTTCAAAATTGGCGTCCCCACGGGGATTCGAACCCCGGTCGCCACCGTGAAAGGGTGATGTCCTAGGCCTCTAGACGATGGGGACGCGTTTGAAACTTTACCGCTTTGGTTTTCCTTTCCAGACGGCCTAATGCCTGGAAAGTTGGTGGAGCCAGCCGGGATCGAACCGGCGACCTCTTGCATGCCATGCAAGCGCTCTCCCAGCTGAGCTATGGCCCCACGCGGCGGGAGAAGCGAAATTGTAGGGAGAGCTTTGCCGACTTGCAAGCGTCCGCGAAAAAAAAATTTCACGGTGGCGGATTCGGGGCGCATCCGGTGGAATAGCCGCTCGCAGATAACGGGCGGTACGCAGCATCGTGAATATTCAGTTCACCGTCGCCGAGTGGGCCGCCTGGGCGCCCGGCCTGGAAACGGCCGAGGCGTGGCAGGCATGGGCGCGTGCGCCTTTCGTCCCGGCCGGGGAAGGTGCACCGGCGCTGAGCGAAGTGCCGGCCATGCAGCGCCGGCGCATCGACCGCCTCGGCCGGATGGCAATCCAGACCGCTTATTGGTGCCAGCGCGCGGAGGCGGAAGGGATTCCGTTCGTATTCGCGTCGCGGCACGGTGACGTCGCCTGCTCGGTGCAGTTGCTGAAAGCGCTGAGCCGGCGGGAGGCGCTGTCGCCGACCAGTTTCGGCCTCTCCGTGCACAACGCGATCGCCGCGCTGTATTCGATCGTGCGGGGCGAGCGCGGCAACTACCTGGCGCTGGCGGCGGGACCGGCCACGCCGGAGACCGCGCTGGTGGAAGCGGCGGGACTGCTCGGGGACGGCGCGCCGGAGGTCCTGGTGGTGGTGTACGACGCGGCCCTGCCCGAGGTCTATGCCGATTTCCGGGACGAGCCCGACCCTTTTCATGCCTGGTGCTGGCGGGTGGCGCCGGCGGATCGGGACGGCATCCGGGTCTCCCTGGCCTGCGGCGCGGCGGCGCAAGCGGCGCCGGCATTGGCGCGGGAAACGGGCCTGCCGCATGGCCTGGACGTACTGCGATTCCTGCTGGCGCCCGGGCCGGGCGTGTTGCGCCATCCGGCGGATGCCCAGCATTGGGAGTGGCGCCGCGATGGGTGAGCGCCTGAACCATCTTTGGCGGATCTTCGGGACCGGCCTGAGTTTCCTGGCCTTCGGGCTCGGCGGGCTGGCGTTGAGGGTGCTGGTGTTCCCGCCCATGCAATGGTTCGTCCGCGACCCGCAACGCCGCAGGCGGCTGGTCCGGCGCACGGTGCAGCGCAGTTTCGCCGCGCATGTGGAACTGATGCGCCGGTTGGGCCTGCTGACCTACGAAATCCGCAACGGTGAGCGGCTGCAGCGCGACGGCCTGCTGATCCTGGCCAATCACCCGACCTTGATCGATGTGGTGTTCCTGATCTCGCTGCTGCCGAATGCCGACTGCGTGGTGAAATCGGCGGTGGCCCGGAATCCGTTCATGCGCGGGCCGGTCCGGGCCGCGGGTTACGTATCCAACGATGACGGCGCCGGGTTGGTGGAGGATTGCATCGCGGCGGTGAAGGCGGGCGGCAATCTGGTGATTTTTCCGGAGGGCACGCGGACGGTCCGCGGGCAACCGCCGAAGCTGCAGCGCGGGGCGGCCAACATCGCCGTCCGGGGCCGTCTTGACGTGACACCTGTAAGGCTGAGCTGTACGCCGATGACGCTGGGGAAAGGGGAGAAATGGTATCGTGTGCCCACGCGCCGGTTCCATGTGGTGGTGGACGTTCAGGAAGACCTGCCAATCGCACGGTTCCTGGATGCCGCCGAGCCCGGAACCGGAGGGGACGCGGCAGCCGCCAGGCGGCTCACCGACTATTTGACGAACTTTCTTTTTGTTTGACTTTCCGGAGAGAGGAAACCGCGTGCAGGCACTTGAGCACGAGATCAAGGAATTGATCATCACCGCCCTGTCCCTCGAGGACATCGGCCCCGATGACATCGACACCGCGGCGCCGCTGTTCGTCGAAGGATTGGGGCTGGATTCGATCGATGCGCTCGAACTGGGCCTGGCATTGCAGAAGCGCTATGGCGTCAGCCTGTCGGCCGATTCGCAGGAAACCCGCCGGCATTTCGCCAGCGTGCGCGCGCTGGCCGAGTTCGTGGCATCGCAGCGGGCGGCGTGACGTACGCGGCGAGGGGACAGACATGACCAAGAACGAATTATTCGATCGGATCGCCACGATCCTGCACGACACCTTCGAAATCGATCCGGCGAAGATCACGCCGGAATCGCGCCTGTACGACGATCTGGACATCGACAGCATCGACGCGGTCGATCTGATCGTCCAGCTCAAGCCGCTGCTGGGGCGCAACCTGCAGCCGGACGCGTTCAAGAGCGTCCGCACGGTGCAGGACGTCGTCGACGTGCTGTATGGCCTGATCCGCGACCAGGCCGCCTGATCAAGGCGCGGCGCGCTCATGGCGAACCGGGTCCGCGCGGCTTTGTTCATCGCGCTGTCGCTGGCCTATCCGCTGGTCGTCTACCTGGCGCTGGGCCGGTTCGAGCCGCGCTGGCTGGCGTTGCTGCTGATGGCGTTGGCGCTGCTGCGCGCGCTGGCGACTCGCCAGCCGGTCTGGCTGGCGGCGGCGGGGGGCGCGGCGATCCTCGCCGGCCTGACCACGGTGTTCAACGATGCCCTGCCGCTGAAGCTCTATCCGGCGCTGGTCAACGCGGTGATGCTGGTGGTGTTCGCGGTGAGCCTGCGGTTCCCGCCGCCGGTGGTTGAACGGATCGCGCGCCTGACCGAGCCGGATCTGCCGCCGCGCGCGGTCGCCTACACCCGCCGGGTCACCCAGGTGTGGTGCGGCTTCTTCATCTTCAATGGCGCGCTGGCGCTGGTGACGGCTTTATGGACGACGGATCGCATCTGGGCTCTCTACAACGGCGGCATCGCATACTTGCTGATGGGCGCGCTGTTCGCGGGCGAATGGCTGGTGCGGCAGCGCGTGCGGGCGGCGCACCGGCATGATTGAGTGGTTGCCGCTGGACCGCGTCGCGGTCCATGACCATGCGGAACGGACGGTTGGACCGGATTGCGGGCATCCGGCGTTCCGGGCCCGGGTCCTGGCCTGGCGGGCCGCGTTCGCCGGGGCCGGCGGGCGGGACTGGGCGCTCTACTTCGAGGACACGCTGGCCTTTGCCGCCGCGCTGTTCGGCGCCTGGCACGCCGGCAAGCGGGTGTTCCTGTGCGCCGACAACCTGCCGGCCACGCGCGAGCGCCTGGCCGGGCGGGTGGACGGGTTCGCCGGCGATTTCGCGGGGGAAAGCCTGGCAGCGTCGGCATCGGCGGAAGGCCCGCCGCTGCAAGTGCTGGACGAAGCGGCGACGCGGCTGGTGGTGTTCACCTCCGGCAGCACCGGCGAACCGGTCGCCATCGAGAAGCGCCTGGACCAGTTGGCGCGGGAAGTGGAAGCGCTGGAGGCAGCGTTCGGCACCGGCGCCGGAGCCGCCACCGTGCACGGCACGGTTTCGCACCAGCACATCTACGGACTGCTGTTCCGGGTGCTCTGGCCGCTGGCGGCCGGCCGGTCCATCGCGCCGCGGACGTTCTTTCACGAGGATCTGCTGGCGGTCCTGGCCGGACAGCCTTCGCTGCTGGTGGCCAGCCCCGCGCACCTGAAACGGTTGCCGCAGCAACTGGAGTGGGAAGCGCTGCGGGGCCGGTTGCGGGCGGTGTTTTCGTCCGGCGGCGCGCTGGCGGCGGAAGCCGCGCTGGAGGTCCGCGATCGGCTTGGCGTGGCGCCGACCGAGATTTACGGCAGCAGCGAGACCGGCGGCATCGCATGGCGGCGCTGGGACGACGAGCAGCCGGCATGGCACGCGCTGCCGGGCGTGGACTGGCGCATCGAGGACGGACGCCTGCAGGTGCGCTCGCCGCATCTTGCCCAGGCGCAGGCCTGGTGGACCAGCGAGGACCGGGTACATGCGGACGGCGACGGCTTCCGCCTGCTGGGGCGCGCGGATCGGATCGTGAAGATCGAAGAGCGCCGGGTGTCGCTGGATGCGCTCGAACGCGACATCGCCGGCCATTCCGCGGTGTCCGAAGCACGGGTCTGCGTGCTGCCCGGCGCGCGCGATGCGCTGGTCGCGGTCGTGGTGCCCAACGAGGCGGGTTGGGAACTGCTGCGCGGGCAGGGACGGCGCGCGTTCTCGCAGCAGTTGTCCCAGCATCTGGCCAGCCGCCACGATGCGGTGACCCGGCCGCGGCGCTGGCGTTACGCCGCCGCGCTGCCGGTGAACGCGCAGGGCAAGGTCACCGAGCGCGCGCTGACCGCGCTGTTCCGGCCCGAGCGGCCGCAACCGCATTGGCGCGTGCGCGAGGCCGCGGCCGCCGAACTCGAACTGGATCTGGACGCGGAACTGGCGGTGTTCGACGGCCATTTTCCGCAGGCGACCATCCTGCCGGGCGTGGCGCAACTGGACTGGGCGATCCGGTTCGGGCGCGAAGCCTTCGCGTTGCCGCCGCGGTTCCTGCGCATGGAAGCGCTGAAATTCCAGCGCGTCGCGCGCCCGGGCGACCGCATCCGCCTGCATCTGCAATGGGCGGCCGAGAAGAGCACGCTGGCGTTCCAGTACACCTCCGCGCATGGGCCGCACGCCAGCGGGCGGGTCGTGTTCGGTGCGCAGGAAGGCCCCGCGTGATGACGGAACAGCGCTTGCTGGTGGTCATCCCGGTGTTCGATCACGAACACGCCATCGGCGCGATGGTCGAGGGTGTGCTGGCGTCCGGGCTGGACTGCCTGCTGGTCGACGACGGATCCGGTCCCGCGTGCGCGCGGGTGCTGGACAATCTCGAACGGGCGCACGCGCCGAAGGTGCGCCTGCTGCGGCTGGCGCGGAACCAGGGCAAGGGCGGGGCGGTGATGGCGGGCTTCCACGAAGCGGCCCGGCTGGGCGCCAGCCACGCCCTGCAGATCGACGCCGACGGCCAGCATGATCCCGGCGACATCCCGCGCTTCGCCGACGCCTCGCGGCAGCGGCCGGACGCGATCATCTGCGGCGTGCCGGAGTACGACGCGAGCGTGCCGAAGGGGCGCCTGTACGGACGCTACCTGACCCACGTCTGGGTCTGGATCAACACGCTGTCGTTCGCCATCCGCGATTCGATGTGCGGCTTCCGGGTTTACCCGCTGGCGCCGGTGCTCGCGTTGATGGCGCAGGAACCGATCGGCCGGCGGATGGATTTCGACATCGAGATCATCGTGCGGCTGTTCTGGCGCGGCGTGTCCGTGATCAACCTGCCGACCCGGGTGACCTACCCGCGCGACGGGGTATCGCATTTCGACGTCTGGCGCGACAACGTGCGCATCAGCCGCATGCATGCGCGGTTGTTCTTCGGCATGTTGCGGCGGTTGCCGCGCTGGTTGCTGCGGGGCCGGGCGGTGCGCGCGTGAGTGCTGCCGGGCAACCGCACTGGGCCGACATCGCCGAGTCGACCTCGGTGATGGGCGTGCGCTTCCTGTGCGGCGTGCATCGCTGGCTGGGACGCTGGCCGTTCCGGGTGTGCGCGTATCCGGTGGTGTTCTTCCACTGGCTGGGCAACGCCACCGCGCGGCGCGCCTCGCTGCAATACCTGCGCCGCCTGCATGCGCATGATCGCACCGTGTTCGGAAGCGAGCCCGGCGCCCGGCACAGCCTGCGCCATTTCCTCATGTTCGCGGAGACCCTGCTGGACAAGATCCTGGCGATGGGGCACCGCTATCCGGAACGCCGGGTCACCACCCACCGCGACGTGATGATGGCAATGGTCGCGCAGCGGCGTGGCGGGCTCATCATCACCGCGCATATCGGCTGCCTGGAACTGTGCCAGGCGCTGGCCGACCGGGTGCCGGGTTTCCGCCTGACCGCGCTGGTGCACACGGCGCACGCGGCACGCTTCAACCGCCTGCTGGATCGGCTGGACCCGGCCAACGGCGTGCGCCTGATGCAGGTCACCGAACTGGGGCCGGCCACCGCCACGGTGCTGGCGGAGCGGATCGCCGCGGGCGAATTCGTCGCGATTGCGGGCGACCGGGTGCCGTTGCAGGGCGGGCGCAGCGTGCGGGTACCGTTCCTGGGACATCCGGCGCCGTTCCCCATCGGCGCCTACGCGCTGGCTTCCGCGCTGGGGTGCCCGGTGTTCACGATGGCGTGCACCCATGCCGGCGGGGGGTACGAGGTCCGGTTCGAGCCATTCGCGGAGGCCGTGCGCCTGCCGCGGGGTTCGCGCGACGCGGCGCTGGCGGAACATGCCGGCCGGTTCGCACAATGGCTGGAGCGCCAGTTGGCCGGCGCTCCCTACGATTGGTTCAATTTCTTTCCCTTCTGGGATCAGGTTACGCATGACGCTTCCCCCCGAGAGTGACGCCGGCGCGGTCCGGTTCGGCGATGCCCCGCTGCGCATCGAAGACGTGGGGGCGCTGGCGCGCCGCCAGCGCCAGGCGTGCCTGTCCGACGATGCCGGTTTCCGCGCGCGCATCGCGCGTGGCGCCGACTTCCTGGATCGCGTGCTGCGCGAGGACGGCGTGATCTATGGCGTCACCACCGGCTACGGTGATTCCTGCACGGTCAACATCCCGCCGGAACTGGTGGCCGAACTGCCGCATCACCTCTACACGTACCACGGCTGCGGACTGGGCCGCTTCCTCGATGCCGGGGAAACCCGCGCGGTGCTGGCGGCGCGGCTGGCGTCGCTGGCACGCGGCATGTCGGGTGTCAGCCAGGGATTGCTGGAAGGGCTGGAGCAGTTGCTCCGGCACGACGTGCTGCCCCTGATTCCCGCCGAAGGGTCGGTCGGCGCCAGCGGCGACCTGACCCCGCTGTCCTACGTGGCGGCGGTGCTGTGCGGCGAACGCGAGGTCATCCACGCCGGCGTGCGCCGTCCCGCCGCCGATGCGCTCGCCGAGATCGGCATGGCCCCGCTGAAACTGCGGCCGAAGGAAGGCCTGGCCATCATGAACGGCACCGCGGTGATGACCGCGCTGGCCTGCCTGGCCTGGGAGCGCGCCGATTACCTGGGCCGGCTGGCCACCCGCCTGACCGCATTCAACGTGCTCGCCAGCGACGGCAATGCGCATCACTTCGACGAAGTGCTGTTCGACGCCAAGCCGCATCCGGGCCAATCGCGGGTGGCCGCGCGCCTGCGCCGGGATCTGCACAGCGACCGGCCGCCACGCAACGAGCAGCGCCTGCAGGATCGCTATTCGCTGCGCTGCGCGCCGCATGTGATCGGCGTGCTGGAAGACGCGCTGCCGTTCTTCCGCCAGCTCATCGAAACCGAGCTCAACAGTGCCAACGACAACCCGCTGATCGATCCCGAACGCGGCCAGATCCTGCATGGCGGGCATTTCTACGGCGGCCACATCGCTTTCGCGATGGACGCGATGAAGAACGCGGTCGCCAACCTGGCCGACTTGCTGGACCGCCAACTGGCGCTGCTGGTCGACACCCGCTTCAACCACGGGCTGCCGTCCAACCTGTCCGCCGCGAGCGGACCGCGCGCGGCCATCAATCACGGCCTGAAGGCGTTGCAGATCAGTGTGTCCGCGTGGACCGCAGAGGCGCTGAAGCTGACCATGCCGGCCTCGGTGTTCTCGCGTTCGACCGAATGCCACAACCAGGACAAGGTCAGCATGGGCACGATCGCCGCGCGCGATTGCCTGCGCGTGATCACCCTGGTCGAGCAGGTCGTCGCGGCGACGCTGATCGCCGCGCGGCAGGCGGTGGAACTGCGCGCGCGGGCCGGCGGTTCGGCCGCGTTCGGCGAGCAGGCGGCGGCGATGTACGCCGATCTGCGGGAACGCATTGCACTGGTCGAGGAGGATCGCGCGCTGGACACCGAACTGCGCGCGCTGTGCGACGACGTGCGCGAACGGCGCTGGAGCCTGTATGCCGACGCCTGATCTGTCCTGTGAAATCGCGCTGTCGCCGGCGTTTCATGACTGCGATCCGATGCAGGTGGTCTGGCACGGCAACTACTTCAAGTACCTGGAAATCGCGCGTTGCGCGCTGTTGCAGCGGCACGATTACGACTACCCGCAGATGCAGGCGTCCGGCTTCCTTTGGCCGGTGGTGGATGCGCGCGTCAAGTACATCCGTCCGCTGCGCTATGCGCAGCCGTTGGTGGTGCGCGCGGAAATCGTGGAGTGGGAGAACCGGCTGAAACTGGAATACGTCATCCGCGACGCCGAATCCGAACAGGTCCTGACCCGCGCGCACACCATCCAGGTGGCGGTCGATGCCGCTTCAGGCGAGATGCTCTATGTGTGCCCGCCCGTGCTGTGGGAACGGTTGGGAGTGCAGGTCCAATGATGCGATGGTCGAAGTTCATGCTGTCCTCCATGCTCGTCCTGGCCGGCGGGGTCGGCGTACCGGACGCGCGCGCGCGCGACGACCTGGCGGTGGTCGAACGGCGCGTGGCGCAGGTCGAGGTGCTGCGGGGCCGGTTCGAGCAGGAGAAGCGCATCACCGGGTTCAGGAATCCGCTGCGTTCGCAGGGCCGGTTCGTGGTGTCGCGCCGGCAGGGCGTGATCTGGACGACGGACAAGCCGTTCCCGTCGGAGGTGGTGATCACCCGTGATCGCATCCTCAGTCGCCAGCGCGACGGCAGCCAGCGGGTTGAAGTCGACGGCAGGGAACAGCCGGCGCTGCGCTCGGTCAACGCGATGATGTTCGCCCTGGTCAGCGGTGATGTCGGAGCGTTGTCGGCGCGCTTCGAAACCCGGGTGGAGGCGCTGCCGGACGACGGCTGGCGGTTGAGCCTGAAGCCGCGTTCGGCGGCGCTGGCCAGGGCGTTCGCCCGGATCGTGCTGAGCGGCGATCGCTACGTGCGCGAAGTACGGATCGAAGAAGCGAACGGTGACAGTACCCATCTGCGTTTTTCCGATCTGGACGACGCGCCGGCCACGCTGAGTGCGGACGAGGCGCGCCGCTTTGACTGAAGGATTCGACGTACGGGATCGCCGCTGGCGTTCGGCTTGGCGCTGGCTGGCCCTGCTGTGGCTGCTGGTGGTGGCCACGGTGGCCGTGCACCAGTGGCGATTCTGGCAGCATACGCCAATCGACAGCGATATCCTCGCGCTGCTGCCGCGCGATGCGGACGACCGCGTGCTCGCCGATGCCACCGCGCGGATCGCCGATGCCGGCGCGCGCCAGATCGTGGTGGTGCTGGGCGCGGCCGACGCCGCCCAGGTCAAACGCGCCGAAGCGGCGTTCAGGCGGTCGCTTGCGGAAGCACCCGCCGCGCGCCTGCCGTTCGCGCCGGCCGACAACCCGGCGGACTGGTTCCCCCACGCCCAGGCGTTCTATGCGCCGTACCGGGATCGCCTGTTGACGCCCGCGCAGCGCGCGCAGCTCGCGGAAACCGATGCCGGTGTACTGGCGGAACAGGCCCTGGCCGCCCTCTACGGGCCGATGGGCGCGCCGCGGCTGACCGAATGGCGGCGGGATCCGCTCGGCCTGTGGCCGCAATGGTGGCAGGCGCGCGCGCGGGCATCGGGCTTGGGCATCGGCGAAGACGGTCTGCTGGAGAAGGACGGGCGTTACTGGAGCGTGCTCGCGTTCCAGACCCGCGCCTCGGCGTTCCGGCTGGATGGCGAACGCAGCATCCAGGATGCGTTGGATCGCGCCGCTGCCGCCGCGCGCGCGGCGGTGCCTTCGGTGCGCGTGCTGCGCGCGGGTGTGCCGCTGCATGCCGAGGCGGCGGCGGTGCAGGCGAACCGCGAGATCAACACGATCGGTTGGGGATCGCTGGTGGCGGTGCTGCTGCTGGTATGGCTGGCGTTCCGCTCGCTGCGCCCGATCCTGCTGGTCGCCGCGTCGCTGGTCGTCGGCTGCGCGACCGCGCTGTCGGTGACCGCGTGGGTGTTCGGCCAGGTCCATCTGCTGACGTTGATCTTCGGCGCGAGCCTGGTCGGCGTGGCCGAGGATTACGGCATCCACTGGTTCGCCTCGCGCCAGGGCGTGGCGGCGGAGCGGCGCTGGACCCTGCTGCGCCACCTGCTGCCCGGCCTCTGGCTGGCGCTGGCGACCAGCGCGCTGGCGTATCTGGCGCTGGGGTTGGCGCCGTTCCCGGGGTTGCGGCAGATGGCGCTGTTCTCCGTGGTCGGGCTGACCGCCGCGTTCCTGACCGTGATCTGTCTGTTTCCCTGGCTGGATGGCGGGGAAATACGCCGGACGCGGTTTTCGCAGGCAATCGGAAAGTCACTGGAACGCTGGCCGCGCGCGACACGCGGTCCCGGCGGGATCGTGGCCGTGATGTTGCTGGCGGTGGTGCTGATCGCGGGGCTGTGGCGCCTGCGCGGCGACGACGACCTGCGCAGCCTGCAATCTTCGCCGCCGAGCGTGATGGCGCAGCAGATCGAAGTGGGGCGCCTGCTTGGCATGCCGAGTCCGGCGCAGTTCTTCCTGGTTCGCGCGGATGATGCGGAAACGCTGTTGCAGCGCGAGGAGGCCCTGACCGAACGGCTGCGCGCGCTCGCGGCGGAAGGCCGCATCGGCGGCTACCGGGCGGTCAGCGACTGGCTGCCGTCGCAACGCCGGCAGCAGGCCGATGCCGCGTTGACCGCGCGGATCGAGGGCGCGGTGATGGCACGGGTTGGCCAGGCCCTGGGCGAATCGTTGCCACGCCCCGATTTCAGCACCGCCGCGCTGCAGGCCGATGCATGGCTGGCCTCGCCGGTGTCGGCGCCGTTCCGCCATCAATGGCTGGGGCAGGTGGGCGGGCAACTGGCCAGCGTGGTGCTCATCGATGATCTGGGGCGTGACGGCGCGCTGGCATTGCTGGAACAACAGGCCGCGGAGCTGCCCGGCGTGCGCTGGGTCGACCGCACCGCCGATTTCTCACGGCTGCTGCGCCACTACCGCCACCTGATGAGCGGCCTGCTGCTGGCCGGGATCGCGCTGGTCTATGCGCTGCTGTGGTGGCGTTACCGGGGCGGTGCATGGCGGGTGATGCTGCCGACCCTGCTGGCCGGTGCGCTGACCGTGGCGCTGCTGGGCCTGGCCGGGCAGCCGCTGCAACTGTTCAACGTGCTGGCCCTGCTGTTGTTGCTGGGCATGGGCATCGACTACGGCATCTTCCTGACCGAACACCGCGGCGATGTCAGCGCGTGGATGGCGGTCTGCATCGGCGCGGCCAGCACCTGGCTGTCGTTCGGCCTGCTGGCGCTCTCGTCCACCCCGGCGCTGCGCGCCTTCGGCCTCACCCTGCTGCTGGGCATCGGCCTGGTCTGGCTGGTTTCACCGTTGTTCCGCCCACCGACCCGCCCATCGGCGAGTCCCCGTCCATCCACCAGCACGAGTCATACGGAATGAAAGTCGAGCAAACGGAAATCCTCATCATCGGCGCGGGGCCCGCGGGCTCGGTGGCGGCGGCGATGCTGCGCCGGCAGGGCCGCAGCGTCCTGATCCTGGAGCGCGAACAGTTCCCGCGCTTCTCCATCGGCGAGAGCCTGCTGCCGCAGAGCATGGAATACATCGAGGCCGCCGGCCTGCTGCAGGACGTGGTGGAAGCCGGTTTCCAGTACAAGAACGGCGCCGCCTTCGTGCGCGGCGAACGCACCACCCAGTTCGACTTCCGCGACAAGTTCTCGCCCGGCTGGGGTACCACCTACCAGGTGCAGCGGGCCGATTTCGATCATCTCCTGGCCAGGGGCGCGGAGCGGATGGGCGCGCAGGTACGCTATCGCCACGAAGTGCTGGCGGCCGAGCCGGGCGAGCGGCCGCGGGTGACCGTGCGTTCGCCGGAAGGCGAGACCTACCAGATCGAGGCGGATTTCATGCTGGACGCCAGCGGCTTCGGGCGCCTGTTGCCGAAGCTGCTGAAACTGGAGTCGCCCTCCAACTTCCCCGTACGCGGCGCCATCTTCACGCACGTTCGCGACCACATCGCGCAGGATGCCGGTTTCGACCGCAACAAGATCCTGATCACCACGCACCCCGAGCACGTCGACGTATGGTACTGGACCATCCCGTTCTCCAACGGCTGCTGCTCGCTGGGCGTGGTCGCCGAGACGGAATTCCTCAACCGCTATCCGGGCACGGAACTGGAGCGCCTTCAAGCCATCGTGGGCGAGGATCCCAACCTGACCCGGTTGCTCCGGAACGCCGAATGGGCGGTGCTGCCGGTGCGCCAGATCACCGGCTACTCGGCGAACGTGAATTCGCTGTGGGGCGCGGGTTACGCGCTGCTGGGCAACGCCGGCGAGTTCCTGGATCCGGTGTTCTCCTCGGGCGTCACCATTGCGTTCAAGTCCGCGCAACTGGCGGCCGAGTGCCTGCGCCGCCGCTACGCGGGTGAGGACGTGGACTGGGAAAAGGATTACTCCGTGCCGCTGCGCGCGGGCGTGCAGACCTTCCGCCGCTTCGTGGAGGCGTGGTACGCCGGTGGCTTCCAGAAGATCATCTTCCACGCCGATCAGCAACCGGAGATCCGCCGCATGATCTGCTCCATCCTGGCCGGCTACGCCTGGGATACCCGGAATCCGTACGTCGCCGACACCGGCCGCCGCCTGCGCGTGCTGGAGGAACTGTGCGACGCCTGATCGCCCTCTGGGGAATACTGTGCCTGTTGGCCGCCTGCGCGCACCGCGTGCCGGCGCCGGCGGTCGAGCTGCCGGCGCTGCGGCTGGCGCCGGCCGCCCTGGGCGCACCGCTGGCGGTCCAGCAACGCCTGCATTTCGAATTCGGAAAGCAACAGCGGGACCTGGACGCCTTGCTGGAAGTCGACGCGCAGGAAGTGCGGCTGGCGGTGCAGGCGCTGGGCCAGTCCGGCGTACGCCTGCAATGGGACGGGCGTGAACTGCGCCAGCAGCGCGCGCCGTGGTTGCCCGCCGCGGTGCGCGGCGAACGCGTGCTGGACGACCTGCAATTCGCGCTGTGGCCGGTGGACGCCGTGCGCGACGCGTTGCCGGCGGACTGGCGGGTGGAGGACGACGGGCACGAACGGCGCCTGTCGCAGGCCGGCACGCCGTGGCTGGTGCTGACCCGCGAAAGCCCCGGGCGCCTTCGGCTGCGCAACCTCGCCGAGGGCTACGCGCTGGAGATCCAGACCGTGGGTGGAGCACAGACGCCGTGAGCACCGCCCCGGTTTTCCTCAATGAACTCGGCATCACCTGCGCGCTCGGCGAAGGCCGCGATGCGGTGGCCAAGGCGCTGTTCGCCAGCGACGCGCCGGCCGGCGCCCGGGTCAGCGACGCGCTCACGCCCGGGCGTCCGCTGGTGGTCGGCGCGGTCACCACGCCGCTGCACGATCTGTCGGATTGCCCGCTGCAACTGCGCGGACGCAACAACGCCCTGCTGCGCAGCGTGCATGCGCAGATCGCACCGGCGGTGCAGGCCGCCATCGAACGCTACGGCGCCGATCGCGTGGCGGTGGTGCTGGGCACCAGCACGTCCGGCATCGGCGAGTCCGAACAGGCGCTGCCGTTCAAGCACGCCCAGGGCGCCTGGCCGGCCGGATTCCACTACGCCCAGCAGGAGATCGGCACGCCGGCGCGGTTCATCGCCGCCGAAGCGGGCGTGCACGGCCCGGCCTGGACCATTTCGACGGCCTGTTCGTCCAGCGCCAAGGCGCTGGCCTCGGGCGCACGGCTGTTGCGCGCGGGCATCGTGGATGCGGTGATTGCCGGCGGCGCCGATTCGCTGTGCCGTTTCACCATCGATGGCTTCAGCGCGCTGGAATCGGTATCGGCCGCGCGTTGCAATCCGTTCTCGCGCCATCGCAACGGCATCAACATCGGCGAAGGCGCGGCGCTGTTCCTGATGACCCGCGAACCCGGACCGGTGCGGCTCGCGGGCTGGGGCGAAACCGCCGACGCCCACCACATCTCCGCACCCGAGCCGCAGGGCGTGGGCGCGATCGCGGCCGTCCGCCAGGCGATCGCGCGCGCGGGCGTGCAGCCCGGCGACATCGACTACGTGAACCTGCACGGCACCGCGACGCCACAGAACGACGCGATGGAGAGCCGCGCGGTCGCGGCGACCCTGCCGGCCGATACGCCGGTGAGTTCGACCAAGCCGCTGACCGGACACACGCTGGGTGCGGCCGGTGCCATCGAGGCGGGCCTGTCCTGGCTTGCGCTCGCGGCCAATCCCGGCCACCGCCTGCCGCCGCACTGGTGGGACGGCGAGGCGGATCCCGACCTGGCGCCGCTGCGTTTCGCCCGGCCCGGCGAGCGGGCGGCGCGCCCGCTGCGCCATATCCTCAGTCATTCGTTCGCCTTTGGCGGCAGCAATGCCGTCCTGTTGCTGGGAGCCGGCTGATGCGGACCGGACACAACACCGCGCGGGCGTCGTACGACATCGAGCGGGTGATTCCCCATCGCGGCACCCTGCGCCTGATCGATCGCCTGTTGGACTGGGACGAGGACCGCGTGGCCGTCGAAGTGCGGATACCGGCCGACGGACCGTTCAGTGAAGAGGCCGGCGTGCCGGCGTGGGTCGGGGTGGAATACATGGCCCAGGCCATCGCCGCGTGGGCCGGCTGCCGCGCCCGCCAGGCCGGCGGCGAGCCCAGCATCGGCTTCCTGCTGGGGACGCGCCGCTACCAGTCCGCCTGGACCCACTTCCCGACCGGAACCGTGCTGCGGGTGGAAGCGATCCGCGAGCTGTTGGGCGACAATGGCCTGGGGATGTTCGCCTGCCGGATCCTGGCGGGCGGGGATGAAATCGCAAGCGCCAACGTGTCGGTGTTCGAACCGCCGGACGCGATGGCCTATCTGGAGAACGAGCAAGCATGAGTGGAGACTCGACGGTCCTGGTCACCGGGGCCAGCCGCGGCATCGGGCGCGCAATCGCGCTGCGCGCGGCGCAGGACGGGTTCGACGTGGTGGTGCACTACCGCAGCCGGGCGGAGGAGGCCGAAGCCGTGGCCGCGGAGATCCGCGCGCTCGGCCGGCAGGCGCGGGTGATGGGGTTCGACGTGGGCGATCGCGCCGCCGCCGCGCAGGCGCTGGAAGCCGACGTGGCCGCGCATGGCGCGTACTACGGCGTGGTGTGCAATGCCGGCATCGCCCGCGACAACGCGTTCCCGGCGATGAGCGGGGAAGACTGGGACGCGGTGATCCACACCAACCTGGACGCGTTCTACAACGTGCTCAATCCACTCACCATGCCGATGGTGCGCCGGCGCAAGCCCGGCCGCATCGTCACCCTGTCGTCGGTGTCCGGCCTGGTCGGCAATCGCGGGCAGGCCAACTACAGCGCGGCCAAGGCGGGCATCATCGGCGCGACCAAGGCGCTGGCGCTGGAACTGGCCAGCCGCGGGATCACCGTCAACTGCGTCGCGCCCGGCCTGATCGACACCGAGATGGTGGCGGGCGAGGTGGCCGGGGAAGCGCTCAAGCTGATTCCAATGCGCCGCATGGGCCAGCCGGAAGAAGTCGCCGCGGTGGTGGCGTTCCTGCTGTCGCCAGCGGCCGGCTACGTGACCCGCCAGGTCATTTCCGTCAATGGAGGCCTGATCGGATGAGCATGCCGTCGAACAGCGCCTTGAAGCGGGTCGTGATCACCGGCGCCGGCACCATCAGTCCGCTGGGGAACGACTGGCCGAGCGTGCATCTGCGCCTGCGCGAATGCCGCAACGCCGTGCGGCACATGCACGAGTGGGATGTCTACGAAGGCCTGAACACCAAGCTGGCCGCGCCCGCGGCCGAGTTCGAACTGCCGCCGCATTACAACCGCAAGACCACCCGCAGCATGGGCCGGGTCGCACTGATGGCGGTGCGTGCGACCGAGCTGGCGCTGGAACAGGCCGGGCTGCTCGGCGATCCGCTGCTGCGCAGCGGCCGTGTCGGCGTTTCCTACGGGTCCTCGGCCGGTACCCACAGCGCGATCGGCGACTTCGGCCGCATGCTCAACGAGCACACCACCGAAGGCATCAACGCCACCACTTACCTGAAGATGATGAGCCACACCGCGCCGGTGAACATCGGCGTGTTCTTCGGCCTGACCGGCCGCGTCATCACCACGTCCAGCGCCTGCACCTCGGGCAGCCAGGGCATCGGTTCGGCATACGAGGCCATCCGGTTCGGCAGGCAGGTCGCGATGGTCGCCGGCGGCGCGGAACAACTGGATGCCACCGCGGCGGCGGTGTTCGATACCCTGTTCGCCACCAGCGTGCGCAACGACGATCCGCAGACCACGCCGCGTCCCTTCGACGCCGATCGCGATGGCCTGGTGCTGGGCGAGGGTGCCTGCACCCTGATCCTGGAAGAACTGGAGCACGCCCGCGCGCGCGGCGCGCACATCCTGGCCGAAGTCGTGGGCTACGGCACCAACAGCGACGGCCAGCATGTCACCCAGCCCAGCGCCGACACGATGGCCGAGGCGATGCGGCTGGCGCTGGAGGACGCGGGGCTCGGGCCGGACACCATCGACTACGTCAACGCGCACGGCACCGCCACCGATCACGGCGACATCGCCGAGACCGCCGCGACCGCGCAGGTGTTCGGCCCGCGCATTCCCATCAGCTCGCTCAAGAGCTATGTCGGCCACACCCTCGGCGCCTGCGGCGCATACGAGGCCTGGGCGACCGTGCAGATGATGCGCGAGGGCTGGTTCGCTCCCACGCTCAATCTCGAACGCCGCGACCCGCGTTGCGCCGAGCTGGACTACATCACCGGCGAAGGCCGCGAGCTGCGGGCCGACTACGTGATGAGCAACAACTTCGCCTTCGGCGGCATCAACACGTCGCTGATCTTCCGCCGCTGGCAGGATTGACCCTTTTTTCCACCACAAGGAGTACTTCATGAAACGAATTCTCGCCGCCACCCTGCTGTCGTTGGCCATCGCCGCGCCCAGCGCCGTCGCCGCCGACAAGCGCGTGGAACTGCCGCTGCAGGAACTGCTGGATTCCCCGCAGGCGAAGGAAGCCGGCATCGACGGCAGCGTGCGTTTCTACCTGGCCGGCCAGGCCCATCCGGCGGTGGCGTCGCGCATGGGCGAGGATGTGTCCAACAAGAAGACCAACGGCGTCGGCAAGAGCGACGTCGAGTCCTGCCGCTGGGTCGCGCTGTCGGTGCTCAAGGCCTTCCAGGAAGGCGCCAAGGCACGCGGCGCCAATGCGGTGATCGACATCACCAGCTACTTCAAGAAGAACGAGTTCAAGAGCGCGACCAACTATGAATGCTACGCCGGCAACATCATGTCGGGCGTGGCGTTGAAGGGGACTTACGCGAAGGTGAAGTAAGGGCTCCCCGCAGGCGAACAGGAGAAGTCCGGCGTATGCCGGACTTCATCCGGCGGACACGAACGCGGGCGCCGGCAGTCCGCGTTCTTGTTACGCGCTGCCGGCGGCTTTGCCCGCTTCAGGTTCGCCGCGACAGGACTGGATGGGGCGCGTTTCGGTAGTCGTTTTCCATCACTCGCAGTGGATGCCGGAGTGTGTTTCCGGCGTGGGTCGCGATGGGCCGGGGTTATTCCGCTCGCCCCCGCGTGCGGGGCCATGCACGCGCCACAGCGCTAGGCGTGCCGCGGCGGGCGTGCGCGGCTTTCGATGAGATTGAGCAGCGGACCGGTCATCGCGGTGGTCGCCAGCGCCATGATCACCAGCACCGCGAACAGGCGATCGCCAATCAGGCCCATTTCGTAGCCCAGGTTGAGCACGATAAGTTCCATCAGGCCGCGCGTGTTCATCAGGGCGCCCAGGCGCAGCGCGTCGGTCTGCGGCACGCCGGCGCTGCGCGCGGCCAGCCAAGTGCCCAGGCCCTTGCCAAGGCTGGCGACGAGAATCACCACGAAACACAGCAGCAGATCATCGGCCTGCCACCCCTCGACACGCAGGCGCAGGCCGGTCATGGCAAAGAACAGCGGCAGCAGCAGCGAGAT
>Ga0182741_1003156_pt1 | contig 17868 bp, 22 predicted proteins | sample eDN5th37CBELigOP_FD_128874 | JGI IMG/M metagenome (GOLD analysis project Ga0182741, IMG submission 128874) | Enriched Organic Plus compost microbial communities from Emeryville, California, USA - eDNA 5th pass 37_C BE-Lig OP (version 2) (version 2) ...
ACCGGCAGACGCCGGATCAGGTCTACTTCAACGCGCTGACACCAATGATGGTGGCGGCATAATCGCGGCGGAAATCCACTTAACGAAACGCCCGAAACTGTTCAGACAAACCGAACCACCTCTGTTCCAGGGCATACTGCTTAATCGTCTTGCCCTGCAAGGCCGCCAGCACCTTCAGGCTTTGGTGCTGCTGGTCCGTTATGTCGATTGTCAGAAGGCGCATGAGAGAAACCTCCAAAGAAATACATAAACCCACATTAGCACATATGTATGGCTATCATGGATGCAATGTCTCAAAATCATCGCAGAATAGATTATAACGCGGTAACCTTCTTATCCTGCTTTGTGTGACGGTGATCAGAAAACGCAACGCCGCGATATAGAGGCAGAGTGGATTGCAAAAAAAGTGGAGCGCGTAAAATTAACTGAAAAATTTACCAAATATGATCCTGCCGCCGGCTGAGGCTTGCCGTACTCGTGGCCGATGATCGGAAAACCAAGAACATGACCCAAATTTCCCGCCAGAGCGCCATTTCTAGCGAACAGCATGCTCGTTTAGCGAAACCCAACTCTTAACAACGCAGACGGCGATGCACGCCCTTGGGGTTGATATGACGGCCAAAGTTCCTGCACCTGTCCCTCTCGAGCTATCGTCCAGTTGGCAAAATGATTAGCCCTTGTAAATCAGGGGCTTTCGGCCTCAGAATTTAAGAGTTCGATTGCGGCGGCGAAATTAGCCTTCCGATGTCATTTCGTCCCGGACTGGGACCGTCAGGTCGGCTCGTAGGAGATCTTCCGGAGGTACCCCAAGAATGGTTGCCAATGTGGCAACCATATCGATGGTCGGACTATAGATGCTTCGCTCAAGTGAACTGACATATGTACGGTCAATGCCTGCCAGATGGGCGAGTTTCTCCTGCGACAGCCGGTTGGCGTGCCGCAGTTTTCTCAAGTTTCGCGCAAAGATTTCACGAATAGTCATATTCGCAGTCATGCGCGATGTGGTGCATTCAGCTACGGAGTAAACTCGACATTTTGCCGAGCGCGCTGTCTATAGGAACGGGACGACAGACGCAAGCGCACTTGCCGGTTTGAGCGAGCGCTGCGGCGTCCCGTGAACTGACGCGAAATCAGTAGTGAGGTTATCGAACGATGCAGATCAAGTTGCGCCTGCTGCTTCCTGATTGCTGGCCAGACGGCAAACCATGAGCACATCGTCAATTTCACGGCCCTGATCGAGATAGCCGGCCGGAATCCTCCCGACCTTCACAAACCTCTCTCGCTGATAGAAACGTATCGCGGGGGAGTTTTCTGCTTTGACGGTCAGCAAGTTGCCGAAGGCCCCGCATTGCGCCCGAACTTTTTTACCGTCTTGAGAAGACTTTGTTCCAGACCGCAACCGCGCAAAGTAGCGTGCACATAGACCATCACAACTGATGCACGATGAGCCATTCGTCCAGTTCGTTCGCGCTTGAGCGTCACCGGCAGGAGTGGAGACAGTACCTTGCGCCGCAAGGCCAGAGTCCGGTCCGGAGGTCCAGGGAGTCGCGGGCCGTCCTGTTCAAAGTCATCATTTCCTGCTTTTCTGACATTACGCTTCCCACGCCGCTCCCAATCGCGCTTGGTAGACGCACTCGCGTATACATTGTACTTATACGCAAATGCGTATATTGCCATCCACTACGCGTCTGCGTGTATTTGTGTTATGGAGGTTTCCATGTTCGACCAGATTGCTCGCAACGAAAAACAACTTGGTGCCATTTTGCGCCGGGTCCGCAAAAAAGCTGGCCTGACACAAGGCGCGCTCGGCGAACATATCCATATGCGCCAAGGCACCGTCTCCCGCCTGGAGTCCGGGGAGCCGGCCGTCCAACTGCGCACGCTGATGGTGGTCTTATCCGCTCTCGACCTCGAGTTGGTGGTCCGCACGCGCAGCAAAACGAGCGCTGCCGACCTTGAGGATTTTTTCTAATGGTATGCCGTCGGTCGCATGTGCCCGTCAACGTCTTGCTAGAAGTTCGCTTGGTGAGAACCCTGCTCCGCAGATCCACCGGTGCGATCGTCAAAATTCTGCAGACTGATAAACCTGCTCGAAATTATTTCACCTGACGGTACTGGCTAGGCAACGATGCCAGCAAGGCAAATACCGTTTCTGTATTCTTCCGCCAAATTGCAAGATAGCGGTGGCTGGAGCGCGCATTGCCAATCACTGATTTCTCGACCCGCAGTCTAGCGGGTTGCCCCGCACCTCGTTATAAGTTTTCGCGAGACGGAACGCACCGTCTTGGGGCGTTAGAACCCCTGAACACAGTGGCTGATGTCGGCCGAAACGACATCGGATCCTCTGGCTTTTTGCGGGGGCCTGCGATGTATGTCCAGGCGCTCCGGTGCTAAAGATCGCCGGGCCCGACTGTGTTCGGTGTTCAAAACCCCCGGCTGGGGTCAAAGGATTATTGCCAGCGGCGTTAGCGGGCCGCGGCTCTTTTTTAAAGTACAGCAGGATGGATGATGATCATTTGCCGTTTGACGGAGAGGTGGAACTGAGGCCAGTCATTGGTCTGACGAGGGGGGTTGGGAAGGGAAGACCTCGAATCGCTTGCGGTCGACGCGCTTGTCGAACATCGGAAACTGGCTGCAAAGGCTGAAGCGCTCTTCGGCGATCTGCCGGAAGAACAACGGAACGGCAGTTCCCAGGGCGGCCCCGCCTATCTCGGATACGTCAAGGCGATGATTGCCATGCACGCACAAATGACTGCGCTTTCGAGCCTGCTTGGTGTCCTGGGCTATGTTCCAGCCGTCCCCGAACCATGAGCGGTCCTATTCTTATATGAGGCGGCGACGTACCGCCAGGGCAGTCAATTGAGCGATATTATAGACACCAAACCTCTTTTTCGCTTTCTCCAGACTTATCCGCACCGTATTGTATTTCACGCCCTCGATTGCAGCGATCTCGGGCATAGTTTTCCCCGCTTCAATCCATCGAAGATAGCGCGCCTCTTTGGGAGTGAATGTTGTCGATCCCTCTGCGGTCGGCTGCGTATTTGTAAACACTATTCGAGCGTGGAGCTGCCCCACCGCGGCGGCGGCTGCAACCGCATCTATATCGATGTCGACCGAAACGCGAGGTTTGTCGCAAGCCAACGTGAACATCGACATTGAGCCGTTTGGCGTGCGCACTGGTACCGAAATTCCGGAACGGATTCCAAAATCAGATGATGCGGCGTACATTTGGGACTGCGCTTTCGTGAGTGATGCCCGATCATCCTCCCAAGACCAGGTGAATGCACGCCGTAGCGATTTAGCTTTGTGAACGACAGGATCAATCGTTTTGTAATTGTTATCGAAGTAGGTTCGCTGCCACTGGATATCATAATTTGAAAGAGCGTAGGTATGTCCAGCACCTGCGTGAAAGAATGCGAACAGGCCATACCCAAATTCCTCCGAAAGCGCCTCCAGTACTTCGGTCAGGCTGCTTTTGGTTAACCCGATAGCGGTAATATCTGTCAGTTTATCCAGCCAGTAATTCATTTGCCCTCTCCCCATCGCAAGTCACAGCCTGTTAATTTCAGGCCTCCAGCTACTGCCTCCCTCGGCTTGAACCGCGCCAGATTGCCAAAGCTGGAAAATATCCCGCCGATGGACGTACAAGCAAGCACTTTTGAAGACTAACGACGATGGAAAAGAGTCTAATCGCCCGAAACCCAATAGTGTTTCCAGGCGATATGATAGTGCAAGCAAGGATTCGGCAGAGGTGTCAGTTCCGGTATAGCGCTGTTCTTCCTCCCGGTTCGCGCTATCTTTACGTTCTCTGCTTCGCCTTGTTAGCGATACACTCCGGGAAAGATAATATCCTGATCGACCAGAACATTGAACTTGTAGCCCGGGCGGATTGCAAGAGTCGGCTGCACATCCATATTGCGCTGGATTGTCCGGTCGGCCAGCCGACCGAACGTTTCAGCGAAGCTTCTTCGCGCTGCATCCTCGGCGCTGCTGGCCGATCCGAAGGCATTGCGATCATGCGGAATTGCCATATCGGTTCCGGCCCCAATGACTGCTGTCAGGATCGCGGAGCCGAAGATCTGAAGCCACTTGCGGTCAACCTTGTCGTTGAAGCCGCTATAGCCTTCCGCGTCGGTCCCGGCCATGCCCCCAATTTGCAACGTGGATCCATTCGGAAAAATGAGATCGGTCCACACGACGAGGACGCGGGACTGGCCAAAAGAGACCTTACTGTCATATCGGCCGAGCAGCCGGGTTCCCTGCGGGATGAGCAGGTGATGACCGGTCGCGCTGTCGAAGACGTGCTGGCTGACCTGTGCGGTGATGCGGCCGGGAAGGTCCGAGTTAATACCGGTGATCAGTGTGGCGGGAATGACCGAGCCGCGTTTCAGCTCGTAGGGCGATTGCGGAGGAACCACGCCGTTCGGCAGATAGCCGAGCTTCCTGATGTCGGAATTGAAGAACTCCTCCTTCGCCATCTGGGCATTCGGATCGGCGTTTTGGCTACTGAGCCCCGCGCGAAGGGCGGCCGCATAAAGTTCAGACGTCGCGCCTGTCGATGAGCTGACCGTGTTCAAGCCTTCTCCCTTTCGGAACGGGTCACCGCTTTCCCCTGCCCGCGATTCCAGTTTACTTCGATCAATGGCCAAAGGCGCATCGCGAGCTGCATTGCCTGCCTGCAGGCGTGCCATCTGCTGGCGATGACGTTCCCGAATATATTGTTCCCGATACTCGCGTTCGAGGCGGGCTCGCCAGACTTCTTCCGACTCTGGATCCGACTGCACCTCCTGGTAAGGTATGGGCTGCGGCGTGAACGGATTGGCGACCGTCTCCTCCTTCATTTCGATCGGGGACGGCTGGGAGGTCTGCGTCTGCTGCGGCTCACCGATGATCCCGTCCGAAACGCCACGCTTGATCTGGTCGGCGAAGGTCGAGGCGGAGTTGCCGGAGCTGGAGTCCGGTACGGGATCGCTCAGGAACAGCGCCCTCCGGCTCATCAACCCGAAGAATACGATAGCAAGCACAATGACCGCACCTACGATCGCAGCGATGATTGGCAGACGGTTGATCCGCCTGATGCCGGAGCCCGCTTCCCCGTTTACGGCTCCGCCGAGCTTGAGCGATTGCACCATTGCCTGCGTCCTCTCCTAGCTGCGCTGCATGACGGACAGGGCGCTTGCCGGCTGCGCCCCGGACGCGGTCACGATAAATGCGCGCCCGAGTTCAAAACGGTTTGTTGAAAGCCGAGCGAGCACTTGTCCCTCGAACGCGATCACCGCATAGGCCAGTTGCACGATGGCCGCTTCGTCCGTCTTCTGGTCAGTTACGACTGCATAACCCTTGCCCTTGAGCGCGTCCTCGAGCGCCTGGCCGAAAGGCGAAATGTCCTGCTTCAGGGAAACGGTCGCCGTTCCGGGACCGATCTGCTCGGCAAGGCGGCTTACCAGGTCGCCGGCGATAGCGCTCGCGGCCTGCTCCGGGATTCCCGACGGCGCTTTGCTCGTGGCAAGCCCCTCGTTACTCACCGTCTGGCATCCGGAAAGCACGAAGGCGACGGCCGACGATACGGCCAGGCCTTGTAGGGAGCGAAAGGGAAAGCCTCGCATCACCGTCCTCCCCTTTTGATCGTCACCTTCTCCTGCTTCCAGCCGACGCCCGAGACGAGCACCGCGCGATCAATCTGATAGTCGACTACCATCATGTCGCCCTTCGTACGATAGTTGACGATCCGGTTTTGTCCGCCGGAGGTGATGAAGAGCACCGGCGCATCCTGTCCGGAAACCGAGCGCGGAAACTGGATGTAGGTTTTCAGTCCGTCGGAATATACCCGTGTCGGCCGCCAGCCGGCTCTGCCTGACACCGAATAGGAAAAGTCCAATTGCTCGGCTGGCACCCCGGCTCCGGGGATGGCGCTTGCCTCGAGCCGGGCATTGATGTCAGCGAGTCTGGCCGACACGTCCTCCGGATAATCGAATCCCACGCGAGCCATATATTGGCTTGCGTGGGACTTGAGCTGTATATGATAGGTGCGCCGCGATGTGGTCACCACCATCGAGGTTACCAGGCCCGGCTCCGACGGCTTGACGATCAGGTGGATCGCCTGGCCACCGGCCGCCCCCGATGTCGCCGGCTCCACCTTCCACCGGACTGTGTCACCGACGAGCACGTCGCGAACGACCTCGCCTCCCTGAAGCTCGATGTCGCAGACCTGCAGAGGTGAGCAGACGACCGATGGCTGCACCTCGCCAAAAAGGAAAATCACCTTGCCGTCGGCCCCCTTGGTGACCAGTCCACGCGATCCACGCCATTGGCCGGAGATGCCCATGCCCTTTGCCTCATTGGCGGTGAGGCCGTCGGCCGCAATGGCATCGAGAGGCGCAAGGACGGAGAACGCCAGCGCCCCTGATATGACCGCACCGGCAGTGAGCATGGCTGAATAATTCTCAGGTCGGATATTCATGTTCGTGCCGAGCCTTTCAAAGCTGCGCTGTCCAGTCGAAATCGCGGAGATAAAGACCGATGGGATTGAGACGGATGACGCCCTCATCCTGCGGCGGCGTGAGGGTTACGGTGGCGATGCCGCGGAAACGGCGGACGGCGGTCTCCTTGCCGCGGCGGTCGCGCTCGAATTCGGTCCAGTCGACCTGATAGGATTGGTTCGACAGAGCAACGATGTTGTTGACCTCGACGGCAACCGTTGCAGTCTTCGCCTTCTCGAAGGGAGAATTGGAACGGAACCAAGCGTTGACCTTCTCGGTCGCGGGATCCGCGGTCCTGAGCAGGCCGTAGGTCCGGTCGATATATTGCTTCTGGACGACGGCGTCCGGCGTCACGCTTCGGAAATTCGAGACGAAGCTGGCGATCGTGGCGCGCACCACACGCGGGTCCGCATATTCGATCTGTTGTGGGAAGCCGGCACTGGAGGCCGTGCCGAGTTTGTCGACCTCGACGATATAAGGAACGAGCTTCACCTGCGTGCTTTGATAAAGCGCATAGCCGAAGCCGATTACCGCCATGACCATGCCGGTGACGCCGACGATGCGCCAGGCTGCGGCGGCTTTCACATAAGAGCCATAGCGCTCGTTCCACTCGTTGCGGGCCGCGAGATAGGGATTGACGACAGGGGGACCATCCGGCGAGTTGCGTCTGGCCATGGGCGATCATCCTCCAGCTATTTGTTTTCGTTGATGGGCGGTGGTGGCTGTGGCGGTGCCGGTCGGTCCGGCTGACGCGTCTGGTCGAGCTTGGCATTGGCAAGTCCGAGCAGCGATCCGGCGTAAGCTCCAGGGGAGGCGATCGCCTTCTCCTTTGCCGCCGATCCGGCAGCCCACCCTGCACTACCAATCCCCGATGCCATGCCTCGCAAAGCGGCTCCGGCCATGGAGGATCCCCCTGCCCTTGCCGAGCTTGCCGTCTGGACGCCTTTCGTCGCGGCACCCGCACCGAGGAAAGCGCCGCCGGCCGCGAATGTTGCTGCCTGGCCGCCATGACGGATCGCTTCCATACCTCCGGCAATCGAAGCGCCCTGTACCACCCCTTGAAGGATCGGTGGAACATACATGGCTATCACGAAGATCACGACCGAGACGCCGGCGATTGCGAGGGTGGTTATGAACTGCTCGCGGGTGGCCGTAGGCGCCTCCGCCAGGCCTAACAGGATGTCTGAGCCTATCCTGGCAATCATCACCAGCGCCATCAGCTTCATGCCGACGGAGAAGGCATAGACCAGATATCTGATCGCGAAATCCTTGGTGAAAGACGAGCCGCCAAGACCGAGCATGATCATCCCGGCGAGCAGGCCAACATACATCTCCACCATGACGGCGACGAAAATCGCGGCAACCAGCGAAAAGGAGATGACGACCACGACCATTGCGAAGACCGCGGCGATCGCCAGTGAATTGTCTTCCCACAGTCCGAACTTCGCCTGTTCGGACATCGTGGCCGCGACGCGAATGCCGGCGTCGAAGATGTTGGCGGGCGATGCCGAACCGTCGCCAGCTCCGATCTGATAGAGGCTGTCGACCACGGCCCTGGCGAAGGACGGTCCCTGATCGAGGATGAAGGCGAAGAGGCCGATGAACATGATGCGCCGGACAAGTTCGGCGAGCCAGCTATCGAGCGAGGCGGCGTTGATCGCCAGCCACACGGCGGCAATCCCGATTTCGATACCGGCAAGAATCCAGAACAGCGACCGCGCCGCATTCATCACCGTTGTCTCCCAGCCTTTTGCAGCCGTGACGACGGAGTTTTCCAGTGTGGTCAAGACTGAACCCTGTTGGGCAAGTGCCGGTGCTGTTGCCAACAAGATGAGGGCGATAGAAATGAACGCGAGCTCCAGCTTCCGGGAGGGACGGACGACTACCATCGCGGTTTCATCTCCTGCCCGCCACGGATGTCGCGGTCCGGATCGCCACTGAAAAACTTTTCGCGGTAATCGCGCACTTCGGTTTCGGAAGCGGGCCGCCTGGCGGCCGCGCCTGAACCAGCCACGGAGCCCGGACCCGAGTGAACCACGTTCGAGGTGGCGATGCCGGCACTGAGCGCCACCATCCCTGCAAACACGAGCACGATAATCAGATGAGCACTCACCAGCGGGGCTCCATGGTCTGGCCGCCGCGAATGTCACGCTCAGTTGCACTGAAGAACTGTTCGCGTCGCGCCTGTGCGAGATCCTTTTGCGCCTGCTCGGACTGGAACCACGTGCCCATCATGGTCATCTGCTGCGAGACGAGACCCCGCAGTTTCTGCATTTGAGCGACTTGCTGGGCGGCGATCTGATGCCCAACCTGCAGCGCCTTCATTTGTCCGTCGGCGGATTCCGACATCGAGCGCAGCGACGCCATCGTGCTCTCCTCGCTGGAGAACTGGTCAGCGGTTAGGTTTGCGGCTTTCAGCGTGCCGGCGATCGTGTCGCGATTGGTATCCGACCAGATTTGATATGTCGTGGAAAAACTGGTTCCATCAGGCAGATTGCTCTTCATTTCGGAAAAGCTCTGGAAGCGTTGCCTGAGCACGTCATCGACATTGCCCATCGAGAAGGCAACGCCCTGTCCCTGCGCGACCACGTTCTGAAGGATCTTCAGGTCGTTTTCGACCTGGCCCCAGATATGACCGGGCAACCGTGCTGTGTTCTGCAGCATGTTCTTGTAGATATTCAATTGGTTCTGGATCTGCTCGGCCAGCTGGGATATCTGGGTGATCTGGTTGTTCACCTGCTCCGCGGATTTGCCAACCAGTGAGATGAGCTCGGCATTGTTGGCAAGCTGCGTCCACTCGGTTGCCTGGCCGGTAACGCCGCCGGCATTGGCAGGAACCGATAGTTTGGCAGAGAGCATAGCGGCCATGATAACGGTGGCTCGCGCCACCTTAACTGGCCGGGAAAAGCTTTTCGGCATGGGCGATCCCCCTTTGTTGCAACCAGTGTAGGGGCCAGGCGCCCCCATGTTCGGAATACAGGGCGCGAATGCGCTTCAAATCTTCCTTGCCGGACGCCCCGACGAAGGAGAGCGCGACGGGACCGAGCGCCATGTCGAAGAGTCTTCGACCCATCGCCGACACAACGTAGTAGTCTCGTTTGGGCATTGCGGTCGCGACGATCTCGATCTGCCGCTCATTGAAGCCTATGCGCTCATAGAACTCCCTCGTTCCCGGCTCCCGCGCAGCACCATTGGGCAGGCAGATTTTCGTCGGGCAGGATTCCTTCAGCACATCGATGATGCCTGAGCGTTCGGCGTCCGAGATCGACTGGGTAGCAAGCACAACGGCGCAATTGGCCTTACGCAACACCTTCAGCCATTCGCGGATCTTGTCGCGAAATACCGGGTGGCCGAGCATCAGCCAGGCCTCGTCGAGAATGATCAGGCTGGGTGCGCCGGTCAGGCGCTTTTCGATGCGACGGAAGAGGTAGGTGAGGACGGGCACGAGATTGCGCTCGCCCATGTTCATCAGTTCCTCGATCTCGAAGCACTGAAAGGCGCTGAGCGCTAGACCGTCCTCCTCGGCATCGAGCAGTTGCCCCATTGGACCGTCGACGGTGTAGTGGTGCAGCGCATCCTTGATCTCGCGCATCTGCACACCTGAGACAAAGTCTGAAAGCGAGCGGCCGCGCGAGGCACCCAACAGTGCGATCTGGCGGGAAATGGCGTTGCGGTGATCGGGTGTGACCGTGACGCCTTGCAGAACCATCAGCATCTCGATCCATTCCGATGCCCATGCCCGGTCGCCCTCGCTGGCAAGCTCCGCCAGCGGGCAGAAGGCGAGCCAGCTTCCCTTTTCTGCTTCAGACCCGTCGCCTCCGATTTCGTAATGGTCCCCGCCAATGGCAAGCGTCAGCGGTTGCATCGAGCGCCCTTTGTCAAAGGCGAATACCTGTGCCTTCGCATAGCGTCTGAATTGTGCGGCGATCAGTGCAAGCAGCGTCGACTTGCCTGAACCGGTCGGGCCGAAGACGAGTGTGTGACCAACATCGTCGACATGAAGGTTCAAGCGAAATGGCGTCGAACCGCTCGCCACTTGCATCAGCGGTGGCGATCCGGCGGGATAGAATGGACAGGGTGCCACCGCATTTCCCGACCAGACCGAGTTGAGCGGAATGAGATCCGCGAGATTGCGCGTATTGATAAGTGGCTCACGGATATTGGCATAGGAGACGCCCGGCAGACTGCCGAGGAAGGCGTCGGTCGCATTCAGCGTCTCGATGCGCGCGCCAAACCCCTCCGCCTGGATTATCCGGCGCACCGCCTCGCATTTTTCCCGAAGGCGGGACTGAATCTCGTCGAATATGACGATGACGGGCGTATAATAGCCATAGGCGACGAGTTGTGACGCGGCCTCGGCGATAGCGTCCTCTGTCTCGGCGACCATCGTCATGGCGTCCTGGTCGATGGAGCGACTCTGGGTCTGGAAAAGCTGGTCGAAGAAAGGCCGAACCTTCTGCTGCCATTTTTTCCGGGTGCGTTCCAGCTTTGTGCGCGCTTCTTCTGCATCGAGGAAGACGAAACGCGACGACCATCGATAGGTGAGCGGCATCAGGTCGAGCGCGTTTAGGATCCCTGGCCAGCTTTCCGCCGGCAGGCCGTCGATCGCCACGACGCCCAGGAAGCGGTTCTCGACCAGCGGCGTCAACCCGTGCTGTAGCTCGGCCGTCACCAGCCAGTCGAGATACATCGGGATATCGGGAAGACGGACCGGGTGGTTTTCGCCGGTGATGCAGAAGCGGATGAACTGGAACAGTTCGTCATAGCGGGCGATGCGGAAGCCGCCGCGCTCTTGCGCCTCGCGTGTCATCATCCGGCGGATCGACACAACGTTCGCGAGATATTGCTCGACCTCGCGGACCGAGGTCAGGAAGCTTTCGAGCGCCTTGTCGGCGTAAGTGGCCGAACGACTGGCCGTGTCCGAATAGAGATAGCGGGTCAGTCCCGAGCGCCGCGGCTCCGGCGGCCGCCATGTCAGGATCAGTGCGTGCCGGCTCTCGAAATGGCCCTTCTCCTCCTGGAAATGCGCTCGCCGTTCGGCATCGATCGCTCGTGTGACTGCATCGGGGAAGTGGCAATCGTTCTCGGCTGGATAATCGCCGGTCGGAATCCGGACGGCCTCGACCTGGATCATCCAGCCCGTGCCGAGCCGGGACAGGATCGCGTTGATCTGCCGCGACACCTCGTTGCGCTCGGCGTCGGTCGAGCTCTCGCTGTCCGGTCCAGCGAAATACCAGCCGGCCATCAGCGAGCCGTCCTTGAGCAGGACCACGCCGTTATCGACCAGGCCAGCATAGGGCACCAGATCGGCAAACGACGGTCCTGAATGGCGGAAAGATTTGAGGGCGACCATCCCGAACGCTCAGAACCTGCGCCAAGGCGACGATGTCGCCCGATAGAATGTCTTGTAAGAGATGTGCCGGATATAGACCCGGCGCATGAAAGGATCGGCCTTTGCCATCATGCGCAATGCTCCGACCGCGATCAGCCAGATCGCGATACCGAAGAGTGCCGCGTACCAGGTCACCACTACGAAGATGAGGATTACGGCGGCAAGCGCGGTCAACAAAACGAGCTCGCGGTCGGCGCCCATCAGCAGGTTCGGCCGGGACAGAGCCCTATGGACGCGCGAACGGGACAACCTTGAATCGGCTTCAGCCATGATGCCCCTCCTGTTTCGTATGAAGCGGCGCCGTTGGCTCAAAAATATCAGGAGCCGATTGCAATTCCGGTTCGCCGATGCTGGCGCCAGTCGCACCGAAGAGGGCGACGATCTGCGTGGCACCGAGCAAAACCCCACCGACGAGCGCGACGTAGCAAAGCCTTCTCGCGAAATCATTGAGCTCACCGCCGAAGATGAGCATGGCGCCAGCAATTGCTACGGCTGCCAGCGCGATGAAGCCAGCTACTGGTCCGGTAATGGATTGCTGGATCTGCTGAAGTGGGGTTTCCCACGGCAGTCCCCCACCTCCGGACGAAGCAGATGTGGGCTCTGCAAGGGCAACCGTAAAAAGAAGAGCCAGGGCGCTGGCGGTCAGAACCGGGTATCGTTCAATGGGCATGTGTCCCCCTCGTGTTGCGCGCAACGTTGCGTCTGGTAGTGAGATCCGTCGTGTCCTTCCACGTGTATGATTTCACGGACGCGTCTTCCGCGGTTGGTCCGTTCTATCGACACAACAAGATCCACTGCCTCACCAATGACCTCTCGCATCGGTTGTTGACTGACCTCCCCGATAAGCTGCTCGAGGCGACGTAGCGCTGATCTGGCGGTATTTGAATGAACCGTTGTTACACCGCCCGGATGACCGGTGTTCCAGCTCTTCAGGAGCGTCAGTGCGGCCCCGTCGCGTACCTCGCCGACGATAATCCGGTCGGGGCGCAAACGCATGGTGCTCTTGAGCAGGCGAGCCATATCCACGTTGTCGCTCGTACGAAGGAAAAGCGCGTTTTCGGCAGCGCATTGAATCTCGGCTGTGTCCTCAAGGACCACAATCCGATCACGTGGAGCGGTCTCGATAATCTCGGCGATAATAGCGTTGGCAAGAGTTGTCTTGCCCGATCCGGTTCCCCCCGAGACAACGATGTTGAGTCTATCACGGGCCGCATTCCTCAGGAGACCGGCTTGTGTCGACGTCATTACATTCGTTCGAACGTATTCCTCGAGCCTGATAAGTCGCGATGCACGACGCCGGACCGTAAAGGCTGGCGCAACGACAACCGGAGGCAACAATCCCTCGAAACGATGTCCGCCAATCGGCAATTCGCCGGATATGATAGGCTGATCCCTGTCGGCTTCAGACCGGAGCGCATGGGCAACGCTTCCGATGATGATCTCCGCCGAAAGGGCGGACATTGTGCCCGCTGGCGCGACGCCATGTCCGAGACGTTCGATGAATAACCGGCCGTCCGGATTGCATATAATCTCGACAACGGCAGGATCATCCAACGCAGCGCAAATTGTGTGGCCCAATGCCTCTTGCAGCTTGCGGATCAGCCGGGCCTGAGAATGCAGCTGGCTCATTAGCGATATCCGAAGACAGAGGTTTCCGCTGGACACGCAAGTCTCGTCGCACAACGGATCGCAACAGCTATGGTCGACACTGCGGCATCACTAATCATGGATATTTCCTCCCCGGATAATCCTTGAAGTAAAAAGCGCAGGGCAGTGTCTGGCTAGGTGCAGATTTGCACCTGTCCAGAGGTACACGCCAATGTCCGCCTATAAAAGGCTGACTGATTTATAACCAGAAAGGCTCTAAATCGTCGGGCTCCGCTTTCAACGCATTCTCGACAGTCCGGGTATGGAAGCATTCCACCCGGTTTTTCCCATTGTGACGTCCGCCCCTTAGTTTCTTCTCCCGGTGAAGCTCCGGGAACTGGCGGAGAATTATTCGACGAAGCGCTAATAACCACGCTCGGTATACCTGCATTGGTGAGCACATATCCCGTGTCTTTTAGCTGGCTCGGCGTCATCGGCAGCGTGCCGATCGTACCACTGGTAAGGCGAACAGCACCGCCGTCGTCATAGGTCTCAATCGTTAGATTTGCCGTAGTGCCATCGGGGTAGGTGACGAGAATTTGTCGGATCGGCTGGTCGCCCAGTGCTCCCGTCTCCGGCAGTGAACTTCTGATTAATGTCCGTTCCTGCTGCCGCCGTCGACGCCAGAAGAAATGCGCCAGCTAGCCCTGCGATTGTTACCCCGGTCGCACTGATCATTCCCCGTACGACACCGGTCAACTGGTCATAGTCAGTCAGACACGTTCCGGCCTGCGTAGGGGAGAAATACTTGATCTGCCCATTTATCGGAATTGCACAACCTGTCTGCGCGTGAGCCGAGGGCACAACCCAGCTGAGAATACTGAAATCGACAGCACCATGTTGCTGGGCACACTGCGCCAAGGCTGCTCGAACATTCGGGTCATCAAGGAACGGAAACATCTCTTTGGAAAGAGCAGCCCGTACCGGTGTCCTCTTGCCATCCTTGACCATCTGGTTAAGGGCATTACCGAAAGTTTCGGCCAACGTCTGACCTGCTTCCAACGCTGCTTTTACCGAGGTATCCGACAGATAATATTCGATCTCGACGTGCTTATCCTTAGTGATATCATACGCCTTGTCGGGATCACGGTTGAGGCTTGCGAGGTCCTCCGTCTGGCCGCTCGCTTCGAGTTGGGCCAGAGCTTACTTCAGAATGGATTATTTCAACGGGGCAAGGTCAGAAGTTTCGCAGCTTATCGGTTTTCAGAACCACCCTGCTTCGCTTTCAACCTCTCATTCAATAGGTGCTTAAGCCGCGCATTTTCCGCTTCCAGCTCTTCCAGTTCTTCGTCTGTCACCGGTCCGTCTTCAGTCTTGGGGCCTGGCTTTCTCACGCGCCGTTGCTTTTGCAGTGATTTGAGAACGGGAGGCGAGGCTAGAATTCCATCTTTCCCCTCCTCTTTCCGCTCGGGCTCCACAACAACTGGTACTGCTTGAGGGACCTTCGGCTCTTCAGCGAACGATAACACCTCAGAAAAAGCGACGGGCTCAACCTTTTGGGCTGCCTTGCCATTTCTTTCATCGGGCTCGTTGGTCGTAACTTTGATGGATAGTCGCGTTGGCAATATAGGTTCAGGCTTCTCAGAGCTTTCGCCCGCTGCAGGCCCAGCATCAGTCAATTCATCCGGCAAAGTCGACTTCTTTCGCGATCGCCAATTTTTCAACCGCGCAACGAGACGTTCCCCCAGTGACTTCATAGTAATCGACCTCCATTTACCTGCCGCAACAGTACGCAGAAATGCTGTCAGCTTAAGCGTGACAATACAATAGTTTTGGCAACCATTGGGTCCTTACGCATGTCACCAGAACGCTTAGACATATCAGTTATCGAGGCTGGCAGGCAGTCTGAGCGACCGTTTCTCTATTGCTTTTCCAATCGTTGGAGCATTTTAAGCAACTGCCTGTTCTCAGTGGCCAATCTAGCGGCCAGTTCACGTTTCAGTTCGGCATTTTCGATTTCCAGAGCTAACAATTCAGCCTGAATATCAGGCTCGGCAAACACCCGAATTGCCGCTCGTTGTTTCTGCGGAGCTGATTTTTTCATACAACGTCGAACAGACGGCTTTTTTTCCCTGACAACAGAATTTTCCACCATGTTTGCCGTTTGCTGCTCTTCCCTTGCAAGGGATGCTTCTTCCGGTTTCGAGGCGCCCATGTTGGAAAGTTCTGGCTCGCTCAATGCCTCTTCAACCTGCTCGATGACCGGCTCAGCATGCTCAACAACTTTTGTAGTGGCGTTCTCAGTTCTACGCTCGATCGGCTTGGGCAGATCAGGCTGGGCCCGAACCTCCACGGGAGATTGGGGCGCATCGGCCTCCACTTGCCGGGCAATCGACTTCAGATCCAGATTTCCCCATAAAGATGACGAGCCTTTGCGAGCACGCTTGTTCTTATATTCAACGACAATATTACGGTTTGGATTTTTCATCCGTGAGTAGCTTTCCAGAGGAGATTTGAAGGTGCGCTCCGCGCGCGTCAAAGGGCTTTTAGCAGTAGCTACATATTATGCGGTGGATTTTCAACACTTCACAGAATGTCCGACCTGATCGATATGCCCTGAAAGCAACTCTATCTCATCTTGAACACAAGATGTACACGGCCTTATTGTTACATCAACCATTGACCTGTATTTTTGACGCCTAAATGAATTTTCTAACATCGATCTGGAGAAGCAGACCATGGCAGACGAAACCATTGCAGCACTAAACGAGACACCGGTTGAGGTTAGAACCGCCGAGCCTGTAGGCATCACGAAGAAAGCCCGTGCGCCACGCAAAAAAGCTGAGCCAAGGCCCGCGAAGGCGGCTGCAGCGCCTGCCGCTAAAGCTACCCGGGCCGCATCTGGACCAGTGAAAGCAGCCGAAGCTGCTTCAAAAGCAGCACCCGCTGCAACACCATCGGTAGAGAGCAAGCGCAACAAGTACACGCCGGCCCAGCGCGCCTCCATCCTTGCTTCGATCGAAAAAGCAACAAAAGATGGCAAGACCACACTCAAGGCTGCATTGCAGCAATCTAAAGTGAGTGAGCAGACCTACTATAACTGGAAGAACGCTGCTACAAAGAAAGCGTCCGTACCGGGGGCGTCCAGCGATGATCTTTCCAGCTTGGTTGCATTGGAAGCAGAGAACCTCAAGCTGCGCCAAGAACTTGCTGCAAAGCTGCGTGCTGAGAATGAAGAGTTGCGTAGACGTCTGGGTCGAACCTGAGGCGAATTGCTCCGAGCATCTGCACCAGGGTGCTGTCAAAACAGATGACTTTCCACGTGTAAGTCATCTGTCCGCCTTTCGATGATGAAAATTCGAAGCCTTTGTTCTCTCCTTCCAATGGCTCTCTAGTAAAGCCAAGAGTGAGGGTTACCGTTCCGCACACGCTTCCTTTGATGCATTCGTCCACGGTGAGGTAATCATTGTTTGCACCCACCCTGATGATCGCATCGAACTGCGATCTGCCGGCAATGTAACTGAAATACACGACGACCTATCCGCTTTCGCAGCTGCCTATCGTTTGCAAGCGCTGTGATTGCTCAGGCGCAGAATGACATTGATTTTCATTTCCGCTTTCTATCTATGAAATATTCGTATGGACCGCTAGGCTGAAACTTAACAGAAGACAATTGAATAACGCGCTACCCCATACAGGGTCATCGCCCAATGATGGACTTCTTTGCTATTTCCAAGGCCTTCCGTGCATTGCTCTCAGCGGTCTCCTCGGTCGGCGCAGCCGACTGGATTGTGAGCCTGTCTCCGCCCTCTACGACGAAAATGTTCACCCCCTTGAGGCCACCGACATTCGGAAGGCGGATAAGTCGTCCAATTGCAGGGGAAACATCGATCTTCTCTATCTTGAAACCGATTTTTTCGGAACTGAACTCCAGCTCTTTGAGATAACCTTCGTCGGTTCGGTTTTCCTGTCCCTGCTCGTTGATATGACGATCGATAGCGATCATCAAATGCTGGTCGTCATCTGTTCCACAGCAGGACATCCGAAAATTGGTCGGTTCTTCAGCATGATGCGCGGAGGCATCGAAAATTGACCAGAACTCTTGCTTGACGGGTGTGAGCTCGTGGATTTTGAAACCATCAGCCCGCACGGGGACATTAATTCCGGCAAGTGCAATCGCGATGACGACCGCTATAAGAGTTCTATTTTTCATACAGGGCACCATTACATCAACTTAAGCGCGACCAGATTGATACTGGACCGCTGAGCTTGAAAAAATAGTCAAAAAGAGATGGTTCGGGAAATCTGGACAGCGGAGATAAGTGGAATTTCTGCCTGACTTCGGCTTAGATGCCGAGAACAGGAGATACCATGACGAGACGACCACGCCGGAACCACAGCCCGGCTTTC
>Ga0182741_1003158_pt1 | contig 17857 bp, 6 predicted proteins | sample eDN5th37CBELigOP_FD_128874 | JGI IMG/M metagenome (GOLD analysis project Ga0182741, IMG submission 128874) | Enriched Organic Plus compost microbial communities from Emeryville, California, USA - eDNA 5th pass 37_C BE-Lig OP (version 2) (version 2) ...
CCGCGTTGGCGAATGCTCTTAAGGTCATGGAACGCGCAGTGAACCAAGCAACTACTATTGACTCCTTCCGTGACTTTAACTTCGATGAGATTGCGGCAATGCTTGCCGTTCAGGAAAGCTTGATTCGTAACAGCGATCTTTCAAGCAATCCTCCTCCTGCCATTGCTCCGGATGGCAAGGGTGTTGCAGGTAGCGTCTTGGCGCCCGGTCGAGACGGACTTCGTCCTCTTTGGTCATTTGGTCATGATGCTAGCCAGTCTGAGCGTGCAACCCGAGGCAACTCCAAGACTTCGTTCTCGAGTGGTGCCACTTCGAATGTTTCAACAATGACCAACGCGCAGAATGCATACGACGAAGTTGTTCCTGCATCGAAATCCAATTTCAAGAAGGCAGTCACAGCGATAGCATGGAACCCTGCTTATCCCGATCTCTTTGCTATTGGCTTAGGATCCTATGACTATCTCAAGCAATCCGGTGGTGCCGTATGTTGCTATTCGCTCAAGAATGTATCTTATCCTGAGGCAAAGTTCAAAACGGCCTCAGGTGTCATGTCCCTTGATTGGCATCCTAACCTGCCATCACTTTTGGTGGTAGGTCTGCATGATGGTACAGTGTGCGTCTATGACATCAAGAACCCTAGCTCCGAGCCTATCTTCTCCAGTACTAACCCTGCAACGCGTCACACTGGACCGGTCTGGCAAGTTGCTTGGGATGAGGATACCACAGTGCTCAGCTTCAGCTCGCTTTCTTCAGATGGCCGCTACGTCAAATGGGTAGTCAACAAGAGTGATTTGGATCAGGATGAGGTATTGACGATTGCGTTGCGACAGAGCGACGTTGAAGCTGCGAACGTATACGAGCACGAGAATGATGACACGTTCGACCTTTCGCTGGTCACCACTGCTTCGGGTACCTGCTTCGACATCAACCCCACTCTCAACCTGCTGGTTGTAGGTACGGAAGAAGGCAACATTTCCACATACGATATTTCACATAACAGCAAGTTTGCATTTGCGTTCCAAGGCCACACGATGTCTGTTTATAGCGTAAAGTGGAGCCCGTTCCATCCTTCTGTATTCTTGTCCTGCTCTGCTGATTGGACTGTGAAGTTGTGGGAATTCTCAACGAGAAATCCCATTATGACCTTCGATATGCATGGTCCCGTAGGAGACGTTGCATGGTCACCGTACAAATCGACTGTGTTCGGCTGTGTCACACAAGACGGAGCTGTCAAGATCTATGATCTTGCACTGGACAAGTCCGCGCCGATCAGTGGCGACTACCGCCCTATTTCAAGTCCGAATGGCCGCCTCACTCACCTCGCTTTCAACCACAAGAAGCCTGTTATTGCAGTCACAGACCAGCAAGGTGGCGTGCATGTCTTGAAGTTGACGGGTCGGCTCTACAAGCTCAATGCTCTGCGTCTTGAGGATATTGATCCAGTGCTCGAGCAAGACATCCTCCAGAAGATCTTAATCATTCAAGACGAAAAGGGTAACAACAAGGTTACTAAAACATATCGAACCGCATGGGCACAGAGGAAAATTGCCGAGCGCGAGCTTGCCGCGAAAAAGGCGGCGGAAGCAAATGCAGCGAAGAAGAATGTTGCGGCTGAGCAAGAGGACTAACACCTCGACTACTTGATAGGAAACGGTTCTCAAGGCCGAGTGAAGCCCAAACATGTCATTAGTCAATACCATTACTGATTCACACATAATACACACGTCTCAGCACATCTCAGAGCAAAACAACCGTGAATAGATTCCATAAGAGCGTTACCAAAATAGCTTGTTCAACGTTGAGTTTATTTTTCGCTGGGTTGCTTGAGATAGGTGCCCCGTGAGGCTTATCAAGTGGTCTTAACTATGGGTCTTTCGGGGAATTCGAGGGATTTGAGGTGGAGGCACCTGTGATTGGGGCTGCTTCCGAGGGATGCCGGGAGGTGGTGTAGGTCCTCTCTTCGAATGTTTGCTTGAAACTGACATGTCATCTGATTGGCTGGTTTCAGATTCACTCTCAGCCTCACTCTCCTCCTCCGAATCAGAAATATTACGACGGCGGCCACGTGCGGGTGATCTCGTCTTAGCAGACGTCTTGGGACCACGAGGCGGGCTCTTAGCACGCTGCTGCTTTCCACGAGCAGGGCTGCGACCTGGAGATGGAGAAGCTCTGCCGTTTGCCCGTTTACCCTTACGAGAACGGAAATCATCATCCGATTCTTCGGTTTCACTTTCCTCGCTCTCGTCCTCGGTATCGAGCTCGGTTTCGCTCTCTTCGGTCTCGCTCTCAGCGTCGTCATCTTCTTCGCTTTCGTCGTCATTGTCGTCCTCTGACTCCTCCTCCGACTGGCTTGACTCACTGGTTTCATCTCGAATCGTCTTCTTGCGCTTAGAACGACTGGTAACTACTTCTTCACTTTCTGAAGACTCGTCGTCGGAGACAATACGCCTTCCTCGAGGGCCAGCTGCGGGCTTACGCGCCGGGGATGATGTGGGCTTGCGTGTAGGCTTCTTCTTACTCGAGTAATCGTCGTCTGAATCGTCGTCAAAATCGACGACTTCGCTTTCGCTTTCTTCAAGAGAAATCACATCATCATCGTCGTCCATTCTCGATCGACGGCCGCCACTCGCTCGGGCACCTCCACTCGGTGACTTCGCTCGACTAGTCTTCGGTGAGCGAGCACGATTGCCCTTGCGTTCCGCTGCGCAGGTTGGGCAGAACCAGTCTCCACGAGGAACGGAGCCGAGTGGTGGGTCCAGACAGAACATGTGGAACATTAAGTCACACCCATCACAAATGAGCAGTGCATTTTCAAATGTATCCGTGTCGTCTCGGCCGCAGATCTCGCATGTAGTGTCGCCTTCTTGATCCATGGCTGGCTGATGCTCGGTCGTTCCTTCATCTTCGCTCTCCAATTCGAGCTGAGGAGGTCGAGCCCGTTGAGGTGGCACTGAACCTCGAAGTGCTTTTGAAGACAAGAACTTACCGTTTCCATCGCGTGGACGTGCCCATGATGCATCACCATCCATAGTAGCCACAGCAATTGCCTCGGTCCGCACGCTTTCTTCAATACCGGCTGCCCGACGCAGCTCCGCCTCAATCTCAGCGGCCTCCTTAGCTGCTCTGACGACTTCGTTGTACTCCTCTTTCGAGTATGCAATGGCACGGTCGAGATCGTAAAGGCATAGTGCGAGTTGAGCTGGAGTGTGGCTTGTGCGTACCTGCGCTCGCCACTCCTCAGGAATGAAGGTGTGGCGGCGCCAGTCTGGTCGGATAGTCTGCATAAGCTCGACGAGTCGGCGTCCAAGTTGACTGGCAGTACATGATCGCTTCGTCCGTTCGATCCAAGTCTTTCTTGAATCGGTCACACCCTCAACCACAGCCTCAACTGGAATTGCAGTCTCCATATCGAACAGCGCCGCCTTGATGACACGCAGCTCGGGCCCGACTTCATCCAAGTTTGTGCTTTGGAATTGCTTGGTGCACTTGAGCATGCCCAACTTTCGATAAAGTGCCTCAAGATCATCGGTCTCCTCCTCTTCTTCCTCCTCCTGTTCGTTGTCTTGCTCAAACGTTGGCAAGTTGACGTCGAGAACCTCCATTTCAGCCTCTTTGGCATCGTCACCGTCTTGATCACCTTCTTTGTCTCCCTCCTTGCCATCTTCCTTGTCTTTGCGGCGGTCGCGCGAACGAGACTCTTGCTTCTCGGCTAGTTCTTTTTGCTTCTGCTCTTCCTCTGCTTGTTTTCGAGCCGCCTCGGCAGCAGCTGCCTCAGCTTCAGCCTTGGCCTCGGCGGCTTCATCAGCTGCATCCGCTTCTCGATCGTGAGCCAGAACTTCCTCCACAGATTCGACGCCACTGGGGCATCGGCCATCACACGAACTTAGGTGGGCACGAACCTGTTCGACGGACAATTCGTTCTGCTCATAGGTCATGTGGCACTTGCCGCAGTGGAAGGTTCCTTCACCTGGCGCAAAGGAGTCCATGCAAACACCACAGCGGACGTATCCATTCTCCTCCTCGAGGTTCACAGCCGCTCGTAACGAAGTACGAGTGAGCTCAAACAGGGTCAAGAAATCGTAAGGAAGAATAGCATCGGGAGAAAGAGTCTGGCCTATTACATTTGCAGCGAGCATAGCATACCATTGTTTGGATGATACATTTGGTGGCCGCGGCGCAACATATGAAGGTGGAAGGAACTCGGACGTATACGCAGGATCAACTCCGGGCTGGCAAACCAAAAACGAGTGCTTGTTCTGTTCTTCTTGCTTGTCGCTCATGCTAGATGACGAGTCGATAGGGATGTGTGCGGCATCAATAAGCTCCTTTGCGCGCTCTCGAGTCTCATTGAGCTCGTGGGCTAGGACAGAGCGTTTGGGAGGTCCCGCAGCTACGATCGCGTCGATCACCACGAATGGATCTGGCTGCTCTTCATACACATAGCTCTGCTCGGAACCTGTGAGGTCAATGGCTGTCGCTGCCGTTGATATTGCAGTTGATTGCTCTTCTTGTGGCTGGTTTAGGCGTGCAGTCGCACGATCGATCAATCCACAGGCACGTCCGACTTCAGGTGTGACCCATGGAATGATTGTCAGTTGAGTTTCAAGCAGAGAGTTGGGCAACTCCAGTTGTGCACGAATCAACTCCGCAGCATGCGGATAACGCTGCATCCCGCTCTTAGATGCATCTGCAGCTGTCTCTTGGTCCAGCTGCATCAATCGCTCCTTCTCCTGCTGCAACTTGCATGCAACTTGGTAACGCTTTTCGCGACGTGCATACAGCCATGCACGCTGCTCCTGGACTCTCTCGATGTTCGAAAGAAGTGTGTGTTCACGTCGACCCCGAGGATCGAGGTTCGCACGGAAGAGTTCTAGGTCGGAACCGGTAAGTCGGCACCAACCTGCTACTGACTTCGTTGGGCCGCCACCGTCTAAGAGAGATTGCATCGATTGGATTTCGGCCTCGGATGCCGGCTCTGTGCCCTCTTTTGGATTGAACTCGATAAGCGTTCGAGGCAGGGGGAAGGGAGGAATCTCAAGATAAAGCTCTCCATCCCCAGGACCCAGAAGCCAGTATCGTCTATGGAGACGGTCTGCGCCCAGGTTCTGAGCACGGGTTGGGAAGAAAGAAGAGACAACTTCGAAGGCCTCTTCTTTCTTCTCAGTTGCGGCACGCTCGCTTGCTCGCAATGTCTGAAGGCCTAGGCGTTGATATCTAGTAACCTCTTGCGCACGAGCAGCACCGAGCCGCGCAGCACCTGCACCTGCACCTGCACCAGCCGATGCCGCTTGCACATCTGTTGCAATGTTAGTAGCAGCGGCAGCTGTAGACGAGCCAGCAGGCGTCTCCGTTGCAGCTGAACTCGAAGTATCGCTGGATGTGGACGCAGCGACAGTTGGGTCTTGGGGTGGAGTCCATACAAAGCCCTCCGGATCTTTGTCTGGATACTGCTCCAGATGTTGGACGACAGCATCCACCATGTCAACAACAAGGCCTGCTACTTGTGGCATCATCTTCTCGATGGCCTTGTGGGCTAGCGACTGTTCGTTCTTGAATTTGTTGAGGGACTTACGAGCCTCTTCAGTGTGATCCAATGAGTTGTCGATGCAAGTTCGAACCCAACGGCTAACCAATGCGTCGCGGAACATTGCAGTCAGCACGTCTAAACGACGCGCTGGAGGCAAAGCATAGAAATCATTCTCCTCTAGAATGGCGATTACGTCTAGCAGCGCTGGTCGTCGGGATCCATCTGCCATAACTAGAATGTCATCTAGAACGGAGTCCAGCAAGACCTCTGGTTCAGATTCGGGTTCAGGGTCAGATGAGGGCTTCTGGGCCAATGCCGGCTCTTGCACTTCTGGTTCAGACATGGATGGAGTGTCCTTAGTGGTAGACTCAATGGCAGGTGCAGATACACCATCTGACATCTGGTCCGAGCCCAGTGAAACACTCTCCGTAGCATCAATGCGCTTATCCTCTACCTCCATAGCGTCTCGTCCCATATCCGCCGCTTTCTCCAACTTCGGCTCGACCGAAGCCTTCAATGTGGGTGTGGCTTGAGCAGTGGGACGCTTCTTCTTTGGAGGGGCTACGATTCTCAGTTTTCCCCCGTATGCGTCGGCTCGAATTTCATTATTCGGATTCGTGGTGACTGCTGGGGCGGAGACACGCAACTCAAGAAGTCGCTTACGCAGGCACTCCTGCCAGGTAAGCACGTTTAACACCTGCGTTTCTTTCGCACCGCGCCTAGTAGATGCCCGAAGAGCATCCGACATGCTCTCAGCTTGCGCAATGACTCCCCCAACTCCCGCAGTTGCAGCCGCCGTAGATGAGGTCGATGTTGCAGCACCGCCGGTATCGCCCTCATCATCCTCTTCATCATCTTCTTCCTCGTCTCCACCACTTTCATCACCACCGTCGCGGCGCTTTTGTTGGGACTGTTTCTTACTCGCTTGCTGCTGAAGTACCGCTGGTCCCTTGCGCGACCTCACGAGCTTGCGCTTACGAGGTGGCTTCTCAAGACATCGTAGCAGGGCTGTAGCGACGACGTCGACTATGTGTGTTCTGCCAGGAGCACAGAGAGCTGCAACGAATGCCCCAAAGTCAAGGCAGCCAGTTGGAAGCAATGCGTCAACATCCAAAATGGTACTGGCAAAGCGTGTGAAGAAGTCCCACAGGACGATGGCATTACCACCCTGCTCCACCGTCAAGAAGTCGCCAAACATGTCAGAACGTGCAGGACGCAAGAATGCGTTAAACGAACGAATCTGAGCTGGGGTGGTATCTGACGGGCGGAACCATCCTGGCAATGAGAGATCTTCAAGAAGAATAGGGGCTGCAACGCCAGGCTCGCCTCCTGTCTCATCTGCCACACCTTCCCCGGTAGCTGCAGAGAACCTAGATGCCCCAGATGCGCGCGAGCCGGCTCGTGAGACACCCCCTCGGCGACGTGATGAGCCAGACGCTGACCCACCTTCTGCGTCAATGTCAACCCCGCTCTGCTTTAATCTCCATGCATTTTCAAACGCCTGACGTGCCTCCGCGGGAGAAAGCAATCGTGCACGTTTGTGCTTCGCATCATTTGCAGGGACGAATCTACGCAATCGTGGAGCACCCAATTCCTCCGGGGGAACCTTGGGAAGGATATTCAGCTCGTCCCAAACACAGTGCGCCCATCGCAACCAGCAAATAAACTTTGACGCGTCTGGAGCACCGAGTGCTTCTGCATTGGACACAGGAGGCGCTGGAATCGGCCCTGGAGTATCCAGCTTAGTCCACGTATAAACCTGCTTGGTAGCACGAGACCGTGGGGCTTTTGGCTTCTGTTCCTTGGCCTCTTCATCTTGGAGCGAAGGTTGCGTCGGGTCCGTGCCTGCGGCGGCAGTTGACGCAGCTGCCTTCTTCTTTGATGCCGACTTTTTCTTACCTGTCTCAGGGCCTACGGGCGCACCATCCATAGCCGTTGCATCCGCGGCCGCGGCAGCAGCCGCAGCTGCTGTAGCGGCCTTGGATTTTCGGGGTGGCTTCGGCGGTGGTGTCTCGGCTACCCCGGCAAGCGCGACATCCAGAGGTGTGCCGGTCACAGGATCAAAGACTAGTGGGTCAGTAGCCTGAGTCTTTGCCTTCTTGGTGGCTCGAGGCTTCGTGACTTTGCCCGCCGCTGCTAAATCGGCTGCCTCCGCGACTGGTGGCATATGCACCTGTTGTTGCTGTTGGAGCTGTTGCTGACGCTGGAGGATGGGGCCATAGAGCTGTTCAAAGGTATGAGAAAGCTCCGCAAACGTGAGGTCTGGGAAGCTGCCAAAGTTTGGCATGGCCTTGACTTGCAGACCACTCATGATGACGATAGCTGCCGAACCGACGTTGTCGTCGCCTGCTCTTCCGCTGCCGTTGCTGCAGGTGTTGACCTCACTGCGCCTCGATCGACTGAAGACAATACGAGCGTCGCGCTGGGAGGCGTGCGAGAATCACGGAAGAGGGGAGAACGTGTGGGTGCTTCCTATAGAGATTATTGGTTGAGACGGGAAGCAAGCGAACCGCAGTGAGGGTGAGAGTGTGGCGAAAGCGTGTATGCCCGAGCCCGAGCCGAGGCACAACTCATGCACACAGTGGCGTGACCAGATGGATCTGAGCGGACTGATGCGGAACGAGCGCACGAGCGCGTGATCTGCGAAGGATAACTTGGCGCGAAAGCACACGGGAGGAACTGATACGCTCTCAGACGATATAGCGCTACGCGAGCGAAGATCTCACGCTATGCTTGCGCTCGGTCGAGCTCGGAAGCAATCAAACAAGCCCACATGCGAGACGAGCCAGGAGATCTGCATCGAGTTGAGCCTGCACCACACGCGATCATTCGATTGCAAGCATATACTGAGCTAGATGTCCATACGGCATATGATTCGTACACAATCCATACACAATTAAGGTGATATATATCGTCATATTTCATTTTCACACTTGCCTCTCGAATACCCACATTCTTCTTCCTCTTCTTCGGCAGCATTCAGAAATCAGAAATCACATCCAACATCCAAGCCTAAGATGGGGTAAGGTGTAAGGTTACGCCCGCCAGCCCGCCCGCCCCGCTGCATGCCCTTCTGCGAGCGGGTCTGCCGAGCTCCTCCTCCTCCTCCTCCTCTTCTTATTCTTCTTATTCTTCTTCCTCTCCCTCTCTTTCTGCCCGCCCGCCCGCCTGCTGCCTCCCGGCCCGCCCCTGCCCCGCCCCCGGCCCTGGCCGCGCCAGTGAGACTTGTTGGCCGTGCCTTGGCGGGAGATTTTTTCGTCTGCCCACAAACCGCGCTTTTTCAGGTCATTCTCAGCCGCTGCAAAAGTTTTTCGGGATATAATGCTGCGCCAGATGCATCCTGCTGGGATCAGCTCGCTAGCCTGTGTATGAGTGAAAACAAGTTCTGGTACCTAGAGAAAGCCTCTGCAAATGTGTTGAATCCTCGTAGAGGGCCAAGAATTCCGGGCCAGGACAGATAACACAAACTGGCGTTATACACTGTTTTTGAGAGTGTGGATTGTCTGGCATGGGGCCGCGCTGGGGAGATAACAAGTTGAAATCCTAGTAGTATGTCTGTCTGCGAGTGTCCTTTGGGTGGGTACTGCTCGCTCGACTCGCAACTAGTAGCAACTAGTATGTCAGTCTTCGAGTGTCGGAAACTCCCACTCGTCGTGCTGGTCTACGGGGAGGAACCGCTATGCACCACAAACATTGTGAACTATAATTTGCTACCTCCCGCTTAACTCGAGTGCTCAACTTGATAGCGCGTTTTGCTTGGCCCTCGCTCAAGATCCCCGCGAAAAGTCGCCCTCACCATCCCCCTCATTTAGAGCTTGGCTCACTATATCCGATCAGATTGATAGAGAACGTCGCAGGGCGAGGCAAAACGCGGAATCCCTTTGGCATCTGGCGTGGTGAGCGGCTTTCCCCTTTCATCCGTAGACTTGAGACAACACGGCGCACTGGAGCGCTGGAAAAGGCACTTGTGAAGAATTGGCGTGTGTAATACTTTGATCAACACACGCAGCGCTGACCTTACGAAGATGAGCGTGTTGAGCAACTTGGCAAAGAACATTGCCACTGCTGGCATGAACGATACCGAGACGGCAGTGGTCAAAGCAACCTACGACGATGACACCCCTCCGAAGGAGAAGCATGTGGATTACTTATGTAAGAATGCACTGCGCTATTCATCGTTTGCAATGATGGAGTACGTCGTAAAGCGCTTCCGCGAAGGCTCGTGGAAAGTACACCTAAAGACCCTCGCACTGATTCACCGAGTCGCAAGAGATGGAAATGCGCTTCAACTCACCCATCTCAGTCGTGAGAACTTCCGTCGATGTACAGTCTTTTGGGATAACGAGGCTCCGACCCAGTCTACGTTCATTCAGCGCTACTCTCGCTACATCGTGAGGAAAATGGAGTCGTACGACTTGATTGGCACGCTACCCGAGAGCTTTACGCCTGCAGAAGGCAAGGATTGGGTCCTCAAACTCAAGCTCAAGGACGTGATTCAGTTCCTCCCCAAACTCCAGGTTCAATTTGATCAGGCCTTGACATGCACTCCAGAGACCTCGTCCGACCAAAGCCATCCAATTGTCGAATACGTCTCTACTCTACTGCTTCGCGACACGCTTAGGTTACACTCGGTTATGACTCTCATGCTCTTCTTGGCGATCGACCACATGAACGATCTCGATCTCGATGCAATGCACACACTTCGGTACTGTGCGACCAAGTCCAAAACGTTGAACCTGCTCTTCAAGCAGTGGGCGCCACAATTACCCGAACTGATTGATGTCAATGAGGAGCAACTGAAGCAGATCAATGATAGGATCGACCACTTGAAGAACGCCCACCTCAACAGAACTTCTGTGTCCGCTGCGAAACCGACCACCATTCCTACGACGCCTGCACTAGCTGGAGGAGCTCCAGCAGTTGCAACGGCAGCAGCGGTAGCAACAGCAGAGTCTCAGGCCACCGTCGCCGATGTAATAGCAGGACTGAGTTTAGCTCAACCTCCAGCAAGGCGACCGTCAACCACTCCAGCTACCCAGACTACTCAACGTCCTGTCCGCAGGGCCTCGTCTCAGAACTTCGACTTTGGTTCATTTGATAAATTCGATGCGCCTTCAGCAACAGAGACTAAGACACCTAGTGGGTCAAGCGGAACGCTTCCTCCAGGTGAGGATCCATGGGCAGCCATCGTGTCAGGACCACCGATCTCTGCGGCACCTGCCCCCTCAGCGATTTCGAATGTTCAGGCGAGCGTAGCTTCAGTTGCTCCTGAAACAGCGGACGATCCATTTACCCAGCTAGCATTAGGGGGGCCTCAACTCCAAATCCCGGAAGACACCGCTGCTCCACCTTCGCCGGAGAGCACGCCAAGTGCGTTCGCAGACCTCCACAGCCCAACGCACGTTGCACATGTACGAGCTCACACTGGCAGCAGGTCGTCGATATCCCAGTCGCGGGAACAGTCCGCGAATCCTTCAAAGGCTCCGCAAAATGTATCTACACCTGAACCTGCGCCTACACCTGCGCCTACACCTGCGCCTGCTAATGACCTGCTCGCCCTGCTGACGACCCCAGCTCCTGCAGCAGCACAGCCTTCGTTTCCTGCGGCTACACCGGCCGCCGTACCCATCGTTGATATCCTGTCTCCAGGAGCATCCACCAGCACAGCGACGGCACGAACATCGGTTTCTGGCGCACCTCCTGTTGTGGACCCATTTGCAACACCCGCTGTCTCAACGGCGACGCTGAGCACGACAAATGTAGTCCCTGACATCCTGAGTGCGCTGGCTACGGCACCGTCCACAGCAGCCCCAGTTCCCAGTACGACTCCTACTTCATCGGGCGGGATCCTTGACATCTTTGGATCGCCTGCATCGACTGCGCCCGTGGTTCCGCCTGCACCCGTAGCCACGCCTGCACCCGTAGCCACGCCTGCACCTATGGTCGCCCTCCTTCCTGGAGGAGCCCCCGCAAGCATACCTGCTGGATTTGGTCAACAGCCGCAGGCAGTATTCTCCCAAGCCCAGGTAACGCCACAATATATGCAACATATGATGTTGCTTGCCCAACAACAACAGCAGCTTGCACAACAAGTCCAGCAGTTTGAGCTGCTTCGCCAGCAGCAGCAGCAACAGGCACCTGCAGCATCGAAACCACCCACCTCGGACCCCTTCGCAGACTTATTTAAGTAACCGTCAGGAATACAATGGCCATAGTGCCGTAACACAAGTGACTTGTTATATTTACACGGGTGCAGCACTGCAGGGTGCGGTTCTCCAGCTCTGGGCCCGGCCTTCCGGTCATCGAGAAACGGCGCGTACAAATTTAGCAACTCTATTCAGAGAAATTGGCATGCTCTGGTACATTTCGAGAGAAACGAGATAACGGTGTCAGGATCAGTGGTACGCCAGACTAAGTAGTGCATGGTCTGTGATGTACTCTAAGAGGTCTATTTCGAGAGTTATCTCCTTGCTGGAGCTTGTCACACGAGCACGAAACGCGCGTGTGCAAAACCCCGCTTCATGCCGACGTCCTTTCTCAGTCTCGCCCCCCGTCCCAGCCGACGCTGGGGCCAAACCGGCGACGTCAAGTAAGGAACTCCCGAAACACATTGTGAACGCGCCGCTTCGTGGTATGAAGGACCTTTTCCCTGATCAGACACGCAAGTATCAATTCGTCGAGAAGCAGTTCGCTCAGGTCTGTGAGAAATACGGTTTTGAGGAGGTTCGCACTCCGATCATGGAACACCGCGACGTGTTTCGTGCCACACTCGGAACCTCTTCTGATGTTGTCTCGAAGCAAATGTACACATTCGACGACTTTGGCACACCCGTCGTGCTGCGACCTGAAAACACCGCCTCGGTCATGCGAGCCTTTACAAAACGCGGTTTTCAGGCTGCCAGAACAAATGCCAAAGGCAAAGAGGAGACCGGTGTGACTGGGCAAAGTGACTATTACCTTGATCGGCTATACTATTTCGGCCCCATGTTTCGTCGTGAACGGCCCCAGACTGGCCGCCTACGCCAATTCGAGCAGTTTGGTATCGAATGCTTGGTTTCTGATCACCCCTTGGATGACGCTCAGTGCATCGCGATGGCCTACGAATGCTTGTCAGCTATTCAGCTCCAGTCCCATGTTGACCTCCACATCAACACAATTGGCGAGCAGCCAGACCGTGATCGATATAAGGCTTTGCTTTTGAAGTACTTTGAGCCTTTTGCTCAAAGCAAGCTGCTCTCAAATGAGTCACTGCATCGCTACGAAGAGGGTCACGTATTCAGAATCATTGATTCAAAAGAGTTAGCTGATATTCTCATTGTTAAAGGTCTGAATGCAACAGAAAAGGCTGTCCAATCAATATCGAAATCACAGCCAGAGATGGTGGCGCAGTTTGAATCACTCCTGAATAGGTATCGTAGTGCGGGCCTGAGAGTGCCCAGTGACTCCGCACCAACGATACTGGAGTGTCTGAGCAATGAATCAGAACAAAGGCACAACCAAGTCCTTGCTTCACTCGATGCACTGAAGGTTCCGTATGTGAGTGATCCGTTGCTCTTCCGCGGACTCGACTACTATTCCCACAGCACATTCGAGTTTATTTCCCGTACTAAGCAGGGACTCGCGCAGTCGGCTGTTCTAGCCGGTGGACGCTATGTTGGCCTCGGAGCACGGTTTGGCTCGAGCTTTAAGTCTGTTTCGGCAGTAGGCTGGGCTGCGGGAGTGGATAGATTGGTACTCGAACTGGAAACCAACAAAATTTGGCCAGTCAAAACTTGCAAGCCACTCTCCATTGCAGTCGTGTCAATTCCGGCCAAGGATGTGAAGCCAGAGGGTGCTTCCATGAGTGGCTCCCCTAAGATCCTAGGTGCTCTATCCAATACCCCATTACTCAAGTCGTCAGACTCCGAGCTGACTGAATGGCTTGAAGGTGTCACGAACGCGGCACAAAGCCCGCAATCGAACCCGTCTTCACTCAGAAGCATTCAGCGTAATCCCGAAGTATACGCACTGCACGTAGCACAATTGCTGCGATCGAGCACAAACGCACGAGTAATCTTCCAACCAGCTCTGAGTTTCAGACAACAGCTGGCTTCTGGATCCGACTTGGGATGTCAGTTCGCGATAATTGTTGGCCCTGATGAAGCGAACTTCGACAGAATTATTGTACGCAACTTGGCCAGTCGACAGCAACAGACCGTTGACGTGGACGAACTGCTGAGACAGCTAAGACTGAACGTATAGGACCACACGCAATAAATGTACATTGGTATTCTATTCGCGCCTTAAGTAGGATACAATCTCGTATGGAATTGCAAGCGGATGGACCAGAGAGTTGGTTGGGTGCTCAAGCTAAGGATGAATCGTGGCCTTGAGACAAATCTAAAGAGACCGTCGAGGCACGCTCGTTCAAAATTGACATCTACTCGTAGCATCTTTAGTGATCACTCAAACCTGCACCGGATCATTTGCTGATGATAACTCATCACCTAGTCGACGATGGCTAATCAACACGCACTAAATGTCGAAACACGCAGGTGGCTCAGCCTCAAACTTAACATGCACATTTACTGTGCAAACTCCTCGGTCAGGGCGTGGGCAGTGGGATTCCAGTTCATCTTTGTCCTGGTAAGGGGCAAGATGCGGCGCATCTGCTTGAAGGTCTGCTCGTGCATGTCAACAAACATCTTGTCGACGCCGTTTTGCCAGTCGCTCTCGAAGTTCTTAATGGCATCAACAACACCCTGGATATTCGAGGCATCCACATTGACCGAGACGTTCTTCTCTGCATTGAACTGAACGTTGCCTGATTCATAGTAGTGAACATTGGCTTTGAGTCCACCCTTGAGAGGCTGGGGACCAGTCTGTGCGAGGTCAACCTCGTAGGTGGAGCGGAGATTGCCAGTCCAGTAGGCTGAGAAGTTTGTGTTGATTCCCGAGATGCACAAAGCCAGGATCGAAGTGCCGGGCTTGATGAAGGCACCCGTGACGCACTTGCCGCGCTTGTAATGGGTCTGGACGTAGGCCTTGAGAGCGTCGGAAGCGGCCTTACGTGCGGCCTCATACTGTGCATTCTCAGGCTCGGATGCGGGTCCAGATTCCGTCGCAGTCTTGCTGAAATGGTCTACGGTGTACACGACGTTGGCCTCAGGCTCCAGGAACTTATTCAACCCAAGTTGGTTGAAGGGGGTAGTAAGGAAGCGGCCGTCCTTACCGTCGTCAAAATGCGCAAGTTGCGCAATGTTGTGGTCACCAAGCAGCTTCTGCTGAACCTCAGGAGTGAGGACCGAGCTCGATTCCCCGAGAATGTTGCTGATTTCTAGAGGCGATACGGGAGTAGCATGACAATGAGGATGCGTGTGTAAGATATCAAGTTCATATATTGTTAGAGACATGCACCGACAGGCCGAACGCACGACCGGAAGTCGCTACTTACCTGCAAGGGCGAGCTTGGCTTCATTCATAGGGCTGGATTGAATGAAGTAGTTGACCACGCTCAGCGTGGCTGCGGACGAATCCTCAGACATTGTCTCTAGAGTGTGGATATACGCCGAATGCACATATTTGCATGAGTAAGCACTGGCTACATCAACACTTTTTTAAGCGAATAAACAAACGAGATTCGAGATCTTCATTTCAGTTTGGCTGACTGAACGACCCCTTGAACTGACGGCACTCCAGCTTTGACCTGGGATTGGTTTTGCCACCCGTGGATGCAGGCCTATGCGCACCTCCTGGAGCGCACCCCTCCTCGTGCACCTCAATCGGGGAACCCTATGAATCGCCCGTATCTCAGACGCATGCCTGAATCCTTCTCACTTGCCTCGTGGCATCCGCAGCGCTACGACACGCTCTACGATGACAGCGCAAGTGCGCTGCCCAGTAGCCTCGAGGCGTACCGCCATCTATTCGGATCCAGGACGAATACAGCGCACCGGCATGCGGCGAATGCGTCAGACATCGCGGGTCCTCAATCCCTCGCCCACTCGGGATTGGCCGCGTCTACCCAGAACCTAGATGAAGAACTACAGCGAGCCCAGTCGGACAAGGATGAGTTGTCCCAGTCCCATCAAGGTCTGGAGACCAGCTTGGCTGTGTATGAAGCGATTGAGCAGCTGCGAAGAGCCAACGAACAGTTCGAGCTGAGGAAGGCAGAACGGCAACGTCAGCGAGAACTAACTGAGATGGAAGGAGACACAACAACGATGGACGCAACGCGAGTACCCATAGTAGTACCTGCGTCGGACTCTGACATGTCGGGTCCAGCATCAACCTCCCCAGACTCCCCGACGGGCGAGGATCGAGCAACTCCAGCCGAACTAACCGCAGGCCCATCGACAGATAAGATCGGCACAGAGAGGCCTGAAGTTGAGATGCAACGACAAGACTTGAGCTGTATGGATGAGACATCACAAGATGCCTTGATTCTGGGGGGAGGCGATCATGCTAATACCCATGTATCTCAAACGTTGGCTCCTCACGCCAGCGAGCAATCTCGGTGCCAAGCACCAGTTGCTGATCACGAAGTGGTCTCAACTGGGACAGATAATGCGGAGCCACAATTGCAAGTCGCCTCGAATCCCCAGGAGCCTGAAGCTCGAGATAATATCGATCACGATATAATGAGCACGCCCGAGCCGCGACCTCCAATTTCCCGTCTGCGGCTCGAGAATTCCCAAGTCATTGAAACGAGACTCGAGGTCTCCACACCACTCAGCGCGAGATATGCTCGTAAAAGCTTCGCATCACCAGCATCCGCCCTGGGTGAGCTTGCTGCATCTGCGGCTGCGCTGTTCATTGATCAAGAGATGGAGCAGGCACAGATCAGCCTTCGAGACACAACTGTGGAGCAGACTACGAGTCCAGATCAGTTAGAATCCAAACAGCTCCATGAAAGTAAGTCTAAGCGAAGCAAACTCCTTACACCTCCTCGAAGCACTCGATCATCACGCCTGCTGCGGACTTTCCTTGAAAAGAAACTCTTAGCAGGAAAACTCGCCTCCACGGCTCCATTTTGGAGCACCGCCGCGGACACGAAGTCGTTGGAGGAATTTGCCAGCAAATCGGGTGGCCTTCAGCCCACAACCTCACGGTTTGCTTTATCTGGGTCTGATACCGCTGGATCTGCCTCCAGTCTTCACGATGGTGCTCAACCGACTGATCTTCCGCAGCACCTCGCGCAACACCGCGATCTGGCACGTAGGCGAGCTACTGAGACTGTTACAGCGCGAATTTTCGATGCTGGTAAAGAAATGATTAACCGGGCACAGGAATATGCACAAAGAGCAAGGGCTCAGCAGATCGTTGAACGTATGTCAGCTTCGCTCCACGATGCGGGTGACGTAAGAACCGTCATCAAACTTGTCCACAATTGTATTAAGAAGGAGACCCAAGAACTTGGACTGAACCAAGTTCTGAGGGAGCCAGCCCATGCCCTTCTGTCGACCTCCGCTGATAGCAAAGCCGGTACTATGCAAGTTCGTCGTGAACGGCTGAAATCCGCAGTGCATACGACACCAGCACGAATCCCGTCTCAGACTAGTCCCACAAGGCACCCTTCAATGGTGTCGGCACTTCACGCTCTAGGGCGGATATCAGCAGGGGAGGTACCCCCAGAGCCATCAAGCATTGTTCAGTCGACACGAATGCAGCATTTGCAGTGTGCGGGGTCCTTCAGTCCGACTGCAGCCCAGCCCAGACAGCGATCGGCCAGTACCACAACCGCCACCATATCCTCAACGCCTAGTAAGCCCGGTCTGGGCACCAAGCAACCGGGACAAGTCCCCTCAATCCACAAACTGAGAGGTTATTTCGCAAGAGAGTACATTCTACGACATCACCCTGAGGTACTTGTGAAGACCAGCGAACATCGGCCGCTTAGTATGCCAACACCCAGCGAAGGTAAACTTGAAGAACGGCGAGGAAGAGGCCTCGTGGAAGCGGATCTAAATTTTGATTCAGATTTCGAGACAACAGGACTCGATCAGGATGCATCTGCGATCCGTGGTGAGTTGTATTGGGAATCGGACAATGACTCTGACCATGGAGCATGAGCTGTACGGGCGATGGGACTGTATTTGGACATATAAAAAATCCTGCTCACTCATGGCCTACCAAGGCAAATTGGATTATGTAAATAGTTGGGGTGAATAGCGCCAATATAGATTGGACATTTGATTTTGGATGCTGGTAAATGCTTTCTTCAAGTTAGTTACAATGTTTTATCGAGTTATTACTCGAGGATAAATCCAGATCCTCCCTAAATACAGTGAGCTTGACTCACTCCCAGGTCATCGGCTCCCAGAGTTGAAATCGCACCTACAACTAGATTCG
>Ga0182741_1003163_pt1 | contig 17839 bp, 18 predicted proteins | sample eDN5th37CBELigOP_FD_128874 | JGI IMG/M metagenome (GOLD analysis project Ga0182741, IMG submission 128874) | Enriched Organic Plus compost microbial communities from Emeryville, California, USA - eDNA 5th pass 37_C BE-Lig OP (version 2) (version 2) ...
CTTCTTCACCGGCGCGTCGCCCTCGCGCATCAGGGCGCGGATGGCGGTGGGCGCGGTGTAGAAGATGTTGACCTTGTGCTTGTCGATCACCTCCCAGAAGCGCGAGGTGCTGGGATGGTTGGGCACGCCCTCGAACATCAGGGTGGTGGCGCCGTTGGCGAGCGGGCCATAGACGATATAGGTGTGGCCTGTCACCCAGCCGACATCGGCCGTGCACCAGTAGATGTCGCCGTCGTGATAGTCGAAGACGTAATGATGGGTCCAGGCGGCGAAGAGCAGATAGCCGCCCGAGGTGTGCAGCACGCCCTTGGGCTTGCCGGTGGAGCCGGAGGTGTAAAGAATGAAAAGCGGGTCTTCCGCTGCCATCGCCTCCGCCGGGCAGTCGGCGGACACGTTCGCCGCTTCCTCGTGATACCAGACGTCGCGCCCCGGCGTCATGGCGACCGCGCCGCCGGTGCGCCGGACCACGATCACGCTGGTGACGCCGCCCGCCTTTTGCAACGCCGCGTCGGTGTTGGCCTTCAGCGGCACGACCTTGCCGCCGCGCAGGCCCTCATCGGCGGTGACGACGACCCTGGAATCGCAATCGGTGATGCGCCCCGCCAGGCTGTCGGGCGAGAAGCCGCCGAACACCACCGAATGCACCGCTCCGATGCGGGCTGTGGCCAGCATGGCATAGGCGGCTTCGGGGATCATCGGCATGTAGATGGTGACGCGGTCGCCCTTCTTCACCCCTTGCGCCTTCAGCACATTGGCGAAGCGGCAGACCTCTTCATGCAGCTCCCGATAGGTGATGTGGCGCGACTGGGCCGGATCGTCGCCCTCCCAGATGATCGCCGTCTGCTCGCCGCGCGTCTGAAGGTGCCGGTCCACGCAGTTGGCGGCGACGTTGAGCACGCCGTCCTCGAACCATTTGATCGAGAGCTTTTCAGGATCGAAGGTCCAGTTCCCGCCTTTCGTGGGCGGCCTGATCCAGTCCAGCCGCGCCGCTTCCTTCAGCCAATAGGCGTCCGGATCGGCCAGCGCCGCTTCATAGGCGGCCTCATATGCCGCCTTGTCCCAAAAGGCGCGCGCGCGCCATTGTTCCGGGACGGGAATGAGGCTGTCGGACATCGGGAATCTCGAAAGAACTGCGGCCGGATGCTGCAATTTTTGTCCTGTGGACCGCAAGGCGGCGGATTGCCCGGGCCTGCGCGCGCGCTCTATACTGGGCGTTCCCAGGGGTGCCCGCCAAGGCCGAAGGCGATGGCGGGCTGAGACGGCAATCGGGCCGATCCCTTAGAACCTGATCCGGCCCTTCTTCGGCGAAGAAGACGAACCGGCGTAGGGAGAGGCAAAGATGAACAAGCCCATTCTGTCCCCCAGAAACGTCACCATCACGCGCGGGGCGCTTCCCGGCTCGCGCAAGGTGATCGAGAACGGCGTGCCCTTCCGCGAGGTGGCGCTGTCGGGCGGCGAGAAGCCGGTGCGGCTCTACGACACCTCCGGTCCGTATACGGACGATTCCGTGGCCATCGACATCGAAAAGGGCCTTCGCGTCCTGCGCGCGGACTGGATTCGCGGCCGCGGCGATGTGGAGGAATATGACGGACGCGCCCGCCGGCCGGAGGATGACGGCCTGAAGCGCGGCGAGCTGCTCAGCGTGCCGCAATTCGACCGCGCGGGCCGCAGGCCCCTGCGCGCCAAGCCCGGCCGCAACGTCACCCAGCTTCACTATGCGCGCCAGGGGCTGGTCACCGAGGAGATGAAGTTCATCGCCGCCCGCGAGAATCTGGGCCGCTCGGCGCTGGCCGACGGCAACAGCTTCGGCGCCAATATCCCGGAATTCATCACGCCCGAATTCGTGCGCGACGAGGTGGCGCGCGGCCGGGCGATCATCCCCGCCAACATCAATCATCCCGAGACCGAGCCGATGATCATCGGCCGCAACTTCCTCACCAAGGTCAACGCCAATATCGGCAATTCCGCCGTCACTTCCGGCGTGGCGGAAGAGGTGGAGAAGCTGGTCTGGTCCATCCGCTGGGGCGCCGACACGGTGATGGACCTTTCGACCGGTCGCCACATCCACACCATCCGCGAATGGATCATCCGCAATTCGCCGGTGCCCATCGGCACGGTGCCGATCTATCAGGCGCTGGAGAAGGTGGGCGGCATCGCCGAGGAGCTGACCTGGGACCTCTACCGCGACACGCTGATCGAGCAGTGCGAGCAGGGGGTGGATTATTTCACCGTCCATGCGGGCGTGCGGCTGGCGCATATCCCGCTGACGGCCGACCGCGTCACCGGCATCGTCAGCCGCGGCGGCTCCATCCTCGCCAAATGGTGCCTGGCGCACCATAAGGAGAATTTCCTCTACACGCATTTCGAGGAGATCTGCGAAATCCTCAAACAGTATGACGTCGCCTTCTCGCTGGGCGACGGCCTGCGTCCCGGCTCCACCGCCGACGCCAATGACGCGGCACAGTTCGCCGAGCTGGAGACGCTGGGCGAACTCGGCCGCATCGCCCGAAAGCACGATGTGCAGGTGATGATCGAAGGCCCCGGCCATGTGCCGATGCACAAGATCAAGGAGAATATGGACCGGCAGCTCAAGGTCTGCGACGAGGCGCCCTTCTATACGCTGGGACCGCTCACCACCGACGTGGCGCCCGGCTATGACCATATCACCAGCGCCATCGGCGCGGCGATGATCGGCTGGTTCGGCACCGCGATGCTCTGCTATGTGACGCCCAAGGAGCATCTGGGCCTGCCCGACCGCGACGATGTGAAGGCGGGCGTGATCGCCTACCGCATCGCCGCCCATGCCGCCGACCTGGCCAAGGGCCATCCGGCGGCGCGCATCTGGGACGACGCCATGTCGAAGGCGCGCTTCGAATTCCGCTGGCGCGACCAGTTCGCGCTCGCGCTAGATCCGGAGACGGCGCAGCTCTATCATGACGAGACGCTTCCGGCCGAAGGCGCCAAGGTGGCGCATTTCTGCTCCATGTGCGGGCCGAAATTCTGCTCGATGAAGATTTCGCAGGAGGTGCGTGACGCCGCCAAGGGCACCAATGACACGTTGAGCACCGCCGAAATCCGCGCCGCCATGGCGAAAAAGTCGGAAGAATTCCGCAATCAGGGCGGTGAAATCTATCTGCAGCAGCCCGCGGCGGAATAGTTCAGAAGGACAAAGGAAATGGCCGCGCCGTTTCAGACGGCGCGGCCATTTTCGTCCGTCAAAGCGTCAGGCGTCAGTAGAGATAGTGCAGATACCGGCCCACCAAGAGCAGGCCCGCGATGAAGGCCGCGGTGCCGCTCCAGAAGATGGTGATGGCGCGCTTGTCGTCCGCCGTCAGCTTCATGGCGGTGGTATTCTTTTCCGCCGCCCAGTCCGAGTAATTCGCCATCCGCATCCTCCTGGTTACCCTGGGTAAATGCCGTGCCACACGACTCGTTGCGACAAAAAGATACAAATCTGACAAGATTGGGGGCAAGTGCGAGAAGGCTTCGCAAGTGCAACATGAAAGTTAACGCTGGCGGAGGATCGCCGCGCCCTAAAAAATCCGTACACGGCCTATAAACATCCGTGCACGGAAGAAATGCGCGCACCCGCGCCCGTCCCGCGCCGGACGGCTTGCGGCGGTGATTCGGCTCCTGCCGCAAAGACGCCCAATTCCCCGCATCGGGAACCATTGCGCCGACCCATACGTTGTTGGGGCGTCAGGGGTATGCGTTCGTTTTGGGAGACCCAACCATGCGTGGGAACAAGCTTGTCCTCTCTATCGCCGCCGCGGCGGCCCTGGCCCTCGCGGGCTGCGGCACCAACACGGGTGACCGCCTTGCCTCCGGCGCGCTTCTGGGCGCGGCGGGCGGTGCCATCATCGGCGGCGCGGCCGGCAATGCCGGCACCGGCGCGGCCATCGGCGCGGGCGTCGGTGCGCTGGCCGGCGCGGCCACCGATCCGTGCGACCTCAATCTGGGCGATCCGGTCTGGAACAATGACCGCGGCGCCTATGAGCGCCGTTGCGGCCGTCCCTATCGCGGCCGTTGACCGGAAGGTCCTTGAAAGCGGAAGGGCCGCGGGCATCCCGCGGCCCTTTTGTCATCTGCGGCGGATCGCGTTCCAGATCAGCAGCACCAGCACCGCGCCGACCGCCGCCACCAGGGTGGAGATCAGGAAGCCTTCGCCCTGATAGGAAAAGCCGCCAAGCTGCCCGAACAGGAAGCCGCCCACCACCGCGCCCACCAGGCCCAGCGCGATGTTGGTGAGACAGCCCTGGCCCTTGGAATGCACCAGAAGGCTGGCGATCCAGCCCGCCAGCGCGCCCACCACGATCCAGCCCAGTATGTGCATGACGGCCCCCTTGGAAGATGGCGCAGCATAGCATCGCCCCGGCCGCCGCCGCCATCATGCCGGGCCGGGGACCCGGCCGTTCAGGCACCGTTCAGGCGGCATGACGGATACTGGCGCCATGGTTCCCCCGGCGGAAGAATGGGCCGCAAAAGGACACCGTTCCTGATCCTGCGCGTTTTACAGGCAGGCCAAAGGGGGACGCTTTGGAGGTTATCATGAGGAAATCCATCCTTGCTCTCGCCGTCGCCGGGGCGGCCGTCATGGCCGCCGCGCCCGCCGGCGCCCAGCCCGCGCGCCAGCAATGCCTGCGCGCCAACCAGATCGACAGCTTCTCATCCATCCGCGGCACCGACCGCGCCATCGTCGTGACCGACCGCTTCCGCAACCGCTACCGCGTCAGCTTCAACGCGCCCTGCGATGACGTGGACTTCAACGGCGCGGTGCAGATCCGCAGCCTGTCCGGCTCGGGCCTGTCCTGCATCACCCGCGGCGATCTGGTGATCAGCCGCAGCGTCACCGGCTGGCGCGACCGCTGCGTCATCACCCGGGTCGAGCCCTATACCCGCCAGATGGAGCGGGCCGACCGCGCCCGCGAACGCTACTGGCGCTGATGTGCTAAACCTCGGCGGATCGTAGATTCGCCGAGGCGCCGTGCGCGGATATTTCGGAGTCGGAGTGGACGGCATTTCCAAGCCGATGAACTTGGGCAACCTGGTGCGCATCGCCCATGCCTTCGGCGCCGGCTTCTTCTTCTCCGTCGCTCCGCGCCTCAAGCTCTCCGACGCGCAGAGCGACACCAGCCGCGCCCAGGGCGCGCTGCCCTTCTATTGCTTCGAGACCCCCGCCGATTTCCGCCTGCCCATCGGCTGCCGCCTGGTGGGGGTGGAGATCACCGACGACGCCGTCGAGCTGCCGCGCTTCCGCCATCCCTCCCGCGCCGCCTATGTCTTCGGGGCCGAGCGTTTCTCGCTTTCGCCCGAGATGCTGGCGGCCTGCGATCATGTGGTCCGCATCCCCACCCGCTTTTCCATCAATGTCGGCATGGCCGGGGCCATCGTGCTGTATGATCGGCTTTTAACCATGGGCGGCTTCGGCGAGCGTCCCGTCCGGCCGGGCGGCGCGGGCGCGCCGGTGCCGCCGCCGCATGTCTGGGGCGCCCCACTGGCAAAGCCGCGCTAGCCGTTCCATAGTCACCCGCCCCCGGAATCACGACACATGCCCATCCCGGCCCTTCGAATCCGCAACCTGCGTAAGGTCTACCGCAGCGGCAATGTCGCGGTGGACGATCTGTCCCTGTCGGTGGAGGAGGGCGACTTCTACGGCTTCCTCGGCCCCAACGGCGCGGGCAAGTCCACTACCATCCACTGCATCACCGGCATCGCCGAGCCGACATCGGGGACAATCGAGATTTTCGGCCTGGACGCGGTGAAGAATTACCGCGAGGCGCGCCGCCTGGTCGGCCTCTGCCCGCAGGAGTTCAACGTCGATCCCTTCGCCTCGCCGCAGCAGATCGTGGATTGGATGGGCGGCTATTTCGGCATGGGCGCGGCCGAGCGCAAGGCGCGCGTGGACTATCTGATGGAGCGCTTCGACCTCACCGCCCACCGCAGGAAGCAGTTCCGCGAACTGTCCGGCGGCCTCAAGCGCCGCGTCGTGCTGGCGCGGGCGCTGGTGCACGATCCCAGGCTGATCATCCTGGACGAACCCACGGCGGGCGTGGATGTGGAATTGCGCCGGGTGCTGTGGCGCTATCTCGCCGAGATCAACCAGGACGGCCGCACCATCCTGCTCACCTCGCATTACCTGGAGGAGGTGGAGCGGCTCTGCCGCGACATCGCCATCGTGGACAAGGGGCGCATCGTGCGCCAGGGCAGCAAGGCCGAAATGACCGGCCGCCCCGGCGGGCTGGAAATGGCCTATCTCGCCGCCACCGGAGCGGAGGCCGACCATGTTCCCGGCCAATAGAACCGCGCCGATGGGCGTCAACTGGATCGGGCTTTCCACCATGGTCCGGCGCGAGGTCACGCGCATGGCGCGCGTGCCGATCCAGGCCTTCATCGCGCCCTGGATTTCGGCGCTGCTCTTCATCTTCATCTTCGGCTTCGTGGTGGGCGGGCGCATCGCCGGCATCGGCGGGCGGCCCTATCTGGAATTCGTGCTGCCCGGCATCGTGATGATGAACATCGTCAACGCCGCCTTCCTGCAATCCTCCTCGGCGATCTATTTTGCCCGCTTCATCAAGTTCATCGAGGAGACGCTGGTCGCCCCGCTCTCCTATGCCGAGATGATCGCGGGCCATCTGTCGGTGGTGGTGCTGCGCGCCACCGTCACCGGCATCGGCATCATGGCGATGGGCCTGTTCTTCGGCGCCACCCATGTCGAATCCTGGCCGCTGTTCCTCTTCTGGATCGTGAGCGTCTCGGCCGTGTTCGGGCTGGCCGGCATCGTGGTCGGCCTCTGGTCCCAGAGCTTCGAGCAGCTCAACATGCCGGTGGTGTTCTTCCTCACGCCGCTCTCGATGGTGGGCGGGGTCTTCAACACGGTGGACATGCTGCCCGAATGGCTGCGCTGGCTGGCCTGGGGCAATCCCTTCTTCTACTTCATCAACGGGCTGCGGGGGGCGATGATCGGCGTGGACGAAACCCCGGCGGGCCTGGCGGTGGGGCTGACGCTGATCCTGCTGGCGGCGCTGGCCCTTCTCACCTGGCGCCTCTTCTCCAAAGGCTATGGCCTGCGCGAATAGCGTTTGAGTGTCGCGGGCGGGACCTGTATCTTCCCCCGCAACGCACCACACAAACGCCCGATTTGCTTGAGAAACCGGCATGCAAGGCGCTGGAGTTCCCTCAATGATTCGTCCGTCCGTCCTGTTCCTGTCCGCCGTCCTGACGCTCGCCGCCGCGCCCGCCATGGCGCAGACGCAGACCGCGACCTTGCTGGGCGTGTTCCAGAACTGGTCGGCCTATTCCGCCGGCTCGGGTTCCGACATGACCTGCTATGCGCTGTCGCAGCCGCGCGCCACCCAGCCGCGCGGCGCCAATCGCGGCCCCATCTATCTGATGGTGTCCGACTGGCCCGCGCGCAAGGTGAGGGCCGAGCCGCAAATCGTGCTGGGCTATCCGGTCAAGCCGGATACGGCCGCCGCCCTGGCGGTGGGTTCCGCCAAATTCGCCTTCTTCGCCCGGCCCAACGGCCCCGGCGCCAATCCCAACGCCAGCGCCTGGCTGCAATCGCTGGGCGACAATGCCCGCCTGATCGAGGCGATGAGCAAGGGCGTCTCGGCGGTGGCGACCGGCACGTCGGCGCGCGGTACCCGCACCAGCGACACCTATTCGCTGGCGGGATTCTCCGACGCGCTCGCGAAGATCCACGAAATCTGCAAGATGTGATGCCCGCATCTTCCGATAAAGACGTGACCAGTCTGATCGGCCTGGACCGGCCCGCCCTCAAGGCGGCGCTGGTGGAGGCCGGCGTGCCGGACAAATCCGCCGCCATGCGCATGGGCCAGGTGTGGAACTGGCTCTATGTCCATGGCGCGTCCGATTTCGCGCGCATGAGCAACCTGGCCAGGGATTTCCGCGCCGTGCTGGAGGAGAGATTCTCGCTCGCCCGGCCGCAGATCGTCACGGCCCAGGTGTCGGAAGACGGCACGCGCAAATGGCTGCTGCGCACCGGCCCCGGCATCGAATTCGAGACCGTCTATATCCCGGAAGAGGATCGCGGCACGCTCTGCGTTTCCTCGCAGGTCGGCTGCACGCTCACCTGCAAATTCTGCCACACCGGCACCCAGAAGCTGGTGCGCAACCTGACCCCCGCCGAAATATTGGGCCAGGTCTTCATCGCCCGCGACGCGCTGGGCGACTGGCCTTCGACGCGTGAAGACCGGAAGATCACGAATATCGTGATGATGGGGATGGGCGAGCCGCTCTACAATTTCGACAATGTGAAGGCGGCGCTGGCCATCGTCACCGATGGCGGGGCGCTGGCGCTGTCGAAGCGGCGCGTGACGCTTTCGACCGCGGGGGTGGTGCCGATGATTCCGCGCGCGGGGCATGAGATCGGCTCGGGGCTGGCCATCTCGCTCCATGCCGTGCGCGACGAATTGCGCGACGTGATCGTGCCGATCAACAGGAAGTATCCGATCGCCGAATTGCTGCAAGCCTGCCGCGACTATCCCGGCGCCTCCAATGCCCGCCGCATCACCTTTGAGTATGTGATGCTGAAGGGCGTCAACGACAGTTTGGCCGACGCCAAGGAGCTGGTGCGGCTGGTCAAGGGCATCCCGGCCAAGATCAACCTGATCCCCTTCAATGCCTGGCCCGGCGCGCCTTACGAATGCTCCGACTGGGCGCAGATCGAGAAATTCGCCGAAGTCGTGAACCGCGCCGGCTATGCCAGTCCGGTGCGCACCCCGCGCGGCCGGGACATCATGGCCGCCTGCGGCCAGCTCAAGAGTGAGAGCGTCAAGGAACGCGCCAGCGCGCGCCTGGCGCGCGAAGCCTCGGCGCTGGAGCAGATGCAGTCGGCGCAGCTCACCCGCATGCCGCACTAATCCCAATGTCATGGCCCGCGGTCCTCCTTCGCTGCTCCGCAGCTTCGGAGGACAGGCAAAAACCCTCCGAAGCCTTTGGCGTAGGAGGGATGCGGGCCACCCAGGCCGGTCAAAAAGGCGAAAACGGATGCAGAAACTCCTCATCATCGGCGGCATCAGCCTGGTCCTGGCGGGCCTCGCCTGGCCCTTTCTCTCGCGGCTGGGCCTGGGCCGCCTGCCGGGCGACATCGTGATCGAGGGGCAGGGCGGCGGCTTCTATTTCCCCATCGTCACCTGCATCGTCATCAGCGTGGTCCTGTCGCTGCTCTTCTGGATCGCCGGGCGTCTCTAGGCGCCGCCTTATCAACCTTGACCTTTCCCGCGCGGGCCTTATCACTCCGCCCGCCGCCGGGCATGGGTCCCGGGCGGCCGGCAGGGGAAGGGGCATCCGTTTCCCGCGGTTCGAATGGTTGCGATCCGGCTTTCCTGCCAATGGGTTAGCCGGAATTGGGAGTGGACAAGGTGGCGAAGTCGGGCGTGAAGAAGGTGGTGCTGGCCTATTCGGGCGGCCTCGACACTTCGGTGATCCTCAAATGGCTCCAGACCGAATATGGCGCGGAGGTCGTCACCTTCACCGCCGATCTGGGCCAGGGCGAGGAGATCGAGCCCGCCCGCAAGAAGGCCGAGACGCTGGGCATCAGGCCCGAGAACATCTTCATCGAGGATGTGCGCGAGGAATTCGTCCGCGATTACGTCTTCCCCATGTTCCGCGCCAACGCGGTCTATGAGGGCGTCTATCTGTTGGGCACCTCCATCGCCCGGCCGCTGATCGCCAAGAAGCAGATCGAGATCGCCGAGAAGACCGGGGCCGACGCGGTCTGCCACGGCGCCACCGGCAAGGGCAACGACCAGGTGCGCTTCGAGCTGGGCTATTATGCGCTCAAGCCCGACATCAAGGTGATCGCGCCCTGGCGCGAATGGGACCTCACCAGCCGCACACGGCTCTTGGAGTTCGCCGAGGCGCACCAGATCCCCATCGCCAAGGACAAGCGCGGCGAGGCGCCCTTCAGCGTGGACGCGAACCTGCTGCACTCATCTTCCGAGGGAAAGGTGCTGGAAGACCCCTCTCAGGAAGCCGACAGCATCGTCTATATGCGCACCATCGCGCCGGAGGACGCGCCCGACAGGCCCGCTTATGTCGAGATCGGCTTCGAGAGGGGCGACGCGGTGAGCATTGACGGCGAAAAGCTCTCGCCCGCCACGCTGCTGGCGAAGCTCAACGCGCTGGGCAAGGCCAACGGCATCGGCCGCCTCGACCTGGTGGAGAACCGCTTTGTCGGCATGAAGTCGCGCGGCATCTATGAGACGCCCGGCGGCACCATCCTGCTCGCCGCCCATCGCGGCATCGAGAGCATCACGCTGGACCGCGGCGCGGCGCATCTGAAGGACGACATCATGCCCCGCTATGCGGCGCTGATCTATAACGGCTTCTGGTTCAGCCCGGAGCGCGAGATGCTACAGGCGCTGATCGACAAGAGCCAGGAATATGTCACCGGCACGGTGCGGCTGAAGCTCTACAAGGGCAACGCCACCGTGGTGGGCCGGTCCTCGCCTTATTCGCTTTACAGCGAGAAGCTCGTCACCTTCGAGGACGACCAGGGCGCCTATGACCAGAAGGATGCCCAGGGCTTCATAAAGCTCAACGCCCTCCGCCTGCGCACCCTCGCCATGCGCAAGCGGAACCTGAAATAGCCGTTTTCCGCTCTGTTCGCGCGACAGGCGAAGTAGGACGGCGGTTTCTAAGGCTTCGGCCCCAGCACGGATGTCCGCATCCAGCCGGTCGCGTCACCATCCTTCACCTGCGTCCAGGGCCCATCCAGCGCCACCACGGTGACGGCCGCGCCCTTGTCGAGCTTCCTCAGGGCCTTGGCGGACGGCTTCTGCGCCTCGCGCAGCACCGATCCCGCGCGCCGGACATAGATGACGCCGCCGGGCTTGAGCAGCTTCATCCGCTGCTCGCGAATGGTGGGTGTGGCGGGCTTGGGTGCAACAGCGGCGGGCGCTGGCGGTGCGGGCGGCGCAGGCGCCGGTGGCGGCGCGGCCGCCTGCACCACGGGCGGCGGGCTTTGCGGCATGAACCAGCCCGCGATGCCGTCGCGGTTCTGCCAGCCCGCGAAGGCAAGGCCCGCCGTGAGCGCCGCCACGCCGATCCAGGCGCCGCGGTTCTTCGGGGTCAGCTTCCGGCGATAGGAAAGCCCCGTGCCCGGCAGCCCGGCATTGGCGGTCACGCCCTCCGGTCCCACATTCAGCCCGGCGCCTTCCGTCCCCAGCGTGGCCGAGACGCCGCTCTTGGAGAGATTGGCGCGGATGCCGGGCAGCAGTCTCAGCCGCTTCTGAAAGCGCAGGCCTTTCAGCATCCGACGCCACCCATGGGGACCGCGCGCGCCGCCAAGACGTGGCTCCTAAATGTCCACGCTCGCCGCCAGCGCATTGTCCTGGATGAATTCACGGCGCGGCTCCACCACATCGCCCATCAGCTTGGCGAACAATTCGCCTGCCTCGTCGGCATGCTGCACCTTCACCTGCAGGAGCGAACGCGCATTCTCATCCAGCGTGGTTTCCCAGAGCTGCTCGGGGTTCATCTCGCCCAGGCCCTTGTAACGTTGCAGGCTGACGCCCTTGCGCCCCCAGGTGAAGATGGCGTCCAGCAATTCGGAAGGGCTGCGCACCTCGCGGTATTCGTCCTTGCGCCGCAGCGTGCCCGCCTTGAGATAGGTGGCCTGCAATTCGCCCGCCATCTTGTCCAGCCGCCGCGCATCGGCCGAGGCGATCAGCGCCCCGTCGATCGCCACCGCCTCGCGCACGCCGCGCACCTCGCGCCAGAATTTCACGCCGCCGTCCGGCGTCGGCTCGCCATGCCAGCCGCGCTCGAACTCTTCGCTCAGCGTGTCCAGGCGGCTGGCGATGTAGCGCGCCGCCTCCATGGCCTTCTGCGCATCGCCCAGTATGTCGGGATTGAGCGCGCCCGCGATGGCGGCCTGCTCGATCACGAAGCGCGGATAATGGCGCGGGAAGCCCTCCAGCGCCGCCACCACCTGGCGGGCATGGGCGATCAGCTCGTCCAGATGCGCGCCCGACACCGAGGCGCCATTGTGCAGGTCGAGCACCGCGCCCGCCGCGCCTTCGCCGATCAGGTAATTCTCCAGCTCGGCCTCGTCCTTGAGATAGCGTTCGGACTTGGCCTTCGCCGCCTTGTAGAGCGGCGGCTGGGCGATGAAGATATGGCCGCGCTCGATCAGTTCCGGCATCTGCCGGTAGAAGAAGGTCAGCAGCAGGGTGCGGATATGTGCGCCGTCCACATCGGCGTCGGTCATGATGATGATCTTGTGGTAGCGCAGCTTGTCGGCGTTGAACTCCTCCGGCCCGATGCCGGTGCCCAGCGCCGTGATCAGCGAGACGATGGCCTCGCTCGACAGCATCTTGTCGAAGCGCGCCCGCTCGATGTTCAGGATCTTGCCGCGCAGGGGCAGCACCGCCTGGTTGGCGCGGTTGCGGCCCTGCTTGGCGCTGCCGCCGGCGCTGTCGCCCTCGACGATGAAGATTTCGCACTTGGCCGGGTCGCGCTCCTGGCAGTCGGCCAGCTTGCCGGGCAGCGAGGCGCCGTCCAGCACGCCCTTGCGCCGCGTCAGCTCGCGCGCCTTGCGCGCCGCCTCGCGGGCGGTGGCGGCTTCCACCACCTTGCCCACCACGGTGCGGGCCTCGGCGGGATGGGTCTCGAACCAGGCGCCGAGCTGGTCCAGCACGGCGCTCTCCACCACCGGGCGCACCTCGCTCGACACCAGCTTGTCCTTGGTCTGGGAGGAGAATTTGGGGTCCGGCACCTTGACCGAGATGATGCAGGTCAGCCCCTCGCGGCAATCGTCGCCGGTCAGCGCCACCTTGTCCTTCTTGGTCCCGCCCATCTCGTCGGCATATTTGGTGACGACGCGCGTCAGCGCGGCGCGGAAGCCCGCCACATGGGTGCCGCCGTCGCGCTGGGGGATGTTGTTGGTGAAGGCCAGCGTGCTCTCGTGATAGGAATCGTTCCAGGTCATGGCCGCCTCGACGGTCATGCCGTCGCGCTCGGCCATGATCATCACCGGGCTGGGGATCAGGGGCTGCTTGGCGCGGTCGAGATATTCGACGAAGGCCTTGAGGCCGCCTTCGTAATGCAGCGTCACTTCCTTTGGCTCGACGCCGCGCCGGTCGGCCAGCACGATAGTGACGCCGGAATTGAGGAAGGCCAGCTCGCGCAGCCGGTGCTCCAGCGTCGCATAGTCGAACTCGGTCTTGGTGAAGGTCAGGGGCGAGGGCAGGAAGGTGACTTCCGTGCCCTTCTTGCCGGGGGCGTCGGCCACCACCTTCAGCGGCGCCACGGCATCGCCATGGCGGAACTGCATGTAATGCTCCTTGCCGCCGCGCCAGATGCGCAGGTCCAGGAACTCCGACAGCGCGTTGACCACCGACACGCCCACGCCATGCAGGCCGCCCGACACCTTGTAGGCGTTCTGCTCGAACTTCCCGCCTGCATGAAGCTGGGTCATGATGACCTCGGCGGCGGAAACGCCTTCCTCCCTGTGGATGTCGGTGGGAATGCCGCGGCCATTGTCGCGCACGGTGCAGGAGCCGTCGGCGTTCAGCACCACGTCGATGCGGTCGGCATGGCCGGCCAGCGCCTCGTCCACGGCATTGTCCACCACCTCATAGACCATGTGGTGCAGGCCCGAGCCGTCGTCGGTGTCGCCGATATACATGCCGGGGCGCTTGCGCACCGCATCCAGGCCCTTCAGGACCTTGATGCTTTCGGCCCCATACTCGTTGCTCACTGCGGGCTCGGCCATGACGTTACTCCTGACGCAAGAACTGGCCGTTTTCGACCAGGAAGATTTCGGCTTTGGCGCCCCAGCCCTCGAACAGCGAAAGATCGGTGCCGGTCATCCAGGCCTGGGCGGACAAGGCGTGGATTTCCTCGAACAGGGCGGCCCGGCGGCGGGCGTCCAGATGGGCGGCGATCTCGTCCAGCAGCAGAAGCGGCGCCAACCCCTCGCGCGCCCGCGAAAGCTCGCGCGCATCCGCCAGCATGATCGAGATCAGCAGCGCCTTCTGCTCGCCGGTGGAACAGTCGCGCGCCTCGGCCCGCTTGGGCTGGTGGCGCACCAGCAGGTCGGTGGTGTGCGGCCCGTGCGACGTGCGCCCGGCCTCGGCGTCGCGGATGCGGCCGGCGGCCAGGGCGGCGCGCAGCCCCTCGGCGCTCGACAGATGCAGTTCGTCGCTCAGGGCCAGCGAGGCGGCGGGGAATTCCCCCACATGCTCGGTGAGGGCGCGGGAAAGCCGCTCCACCGTGGCGGCGCGCGCCTGCGCGATGGCAAGGCCCGCCTCGGCCATCTCATGCTCCAGCCCGTCCAGCCAGGCGGGATCGCGCGGGCCGTATTTCAGCAGCCGCGCCCGCTCGCGCATCGCGGTTTCATAGCGGGTGGCATGGCGGGCATGGGCGGCGTCGAAACCCAGCACCAGCCGGTCCAGGAAGCGCCGCCGCCCGCCCGCGCTTTCTATGAACAGGCGGTCCATGGCGGGTGTCAGCCAGACCAGTTGCACGATATCGCCCAGATCGGCGCTGCCCTTGGCCTCGACGCCGTTCAGGCGCACATGGCGTTTCTCGCCGCCATTGGGCCCCAGCGTCAGCCCGGTGCCGATCTCATAGTCGGTTTGCCCTCGCGCCACCGTCGCCGCCACGGCCCAGAGCGCCGCGTCGGACGCCACCGGACCCTTGCGCGTATGCTCGGCCAGCTTGGCGCCGCGCAGGCCGCGCCCGGGCGAAAGCAGCGAGATCGCGTCCAGGATGTTGGTCTTGCCCGCCCCGTTCGGCCCCGCCAGCACCACCGGCGCGCCCGACAGCATCAGCGCGCCGCACGCATAGGAGCGGAAATTGGTGAGGCGAAGCTGCGTCACCGCCAGCCTGGCTCTTTCTCCCTCCTCCCGTGGGAGGGGGCGGGCCATCGCGTCCAGCGATGGCCCGGGGGAGGGGGATGGCGCTGGATAGAACTCCGTCAACTCAGACCCGGAGCGGCATGAGGACATAGAGCGTGCGCGCATCGCCCGTGTCCTCGATGATGGCGGGCGAGCCGGCATCCGACAGCAGGAAGCGCACTTCCTTGCCTTCGATCTGACCGGTGATGTCCAGCAGGTAGCGCGCGTTGAAGCCGATCTCCAGCGCGCCCGCGCTGTAGGTGGCGCCCACATCCTCGGTGGCGGTGCCGCTTTCCGGGTTCACCACGGATAGCGTCACCTTGTCCTTGGCCAGGCTGAGTTTCACCGCGCGGGTCTTGTCGGCGCTGATGGTGGAGACGCGGTCCACGCCCTGCGCGAACTCCTTGGCCTCCAGCGCCAGCGATTTGTCGTTGCTCGACGGGATCACGCGCTCATAGGGCGGGAAATTGCCGTCGATCAGCTTGGAGGTGAGCTCCACGCCGTTGAAGCCGAACTGGATCTTGGTGTCCGACAGGGCGATGTCGATCGCGCCTTCGGCATCGTCCAGCAGCTTGCGCAACTCGCCCACCGTCTTGCGCGGCACGATCACGCCGGGCATGGCGGCGCTGCCGTCGGGCAATTCCAGCTCATAGCGGGCCAGGCGGTGGCCGTCGGTGGCCACGGCGCGCAGCACCGGCGGCGTCGCGTCCTTGGCGGCGTGCAGATAGATGCCGTTCAGGTAATAGCGCGTCTCTTCGGTGGAGATGGCGAAGCGGGTCTTGTCGATCAGCCGCTTGAGGTCGTCGGCGGCCAGGCGGAACTTGTGCGGCAGCGCGCCCGCCGCCATCTGCGGGAAATCCTCGCGCGGCAGGCAGGCCAGCTCGAAGCGCGACGAACCGGCCGAAACCGACAGGCGTCCGCCTTCGGAGGGCAGCAGCTCCACCTGCACCTGCGCCCCGTCGGGCAGCTTGCGCACGATGTCGTAGAGCATATGGGCGGGGGCGGTGGCCGCGCCGTTGCGCAGAATGTCGGCGGGCAGGGCCTCGACGATTTCGATGTCCAAGTCCGTGGCGGTGAGCTTCAGCCCCGCCTTGCCCGCCTCGATCATCACATTGGAAAGGATCGGAATGGTGTTGCGGCGCTCCACCACGGATTGGACATGGTTCAGCGCCTTGAGGAATGCGCCCCGTTCGACGTTGATCTTCATCGCTTCACTGCCGCCTTTTTGAACCGACCCGACACCCGATTTCCGCCGCCCGGAGGGGCGCGGAAACGCCCGTTCTTCTTGTGTTTGGGAGAGCCGTCTTCGGCCCCAAGACTCAAGTCCGCAAACCTAGCAGAAACGGGGCTTCCAGGCCAGAAAAACACCCCTGTGGAGGGGGTTAAAAAAAGCCGGTTTTCCGCCGGTTTTCGGCCCTTCCGAGCACCTCTTTCGGGCGGCCGGAAGGGCCGCCGCAATGTCAGGTCTGCTTGACATCGCCGCCCATGGTGCTATGTCATGCATACACGACATTTAGACGTGGAGGGGCGACATGCGATATTCACCAAGAAACTTCTGGCTGCTGTGCGGTCTGGGCATGGCCGCGATCGTCCTGGCGCACCTGCTGCCGCACGCTGTGCGCGGCTCGGGCCTCTGGTCCATTCCCGCGCTGGGCTTTGGGGGGCTGATGGCATTGGGCTGCGGCCTGTTCGGCCTCAGCTATGGCGCGATGGATGACATCCAGAAGCAGAACATGAAAAGCGACTGGTATTGGGGCAGTGTGATCAGCTTCGCGCTTCTGTGCGGCCTGCTGCTTCCCTACACGCTGTTCGGCTCCGGTGTCGAAGACATTGCTGGTTTGCTCCACAGGGGAGATCGGGCGGGAACGCCGAAAGGATATTTCTTCAGCGGCGTAATGACTGTGCTGGGGCTGTCTACGCTGGGCTATTTTCTGGTCTATCTCGTACGCCGCCTGCGCGAGATGAAGTGATGAGAAACCGCATCAAGGTGCTGCGCGCCGAGCGCGATTGGAGCCAGGCCGAGCTGGCGGAGCGTCTCAACATCGCCCGCCAGAGCCTCAACGCCATCGAGAATGGCAAGGCCGATCCTTCGCTGCCGCTGGGCATGCGCATCGCTCAGGTGTTCGGCGTGAAGGTCGAGGAGGTTTTCACCCTCGACTGATCACTCGCGCGTCAGGTCCTGGCGCTGGAACAGCAGGAGCGCCGCGGTGGCCAGAAACCCGATCCAGCCCAGCAGGAACAGGCCGCAGAGCGCGGCCAGCGCGGTCTGGGCGAAGATGCCGGGCGCGATCTCCGTCCCCGTCATCCAGGCGCGCAGATACCAGGCCGACATGCCGGGGAACACGGCGAACCAGTGCGGCGCCGCGCTGGCGGCGCCCAGGATCAGCAACGCCATCGCCTGCGCGAAGGCGAAGCTGATGGCGGCGATCAGGGGCCCGATCATGGCGCGGCTGAGGATGGCGACCAGCGCCACGAACAGGCCCAGCAGCAGGAGTTCGGCCCAGCTCGCCAGGGAGCTGCCCAGCGCCGTCAGCGGGAAATCCACGCCCGGCAGCGCCACCCGCGCGCCCAAGGCTGCCGCATAGAGCGTGTGCAGCGCGCCCGCCGCGCCCAGCGCCGCAAGGCTGAGGCCGGTGAGCGCGGCGTACAGGATGACCTTGGCCGCCATCAGGTTGGCGCGGCTGTTGCGGGGCGTCAGCAGCCGCCAGGTCTCCCAGCGATACTCGCCGGAGAAGATCGAAACCGCCCCGGCAATGAAGAATATCTGGAAGATGGGATTGCCGCCAAGCGCCAGGCTGCGCACCACCTGCTGGCCGAAATCCAGCGCCAGCGGCAGGGGCGAGCGCGTGCCGATCCAGGTGTCGAGCATCAGGTTGAACAGCAGCACGCTCAAGGGCACGGCGCAGAAGCCCCAGAACAGGCCGCCGCGCTGGCGCAGGACCTTGTAGGTCTCGGCGGCGACGGCGTCAGCC
>Ga0182741_1003164_pt1 | contig 17838 bp, 4 predicted proteins | sample eDN5th37CBELigOP_FD_128874 | JGI IMG/M metagenome (GOLD analysis project Ga0182741, IMG submission 128874) | Enriched Organic Plus compost microbial communities from Emeryville, California, USA - eDNA 5th pass 37_C BE-Lig OP (version 2) (version 2) ...
ATTTCGTCGCCTTCCTTCGCATGAATGATGTGATCGAATTGAAGGACCGTCTGTCGCCAATGGGTCGCTGGGCGTCTGGGTGAGGTTGAGAGAATGACAGGGTTATCACATCCTCGCACGAATTGGACGTCGAAGTGGACGCAAACTGCTTCAACCGGACCTGATTTGCTGATAGGGAGTCGAGTAGTGCTGACAAAGTCGAGATCGCGATCCTGGGCGTGAATCAGGTCCAACTCAGTTAGTGTTTGATCGATGCCCATGATGCACGCTCCGTCTTCGCTTGCGACCATCACACGCGCGCCTGGCGTGTGTTGTTGGGAGTAGAATTTGACAATGGGCTGCATATTGAAGCCGTAAACGGACTTCCAATAGCCTTGCTGTCGCTGGTAAAAGTACTGCATCTCAATCGGCATCACAAACATCTTAGCCACATCAGGGAAGAGCGTGGCGTCATCCGCGAAGGGGAGCTTTGCGACTTCGTTAGGCGCGAGGGCACCTGCGGTTTGTGATGCTTCGTACACGGACATGTTTGCTGGTGCTGCACGACGAAGCCACTTGTCTCGTGCAAAGAGTACCGACGGTAGCATCGACTCGAAGAGCAGGAAGTAGCCCATCCACTCTGACACGATAACATCGACCGTCTTAACATCTGCTGGCAAAGAGATTTCCTCAACCTTGCCCTTCACTAGAGTAATAACGTCCGCAAAGCCGTTTGCTGCAATAATTTCCTTCGCAACATCAATAACATCGGCTGCGTCAACTCCAATGACTCGCCGAGCGCCAGCCTTCGCGGCGAACATCGAGAGGATGCCAGTACCACATCCCACATCCAAAACGACCTTACCCTTGAACAACCTGTCTGCGTTATTGAAGATAGCGTCGCGATAGCTCTCCGTTCGGTGTGTGTCACGCAGCATTTCCCAATGAATACCAAGTTTGGAGTATGAGCCGAAGTATGCGTCGTCGACCTCCTTTTCCTCCAGCGCTGTCATCGTGGACTTGGCGGGGTTTGCCGCCTCGGCTTCAAGTCCCTTCATGTCGGCCTCAGACAGCAAAACCTGAGCGTAGTTTGCGCGGACGCGGTTGAGCGCCTCGACGAGTTCCTCCACTTGATTCTGAAGCTTGGTCTTTTGCGTGAGCAATTGGCGGTTCTGCTGGCGCAGGTAGGCCAGTTCCTCTTCAGGAGTCATCAGTCCGGCTTCAAACGCCGCATTTTCATCTTGTACAGACTGCTTCGCGGTCGTAGTACTTGCCTTCTTCTCAGTGTCTTGCTCCTGCTCGGCCTCGGGGTCGTTACCGTGGCCGCGTGCCTTGCCCTCATTCAGGAACACCTCGTCGCCGTCCTCTGATTCCGAATCAGACCAGTCCGAGTCCTCCTGTGCAATTGCCATGATGAGTGGGTCGCCCTGGATGACGGGCACGAGAAGCTGCTCTGAGGTGCGGAGCTCGGCCGCGGCCTTGGGGAGCGCGGCAAGGACCTCCTGGACGCGCGCGCGAGGGTCGGTTTGTGTGAAAGGGAAGCTTCGGATGTAGTTCACGAGACGGATCCTGCCGTAGACGTCCAGGCGGTACTTCTTGGCGACCTGATCAAAGTCAAAGCCATAGTGCTGCTTGAGATCCGCATACAACTGCGCACTTGTTGGCGCAACATCGTTCGGATTGAACAATGAAGCAATGCCGGCGTTCAGTTCACGTTCAAGCTCGACATCATCATCTGCATCAGGTAACTGATCAAAGTCAGAGGAATCACCTTCACTATCACTCATTCCGTCCAGTGCTTTAGGTTTCGAGATATCACGCCGAATATAGGTGTTTCGGCTCTCGAATCAGGTTGATCCATATCCGGGCCAGGACAGATGGGTAAGCAGCGCAGCGGGGGCGATTCCGGGCCAGGACACTTGCACAGAGGAGTCCTCGGGCACGCGGTCAGGCATGGGCACGGCTCATCTGTAGGCATAAATGGAGAGAGTAGGCAAATCCGAGGCGTACTGAAACGCTTGAATCCAGCGATTCAGTCCGGGACTCCGCTTCTACACTCGTATCCGCCGCCCGAAATCGCCCCAAACCCAGCGAAGTGGCGAAATTCAAATGACACAAGTATATTACCAAGCAGTGCGGATCTCACGCTGAGGTGTTGGAGTTAGCGAGCAAATTGCCTAGGGCGGTTCTGACCCCCATTAGCGACTGAAAGCAACCGCTTCTAAGTCCGTCTAACTCAAACTTACTGCGAACAAGCCACCTCTGAGATGAACACGGAAGAGAGCCTCGACCCTAAGGATGCGGTGGAGCAGCTGTTCCGCAATGCCGAGCTCGTCATGACGGGCCAGAGCCTTGACGTACTCCAGTACAGCCTAAATCTTAGTGCGAAGCGACTGGACGCGAATGCTATTCATGCGCTTTGTCTGCTGCTCTATCCTGCCTTTGACCAATCACAGCTCGAGAAACAGCAAGCACACCTTGCCTCGCTCTACCTGCGGCAGGCCCGGCGCAGGCTCACTGCACAGCAGTCAGGTTTGTCTTTGAGTAGAGGCGATGTGAAGCAGCCAGATATCACCGCTCTAACCAGTCTCGTCCTGGAAGATGAAGATTACGACGAAGCAAGCCTGGACGAACTCGACGCGATCAACTGGAGGGATATCATCAGAGTGTATGGCACACGCAGATATCGCGTACAACGTGTGGATTTAAGCAACAATAGCATCACTTCAGAGGGCGTAAAACTCCTCGCAGATGCACTCGCACAGCCAGGATGCTGGTGCAGAGAGCTCGACCTGAGCGAAAATCGAATCGACACAAGAGGCCTGCAGCTGCTTGCTAAGGCGCTGGCAAAGAACACATCGCTCCGCGTGCTAAATCTCTCCTCAAATGGCAGCTTGGCCGGTGGAGCTGAGGCTGAGTCCAAGGGAGACAATCAGTCGTTTTCGCTCTTCTGCACATCTCTCGTCGAGCGTGCTCTCGGCAATGTGTTACAAGGCTTTACGGCGTCCACAGATCGCAGCAGAGCTGCAAGGCTTCAGTATGTACTCGAGAAGATGAGTCTGCATGAAGCGGATCTCGCCAGGTCGGGCCAGCTTGGTAGTTGGCAAGGCCTCAATTCGCTTACATTGCGAGCTTGCAATCTGCAGCCAATTCACATCCCGATGATCCTCGAAAGTTTGCCCGCGCTTCGCAGTCTCGACATAGGCGAGAACCCAGGCTTGGGAGACGATGCGGCGCGTGTGCTTGCACTCTATATTCTTGGCCCCGCGGCAAGATTTCCCGCAGACGTAGCGAGCTCGCTTTACGCTACCAAAGAAGTACCGTCATTACGCAAGGTAAAGTCCTCCTCGTCGTCGGTGCCGACACCGGAGCCAAACGCACTTGCCTCCTTCGATAGTGTTCATCGGAAGTGGGTAGAGATGCTGTCGGACGAGGTCCGCCGTAATCGGCTTCTAGCAGGTCGCACGAGACCTCCCCTAGATGCGAAAAACGCCACTGAAGAGGTGCATGACCCAGAGGTCGAGGCGATCACGACAGTCAAAATGTCCAAACCGCAGCTGTATGCCTGGTTTAATGTATTAGGTGTGTCATCGACCATTCGAGATGTCATTGTATCAGCTATGGCAAACGCAGCCAAGCCAGTGAGCCCTGGGGAACTTTTGGCTCTGGCAATCAGCTGCTCGGACGTGCAGCTGGATCGACTTGGGCTGGAGAACATCGGTCTCACGCACGTAGGTCTGTCGCAAGTCGCAGAGGCAATTATCGCCAGACGCAAATTTGATAGCGACAACAAACTACACAGCAATTTTCTACGCACTCCCAAGTTTGTCGTGCGATCCCTCGTTCTTGATGGCAACTGGCTGCCTGGGAACCGAAGCGGCTCAAAGCACAACCGACCGCAGTCAGCAAGGGACCTCTTCGGGCTGTCCCAAGACGAATCTGCCAACTTGGACGAGTCTACACATTCGGTGTTCTCGCTAAGTGAGGAGTTCCAACAGCCTGGTGGAGACGAAGAACTCACCGACCAACATTGTGCGCATGCGTTGTCGCTGCTGGAGCGAGCCGTGCGAATGTGCACAGATCTCGTTGATGTTTCCCTCGTGGGTTGTGGAGCATCACCTGAACTTGTTCATCAAATTATTGAGGCAACTGCAGCGAACGCGAAGCACCAACGAGAGGCAGCAGAACCGTGGTTGGTGATTGCAGCATCGCTGGCCGCTGCGCGGGCGCACAAACAACAGCACCAGGTTGCGCCTTCCACTGTAAATGAAACCACATTGACTCTGGCGAGAACGCAGGGCATTATCTTACCTCTTATTGCCAGGGTTGCTGAGTACGCATGCATGCGCAATTCGTACGACAACTCGGGCATGCTCCCTACCGACTTTCCAAATTGGCTCGACACTGGATCGGGAGCTGGAAGCATTGCAGGTACACAACGGCAAACGCAAGGTATGATCCAGGAATTGCGATTGCTCCATGAGGCGGCTGCGGGCTCATCGCAAACGGAGGCGTTGCGAGGTGAGCATGCCGCCCAATATGTCGACCTCGTAGCCTCTAGATTGGATACATACGCTGGGGTTGCAGCGCCGCGACCTATTGCGGATGTATTTGGCTCTCCGGCACTAACGTTTGGGGAGTATGCCGCGTTTGCCAAAGACCTCACAGAAGCAACCCAGGTGTGGGTTGCTCCAAATTCCTCGAAGGAAGCAGCCCTACAGGCTGCTATCCTGGGTCGTTATGCGGAGAAGCGTGATGCAAATCGCCCGCCAACTGCAAGCATGAAAAAGCTGGATTCGACGACCGCTGGGAAGCACGCTGCGGAAGCACGCGCAATGCTAAGACTCCTAAACTCCCACGCCTTCGCAGACTATGCAGCCTCTGCCCTTGGAACGGCGCCGCCTCCTCCAGAGCACCCAGTCAGCAAGCGCCCACCTTCTGCACCTGCCCCAAAGAATGAAGGTAAATATCGTTCAACTACGGCGCCAAGTGACACGTCAGTTGCAGATGGCGCTAAGCCAACCAAAGATCAGCTCATTCGTGCGGCCAGGCTCGTGGGTTTAGGGATTCGCGAGCAGCCATCTTTAAGGCCGACGAGTCTTCACACAGCAACTCGTGTTGATAGCCGCCATAGCGCATTCCATGCTGCTGTACATGCAGTAGAGCTCGCAACACCGCTCCCACCAACGCCAACACCTCCCCAATCCTTCGCTGAGAAACAGCCGCCGAGCGGAAACGTTGTGGATACTGTGGTTCCGAGTCAAGGAGCGTCACCTGAATTCCAGGGTGCAACTGCGAGCCCAAGCAGCGGTGGGACAAGGTTGCAGGTCCCAATAGCTGGACGTAGGGCGTCTCTGAAAACCAGTGCCACCACAGTTGCTGATGCAAAGGAGATCTATGCAAGATACTTGGCAGGATTACCATCTCTGCCTCCTACCGGGGGTCATCGAAATCCACGTGCAATTCGTCCTGAAAGTAAGGCAATTCCCGAATCCGTGCCAAGTAGTAAAGTGCAGAAGGCCCCCATACCTGCCGCTGCAATAGCATCACGTGTTCAGAGCCGACGTCGCTCCATGACTGGAGTCGACTCAAAGGCTTCCCCTGCGGAAAACCCGACTCGAGTCGACACCCACTCCTCCACCTCGAAGGGAGCTGGCAGATCCTCAGAGACCACACCAGATACTTTAGCACCATCAGCGCCAAAAGAAATCCCATCCGCGCAGGAAAAGCAAGTGTTTACTCAGTGGCCTTCTTTTGCCAGACCTGCCTTCAGGCGGTGACACTAAGTTGTCAGATTCATCAGGAATCGCTCCTGGCTTTATTCAAGTTCGTCCATACTTTCGATGGTTAATGCATGCTTTGTCTAGCTTTGAATATAGTGTAATGTACATAGACTCTAAAGTTGGTATCGCCGACGAAGTTCACTTTGATTGTTCATAGTCTGCTCAACGCTTACCTGCGATTGTCTGTCGCCGTGTTCGTGGAGTCCGTCGGGCTGGGATGGGACTGTTCACTTCAAAGTCGAGATCCAATTTCGTTAGCGATTTCTGCACTCGCCTCGACGGCGATTGCAATGACGTCGTAGTTTCGTCGGCATTATCCTCGCTTGTCGAACGAGTGGACCGTCTGGATTTAGAGGCAGACGCCTTCACAGCGCTGGCAGTTGCTCTCTCTACTGAAGTCTCTGTCGCAGGCTCTTCGCTTGCAGCTGGGGTTCTTGCTGCAGGCGTGCGGGTCTTGGCACCAGGCGTCTTGGCAGCAGACGCCTTAGGTGCAGGTGTCATGACACCACGTTTTGGAGAAGAAACAGCTTCCTCCTTCTTGTCAGCTTCTTCGCTCGCCTGAAGTTCAGTTTCTGTTACTCGCTTGCTCCTCCGGCGTCCGCTGGTAGGAGGTGGGTTTGGAATGTCAATGACAGCCATAGGAGTTGCAAACTGGGAGGGAGTGTCAACTTCATCCATGGCGACGTCGGCCTTTGTCTGAGGTGTAGAAGGGGCAGTCTCCTGAGTTGCGCTCTCGGCGTTGGCAGCCGGAGTGCGTCGTGCTGAGCCACGCTTAGCCGCCGGAGTCTTCTTTGCAGGTGTGCTTGCAATTGACTCCTCCACTGGAGGCCTCTCGGAGGCGTCCTCCCCACTTGGTACGGTTGGAGTAGTCGGTGTTGCCGGTGTGGCGGGCGTGGATGCCAGAGACATGGAGCTTTCGTCGAGGTTTGATGTCAAAGAAGTGTCACTGTTTCCGTCTTCCGTGCGGCGAACACGTTTCGCGACCATAGGGGTCGGAGCAGGGAGGGCCGGTAACTTAGGGGACCCATTGAAGCGCGATGCAAGCATCGAGTCATTATCATCCACTGATGCAGACAACTCGAGAGCGGAGTGAGATTCGCTATCCTGACGACTTCGCACCTTGCCGAGCCCTACGTCAACGTCTTCAGAGTCCTCATGAGAGGCATCTGCGCGACCGAAAACTTGGGAACTGCGACGCCGCTGGCGCTCACTCTCACGGTCGAGTGCACGTTTCGGCGAGTACACAACCTTGTCAACGACATAGGTGTGCTCGAAGTTTAGTTTTACAGGCAAGTCTTCGAGACCAAATGAAGAGGCATCTTTGTGCTCGGCATCATCGCCTTCTACAACGCCGCTGGTTGGCCCTTCCTCTTCGTTCTCTTCGACCTCGGTTTCCTCGCCTGCGGCCTCGAACTCATGCTCGATTGCAAAGGCCATATCAGCATCAATGTCCGCATCATCAGCGGCTTCGGTGTGTACGTCGAAGAAGCGATCAAGATCGTCAATAGCCTCAGCTTCATCGGGCGAGATAGCATCTGTTGCATCCTGTTGTGCTGCAGCAAAGGGTCCAGGAGTGCGGTGCTTTGAGCCAAGCTCAATTGTTTTCTCCAGAGAGAGACGCCTCTCCTCTGCATCCGCAAGTGCGGCTCGAGCAGACATAGCTATTTGCCGAGCAGGTGAGAGAGCATCCTCGATAATCGACATGAAGATAGTCTTTTTCAGCACATCAATGGGAGTCATTGCAGTCTTGGGAGTAGTAGCACGGCTCTTACCATGAGTTTTGGGTGTCGATGCAGCCGTCTGGGCCGACTTAGGGGTCGAGCTGGCCCGTTCCTCTGCTGTTTGCTTCGATGGAGTGGTAGCCTGTGATGATGGACCAGTGGACGAAACATTTGCAGGATCTACCTGACTGTCGCTGCCAATTGTCGCGGTAAGGTCTTGGAACATGGATAGCTTGATCGGAGAGAGCACATAGGCTTTCTTTACCTTCGATTTCGATCCGTCCACGCTTGTTGTGAGATCGCCAGTTGTAAGATCACCGATTTCAGAACCAAAGCTTGAGAGCGAAGGAGAGCCTACACTCTGTTTGGCAGGTGATTGCGCAACGACGTAATGCGCACGGACGGACTGAGTAATCGTTGTTCCTTCGGTATTCTCATCGGCATCCACTGCCCTAGCAGCTGGTGACTTCGCAGCCTTGGACAGAGAGCGGGGTGTACTCTGACGTTTGATCGATCGCGAAGGTGTCGTTTCGCATGGTACACCTGCGCAATCTGCGTTGTCTTCCATCGGAACGTTGCGAAGGAGGGCAAGAGCATCCTTCAAGCTGTGCCGATGTCGTTGGACCTTGGAGGACTGAGGAGTTCCAGAAGTATGTGCGGTATGCTTCGAAACGTTAAGCGGCGACGCTGGAGGGCTCCTGGTCGATCGACTTGACTTGGGTGTGTTAAGCTCAGAATCGATCTTACCTGCTGGTGTCTTCGCGGGGGTGGCACCAGAACCTGCCTCAGACTTGTGAGACGGAGCCGGAGAGTCTTCCAAGACAGACATGGGCACCGACATGCACTTTGCGGCCATAGACCACTTACGCCGTCGCGACATAGACGCTGGAGATGAAATCAGCTTAGCTGCCTCATCTAGTAACGCATCTGCCTCATTCAGAGCACTGGCTTCCGAGAGCATGCGCTGGGCATCGGCCATCGCCTCGGCGACAAGATCTCCACTGAGCTCAGACGCAAGAGCGTCATCACGAGCGCTCTCATCTGCACGCGCGGGGCTCGCTTGAAGCTGGACAAGGTCCGACTTCGGGGGAGCTGTGAGCGATACGTTGGCAAAATGGTTGAGGAGCTTCTCTCGGATGGCACTCGCGGCCGGAGACAATGCCGCGGTAGGAACCTTGATAAGGTCTACAGCAATCTTGGCGACCTTATCAGGACTCACCAGTGCCGATACTGCGCGCGCTGCATCTTCCAAATCGATGGCAACAGCAACTTCCACTGGATCTGGCTGGGACTCGGTATCTTTACGCTCAATCTGGTCCTCGGCCTCGACTGGGGCAACTTCAGGCACGGTAGCAGGTGAAGCTAGATGTCTCTGTGCAACCATCTCAGCCTGCGCTCTCGCTTCATTGGACAAGGCCTCGCAGGCTTCAGCAATCGAGTTAATGACCTCCAACGCTTCCTGAACAACGACATCCGCTGATCCTGGCTCGATATACTCCTGAGGCTGATTGTCTTCTAGCCCGAAGTCAAGTCGGCTAGGCTTCATTGGAATATTTGCGGAGACATTTGCGGAGGACGCGGACTCAGCAGATGCTGAAGTCTGCTTGGCAGGAGTAGCTTTCGGTGTCGCCTGCTTGCTGCTAGGAGCACTGCTGCCCACTGTCTGCGGACCAGAGTCCGCCTCGGCAGCAGCTGTAGCCTCGATGAGGGCGGAGCGAAGCGAGCTCTTTGCTGATCCAGGGGTAGTGACCTTTGCAACAGGCGTAGGCTGGACTGGGGATGGGAGCACAAATCGTGTGGTTTCAATTGATTTGCGTTTGGCAATTGGGGTCACCGATGGTGGGAGAGGAGCACTGGGAGGCTCCAATGGTAACTCATTTTCGCTACCGTCTTCCTTAGGCTGGTCGGCCACGTGATCCTCTTCAGACGGTGCTAAGACTGGGGTTCCTGCTTGGGACTTCGGTTTTCCACCCTGCTGCAGCAACTGTGGCGACTTTGGTTGAGCTGGAGTGGATGGAGCGGCCCCTTTGGGAGTGGCTTGCCTCTTGGGTTGTGGAGTCTGTAGTCGTGAGGGTGTGGCGCGCGCCGGAAGGGGGTATTGCTTCGGATAGAGAATACGCTTGAGACGCATACCTGGCCCGTATTCAACCTGGAACTTGCGTGGGCCGATCTCAAACACATCTCCCTGACGGATCATGAGCGATTCCCCAATGGGAAGCTGCTCGCCGTTGAGTCGAGTCTTGGAATTGAGCGTGAGTGCAGTGAGCCACAGCACGTCAGACTCATCGACCTCGATGATAGCATGCTTGCGCGATACCGTGGGCAGCTCAATGGTCATGTCACACGCCTTGCGTCCAATGGTCAGTAGTCGAGAATGCAAGGGCATGGCTGGTCCGAGCTTGCCATTGTCCTTGAGAACTCGAATAAACGCGAAAGGCTGAGCCGGCGGTTCGCTCGCCTCGGATGCACGAGACGCTGCCGCGCTGTTCTTGGGTGGCATTCGCGTCACGGGTCTATACGTGAGGTGTGAAAGGGTGGTGAATATGGTTAGGATCTCGAGTTCTTTTCAGTAGTCGGTTACTTCTGCAGCTTCTACCGAGTGGACTACGCTATACATTGGGCTTTAACCCATGTATCTGAGAGCATCAAGGTGTGTCGCGGACAATAACATATTTTGCAAGTGCCAGCACTCGCCTGCACTCGCGATCCGGGCGCGAAATCACTCTGCAGCGAGGTCCGATTTCAGTGGAATCCTAACGGCTAGTTGGTAAATTCCATCCACCCTCAGGCGGACCGAGTTCAAAAATTCGAATTCGGGCGGACGAGAAACCACTGGCCAGACCTGGCAGAGACTGAGAAGAGCTGTTCCGAATTGCCTGCGCGCACTCTTGGGTGCAGTGACCGGGCGGGGAACTGCTTCCCAGCTTGTATTCTACTGCTTCAGAGGCTTTTTATTCGTCTTCACCAGCGCTGGGTATGACAGAGGGAGGAGGTTTGGGGTTGACGAGAGACTTCAGGATACCCAATGTGGAGAGCCAACGGTGCAATGACCGCAGATGCGCCTCATATACGTTGGGAGTGGCCTCGGGCGTCTGAATTTACCGCCGCGATGCCGCGGCTATGGTACCTTGGCAAGCTCATCCTGGGCGCGTGCATGTCCCTAAAGTGAGTACAGCTATTCTGTGCGTTCCTTGAGGAGAGCCAGCGATGGAAGTGCTGCTTAAACCTGTGCAATATGTGTATCTAGATGTGGGGGGCGTGATTCGGCTCTAGTCCGGCCGATACCGGCGTACATCCTCGCAGAAACGCAACAATCAAGTCCTGAGTCGAGTGAAAGATTCAAGCCACCACAGGATAGAAAAGCAAACACTGACGCAGTGCCAGCGCCGGTCTTCAAGTGGATTCCGGTAAGTACCCAGAAGTTATACCTAACACGGCCAATTAAATCAGAGGACGCGCACAGTAACCCCTGATTTTCTCCCCCGTACCCCCCCAAGAAATGTCCCAGTCCCCTCCCGCCCCCAATTTCGCAGGTACCGGCGAGCCTGAGGAGGCCGAAGCGCATCTGCTCCGAGTGGAGTGGTCGCCTTCGAGCTTTATTCTCGTTGATGAAGACGGAACCATGCGCCCTACAGCGCCCACAGAGCCCGAACCAGCGCGAAATCATCCCCAGAGGTGTCATTTAAATGACGTCCAAGTGCAAGATCCCCCTCAGAACGAAGGTACGCTGAGTCGGGATGGCAGTCCCAGCTCTTCGCAAGATTTAGGACCCTCGGATGTACTTGAAGCAACTGCTAAAATTGCACGTAAATCTATATCGACTCCAGAACCTCAGGCAGAGTCCAGTCAGGAGGTCAAGTCTGACCCGACTAACACTGTGGGATCAGAGCACACGGACGCGTCCGATAGCAATACCGCATTGGCCACTTTTGGTGAGAATACTCAGGCAAGCTTTTCTCGGATGTCGTCGCTCTCCTCAGAGCGGCCTAGTATTACCGCAACAACAGTAACTCGACCAGAACTCGAAGTCAGGGCTGAAGTTTCAGCCGCTGATGCGGTTGCGCCAGAAACCAAACTAGCCAGGAGCTACCACATCAGCAGCTGTAGTAGCAGTAGCAGCAGTAGCCAGAGTAAGGAAGACGCTGACGATGCTGAGGAAGTCGAGTCCCTCCGCCTGAGTCAGATCCACGAGCCATTTGGCATCTCATCGTTTACTCCTTCGAGAGATGGGTCGTGCAAGAAAAGTCAGAATGCTGACGGATCGAATGCAGAGGAGACTGCGTCTAGGGTATCGTTCTCAACATCAGAAGTGCCAACACTCCCTAGCTTCGTCCCTCTGCGCTTGAGTCCGACCACGTCAGCCGAGTTTGACCCTAGCGTTTCGAGCCGCATTCAACCCGAAACGACTCGAACAGAGCGCCCTGACAGATCAAATGTCTCGGCCGCGGCGACATGTACTCCTGTTGCCGTTGCAGGAGTACCTTCTATTCTACAGTCCGAACTCACATCCTTGAGTCCTCTGATCCGGGCACAGGAAATGGCTTCACGCGTTATTGCAGATCCGTTGACATCAGCGGCCGAGGTCATGGCACAACTCTATGCCGCATGCCATCAGCCATACTCTCAGATTAGTTGCGGCTCAGGCGAGCTCACACTAGACGGTGTTCGTGAGAGTCCCCAAGAGGCACGACAAGCAGGTTCACCGGTGGCTCCCGCACCGGCAGGAGCTCCCCAGACGTCCCCTATTGAGGATTTAGTCGCAACACTTTCACGGGATTCGTCTCAGCGCAGTAGCTTTGTATTTGTTAGAGGCTTTGATACAAGTATGATCTCCGTAGACTCTAGTTCGACCGTTATTGGCCATCGCGACTCCAATCACAACATGGAAACCAAAACCGAGGTCCGGCAGGCCAAGAGCACATACGAACAGTCGTTTCCTGAGTCCTCGCTGGAACTTACATCCCAAGCAAGCGATGCCCAGAATGGTGCTTCATCTGAAGAGCTCAAGCTAGTGGTACGGGATAGCAAACCAGAATCGGTCCATCGCTCACGAACACGACTTCGAGATCGCCAGCTGCGGAGATTTCAACTTCAAACTAAACAACTTATGCAGCTACAACTACGCATCAATCGCGAGGCCGATGCGTCATCATCCTGTCTTGACCTCACTGCCCTTGCAGGAGAGCCGCACAGCATTCAACCAGAAGCAGCAACGAGTCGTACTCACCTTCACCCTCCTGTGGATTCAAGGTACAACTTTGGTAGCGTTGACTTGAACGCTTCTCCTCGCAATATCGACCAAGATGGCCTCCCAGTCATCTCTCCAAAGGCCCAAGGCATCGGACGCTACAGCAGACGTGGTCGTCGAATTCGGCTCTTGCGCAGATATATGAATGCATATCAGCAGGGTAGCTTTCGCGCCCACCTTGTGAGACCAGCAGTTGAGAGGGATTTTCAGGCGAGTGATCCGGTTTCTTCAGCTTTGCAGCCAGTAGCTCCAACAGCGCAACATAGCAATGAATCGCCGCGAGCGGAGCTGAATGACCACCAACCACCACGGCAGCTCCAGATATCTCCCCATTACCTCAGTCAATCCTTACAAAAGGACTATCTCTCTGACCATGCACTATCGTCCGATGAGAACTCATTTATTTTCGTGTCACGTAATTTGCAGGTATACGATCGTCCCGGCCGTTCGCCTGATGCTAGCGGCATTGCCGGTGCTGGACGAATGACACCGCGCTCGCTATCAAGCATCCCCAACATCATCCGAGGATATCCTCTCTACCTTCCTACGGAAGATGAGGGCACGAACCCAGCAGAGATTGCAGGTGCTCCAGATCTTGCTAAGATCCATGATACTGAACGGAAATCAGTACAGGACGCATCGCTTGCATCTATAGCAGGCTCCTCAGGACCAGGGTCAGTCTCGGATCGTCGTGGTCTGTATCGAGATGAAGCCCTTCCCGTAGTCATGCGAAGTCGGTCTGATCTCGATCCTACATTGCTTGCAGCAGAGGACCCTGTCGAACTCGATGGTGACGTACCCGCTCGAGGATCGAGACCTGGAGTCGGGTATACTTTTAACGACAGCGAATACGGGTTCGAAACTGAAACAGAAGAGGTAGACGAGTTCCTTAGCGATACGTCGTTCGAGACTCATGATGGTAGTTTTGTATTCGTTCCAACGAATCCTGAGCTTCTAGTAAGCCGCCTAGATGTGCGCTTGCAGGCCTCTCGCTCAACTTCAGCGACTGCTCCGGTAACCATATCTGGAGATCAATCTCAAGAGGACCAAGAAAGGCAAATGCTGTCAACGACAAGTAGGGCACCAATGGTTCCCATACATAGTCTGGACGAAGAAAAAATGATTGATCATAACATCCAGGGCTTTGTCAACTCAGCGTTCTTGCATACTGATACAGATCTACAGACGGCATTCCTATATGTGCAAGGCTGCGAGGGCCGTGGCAAGCTAGTGAAATACTCAGACACCACGAAGTCATGTGGATTCGTGGCGCTGACGGCTCCATTATCTTCTCAGACTCAGGACGCAGGTGCAGAGGGCGAGCTTCCACAACTTTCAGATATTGAAGATGTGGAAAACTACGAAACGAAACGAAAACAACGAAGGCGATCAAAGCGCGAGCAGTCCTGGCTTCTGTGGGTTGGGTCCAGTTTAAGAAATGCTCTTAACTCAAGTTTCGGAAATGGTCTCGTGATCGGGTTGGCATTGGGCTTCATTGGTGGTACAATGTTGAAACTGAACAGCGGTAGTGAGGGACTGTCGGCTTCGATCAGTGTTGGTACAGCAGCGCGCGAACTGTCTGAAGCGAGTTCCGGTCTTGAGAGCTCGAAGGCCGTCCTGCGGCAAGGACTTCAGGTCATCATGGCCATGCCACTGGAGGGTGACAAGGGCTTGTCGAGTGTAGCCTCTTCAGCTGTCTCAGCAGCATCAAAGCCGGAGGTGGTATCAGAGGGAGTCCGTAGCGCAATCAATACTCTATCCGCCAACATTTCAGCAATGCAGCAGGACCCTCAGTTTGCTCTAAACGGATCAGATCAGCAGAGTTGGCTTCTTGGTCACTTTAAAGAGTTCAGTTCGAATGCGATTCAAGGGGCACAGACTGTCCTTTCGGCAGCAGCCTCAGCAGTGAACTATGCAATTTCAAAAGTATCCGAACTTGCGTCCTCGGTGGACCACGAGTACACGGAAGAGGACTCTCATCGTGCTCGTGTCATGCGATTGTTGATGCAGTCGGGTTGCTCAAGAAACGACGTGGCACTTCGGGTGCCCAAGGTCTTCGTGGGCAGTCGCGCGATGGCCCAGTCGACGATGCAGTTGGTGGCGCGCTTGCGAGCTGGTCAGTATCTACAGCTCCGCTCACCCCAGTTATTTTCGGGACATAGGTTCTATCTTTATGCACGTCCCTCAACTGACGCTGGGCTTGGTGCGGGGAGCGCATCGATTCCGTCAACTGCAGGGCGAATCTAACTAGCCATCATTACTTTTAGTCTTGGATAATATGTATCGGGGAAATTTCCATATTCTTCTTCATGTTTCCTGTGCAGCCGTTTGTGTACCTACATATAATGTGTTCAGTTCTAGCATTTGCGCGAGGATAATGCCTGTACACAAGAGAAAGCAGAAAAATACCGTCCGTGGGTTAGGATTGAATTTCCTGTACTGGTTGGTATATATCTGCATTCTCGCATATAGTTCCGACAAGGTATAATTGCACTGATAGGTCTTGGACTGCGCTATAGTTCCGTTAACTCCCGCCGTGAGCTCCGAGCCCTGTGCGCGCATAGACTCGCCAATCCCCAGTCGCGTCACCCCCGCCAAGACCGAAACCCCGGTTAAACACCCGGGAAACGTCTTGAAAGAGGCAAAAAAGCACAAGTGAGTGGATGGTGAAAGCGGCGTATCCGGGGCAGGGACAGCGTAGCTAATATAAGGTTTCAGCTTGTCACTGTCTATAACTGATTTGTTAACCCGTTTTATACCACATATCCACCATGTGGCACACGGAATTCAACCAGTCACGTGAAACCGGCGTGGACTCAACCCAGACCTCACAAACTGTCGAGCCCCGCGCTGTGTTCAGCACCGCTCTGCACGATCCACATGCGCCAAAGGCATCCACCGCACGAGACACATCAACATCTGTCAGGATCCCACACACTGACACAGGAACCCCGATCCAGTCGCCCTTCACAGCGCTCCAAGTGCCGACTCAGGGTGATGTGAGGAGACTCTCGCAGACGTTCGTGCCACCGAACAGACAGGTAGTGCTGCTCCCACCCAGTCCGCCCTCCTCACCTGGGTCGTCAAGCCCCGAAATTCAAGTCGAATCAAAGTCCCAGCCCGTGCCTGCCATGCCGTTTCAGGTACAAAGTGCTCAGTCACAACAAGAACCGGCCGGGGTCAGGAGTGAAACGCATGTCCTAAGCGAGAGATTGGAAGTGGCAACTGCTGTATCAAGTACAACCAGGCCACAGGAGTCATCCACGGGCTTGGTGCAGAACGCGCTTTCGCCCAAGGCAGCAGTCCGAGAGGTGGCCAGCTCCTCAACTCCTACCACTCCGTCCAGAAGTACGACGTACTCGCCAAGGTCCCTTGCGACGATCCTAGGCTTCGAACCAGAGAGCGAAAACATCGATGACGAGATTGACAACCCGTTTGAAACTGATCCGGAACCAATGACATACGTGATCACACCGCTGCAAAGCAAGAACCGAACATTACCTGTACTCGACAATGTGATCATTTCGTCAGATGAAATCAGCACACCGCAGCACGCACTCACTGTCGCGCCTGGCATCCCAGAAATGCAAATATTCCCCGATGCTACTGCCGCCGTGAGTAGCATGCCTTCGTCCGAGACAAGTACAGTCCAATCCAGCGGCCGTGCGGTAGTCACTCTCGATGTCAGGACCATATCACCATCGCCACCTGTGGCGATCGGTACGATCGGGGCAGAGAGTGTAACCCCATCGGCGCCAGTTCCGCCCGTTGCTGAGGCTGAAGCGAAATCCTCGATAGACGACGTACAAATGAGTACGATCTCCCAAAGTTCATGGGCGCAACAGAGTGTGACTGAACCAATCCCTCAACACGATCCCTACTTCGGAAGCGCTACAACGACTCCTACCAATCTACATTTTGTGGAGGAGGCTGTGAATGTGAACGGAGTTAAGCCAGCCCAGTCCGATGGTGTACCTGTAACTGAGGAGTTAATTATTGAGGACTGCATTGAAGAAAACAATGTCGAAACTTTCCGTGTAGTTCAGGCTATGTCAGATGCTCCTGAGAAGCAAAGTGAACACACTAACGAAGATTGCTTCAGGCAAGATACAGCACCTCTAGCGCTTACACCGACCGCAGAGTTTATTCCCAAAGACGGGCGAAGTTCCAAACCCCTCGCAGCCACAGACGCTAGTGACTACTCGTACGACGATGAGACATTCGAGGACCCCGAGCCACTTGGTGCATCCGTGGACAATGATCATGTCGCTGAAAGCTTTGAAGTTCACGATGAGCCCGTTGACGTAGAATCTGTCGCTGTCGGAAAATCTACCGCTGTAGTAGAACCTGCAAGTGCGGAGAGCAAAGCAGATATCACCCAGCAAGAGCAGGAAATTGTTGCTTCGCTCGCGAACCTGGATAATACTATTCAGGCCATGACGCGTTCAAATCGTGCATTATTCGACGGCATCCCTGAAAGAGATAGCAGGACCGATGTTGATGCTGAAGTAAAATCCCCAGCTTGCCTGCCCATCGATGCTAGGTGCGACTCGGATGATACCCCGGAAGTGCTGGAGATCCACCAGTTGCCCACATACGAGAGCTTCGAGCCGCTGAAGGTCGATGACAAGGCTGACTCGAAGCCTCTTGATTCTCAAGAACCGGAGAGGACAGGAGAAGAGCAAGTGAGCAAGGCAATTGATGCATCGATCAGCGTCCAGGCAGAAGGTGTGGTTGGAGATCCTCAAACACCCTCAGAGCGTGCAATTCTACCGACAATCAAGGAGACACATGGGCGCCCAGCCCTGTCTCTTCTCAAGTCCCGATTGATGGAACCAACGGATTCTTCGTCCAGGAAACAAAATCCGCCTACAACACCTGACGCTAAGCGAAAGACTGCGGTGGTAACTGCATCGCCGGCCTCAAGTCATAGGAGTACATCGACAGGTTCGCTTGTTCGACCGAATCGACTTGATCTTCAGACCAGTCGAGATCATCTACGCAGAAATCGACATTATGGGGATGATCGGTCTGGGGAGATGAGTGCTCTAGCTGTTGCAAACGACGATGGCGTTGATGATGTCGAGTATATCCTGAAGACATGCGA
>Ga0182741_1003171_pt1 | contig 17821 bp, 19 predicted proteins | sample eDN5th37CBELigOP_FD_128874 | JGI IMG/M metagenome (GOLD analysis project Ga0182741, IMG submission 128874) | Enriched Organic Plus compost microbial communities from Emeryville, California, USA - eDNA 5th pass 37_C BE-Lig OP (version 2) (version 2) ...
CCGCACTGCGCGAGCTCCAACCGGCTCGCTACGACGAACTGCACGCCACCGCGACCGCGCTGGCCGATGGCCTGCGCAGCGTCTTCGACGACGCGGGCATCGCGGCGCAGATACCGCAGGTCGGCACGCTCGTCGGCCTGTTCTTCACCGATGCACCGGTCACCGACCTGGCGTCGAGCTCGGCGAGCGACGCGGCGCGTTACGCCACGTTCTTCCACGGCATGCTCGATCGCGGCGTGTTCCTCGCGCCGAGCAGCTACGAAGTGCTCTTTCCGGGGCTCGCCCACACGCCCGATGATGTCGAGCGCACCATCGCCGCCGCGCGCGCCGTGGTCGAGACCCTCTAGCGGCTGATCCCGGTCGGTCCGTGAGACCGACGCTCAGTGATCGCTGGTTTCGCGGTCTTCGTTGGCGCGCGCCTCGCGCTTCGCCCGGACCCGGTCCATGTAGAAGAGGCCGGCGGTGAAGATCGAGACCATGATGACGAAGCCGACGAATGCCTGACCACCCTCTTCGGAGGCGTCGATCAGGTATCCACCGGTGCAACCACTCGCCAAGGTCGCGACCACCAACGCGACGCTGAGGATCCGCACGCGACCCATGGTGCTCGCGATCACTTGGTTCCCACCTTTTCCGGCAGCCCAGCCGATTCGGCCTCACGCTTGTCGGTCTCGTACCAGTGCAAGGCCAGCAAGAAGAGCACGAAGGCCACGAGCGACGCCCCGAGGGCGACGAGCGGCGGAACTCGCAACGAGCCGTAGTCGTACTCGACGGCAAGGAAACGAGCTTTGTCGTCGCATGTGGCGGAGGCCTCACCGTCCGCCGGCGTGCCGTCGGCGACGGAGCAGAACTCGATCAACGCGAAGCGACGGTCCTTGAAGAAGATGGGCTCGTCTTCGACGACTTCCCAGATGTTGGACACGAGGAAGGCATCGGAACTCTGGAAGCCACCCGCAAGCTGGAACTCGGACGGCTCCGGAGTGACGCCACCTTCAGCCGCGGGAATCACCAGCGCGGTGTCGGCCACTGCCTTGATGTTGGCGAACTCGGCCCGGTTCTCTTCCCAGAGGTTCTGCCCCTCGCTGGAGGCGTTGCGCAGGGCCGCGACATCGATCTCGTCGCCCGTCTGTGCGGTGATCGCGATCGGCGTCCAGCCGGCGAGCGTGCCGCGCAACGTGTTCAGCGGGTAGGCCGTGGTCACCCACATGATGGACATCAAGACCATGAGGCCGGAAAGCCCTGCGCCACTCAGAAGAAACCCGAGGCGCGCCCCGACGTTGGTCGCGAGCAGGAGATAGATCGACCCACAGAAGAGCACGATCGCGCAGACGAACACTGCCCATCCGAGCAGCGTCGGGTTCCAGATCGTCTTCTCCGTCATCTCGGAGGCGAACACCACTGCTGCGGTCATCCGACTGGTCCCAAGCTGCGCTCGTACGCCACGATCGCCTCGATCTGTTCGGGGGTGAGCACGGCACCGAAGCCCGGCATCTTGCCGGTGCCGATGCCACGCACGCCGTAGGCCTGCTGGTACACGGAACCGATGGTGACGAAGTCGACCTGACTGTCCGGGGTCACGAACTGCGAGAGCGTCGCGCCGTCGACGAGGCTCGGACCAAACGCGCCGCTTCCCTGCGGGAGCGGTGCGGGCGCGTACGGGTTCGTGCCCGACGCGGCGTACACGCTCCAGTTGCGGGTGTGACAACGCGCGCAGTTCGCCTGGAACAGCAGCGCACCCTCGGCCACCTGGTCGCCGTCGTCGTATGCGGCGCCGAGCAGCGCGAGCTCATCGAGACGCGCCTGCGTCGTCGCGACGAGGTAGCGCTGGGCCGCCACCCACGATGCCGCACCGCTTCGGAGATCTTCCAAGACGGTGGGGTCGTTCTCGATGAGCTTCTTGCACGCCTCGGTCGCGTCATCGCGACGCGCGCCGCTCGTCTCGACGGTTTGGAGACACGCCTCGGCGGCCGAAAGGTCGGTGACCGCGGTCCGGGCGTTCTGCAACGCCACGAGGAAGAGGTTCGACGGATCGACGTCGGCGGTCGCACTCTGGAACTCGCTGGACGACGCCGTGACGAGCCGCTCGACATCGAGCGGCTCGATGAGGTCGGCGGCGACGTCGGCCGGGGTCTTTCCTTCCTTGGCGAGCTCGGCCAAGTACTCCTCTTGGAGCACGCCGATGTAATTGACGAGGTCGGTCACGGCCTGCGTGTTCTTCGCGCCACCACCCTGCACACCCCAGGCCGGCATCGGCGTACCCGGGCGTCCGTAGGTGATGATGTCGTAGACCTGGCTGCGACACAGCGGGTTCGCGAGCGTCTCGACCGGGCTGCAGTTGTCCTTGTGTACCGGGTACTTGAGCAACGCGGTGTTGAGCGCCGGCGCCTGCCACGAGACCGAGATCGGCCGACGATCGGCGGCCGCGACTTCGAGCGCTTCCCACTGCTCTTCGGGGATCTGATCCACCGGGATCACGAAGCTGGCCGCGCCGCCTTCACCCGTCTGTCCGTGACAGGTGGCACACGCCAGCGACAGCGCGGAGTTGTAGTGCTCACTCTGAGCATTCGCGTACAGCGCTTCACCACGTTCGATCGAGCGCTCGTCGAGCATTTCGGCCGTGCGGGTCTGACGGTCAGGTTCGAACACGCCGTAGACCACGAGACCGACGGCGATGATCGCCGACCAGAACAAGGCGACGGCAAGCACGCGCTCGAGCCGACGATCCTCGAGGTCTTCGTCGGGGAGGTACTTCGCAAGGTTGGCCGGTTCGCGTTCGGCTCCCGCCTTGCGGCGCGAGACGTTGATCGCGATGAGCCACACCGCGAGCACGATGACGGCGAGCGTCGAAAGGATCGTGATCGCGTTGCGGAACTCGAGAGGGTTCTCGAGAACTTCGGTTACGGCGTTGGCGGCGAGCAGCACCCGTGCTCCTTACACGCAGGGCGGGCCCTCAGCGCCCTGCCCCGTGGTGTCCGTGCCCGGCTTCGGGCCCTGGATGATGGTCGAAAGGTTGGTGTCGATCGTGAGCGTGTCGCCGTTGATCAACACCGGGAAACGGTCGAGGCCACGAGGCGCGGGGCCACCGCGCTTCTCGCCGACACGGTTGTACTTCGAACCGTGGCAGGGACACTCGAACCACTGCGAGCTGTCGCAGAACGGGACGCGGCAGCCCAGGTGCACGCAGCGCTGGTACAGCGCCACGATGCCTTGGTCCATACCGGAGAGCTTCACGACATTGGCACCGTAGGCCTCGTTGGCCTTGTCGAGATCCTCTGCCGGGTACGGCACGACGTACGCGCGAGCTTCCGCGGCGTAGAACGGCTTGGAATCCGCCGCGATCGTGTCGAGGATGTCGGGGAGCTTGGTTCCGACGGTGATCTGACCACCGAAGCCACCCTTGCCGGTGGGCCACAGGAACCCGATGAGCGCGACCGACAGGGTGCCGAGTACCGGCACGGCGAGCACCAACAGAATGGCCCGGTTCAAGAACTCACGGCGCGTGACGCCAAGCTCTTCGGGTTCGACCGGCACGTACTTCGTGACCGCACGGTCCTTCTTCGGTGCCGGCAGCGCGTCGCCGTCGACCGAGTCGCGCGCATCCTCGGCTCGTTCCCGAGCCTGCGCGCCCACGAGGGCGAGCTCCTTGGATTCGGCGTCACTGACCGACGCGGTTCCCTGGTCGCGCGACTTGGTCTCGCGTGACAGTTCGCCGGTGCGGTCGCTGCGTCGCGCGGTGAAGAAGATCACGGCCGCGGCGGCCACGATCACTGCCACGATGACGATCGGCAACACGATGCCCACGGATGACTCCTAGAGCTCGAAGAAGATTCCGTCGTTCCAGGGGAAGACGAAGTTGAACCCCGCCCCCCGGAAGAACGAACCGATGATGGTGAGCACTGCCCAGAACGCGAGGAACAACGTGAACATCGCGATCAAGAACTTGCGGTTGTTGGGCTTGAGCGACGTGTTCGTGTCGACGTACGGCGCCGCACCCAAGATGATCAGCGCGACACCGGGAAGGGTCACGCCCGCGATCATCGGGTGGAACATGGTGAGGAGTTCCTGAAGACCGAGGAAGTACCACGGCGCCTTCGACGGGTTCGGCGTCGCGTTGAAGTCGGCTCCACTCAGCAGTGGGGCCCGCACCAACGCGGAGAAGATCGTGACCAGAGCGGTGATGCCGAGCAGCGCGGCGAACTCCACCGACAGGAGGTGCGGCCAGGTGTGGACCTTGTCGACTGCGTCGACCTTGGTCTGTTGAATCGAGCCGGACTTGACGACCGTCAGGAGGCGTTGCGTGTGCCCGCCCGGACCGGTACCCGAGGGCGGCGGCGCGGTCTTGACCGCCGTCGCCGTCCCTCCACCACCGCCAGCGGACGCGGCCGCGGCGGCGTCGTCGCCACCCGCCTTCGCAGCCCGTCGCTTCTTCGATCGCTCGAGGAGGTGCGCGGGAATGCGGCTGTCGCCACCACCAGCGGGCTCTTCGGGCGTGGCGTCGCCGCCATCAGCGGGCGGCTCATCGCCACCGCCGCCCGTGGGCGGCGTCGGAGGTGTGCCGGCGTCGGCACCACCACCACCGGCCGCGGCTTCGGGCGCGGGCGCGGCGTCTTCGCCCTCGACGGGCAGCCCCAGCGCCTTGCGGCGGTCCTTCGAGCGTTGCAGGAGGTGTTCGGGAATCTCAGCCATCGTGTCGCCTCCGCTCAGAGCGGCCCGGAGATGCCGCCGTCCTTACGGACACGCCAGAAGTGGACGGCCATGAAGATGACGATCGTGAAGGGCAACAACAGGACGTGTAGCACGTACCAGCGCAACAGGGTGTCGCCACTGATGACGCGGGAGCCGAGGAGCACGAACTGCACCTCACTTCCGAACACCGGCGTGTACCCCATCATGTTGGTACCCACGGTGACGGCCCACAGTGCGAGCTGGTCCCACGGCAACAGGTAGCCCGTGAACGAGAGCAGCAACGTGAGCGTGAGCAGCACCACGCCGATCACCCAGTTGAACTCTCGTGGCGCCTTGTACGCGCCGTGATAGAAGACGCGACTCATGTGAAGGAACACCGAGAGCACCATGAGGTGCGCACACCAACGGTGCATGTTCCGAACCAACGAACCGAACGCGACCGCCGTCTCCAATGTTTGGATGTCGGCGTACGCGTTCACATCGGTCGGCCGGTAGAAGAACATCAAGAAGATGCCGGTGACCGTGAGCAGGATGAACAAGAAGAAGCTCAGGCCGCCGAGACACAGCGTGTAGCTGACCTTCACCGCGTGCCGCTTCACCTTCACCGGGTGAAGGTGGTAGAGCACGTTGTTCATGATGACGTACGAACGGTTCCGAGGGCTGTCGGTGTAACCGCGACGGAACACCGAACCCGGTCGGAAGATCGAGTTGAAGATCTGCGACCCACGCACCGTCTCGTCGGTCTTGTCGAGAAGCTGGGCGCCCTTGCCGGGGCCCTTGCTGTCGGCCATCTATGCGGCTCCGTCTTGCATCAGAAACGAACTCCGTACGCGTATCCGTGACGCATCGTGCGTTGGTGCGGGTCACCGTTGGCAACGTCGGCAGTGACCTTGCCCAACGTGATCACACCGGTGGGGCAGCGATCGACGCAGAGAGCACAACGCGTGCAGACGTCTTCATCGACGATGAACGCGACGTGATCCTTGGGATCTTCGCCCGGCTTCTCCACGTTGATCGACTCGGCGATGGCGCCGACGCTGACCATGTGGATGCACTTCCAAGGGCAGATGTCGACGCAGCCCTCGCACATGATGCACTCGGACTGGTCGATGTGGAGGAACTGCTTCGGCTTGACCGCGCCGGCCAGATACGACGGGTCGACCTCGGCGAGCACGTAGTCCGACACGAAGTCGGGCATCGGCGGATTCGCATCCGTCTTCGCCATCAGTCGGCCCTCATGATGCGGTGGCCTTGCGGACGGGGCGACCGAAACGCGACGTCTTGACGACCGGCGCTTCGTCGTCGCCGGGCTCCACGACCTCGACCGGCTTGCGCTTCTGCCACATGATGAAGCACGCACAGTTGGCGACGCCGACGATCGTGTACATGATCACCACGACAACGTCGCGCACCGCTTGCTTCGTCACGGCGAAGGGGAACCCACCGTCGGTCGCGTTGCCCCAGAAGAACTGGTCGCGCGTCCACAGCAGATTGGCGTCGGCGAACTGGATGAATGCGTCGGGCCAGATGGCGTACGCCACGAGCATCCAACCGAACACGACCACCGCGCCGATCATGGCGCGCGTCCACGTGGACTGGTGATCGGGCTTGATGCGCGTGCGAGCGAAGATCAACCCTGCAGCGATACCCACGACGGTCAACACGGTCGACCATGCGAGTCGCCATGCCGGGTCGCTGAGCGGGTCGATTGCGGCGATCACAGACGTCGAGGTCTGCACCTCAATGGCTCCAGAGTTGTCGCGAGTGGTGAATTCGAAACTTCGACACTGCATGCTACGGGCACTCCCGCAGGCGCGCCCCGTTCGTATCACCGGATCGGAGCGCTCGGCACATCGGAGCGCGACCGAAACCAGACCCCTTGTTCTAGTGCACGCCGCCCGCTCGAGTGCGTACTGAGCGTTGGGCGACCGGCGGGTCACCGCTCCGGATGTCGCTGAGGGAGCCGCGTGTGGGACGATCGGGTCGTGTCTTCGTACGACGCACTCGTCATCGGTGCCGGACCCGCCGGCGCGGCCAGCGCGTTCTGGCTGGCCGAGCAGGGTCATTCCGTCCTTCTCGTCGAGCGCAAGCGCTTCCCGCGAGACAAGACCTGTGGCGACGGCCTCACCCCCCGAGCGGTGCGTCAGCTCGAAGACATGGGGCTCGCCGAGCGGCTCCGAGATTTCCAACGCTTCGACGGCCTCCGTTCCCTTGCCCACGACATCACGCTCGAACTGCCGTGGCCCGAGCACCCCGAGCTGCCGTCGTATGGCTACGTGGTGCGGCGACGAGATCTCGACGAGATGGTCGCCAACCAGGCCGTGAAAGCGGGCGCGACCCTCCGCATGGCCACCGAGGCGGTGGAACCCCTCGTGGAAGGCGGCATCGTGCGCGGCGCCGTCGTCAAGGACAAGGAGTCGGGCACCCTCGACGCCGTTCAGGCGAAGTACGTGGTGGTGGCCGACGGGGCGAACTCCCGTTTCGGACGGGCGCTCGGGACTTCCCGCGATCGCAGCTACCCGATGGGTTTGGCCGTGCGGGGTTACTACCAGAGCCCGCTGCATACCGACCCGTGGATCGAGAGCCATCTCGACATCCGCGACAAGTTCGGCAACTGGCTTCCGGGCTACGGCTGGATCTTCCCGGTGGGTGACGGCACGGTCAACGTCGGCGTCGGCCTTCTCTCGACCTTCGCGGGCTGGAAAGAGGTGAACACGTCGCACCTCATGAACGCGTTCGTCGCTGCCGCCCCCGAGCGCTGGGGCATCACGCCCGAGTCGGCCTGCAGTCCGCACACCGGCGGACGCCTTCCCACGGCGGGATCGGTCGGCCCCAAGGTGGGCCCCACCTGGATCGTGGTGGGCGATGCCGCCGGATCGATCAATCCGTTCAACGGCGAGGGCATCTCCCTCGCGTACGAAACGGGGCGTCTCGGAGCGGAGGCCGTCGACCTCGCGCTCCGGACCAACGACGGCATGGCCCTCGGCCACTACGAGCGTCAGCTCGCCGCCACCTACGGCCTGTACTACCGAACGGCCCGGGCATTCGTGCGCTGCGTCGGTAACCCGGCCGTGATGCGCGAACTCACGCGCATCGGTTTCCGGTCGCGCACCCTCATGGAGTGGGTGTTGCGGATCATGGCGAACCTGCTGCGGCCCAACGAGATCGGTCCGGCAGAAGCCGCGTACGCGATGGTCGCCGGGCTCGTCCGCCTCACTCCGAATCCCTGACGGCCTCCCGCAGTTCGCGTCGCAGCAGCTTGCCGATGTAGGTCCGCGGAAGCGTCGGCACGATCTCGTAGCGCGTGGGCCACTTGTAGCGGGCGAGCTGTTGATGCACGAGCGCGTCGACCCCGTCGAGATCGACCGTTCGCCCCGGTACCGCGACGATCCACGCGACCACGGCTTCGCCGGTTCGCTCGTCGGGCATCCCAGCCACCGCCGCCTCCGCGACATCGGGATGCTGGCGAATGACCTCTTCGACCTCCCCCGGGAACACGTTGAACCCGGAGACGATCACGAGGTCCTTGGCTCGATCGACGAGGGTCACCACACCCGCGCGGTCGCGCACCGCGAGGTCTCCAGTTCGCAGCCAGCCGTCGGGCGTCCGGACGCGGGCGGTCGCGGTGGCGTCGCCCCAGTAGTCCTGAAAGAGATTCGGACCTCGCACCCACACCTCGCCGGGGTCGCCCACCAGCGCGTCGTTTCCGTCCACATCGACGATGCGTAGCTCCACCCCTTCGAGCGCCGTGCCGATCGAACCGGACGGACAGCCCTCGACACCGACCGTGGTGGCCACCACCGGGCTCGTCTCGGTGAGGCCGTACCCCTGCTCCAGCTCGACGCCGAAGCGGTGGCGCATACCCTCCGCGATGGCTGGTGCCAGCGCGGCCCCGCCACTCACCGCGAGCCGAATCGACGCGAACGCATCGGTGGGCGCGTCGGTCTCGTCGAGCGACAAGAACGCGGCGTACATCGCGGGGACGCCGGCCATGACCGCGACGCCGTGGGCGCGCGCCGCGGCGACGGCCTGGGCGGGATGGAACTCCGACACCAGCACCAGCGGGTGGCCGGCAGCGAGGCTGTATCCGAGCGCCACGTTCAGCCCGAACACGTGAAAGAACGGCAGTAGCCCGAGCGAGACGTCACCTTCGTGGACCACCCCCGCGAGCCGACGGGCGAGCTGGTCCAGGTTGGCGGCGAGGCTTCCGTGGGTGAGCGTCGCGGGCTTGGGCGCCCCTGCCGTTCCGGTGGTGAACACGAGTGCCGCAGGATCCGATTCCACGCGCGCCGCGATCGGGATCGACGCGTTGGCGTGCGCCCCCTCGAGATCCACGAGTCGAGTGGCGCGCCGGTCGACGAGCGCGGCGCCGAGTGCGGCGCACTGCGGACCCGTCACCAGGAGCGTCGCCCCCACCGCGTCGGCCTCCCGGACGAGTTCATCGACCGGGCTGAGCGGATTGAGCGGCACCGCGATCAGCCCCGCCCACAGGGTGGAGAGGTAGCCGACCACGAACGCCTCGTCGTTGGCGCACAACAACAGCACCCGGTCGTCGGACGACTCGGCGGCGTCGGCGAGCGCGCCTGCCGCCAGCCGTACCCGGTCCGCGAGTTCCTCACGGCTCCATAAACGGTGTGCCCCGATGAGGGCAGGGGCCGCGCCATCGGGGCCGAGGAGTCGTCGGACCAGGTTCGATCCGGCGCTCGGGCCGGTTCCGAGGGTCACGAGCGCGGATGGCAGAGCGTGGAAATCTCACTTGGAGTGGTCGCCAACCACTCAAGGTGGCATCCCGGGTGGCCGATTGGTTGTGACCGGCTGAGGACGCCGGCGAGCGCCGACACACGGAAGGGGCGAACATGCGGCGGGTCACACGCGCCGTGGCGATGACAGCCATCATCGCCGCCCTGCTCGCCTTCGTCGTTCCCGCGGGAGCCGAAGACATCGCGGCCCCCGAAGCCGAGCACGCCTTCATCGCCGCCATCAACACGCTGCGCGCCGAACGGGGGCTCGACCCCTACATCGTGGACGCCAACCTCACCGAAAAGGCGCGGACGTGGGCCACGACGATGGCCGCCGCGGGCTCGATCTGGCACTCCCAGCTCTCCGAAGGAGTGACCTCCAACTGGTTGCGCCTCGGCGAGAACGTCGGGTCGGGCCCTGAGGTGGGCGCCATCCACGACGCGCTCGTCGCCTCTCCCAGCCATCTCGCAAATCTCACAGATCCGGGGTTCCGGTTCGTGGGCGTGGGTGCCGTGAACGTCAACGGGACGATGTACGTCTCGCAGGTGTTCATGGAGCAAGCCTCCCAGCCCGCCCCAAGCACGCCCGCACCTGCGGCCGGAGCCCCGTCCTTCGCTGACCCCGAACCGAGCGTCGCGCCCACCGCGACTCCGACGGAGGTCGCGACCGGCGCGCCCGATCCATCGCTGTCCGCGCCCACGATCACCATCCCGGTCCCCGCGGCGGCTGCACCCGCGGATGCACCGGAAGGCATCACCCGCGTCGACGTCGCCTTCGCTCGCCTACGCGCCCTCGAAGCCTGAACGCATCGCCTCCCCAGTCCGAGCCGCGCGCGTCATCGAGCCGCGCGTTACGATCCGCGCATCTCGCTCGGAATGGGCGAAGGACCACAGCGGGCGGGAGTGTGCACGCGTCTTCGGGCTCGTAACGCTCTTCGGAGGGAGTACAAGTGCGGCGAATGTTCATTGCGCTGCTCGTCGCGGGGGTGGCGCTTGCGTTCACCATCTCGCCGGCAGCGGCAGTTTCGGTCACGGTTACAGGCGCCGGTCCCACGAGAACGATCGTGGGAACACTGGCGGATGGTTCGGCCTTCTCCGATCTCGGAGGCGTTGTCGAGACCACCGGCGGTGATGCGTACTGCGCCGACATCAACACGTTGATCGCCATCGGCGACACCGTCGACGAAGTGCCCTGGGACGAGCTGGGCGGTTCCACGATGACCCCGGCGGAGCGCAACGCGATCGCCGCCATCGTGAACTACGAGTTCCCCCAGACGGGAACTGGATTCGAGCTCGTCGGCGCCGACGACGAGAAGGCCGCGGCGGTCCAGGCGGCGATCTGGCACTACGCCGACGGCTTCAACCTGAGCCCGAACCCCGCGGACAACACGGCCAACGTGCTGGCGAACTACGAGACGATCCTCGACCGCGTCGAGACCGCCGCGTACCCGCTGCTCCAGCCGCGAGTCCTCGAGATCACTCCGGCCGACGCCTCGGTCGAAGTCGGCGCGGTCGTGGCCTACACGGTCGCCTCGAGCCTCGGTGCGGTCGACCTCGACATCACGGGCGCCGATCGTGTCGACGCATCTGGCAACCCCGTCGCGAACACGCCCGTCGCGGACGGAGCGCAGTTCTACCTGCGGCGCGCCGACGCAGGAACGGCCTCGGTCACGGCCACGGCGAGCGCGCCGGCTCGCTCGGCCCTCGGGTTCGACACGCCCGGCATCCAGCGCCTCGTCAGCGCCCAGCTGACCACCGAGCCGCTGTCCACCAGCGCGGCCGCCACGTGGAGCGTCGCTCCTCCGGTGAGCACGCAGCCCACCACGACCCCGGCTTCGCCCGAGGTCACGGTGAGCCCCGGACAGGTCACCAGCGCGCCGACGGCCACGAACGCCGGGAGCAACCAACCGACCGTGGGAGCCACGCAGGTCAGCGGCGGCAGCCTGCCCCGTACCGGCGGGTCGCCGTTCAGCATGGTCTGGGTCGGCATCGCCGCGATCGGTGCGGGTGTCGCGCTGCTGGTCACCTCGACCGTGCGCCTGCGTCGGCACTGATCATCGGGGCGTTTCGTTTCGGACGTCGTCCACGAACACGGCGCCTCGCTCTTCGGAGCGGGGCGCCGTTTCGCGTTCGGGCCGGGTTGTCGGCCGCGCGTGTCAATCCACCATGAGCAGTTGGATGGCGGCGGCACCCAGGATGAGCAAGAGCAGGACGGCCAAGGCAATCGTCGTTCCGGGTCTCACGATGGCCCCTCCTCTTCGCCGGTGATCGACGCGCCGGGTGGCACGAGCGTCACCGAGCTCCCTGCTTTCAGATTCCATTCGGCCGCGACCGAGTCTCGATCGAAGGCCAGCGAGCACAGTCCGTACGAGTCGACGACGATGACGAGTTCCGACGGTTTGGCGTCGGCGTACGTGTGGACCCAGCGAGCCACGCGCGTCTGGTTGGCGAAATGCACTTCGACTGGGCCGTCGAGCGTCGCGCCGGCCGCGGCGAGCTCCTCTGGGTCGATGTTGAGCTGGCAGTTGCCGAAGTGGTCGACCCACCAGATCTCACCGATGAGCGCGCCACCACGATCGCGACGCGGCAAGCCGACCAACCCGGGCAACAGCGTGACCGGATCGATCTCGGGTCCGAACTCAGTGATCGGAACCCCGGCGGCCAAATTCGCTGCGACCGGCGCGAAGACGTCGCGACCGGCGAACGTGGGTCCCGGCGCGTCGAGATGGAACTCGGAGTTGGTGCACTCGACCGCGCGGCGCGCGCCGCCAACCATCGCGACCGCGGGCGCGAGGAGCCCGTTGTCGGGTCCGACGAAGTATGCGCCGTCCACTTCCACGGCAATGGCCCGCCGGGCGGTTCCCACGCCGGGGTCGACCACCGCGAGCACGACACCACCGGGGAGGTACTGCACCGAACGCACCAACGCGAGCGACGCCGCCCGCACGTCGAACGCAGGAACGTCGTGCGTGATGTCGATGACGGTGGCCTCCGGAGCGAAGCTCGCGATCACGGCCTTGCACACGCCGACGAACTCGTCGGCGTGCCCGTAGTCGGACAGAAAACTCACGAACGGGGGAACGCCGGTCTCAGTCATTCGCTCTCGGTGTAGTCGGAATCCGTGGCTCGACGCCCATCGGGTCGGACGAAGCGGCGAACCTACGACGCTCGGTCGTGGCTGTCGACGTGGGCGTCGCGTCCGTCGATGTGCAACTGCGCCAAGTCGACGATCGGGTCGTAGTCGCAGCTTCGGCGGTCGGTCACCACCGGCACGACGTGCACATCGTCGCGAGCGAGGAGACCGAACACCGCGCCGTCGAGATCGGCGACCACGACGGTCTCGATGCCATCCGCCAGCGCGTGCGCGGCGAAGCCTCCGTCGGCCACGACCACATCGGGATGCCCCACCGAGTAGAGGAACTCCGCGCCCGCGCCCTCACCGCGCGTGCGTACCAGGTCGACACCGTCGGTCGCGACCGCCACTGCGCCGATCCACGTGAGCGCCAGCGCGTGGCGTCCCCGCTCGGAGAACGGGCCTCCGTACGAATCGGTGCACACCATCGCGCCGGCGGACTCGGCGGCGCGGGCGATCCGCACGAATGGGTCGAGCATCGATGCGGGACGCGTGGTCGCGAACGCGATGCGCCCGCCGGCGCGGGCAACCGCGCCCACGCGTGCCCACGCGGTGGTCGCGCCCGCGATCGTGCAGTCGGGATCGATCCGCACGCGCCCTGGATCGTCGGGTGACCAGCCCCACGTACGCGCCAGAGCGACCGACACGGCCGCGGCGTCGTGACGGAACCTCTCGTCGACGTCCAGACCGAAGGTGTACGAGACGTCGCCCGCGATCACACCCCGCACCACGGCAGAGACTTCGTTGCGTGCGAGCCGCGGATGCGCGCCGGCCACGCGATTGCGAATAAGGGTGTCTCGCACGCCACGTTCCCGGCGACGACGACCGCTGATCGGAGGTGGCGTCGAGCTGCGCTCGACGACGGGATCGGGAAGTCGGCGGGGCAGTCGCCCCGTCCGCGCCTTCCTCACTCGCCTCGGCCGAGTTCCGCGGACCGTCGGGTGGCGGCCACCACCGCATCGGCGAGCGCGGCCCGAAGCCCCGCCTGCTCGAGCACGTGGATACCCGCCGCCGTCGTTCCGCCCGGCGACGTCACCATCGCGCGCAGCGATTCCGGAGTGCCGTGACCGTCGGCCAACAACTTGGCGGCACCGAGCAGGGTCTGGATCACGAGCCGGCTCGACTCCTCGCGCCCGAGGCCGACGAGGACGCCGGCATCGATCAACGCTTCGGCCACGAGGAACACGTACGCCGGTCCCGATCCCGAAAGACCGGTGACTGCGTCGAGCGCCGACTCCTTCACTCGCACCACGAGCCCAAACGCGCCGAGGAGCCGCTCGGCCAGCGCGAGTTCGGGATCGCCGGCCTTGCTTCCTGGCGCGATCGCGGCCGCACCTTCGCCGACGATCGCGGCGGTGTTGGGCATGGCCCGCACGACCGCGTGATCGGGCAACAACGTTTCGATCGTCTCAGTGGTCACGCCCGCGACGATGGAGACGACGAGGGCGTCGTTCGGGAGACCCGATGCGAGCCCTTCGATGACCGCAACGGCATCGGCGGGCTTGACCGCGAGGACGACCACGTCGGCTTCTGCCACCGCCCATGCAGGACTCGGTACCACGCGAATCTCGGGCCATTGCGCTTCGAGGTGGCGGCGCCGCGCGGGGTCAGCTTCGGCGATCGCGATGTCGGCGGGATCCCAGTCGCTCTCCAACAACCCGCGGACCATGGCTTCGCCCATGCGACCGCCACCGATCACTCCCAATCGCGTCATCGCGGCGACGCTAGTCAGCTTCGATCGGTCGCGGGTGCGTCGCAACGCGCCGTCGGACACCAGTCCGGTTGGAGTGCCTCCCCGCCCGACGCATCCGGTGCCCGACGGCGCGCCCGATCATGTGGGTCACGAGGCGGGCGAGCGACGGTACGCGATGCCGACCGCGGTCTGGAACCACAGTTCCGTCATCTCGTAGAGCTCGCCGATGACGCGATCGAGTTCGTCGGTGTCGAGGTGTTCGAGCAGCACGCGTCCTACGAGGTACACGTCGCCATCGGGACCGAGCGAGAACCGCGGACCGCGCGTGGTGTGGTTGCGTCGCAGCAACCAGCCCCAGAGTTCTTCGTGGTGCGCGCCGGAGTCGGGAAGGAAGTACAGCTCGTAGCGCAGCGTTCGTTCGTGTAGATCGAAGTAGATGGTCGCGGCGTCGCGATCATCGCATCCGAATCGCACGTACCACCGACGGAGTTCGGGGTCGTACTCGACGTGTTGCACCCATTCTGCCGACGCGACCGGGCCTTCGAGGTGGTCGCGTATCAAGGTGTACGCCGCCTCGAGGTCGAGCGGCGCGTTCATCGGCACAACTGCGGGTCGCCGGCGACCAGGTCGGCCGCGAGTCGGCGAAAGCGCGCGGCCGTCACGCTCCAGGTGAAGTCCTTGGCGCGTTCGGAAGCCGCCACACTCATCGCACATCGGCGCGACTCGTCTTCGAGCAGCGCCGCGATCGGCGCGGCGAACGCATCGGCCCGTCGCGTGTCGACGAGGAAGCCCGTCTGGCCGTCGCGCACGATGACCGACAGTCCCCCGACATCGGACGCCACCACGGGGGTACCACATGCGGCCGCTTCGAGGGCGACGAGACCAAACGACTCGCTGCGCGACGGCACGAGGCTGACATCGGCCGCCTGGTAGTAGCGCGCCAACGTGCGGTGCGGTTGCGGCGCGACGAACCTCACCCGATCGGCGATCCCGAGGTCGTGGGCCAGGGCTCGAACTCGGTGGAGTTCGGCCTCGCCATCGCGACCGGAGGCCCCACCGACGATGACGAGTGTGGTGTCGTCCCGGTCGAGGAACGCCAACGAGCTCACTGCCAGGTCGACACCCTTGAGTGGCTGCACGCGCCCGACGAAGAGCAGCATGCGGCCCTCGATGCCGAGTTCCGCGCGGTATCGAGCCCGCAGTTCGGCTTCCACCGGGTGGAACACCTCCCGATCGACGCCCGGGGTGAGGACCTCGACGCGCGTGGGATCGGCGTCGTAGAGCTCTACGAGTTGGCGGACCTCCTCGTCGGTCGACGTCAACATGAGGTCGGCGCACTGGATGACCTCGCGTTCGGTGGCCGCTCGTGTGTCGACGTCGTCGTCGATGCCGACCTCGGCCTTCACGCGATCGAGCGTGTGAAACGTCGCCGCCATCGGCATGCCCAGGTCGTGCTTGAGCGCGTGGGCGACGGCCCCGGAGAGCCAGTAGTTCGCGTGCAGTAGGTCGTAACCGTGGGCACAGCCGCGGGCGATGAACGCGTCGGTGAGTTCGGGGGTGAGGGCGGCCGTCTCGTGCTTCGAGATGGGCTCGGGTGGGCCCACGTCGAGGTGCACCACTCGGTACCCCCGCTCGATCTCCACGACGGGCGGCAATCCCGGGCGATCGGCTCGGGTGAACACATCGCACGACACACCCGCCTTGCGCAGCGCCCGCGCCAACGCATCCACGTACACGTTGAGGCCGCCACCGTCGCCAAGCCCGGGCTGCGCGAGCGGTGAGCTGTGAATGCTCAGGGTGGCGACGCGCACAATGCCTCCGGGGGGATCCCGGTCTTCCCGGGCGAAAATCAGGCTACCGACCGGGAGGGTCAGTTCCCGACCTCAGGTCCCGTCAACCATTCCCGGTCACTGTGACATTCCCGTCGTCGTCCGATTCGTCGGACTCGCGGTCGGCACCGGCACGCGCCGCGTGTTCGCGCTGGAAGGTCCGGTACAGGTCCACCAGCATGCGGCGGTGGTTGTCGCCGATCGTGTCGTCGAGCGCGATGGCGTCCTCGACGCGAGGACGCTCGTCGGGTTCGTCGAGGAATCCGGCCTGCACGTAGAGGGTCTCGGCCGAAACCTGGAGTGCGTGCGACAGCGCGTTGAGGATCTCGGCGCTCGGCTTGCGGACGCCGCGTTCGATCTGACTCAGGTACGGGTTGGACACACCGGCCAACTCCGACAACTTCCGCAGACTGAGCGACATCGCCCGGCGCCGGTCGCGAATGAAGGCGCCGACGTCGGGGAGCCGTTCCGTGGGCCCACCCACGTCAGTGCTGCTCGACCGCCTGGCGGCTCGCGATCTCGCGGTCGATCGCGTCGAGAACCGCGTGCAAGGAGCGGCGGGCGGTGGACACCTCGCCCTCGAACTCTCGGAGCAGCTCGAGGGTGTGGCGCAGCTCGTCGTCGGGGATCGACGGGAGGTTGGCGAGCGTGGCGTCGGTGACCAACCGTTCGAGGCCTCGATTGAACTCGATGTCGCCGCGGGGCGCGAGCTGGGTGGGCAGGTGCGACGCCGCCGGCGTCGGCCGCTGGTCGTCGGCCAAGATCTGCGGCAGCGCGGCGATCAGGTCACCCAACGATCCTCCGGCGGCCCGGCGCTCGAGTTCGGCCGACAGGATGTCGATTCGGCCCTGCGCCAACCGGCGCAGGTAGCTGATCTCGGTCTCGAGATCGGTGCACTCGCCGCGCTGGGCTCGCAGCTCATCGACGCTGCGCTGGTCGAGACCGTCGACGTACTCGGGCGACAGGATGCGGTCGATGCGGCGGCGGTTGTCGGTCATCTGGGCCACGTTACTCGTGAACTCGGGGCGGCGAATCGCTCACCGAATCTCGACGAGACCGTCCTTGATGACCGCCACACCCTCGGCGTTGACCGTCTCGAACGCGTACGCGGTGGCGGCGTCGGCCACGCCCACCTTCCAGAAGCTCGTGGTGATCGATTGACCCGGGAGCACGGGCTTGGAGAACCGCACCGCGATCCGAGCGAGCCGTGCCGGATCACCGTCGGCGAGCGCCTGAATGGCCGCCCACGAGGTGAAGGCCATCGTGCAGAGTCCGTGGATGATGATGCCGGGGAGGCCGACCGCCTTGGCGAACTCCTCGTCGAGATGGATCGGCATGCGGTCGCCCGACGCGTCGGCGTACCGGAACGTCTGATCCAGATCGAGCGTCTGTTCGACGACCGCCGCAGGCTCCTCGGCGCGGACCGCCTCGGGAAACGCGTGGGACGGTGCGACGTCGCCGCCGCTCCCGTCGGCCACGATGCCTCGGTAGAAGAGCGTGATCCACTGCTCCACCACGAGTGCGTCGGACGCGTCGCGGGTCTCGAGTCGGATCGCGAGCGTCGTTCCCGACGGCTTGGCGGCGACACCCATGACGACGCCGCGCGTCGCGAGCGTCTCGCCCGGTCGGATCGGCCGGACAACTCGTATGTCTTGCTCGCCGTGCACCACGGTCGCGAGTGCCTCTTCGGGCACCACTCCCAGCATCAGCTCCACCATGGTGTCCCAGACGGGAACAACCG
>Ga0182741_1003172_pt1 | contig 17819 bp, 17 predicted proteins | sample eDN5th37CBELigOP_FD_128874 | JGI IMG/M metagenome (GOLD analysis project Ga0182741, IMG submission 128874) | Enriched Organic Plus compost microbial communities from Emeryville, California, USA - eDNA 5th pass 37_C BE-Lig OP (version 2) (version 2) ...
CGCCAGAACCTTCGTGATCGCCGCCGTGAGCGTCGTCTTCCCATGATCGATGTGACCCATCGTCCCCACGTTCAGATGGGGCTTCGTACGCTCGAACTTCTCCTTGGCCATCGTCTGGCTCCTTGCTTCTCGGTGTGGTCGTTCGTGTGGACTCGGGACGGCTGCTACTCGCCGCGGACGCGGGCGACGATCTCTTCCTGGACCGAAGCCGGGGCCTGCTGGTAGCTGTCGAACTGCATCGTGTAGGTGGCGCGGCCCTGGGTGCGGGACCGCAGGTCGGTGGCGTAGCCGAACATCTCCGACAGCGGCACGAGCGCGTTGACGACCTGGCTGTTGCCGCGCTGCTGCATGCCGAGGACGCGACCGCGCCGGGCGTTCAGGTCGCCGATGACGTCGCCCATGTACTCCTCGGGCGTCACGACCTCGACCGACATGATGGGCTCGAGGAGCACGGGCTTGGCCTTGCGAGCCGCCTCCTTGAACGCCATCGCGCCGGCGATCTTGAACGCCATCTCCGACGAGTCGACCTCGTGGTACTTGCCGTCCACGAGGATCGCCCGCACGTCGACCGTGGGGTACCCGGCGAGCACGCCGGCCTCGAGCGACTGCTGGATGCCGGCGTCGACCGACGGGATGTACTCCTTGGGGATGCGGCCACCGGTGATCTTGTCGACGAACTCGTAGCCGCCGCCGGGGCCGAGGGGCTCGAGGTCGATCTTGACCTCGGCGAACTGGCCCGAGCCGCCCGTCTGCTTCTTGTGCGTGTAGACGTGGCCGGTGACGGGCTGGGTGATCGTCTCCCGGTAGGCCACCTGCGGCTTGCCGACGGTGGCCTCGACCTTGAACTCCCGCAGCATGCGGTCGACGATCACCTCGAGGTGGAGCTCGCCCATGCCGGAGATCACGGTCTGGCCCGTCTCCTCGTCGGTGCGGACCTGGAAGGTCGGGTCCTCCTCCGAGAGGGCGTAGAGCGCCTTGGACATCTTGTCCTGGTCGTTCTTCGTCTTCGGCTCGACCGCGAGCTGGATGACCGGCTCGGGGAACTCGAGCTGCTCGAGCACGATCTCGGCGCCGATCGAGGTGAGCGTGTCGCCGGTGCGGGTGTTCTTGAAGCCGATGCCGGCCGCGATGTCGCCGGCGAAGACCGCGTCGATGTCCTCGCGGTGGTTGGCGTGCATCTGCAGGATCCGGCCGATGCGCTCCTTGGACCCGTTGGTCGTGTTGACCACGGTCCCGCCCTTCTCGAGCACGCCCGAGTAGACGCGGAAGTAGGTGAGTTTGCCGACGTGGGGGTCGGTCATGATCTTGAAGGCGAGGCCGCAGAACGGCTCGTCGTCGGACGGCTTGCGCTCGAGCTCCTCGTCGCCCTTCAGGTTCATGCCCTTGACCGGCGGCAGGTCCCGCGGGCTGGGCAGGTAGTCGACGATGGCGTCGAGCAGCGGCTGCACGCCCTTGTTCTTGAAGGCGCTGCCGTTCAGGACGGGAATGATGTCGCCGCTGATCGTGCCGGCCCGGATGGCCTTGCGCAGGTCGTCGGGCGTGATCTCCTCCTCGCCGACGTACTTCTCGAGGACGTTCTCGTCGAACGAGGAGAGGACGTCGATGAGCTCCTGGCGGTACTCCTCGGCCTGGTCCTGCAGCTCAGCGGGGATCTCGACGACGTCCCACTTGGCACCGAGCTCCTCGTCGCGCCAGACGAGGGCGTTCATCTCGATGAGGTCGACGACGCCCTTGTAGTTGCCCTCCGCGCCGATCGGCAGCTGGAGGACGGCGGTGTTCGCGTTCAGGCGCTCCTTGATGGAGTCGAGGGCCTTGAAGAAGTCGGCGCCCAGCCGGTCCATCTTGTTGACGAAGCACATGCGGGGGACGCCGTACTTGTTGGCCTGCCGCCAGACCGTCTCGGTCTGGGGCTCGACGCCGGCCACACCGTCGAACACGGCGACGGCGCCGTCGAGGACGCGCAGCGAGCGCTCCACCTCGACGGTGAAGTCCACGTGGCCCGGCGTGTCGATGATGTTGATGCGGTGGTCGCGCCACGCGCAGGTGGTGGCGGCGGACGTGATGGTGATGCCGCGCTCTTGCTCCTGGGCCATCCAGTCCATCTGGCTGGCGCCCTCGTGGGTCTCACCGATCTTGTAGGTCTTGCCGGTGTAGTAGAGGATCCGCTCGGTCGTGGTGGTCTTGCCCGCGTCGATGTGGGCCATGATCCCGATGTTCCGGACCTTGTCGAGCGAATGGGTGCGCTTCGGTGCCATGTTCGATCTCTCGTCGTCTTCTCGCTACATGCGAACGACCGGGCCAGGCCCGGTCGTCGCCTGGGGGGCACCGCGTGGTGCGTCCCCTGGGTGGGTGAGGGGGGTCCTGGCGCCTACCAGCGGTAGTGGGCGAACGCCTTGTTGGATTCGGCCATCTTGTGCGTGTCCTCGCGCTTCTTGACCGAGGCCCCGATGCCGTTGCTGGCATCGAGCAGCTCGTTGGCGAGGCGCTCGGCCATCGTCTTCTCCCGCCGCTGGCGGGCGTACCCGACCAGCCAGCGGATGGCCAGGGTGTTCGCCCGCCGGGGGCGCACCTCGATCGGCACCTGGTAGGTGGCACCGCCGACGCGCCGGCTCTTGACCTCGAGCTGCGGCTTGATGTTCTCGATCGCCCGCTTGACGGTGGCGAGGGGATCGCCGCCGGTCTTCTCCTCGATGATGTCGAGGGCGCTGTACACGATCCGCTCGGCGGTCGAGCGCTTGCCGCGCATCAGGACCTTGTTGACGATCTGCGTGACCAGGACCGAGTGGTAGATCGGGTCCGGCATCAGCTCCCGGCGCGGCGCGGGTCCCTTGCGGGGCATCTCAGCTCTCCTTCTTGGCGCCGTAGCGGCTGCGGGCCTGCTTGCGGTCCTTGACGCCCGAGGTGTCGAGGGTGCCGCGGATGATCTTGTAGCGGACGCCCGGGAGGTCCTTCACACGACCGCCGCGGACGAGCACGATCGAGTGCTCCTGGAGGTTGTGGCCCTCACCCGGGATGTAGGCCGTGACCTCCTGCCCGCTGGAGAGGCGCACGCGGGCGACCTTCCGCAGGGCGGAGTTCGGCTTCTTCGGGGTGTGGGTGAACACGCGGGTGCACACGCCGCGCCGCTGCGGCGCGCCCTTCAGCGCAGGCGTCTTGACCTTGGCCGGCTTGGTCTGCCGGCCCTTGCGGACCAGCTGCTGGATGGTGGGCACTCAGGACCTCGCGTGCGGTGGAGAACTCGGACTCTCGGGATGGCCGGCGGGCCCGCAGGGCGCGCAACGGCCGAGGGACAACTCTACGGGTCCACCACCGAGAACGGCAAACCGTGTAGAGGGGCGACCGGCCGCGCCCCCACCCGGCGCTCGACGGCGAGCTCACCGGCCCCTCCCCCGGTGCGGATGGCCGGGCCGCGGGCGGGTAGAAACGCCGGCATGTTCGACGACCTGCTCGAGGCCAACCGTCGCTACCAGGAGGCGTACCAGGACACCGGGCTGACCGGCGTCGCCCGCCGCGAGCTGGTCGTGCTGACGTGCATCGACTCGCGGATCGATCCGCTGGCCATGCTCGGCCTGGCCCCCGGCGACGCCAAGATCATCCGCAACGCCGGGGCCCGGGTGACCGACGACGCGCTGCGCTCGCTCATCTTGGCCACCAACCTGCTCCGGGCCCGGCGGATCTGCGTGGTGCCGCACACGGACTGCGCGATGACCGGCCGCACCGAGGCCGAGACGCGGGCCAAGGTCAGCGCGGCCCGGGGCGTGGACGCCATCGGCTGGGAGTTCCTCTCCACCACCGACCAGCTGGCCACGCTCAGGAGGGACCTGGCCCGCATCCGCGAGTGCGAGCTGATCCCGCCCGACGTGGAGCTCGGCGCGTTCATCTTCGACGTGCACACCGGCGCCCTCGAGCCCGTCGCCGTCGACGACTAGCCCCGGGCGCGCCGGTGCCCGGGCCAAGGGCCCCGGGCACCGGTCACCGCTCGGTGACGAGGAGGCTCAGCCGGCCTGCTCGTCCTCGGTCGTGGGCAGCTCGACCACGTCGGCCGGCTGGGAGCCGACCTCGGTCTGCTCGTAGCCCTCGGCCAGCCACTGGGCGATGTCCTCCTCGTCGGACTCGGAGGACCAGTAGTCCATCGGCTGGTAGTCGGGGGCGGCGAAGCCGATGTCCTTGTACCCGGCGCCGCCGGCCACCGCGGCCGCCCCGGTGCCGGCCGGGATCAGCTTGCCGATGATGATGTTCTCCTTGAGGCCGAGGAGGTTGTCGCTCCGGGACTCGATCGCCGCCTCGGTGAGCACCCGGGTGGTCTCCTGGAAGGAGGCCGCCGAGAGCCACGACTCCGTGGCCAGCGAGGCCTTCGTGATGCCCATCATCTCGGGGCGACCCTCGGCCGGGGTCTTGCCCTCCTGCACGAGGCGGCGGTTGGTATCGGCGTAGACCTTCTGGTCCACGCGCTCACCGGGCAGGAACGGGCTGTCGCCCGGCTCCTGCACGCCCACCCGGCGGGTCATCTGGCGCACGATCAGCTCGATGTGCTTGTCGTGGATCGACACGCCCTGGTCCCGGTAGACCTTCTGCACCTCGTTGACGAGGTACGACTGGGTCTCGCGGATGCCCTTGATCTCGAGGAGCTCCTTCGGGTCCCGGGGACCGTCGACGATCGGGTCGCCGGCGCTGATCTCCTGGCCGTCGACCACCTCGAGGCGGGCGAGGCTCGGGACCGTGTAGGTGTCCTCGGTGCCGTCGTCGCCGACGATCGTGATCACCCGGCCGCGGCCCTCGTCGTCGCTGATCCGGACCACGCCGGAGGTGCGGGCGAGGGTGGCCTTGCCCTTCGGGCTGCGGGCCTCGAAGAGCTCCACGACGCGGGGCAGACCGCCGGCGATGTCGGCGCCGCCGGCGATGCCGCCGGTGTGGAACGTCCGCATCGTCAGCTGCGTGCCCGGCTCGCCGATTGACTGGGCGGCGATCACGCCGACCGCCTCGCCCATCTCGATCATCCGGCCGGTGGCCAGCGAGCGGCCGTAGCAGGCCGCGCACACGCCGAGGTCGGACTGGCAGGTGAGGACCGAGCGGACCCGGACGCGATCCACCTCGGGGTCGTCGCGCAGGGCCTCCATCATCGCCTCGTCGATGAGCTCACCGGCCTTCAGGGTCCGGCCGGCGAAGCCCTCGTGCGGGTTGTCCTTCGAGAGCGCGACGTCCACGGCCAGCGTGCGGCCGAAGATGCGGGTCTCGAGGTAGGTCCGCTTGCCGGCCTGGTCCGGGGCGACGTCCTCGATCCACAGGCCCCGGGGCGGGTCGCCCTCGCGCTGGCAGTCCTGCTCGCGGATGATCAGCTCCTGGGCGACGTCGACGAGCCGGCGGGTCAGGTAGCCCGAGTCGGCGGTCCGCAGGGCGGTGTCGACGAGGCCCTTCCGAGCGCCCGGGGTGGCGATGAAGTACTCGAGCATCGAGAGCCCCTCGCGGAAGTTGCTCTTGATGGGTCGAGGGATCATGTCGCCACGGGGGTTGGCCACCAGGCCGCGCATGCCCGCGATCTGGCGGACCTGCATCATGTTCCCTCGGGCGCCCGAGCCGACCATCATGTCGATCGGGTTGAACTGCTTGGAGGAGAGGGCCTTCTCCATCGCCTCCCGCACCTTGTCGGTGGCGTTGGTCCAGATCTCCACCTCCTTCTGGCGCCGCTCGCCGTCGGTGATGATGCCCCGACGGAACTGCTGCTCGACCTTGTCGGCCTCCTTCTCGTGGTCGTCGAGGATGGCCTTCTTCTCCGGCGGCGTCTGGACGTCGTCGATGGAGATGGTGAGCCCGGACCGGGTGGCGAACTGGTACGAGAGGTCCTTGATGGCGTCGAGGCTGCGGGCCACGACCGCCTTCGGGTACTCGTTGGCCAGCCGATCGACGATCTCGCCCATCTGCTTCTTCTTGATCGTCTCGGTCACCGGGCCGAAGTCCTCCGGCAGGCACTCCTGGAAGAGCAGCCGGCCGATCGTGGACTCCACCCGCTCGCCGGAGGGCAGGCGGACCTTGATGAGCGCGTGGAGGCTGACCTCGCCGAGCTCGTAGGCGAACTGGGCCTCGGCCAGCGAGCCGAACACCCGGCCCTCGCCCTTGGCGCCCTCGACCACCTCGGTCAGGTAGTAGGCACCGATGATCATGTCCTGCGACGGGACCACGAGCGGGCGGCCGTGGGCCGGCGACAGGATGTTGTTCGCCGAGAGCATGAGCACCCGGGCCTCCGCCTGCGCCTCGGCGCTGAGCGGCAGGTGCACGGCCATCTGGTCGCCGTCGAAGTCGGCGTTGAAGGCGGTGCACACGAGCGGGTGGATCTGGATGGCCTTGCCCTCCACGAGCACCGGCTCGAAGGCCTGGATGCCGAGGCGGTGGAGCGTGGGGGCGCGGTTCAGGAGCACCGGGTGCTCCTTGATCACGTCCTCGAGCACGTCCCACACCTGCGGGCGGCGGCGCTCGACCATCCGCTTGGCCGACTTGATGTTCTGGGCCAGCTCGCGGTCCACGAGGGCCTTCATCACGAACGGCTTGAACAGCTCGAGCGCCATCAGCTTCGGCAGGCCGCACTGGTGGAGCTTGAGCGTGGGGCCGATCACGATGACCGAGCGGCCCGAGTAGTCGACGCGCTTGCCGAGCAGGTTCTGGCGGAACCGGCCCTGCTTGCCCTTCAGCATGTCGGACAGCGACTTGAGCGGGCGGTTGCCCGGCCCGGTCACCGGGCGGCCGCGGCGGCCGTTGTCGAACAGCGCGTCGACGGCCTCCTGGAGCATCCGCTTCTCGTTGTTGACGATGATCTCGGGGGCCCCGAGGTCGAGCAGGCGCTTCAGGCGGTTGTTCCGGTTGATGACCCGGCGGTACAGGTCGTTCAGGTCGGAGGTGGCGAAGCGGCCGCCGTCGAGCTGGACCATCGGGCGCAGCTCCGGCGGGATCACGGGCACGACGTCGAGGATCATCGCCGCGGGGTCGTTGATCCGCTTGCCGTGCTCGTCACGCCGGTTGAAGGCGGTGACGATCTTCAGCCGCTTGATCGCCTTCTGCTTGCGCTGGGCCGACAGCGGGCGCTGGCCGTCCTGCGGGTCGATGGCGGCCTTGAGCTTGGCCTCCTCCTCGTCGAGGTCGATCCGGGCGATCAGCTGCTTGAGCGCGTCGGCGCCCATGCCGCCCTCGAAGTACTCGCCGTAGCGGTCCTTCAGCTCCCGCCACAGCATCTCGTCCTCGATGATCTTCCGGGCGAAGAGGTCGTTGAACTCGTCCCAGACCCGGTTGAGCATGTCGAGCTCGGCCTCGTAGGTCTCCCGGATCTGGGCGACCTCCTTCTCGGCCGCCTTCTGACGCGCCTTGATGTCCGCGTCCTTCGCGCCCTCGGCCTCGAGGGCGGCGATCTCCTGCTCGAGCTCGGTGAAGCGCTCGTTGATGCGCTGGTCGCGCTCCTTCTCGATCGCCTCCTTCTCGAGGAGCATCTCCTTCTCGAGGTTGGGGCGGTCCGCGTCGCGGCGCTCCTCGTCGACCCAGGTGACGAGGTTGGCGGCGAAGTAGATGACCTTCTCGAGCTGCTTGGCCTTCAGCTCCTCACGGGGCTCGGTGCCCATGAGCAGGTAGGCCAGCCACGAGCGGGTGCCGCGGAGGTACCAGATGTGGACGACCGGCGCGGCGAGCTCGATGTGGCCCATCCGCTCGCGCCGCACCTTGGAGCGGGTGACCTCCACGCCGCAGCGCTCGCAGATGATGCCCTTGAAGCGCACCCGCTTGTACTTGCCGCAGTAGCACTCCCAGTCCTTGGTGGGACCGAAGATCTTCTCGCAGAAGAGCCCGTCCTTCTCCGGCTTGAGGGTGCGGTAGTTGATGGTCTCCGGCTTCTTGACCTCGCCGTTCGACCAGGTGCGGATCGAGTCCGCGGTGGCCAGGCCGATCCGGAGCTGGCTGAAGTTGTTGACGTCGAGCAATTCGTTCCCTCTCGCCTAGAGACCAGCGCGCCGGCGCTCGTCTTCCTCGTCGGTGCCGCGCTCGGGCCGGGACAGGTCGATGCCCAGCTCCTCGGCCGTCCGGAAGATGTCCTCGTCGAGCTCTCGCATCTCGATCTCCTCGCCGGTCTGGGCGAGGACCTCGACGTTGAGGCACAGGGCCTGCATCTCCTTGATGAGCACCTTGAAGCTCTCCGGGATGCCGGGCTCGGGGATGTTCTCGCCCTTGACGATCGCCTCGTAGACCTTGACCCGGCCGAGGACGTCGTCGGACTTGATCGTCAGCAGCTCCTGCAGGCAGTAGGCGGCGCCGTAGGCCTCGAGGGCCCACACCTCCATCTCGCCGAACCGCTGGCCGCCGAACTGGGCCTTACCGCCGAGCGGCTGCTGGGTGATCATCGAGTACGGGCCGGTCGACCGGGCGTGGATCTTGTCGTCCACGAGGTGGGCCAGCTTGAGGATGTACATGTACCCGACGGTCACCGGGTTGTCGAAGGGCTCGCCGGTGCGGCCGTTGTAGAGGATCGCCTTGCCGTCGTCCCGGATGAGCCGACCGTTGTCCCCGTACTCGGGGTACGGGCTCTCCGGGTTGAGGTTCTGGAGGATCTTCTTGATCGTCGGGTGCTTGCCGGCCCGCTCCTCCTCGTCCCAGTGGGCGCCGTCGAACACCGGGGTGGCGACCAGGCTGGCCGGCGGCGTGGTGGGCCGGGTCTTGGACTCGGTGCCGCGGATCGGCTCGTCGCCGACGGACTCGCCGTCGAACGTCCAGCCCCAGCGGGCGGCGTAGCCGAGGTGCGACTCGAGCACCTGGCCCACGTTCATGCGGGAGGGCACGCCGAGCGGGTTGAGGATGATGTCGACCGGGGTGCCGTCCTCGAGGAAGGGCATCTCCTCGATCGGGAGGATCTTGGAGATGACGCCCTTGTTGCCGTGGCGCCCGGCCAGCTTGTCGCCGACCGAGATCTTCCGCTTCTGACCGACGTACACCCGGACCAGCTGGTTCACGCCGGGCGGCAGCTCGTGGCCGTCCTCCCGGGTGAAGACCTTGACGTCGATGACCTTGCCCTCTTCGCCGTGGGGCACCTTGAGGGAGGTGTCGCGCACCTCACGGGCCTTCTCGCCGAAGATGGCCCGCAGCAGGCGCTCCTCGGGGGTGAGCTCGGTCTCGCCCTTCGGGGTGACCTTGCCGACGAGCACGTCGCCGGGGCCGACCTCGGCGCCGATGCGGATGATGCCTCGCTCGTCGAGGTCCTTCAGGATGTCCTCGGAGAGGTTGGGGATGTCCCGGGTGATCTCCTCGGGCCCGAGCTTCGTGTCGCGAGCGTCGATCTCGTGCTCGTGGATGTGGATCGAGGTGAGCACGTCGTCGCGCACGAGGCGCTCGGACAGGATGATCGCGTCCTCGAAGTTGTAGCCCTCCCACGGCATGAAGGCGACGAGCAGGTTCTTGCCCAGCGCCAGCTCGCCGTTGTCGGTGGAGGGGCCCTCGGCGAGGATGTGGCCCTTCTTGAAGGTCTCGCCCTCGACGACGCGCGGCTTCTGGTTGATGCACGTGTCCTGGTTCGAGCGCTCGAACTTGAGGAGCTTGTAGACCTTCTTGCCCTGGGTCTTGTACTCGACGGTGATCGAGTCGCCCGAGCACTCGGTGACCACGCCGTCGTCGGTGGCGATGATCATGTCCGCCGCGTCGCGGGCGGCGCGGACCTCGACGCCGGTGCCGATGTAGGGGGCCTCGGCTCGGATGAGCGGCACCGCCTGCTTCTGCATGTTGGCGCCCATGAGGGCCCGGTTGGCGTCGTCGTGCTCGAGGAACGGGATGAGCGCCGTGCCGACGGAGACGATCTGCTTCGGCGACACGTCCATGAGCTGCACCTCGCTCGGCGGCACCGCGGAGATCTCCGTGGTGGCGGCGAAGTAGGTGTCGCGCTCGAGCTGGAGGCGCAGGTTCTCGAGGGTGGCGGCCTGCGGCGAGCGGCGCACGAGGACCCGCTCGTTGAGGAGGTTGCCCTGCTCGTCGGTGGGCTCGTTGGCCTGGGCGACGACGTAGTCCTCCTCCTCGTCCGCGGTGAGCCACACGACCTCGTCGGTGACCCGGCCGTCGACGACCTTGCGGTAGGGGGACTCGATAAACCCGAACGCGTTCACCCGGGCGAAGGTGCTGAGCGCACCGATGAGGCCGATGTTCGGACCCTCCGGCGTCTCGATCGGGCACATGCGGCCGTAGTGGCTGAAGTGCACGTCGCGCACCTCGAAGCCGGCCCGCTCCCGGGACAGGCCGCCGGGGCCGAGCGCCGACAGGCGGCGCCGGTGGGTGAGGCCCGACAGCGGGTTCACCTGGTCCATGAACTGGGAGAGCTGGCTGGTGCCGAAGAACTCCTTGATGGCGGCGACCACCGGCCGGATGTTGATGAGCGTCTGCGGCGTGATCGCCTCGACGTCCTGGGTGGTCATGCGCTCGCGCACCACCCGCTCCATGCGGGAGAGGCCGATGCGGACCTGGTTCTGGATCAGCTCGCCGACCGAGCGGATCCGCCGGTTGGCGAAGTGGTCCTGGTCGTCGAGGCGGTAGCCCGGCTCGGCGTTGACCAGGTGGAGGAGGTACGTGCACGCGGCGAGGACCTCGCAGCGCGACAGGACCGGCTGGCCCTCCTCGGGCCGGTCGAGGAACGGCACGCCGTCCTCGTCGGCGCCGTTCAGCATCGGGAACAGCTCGCTCAGCCGCTCGATCTCGGCGCTCAGCTTCTTGTCGAGCTTGTAGCGGCCGACCCGGGACAGGTCGTAGCGCCGGCTCTGGAAGAAGGCGTTGTCGAAGTAGGCGCGGGCCGACTCGACCGACGGCGGCTCGCCCGGACGGGCTCGCTTGTAGATCTCGACGAGCGCCTCCTCACGGGTGGGCGCGATCTCGCGGTCCTTCTCCCACTGGCCCTCGAGGAAGTCGAAGTGCCGGACGAAGGCGTCCATGAAGCCGGGGCAGCGGTCCTCGCCGTAGCCGAGGGCCCGCAGGAGGATGAAGATCGACAGGCGCCGCTTGCGGGCGATGCGGGTGCCGGCGGTCACGTCCTTGCCGGGCTTCTGCTCGACGTCGAACTCGATCCACTCGCCGCGGTAGGGGTGGATCGTGCCCTTGACGAGCTGGTGCTTGGCCAGGTTCCGGAGCCGGTACCGCTCACCGGGCTCGAAGATCACGCCGGGCGAGCGCACGAGCTGCGACACCACGACGCGCTCGGTGCCGTTGATGACGAAGGTGCCCTTCTCGGTCATCATCGGGAAGTCCCCCATGAAGACCGTCTGCTCCTTGATCTCGCCCGTGGCGGCGTTGATGAAGCGGGCCCGGACGAAGATCGGGGCGGAGAAGGTCATGTCCTTCTCCTTGCACTCCTCGACCGAGAACTTGGGCGGCGGGCGCAGGTCCTCGTCGTCCGGGTCGAACTCGAGCTCGAGCTGGAGGGTCTCGGTGAAGTCCTTGATCGGGCTGATGTCCCGGAAGGTCTCCTTCAGGCCCTCCTTCAGGAGCCACTCGAAGCTGTCGCGCTGGACCGCGATGAGGTCCGGCAGCGGCAGCGCCTCGTCGATGTTCGCGAACGAGTACCGGTCGCGGATGGGCGTGCGAGCAGGCAACGCGTCTCCCCTGATCAGGTGGTCGGCCAGCCGTATGCGGGCGCGCCCGACCGTCGAGCAGGGTCGACGAAGGAGGGGGGCACGCGCACGGCAACCGATGATGCTATGCCGAAGCGCACCGGCAGGCAACCCCGAGCACAGCAGTGCTGCCAGGGGCGGGCCCGGATTGCGGGGCACCGTACGACAGCGGCGCGCGCACCGTCAAGGATCTCTCGCCCAGAGGTAGACGATCGCTGCGCTGCGTCTAGCCTTGGTGCCGCAAGGAGGTAGACGATGGCCCTCAAGAAGACCGCGCTGCGGATCGACCCGGAGCTGGTCGAGCAGGCCCGGCGCCTGCTCGGGACGACCTCCACGAGCGAGACGATCGCCGAGGCGATGCGGGAGGTGATCCGGGTCCGGGGCCGGGCCCGCCACGTGGAGCGCCTGCGCCGGCGCGAGGGCCTCGAGCCCGAGGCCGACCCGGACCGGGCCTGGCCCGACGGAGGGCGCCGTGACGGCGACGCACCTCGCTGACACGAGCGTCCTCGTGCGGCTGCACCACGACGACGTGGTGGCCCGGGTGGGACCGCTCCTCGTGGCCGGGCAGGTCGCCACCACGGGGATCGTGGACCTCGAGCTGCTCCGGCGGGCCCGGCGAGCCGCCGACCACGAGGCGATCCGGACCGAGCGGCGGCTCCTCCCCCGGGTCCCCGTGGACGACGCCGTGATCGACCGGGCCGTCGAGGTCCAGGGCCTGCTCGCCGACGGGAGCGACCACCGCACGGTGGCCCTCACCGCCCTGCTCGTGGCCGCAGCCGCCGAGCGGGCCGGGCTCGTGGTCCTCCACTACGCCCCCGACGTGGCCCGGGTGGCGGCGGTCACCGGCCAGCCCGCCGAGTGGGTGGTGCCCTGGGGCTCGATGCCCTGACCACGAGCCCCGGACGCGACGGAGCCCGGCCGAGCGGGCCGGGCTCCGTGACGCGACGTGGGTCGGTCGGCTACTTGAGCTCGACCTTGCCGCCGGCCTCCTCGAGGGCGGCCTTGGCCTTCTCGGCGTCCTCCTTGGACGCCTTCTCGAGGATGGTGCTCGGGGCGCCGTCCACCAGGTCCTTGGCCTCCTTGAGGCCGAGGTTGGTGAGGGCGCGCACCTCCTTGATGACCTGGATCTTCTTGTCGCCGGCGTCGGTGAGGACGACGTCGAACTCGTCCTTCTCGTCCTCGCCGCCGGCGTCGCCACCGGCAGCGCCGCCCGCAGCGGGGGCGGCGGCGACGGCGACCGGGGCGGCCGCGGTGACGCCGAACTTCTCCTCGAAGTCCTTCAGGAGCTCGGAGAGCTCGAGGACGGTCATGTTGGCGATGGCGTCGAGGATCTCTTCCTTGGTGGCCATGGTGCTCACTCCTCCGTGGTGGGGGCGTCGGCCGCGGGCTCCTCGGCGGGAGCCTCCTCGGCGGCCGGTGCGTCGTCAGTGGTGTCGGCCTCGGCGGCGGGCTCCTCGGCGGGAGCCTCCTCCGCGGGGGCGGTGTCAGCCGGTGCGTCCGCAGCGGCTTCGGGCTCGGCGGGGGCGTCGGCCGTCTCCGGCACGCCGCCGCCCTGGTCGATGAGGGCCTTGAGGCCGTAGGCGAGGTTGCGGGGCAGCGCCTCCAGCAGGCCGGCGAGCTGCTGCAGGGGGGCAGCCATCGCGCCGGCGAGCTTGGCGAGCAGGACCTCGCGCGGCTCCACGTCGGCGAGGGCGTTCGCCTCTGCGGCGCTCAGGGGCTTCGTGCCCAGCACGCCGCCCTTGACCACCAGGGCCGGGTTGGCCTTGGCGAACTCCTTGAGCGCCTTCGCCACGTCGACCGCATCGCCGGGCGTGCCGTCAGGCCGCTCGGTGATGAAGGCGATCGCGGTGGGGCCGGTGAGCAGGTCCTCCAGCTCGAGGCCGAGGTCCCGCACCGCGAGGCGCACCAGCGTGTTCTTGTAGATCTTGTAGTCGCCGCCGGCGGCTCGCAGCGCCCGGCGCAGCTGGCTGATCGCCGCCACGTCGAGCCCGCGGTACTCGGTGAGCAGTGCTGCGCTGGTCGACTCCAGGCGCTCGCGCACCTCGTCCACCACCGCGACCTTCTCCGGTCTCGGGTTCTCCATCGACACCTCCTCTCGTTGGCTCGTCGCTCGCGCCGGGCGCGGGCACGACGAGTGAGTCCTCGAGGTGTCCGCCTCGTCAGGTGGGACCCGGTCCCTTTCAGCCTCCGTGCGGAGGCGCCGGATGTCTTCGGCGAGCGTTCCTGTGGGTTGTAGCGGGGGACGAGCCTAGGCCCGCGCCCCCTCCGACACCAAGCGCCCTCAGGCGGAGGCCGTCTCCGGCACGTCCTTCAGGCGGTTGGGGTCGACCTTGACGCCCGGGCCCATCGTGGGCGAGAGCGTGATCTTGCGGATGTAGCGGCCCTTGGCCGACGCCGGCTTGGCCCGCTGGATCTCCTCGAGCACCGCCTTGAAGTTGGCGTGCAGCGCGGCGGCGTCGAAGCTGAGCTTGCCGATCGGGACGTGCACGTTGCCGTACCGGTCGGTGCGGTACTCGACCTTGCCGCCCTTGAACTCCTCGACCGCCTTGGCGACGTCGGTGGTGACGGTGCCGGTCTTGGGGTTCGGCATGAGCCCGCGGGGGCCGAGCACGCGGCCGAGGCGGCCGACGAGCGGCATCATGTCCGGCGTGGCGATGGCCACGTCGAAGTCGGTCATGCCGCCCTCGACCTGGGCGGCGAGGTCGTCGGCGCCCACGTGGTCGGCGCCGGCCTCACGGGCGGCGGCGGCGGCCTCGCCGGCGGCGAACACGGCGACGCGGACGGCCTTGCCGGTGCCCGACGGCAGGGCGACGGTGCCCCGGACGATCTGGTCGGCCTTGCGGGGGTCGACGCCGAGGCGGATCGCCAGCTCGACGGTCTCGTCGAAGCTGGCGGTGCCGAGGCTCTTCACCAGTTCGACGGCCTCAGCCGGGGTGAACAGCTGGTCCCGGTCGTAGCGCTTGGTCGCGTCGAGGTACTTCTTGCCCTTCGCCATGGTGGCTCCCTCTCTCTGATCGGTCCGCCGGGCGAGGTCCTCCCGGTCGAGACAGCTGGCCCGAGGGGCGGGTGCGCCCCCGGGGTGGGCCCGTGGGCCCGGGTGGGTCGCTAGCCGCTGATCTCCACGCCCATCGAGCGGGCGGTGCCGGCGACCTGGAGCTTGGCGGCCTCGAGGTCGTTGGCGTTGAGGTCCGGCATCTTGATCTGCGCGATCTCGGTGACCTGCGCGTCGGTGATCGTGGCCACCGGCTGCTTCGGGTTCGGCGAGCCCTTCTCGATCCCGGCCGCCTGGCGGATCAGCACCGGCGTGGGCGGGGTCTTCAGGACGAACGTGAAGGAGCGGTCCTCGAAGATCGTGATCTCGACGGGCACGATCGTGCCGCGCTGGGACTCGGTGGCCGCGTTGTAGGCCTTGCAGAAGTCCATGATCGCCACGCCGTGGGGGCCGAGCGCGGTGCCGACGGGCGGCGCCGGGGTGGCCTGCCCCGCGGGGATCTGGATCTTGACGACGGCCAGGACCTTCTTCTTGGCCATGGGGCCAGCTCCTACTCAGTGACGTTCGACGTGGGCCCCGAAGGGCAGCGGACAAGTTTGGTCGCGCGGCGACCGCTCGCGCCAGCCCGGGGGCCGGCGGGGACGGCGGTCAGAGCTTGGCGACCTTGGAGAACTCGAGCTCCACCGGCGTCTCCCGCCCGAAGATGTTGACGAGCACCTTGAGCTTGAGCTGGTCCTCGTTGATCTCGATGATCTGGCCGGAGAAGTCGGCGAAGGGGCCTTCCTTGACCCGGACCGTCTCGCCCAGCTCGTACTCGAGGCGGGGCTTGGCCCGGACGGCGACCTCCTCGGGCGTCTCGGGGGAGACGGCGAGGAAGGCCTCGACGTCGCGCCGGGGCAGCGGCGAGGGCTTGGCGCCCTGGCCGACGAACCCGGTGACGCCAGGGGTGTTGCGGATCACGTACCAGCTGTCGTCGTCCAGCTCGCAGCGGACCAGCAGGTACCCGGGGAACATCTTCTTCTGGACGACCTTCTTCTGGCCGCCCTTGCCCAGCTCGACGACGTCCTCCATCGGGATGACGACCTCGTAGATGCGCTCCTCCATGTTCATGGAGGAGATCCGGGCCTCGAGGTTCTGCTTGACCTTCTTCTCGTAGCCCGACTGGGTGTGGACGACGTACCAGCGGCCGGGGCGGTCGTAGGGCGACTCGACCCTCGGCGCCGCCTCCTCCTCGAGGAGCTCCTCGGCGTCGACGGCCTCGTCGGCCGGTGCCTCGTCGGCGGTGGACTCGTCGACGGTGGCCTCGCCGTCGGCGGCCTCGTCGGCGACGGCAGCCTCGGCCTCGGCCGGGGCGTCGTCGGTCGACTCGTCGGGGGCGGGGGTGGGGTCGGTCACGTGGGAGCTCACCGTTCGAACAGCTTGAGGACGAGATCGCCGAAGCCGTAGTCGAGCGCGGCGACGTAGGCGGTCAGGACGATCAGGGCGACCAGCACGATGATCGAGTAGTTGATGACCTCGGCGCGGGAGGGCCAGGCCACCTTGCGGAGCTCACCACGCACCTCGCGGAGGAACTGGGCCGGGGAGGTGCGCTCCTCCTTCGGCCGGGGGGCAGGCGGAGCGGTGCGCTTGCGGGCGGCCGGGGTGCCGTCCGCGCCCAGCTGGCCCTGCCGCTGGAGCATCCGCTTCTGCTGTCGGTTCATCGCCATGGACGTGGTGGTTCCTGGTGCTGGAATGCGCAGGGCAGGAGGGACTCGAACCCCCAACCTGCGGTTTTGGAGACCGCTGCTCTGCCAGTTGAGCTACTGCCCTTCGGGGGACACAAGGGTGGACAGCGTAGCAGCCGGCCCCCGCGACGCCCCAAGCGGCCGGGCCGGGGAGCGCTCAGGACGCGGCGCGGAGCTTGCGGGCCCGGGTGGCGAAGACGATCGCGCCGGCCGCGCCGGCGGCGGTGGCCGCGGCCAGCCCGCCCAGGTAGGCGGCCTTGTGCCCGGAGATCATCGAGCGGATCGCCCGCCGCTCCCCCGCCGCCTCGAGGTTGGCGAGGATGTCGGCCAGGACCCCGGGGGCGGGCTCGAGCACCTCGGTGCGCATGGCCCGCATCGCCCGCAGGACCTTGCGGTACTGCACCATCTCGGCCTGGCACCGCAGGCACCGCTCGACGTGGCGACGCTCGGCCCGCCCGAGCAGGGTGGTGCCGTCGGCCGCCGCGGCCAGGGTCTCGGAGAGGTCGTCACACCGCATCTGCGGCCTCCTCGACGCGTGGCGGGAAGAGGTCCTCCCGCAGCTTCTTGCGCGCCCGGTGGAGGCGGACCTTGGCCGCGGTCTCGGAGATCCCGAGCTCGGCCGCGATCGCCTCGTGGGGCAGGTCGTAGATGTCTCGCAGCACCACCACGTGGCGGAGCTTGGGGGGCAGGGTCTGGAGGGCGGCGGTGAGCCGGGCCCGCAGCTCGCTGGCGTCGGACTGCGCCTGCGGGTCCGAGCTCGGTCGCTCGTCGGGGATGGGGTCGCTGTCCTCGAGCACCTCGTGGCGGTGCTTCGTGCGCTTGCCGAGGTGGGTGGCCGCGCAGTTCGCCGTGATGCGGTACATCCACGTGGAGAAGCGCGCGTCGCCGCGGAAGCGCCGGAGGCCACGGAAGGCTCGGAGGTAGGCCTCCTGCACCACGTCCCTTGCGTCCTCCTCGTTCCCGGTGAGCCGGAGCGCAAGGGTGTACGTGTCCGCGTACGTGGTGCGCACCAGCTCGTCGAAGGCCTCGCGGTCGCCGCCCTGTGCGGCGACGACCAGCTCAGCCACCTCGCGTGGCATCGGGAATCAGACCTCCTCCGATCGGGACGGGTTACGTCCCGGTAACCGGGCGCCGAAAAACGACGAAGGCCCGGGCCGCGCTGGCGCGCGGCCCGGGCTCCGACGGAACGGCTACCGGGTCTCCTTGTGGACCGTGTGGGTCCGGTCCCAGCGGCAGTACTTCTTCATCTCGATGCGCTCGCGGTCGTTCACCTTGTTCTTGGTGGTGATGTAGTTGCGGCGCTTGCACGTCGTGCACTCGAGGGTGACGGCGATGCGCTTGTCCGAGGCCTTTGCCATGGTGCGTTGTCCTTACTTGAGGATCTTGGTGACGCGGCCAGCGCCCACGGTCCGACCACCCTCACGGATCGCGAACCGCAGACCCTCATCCATCGCGATCGGATGGATCAGCTCCACCGTCATCGTCGTGTTGTCA
>Ga0182741_1003173_pt1 | contig 17818 bp, 14 predicted proteins | sample eDN5th37CBELigOP_FD_128874 | JGI IMG/M metagenome (GOLD analysis project Ga0182741, IMG submission 128874) | Enriched Organic Plus compost microbial communities from Emeryville, California, USA - eDNA 5th pass 37_C BE-Lig OP (version 2) (version 2) ...
GATCTCGGTGGAACGGGCGTTCTCCGAGCTGACCATGCAGCGCGAGCCGCTGCCTTACCTCGGCGATCTGATGTTCTGGTGGCTGCTGCAGCCGTTGCTGACGGGCGCGGCGCCGCTGCTGCAAGCGGCGGGCGGCGACCTGCCCTGGCCGAAGCGGGAGCTGCGGCTCACCGCGGCCGGGCGCGAGGTGCTCGCTGGCAGGCGCAACTGGCTGGCGCTGGCCGAGACCGAGCGCTGGGTGGGCGGGGTGCGGATTCCCGGTGACCGTGGTAGCTGGTGTTTCGACGTGGTGGGCGAGACGGTGATGTGGCGGGCTGCCCCCGAATGACTTGGGCTGGTTGGCCCAGAGCCCCGCGTCGCCGATTCAGCCCGAGGGGCCGACGCTTCTTCGCCCAGGCGTTCACCCACCCGTATCGTCCGCCCGCACCACGCGGTTGCGGCCGTTGTGCTTGGCGCGGTAGAGCGCCATGTCGGCCGCGTAGAGTAGGCGCTCCTGCTTCAGTTCCGGGCTGGTCCAGTAGGCGACGCCTATGCTGACGGTGAGCGCCAGCGGGCCGGCGCTGGTCAGGAAGGGGGCTTCGGCCACTGCGCGGCGGATGCGCTCGTACAGGTTGGCGATGCCGTTGCGGCTGGGGGCGACCACCAGGAACTCCTCGCCGCCGTAGCGGCCGAGGTGGTCGTAGGGCCGCAGCACGCCGCGGATGCGCGCCACCAGTTCTTGCAGAACCTGATCGCCGGCCTGGTGGCCGTAGCGGTCGTTGACCTGCTTGAAATGGTCGACGTCGATCAGCGCCACGGTGATCTGGCCGCCGTCGCGCTGGGCCCGGTCCAGTTCCTTGTCGAGCGCGTCGAGGATCGCGCCGTGGTTGAGCACGCCGGTAAGGCTGTCGTGGACGGCGCGGTGCTGCAGTTCCTCGTTGAGTTTCTGCAGCGCTTCCTGATTGCGCTTGCGCCGGCTGATGTCGCGGAAGGTGCCGCATACCCGCCGTGGCATGCCGTTCTCGTCCTGCTCCACCACGGTGCCGTGCACTTCTATCCACATCCAATGACCGTTGCTGTCGGGGATGCGGTACTCGACGCGGTAGCTGTTGCTTTCGCCACGCAGGGCGGCCCGTGCGGTGCCGAACGCCGTGTCGCGGTCCTCCGGATGGACGTCTTGCGCCCACTCGCCGATCGGTACGCGGGTAAGGCGGCGGTAGCGGCTGGCCGCCGGGATCCAGGCGTCGACGATGTGCAGGCACTGGCCGGGCACGTCCCAGTCCCAGATGCCGAGTTCGGCGCCGCGCAGCGCCAGCTGCAGGCGCGCCTCGCTCTCGCGCAGGTTCTGCGCGGTGCGCTGCAGCGCATTCTGCAGTTCCTGCTGCGCGCTGATGTCGACGCCACTGCCCATGATGCGGACCAGCTTGCCGTTGGCGCCAAGGATAGGTGTCAGCGCCAAGCGCAGGCAGCGGGTACCGACGGGCGTCTCCAGCGTGTCTTCGTGTTCCAGCCGCCGGCCTTGCTCGACACAGGCGCGGAAGCGCGCGCTCAGGATCCGCGCCGTGGCGGGGGCGAGCACGGCCTCCAGCGGCTTGCCGCTGGCGTGGTCGTGGTGTATCCCCATGCTCTGCTCGACGGCTTGGTTGATGCTCAGAATCCGAAAGCGCCGATCGTCGCCGACCTCGATCACGAACACGCCGTGTCCGATCTGGTCGGTGAGCGTCTTGAGTTCGCTCGGAGTGGCGGTGTCCCACATGCTGTTCGGATTCCCTGCTGCCCGGTCCGTGGTTGCGGATCAAGGTGGAAGAATAGTCACAAACGGTCGTCGATTCATACGTTTGTAACGTCGTGGCAAGCGGGCGGCCAGGGTCAGCCCGAAACGAACACGTCCTGCCGGTACCGTCCGCTGCTCATCATGTCCTCAAGCCAAGCGGACGACACCTCCAGCGTGCTGCCGCTGCGTTCCATGTGCATGCCGATCAGGCAGTCCCGCACCGCCGGCGCCATGCGGCGGCCGTCGCCGCAGACATAGACGGTCGCCCCGGCTTGCAACGCTTCCCATACCGCGTCGCGCTCGGCCCACAGCGCATCCTGCACGAAGCGATGGGGATGGCCTTCCAGGCTGGAGAAGGCCAGGTGCAGCCGGGCGATCCCGTCCGCTTCCCAGCGCCGCATGTCCTCGCGGTAGAACCAATCGTGCTCGGGATGACGGCAGCCGTAGAACACCAGGCTGGCGGCCACCGCGATGCCCTGCGTTCGTTGCGCGGCGCGCTCCTGCAGGAAGCCCCGGAACGGGGCGAAGCCGGTGCCGGGGCCGATCAGGATCATGGGCACGGCGGGATCGTCGCCCGGCGCGAACGGCGGGGTCGGTCGGCGCAGTTCGCCGAGCAGTGTGTCGCCGGGGCGCAGCCCTTGTAGATAGGCCGAGGCCGTGCCCAAGTAGTCGCCGGCGCCGGACCAGGTCGGTCCCGCCACGGTGCCGACAGTGAGACTGAGCTCGCCAGGCGAGGCGAGGGCGGAGGAGGAAATCGAATAGAGCCGCGGCCGCATGGCCGGGCAGCCGTCCAGGAACGCTTCCAGCGGCGGGCGGATGGCCGGGTGGCGCAGCAGCAGCTGGTAGACCGTCAGCCGCGGTTCGCTGACCTCGGCCTGGAATCGCGCCGCCGCCGCTGCGCCGTCGGCGACCAGCGCTTCCAGTCGCGCGCGGGTGTGCGGGCAGGGGGTGTGCTGGATCAGCCGGCGGAGGTCCTGCCGCCCGGCCGGCTCCTGTAGCTCGACGAGATCGCTCAGCAGTTGGCCTATGCTGATTGGCCGGCCCAGCGGCAGGTGGCGGGCGCGGGCGGGGTCGCCGTCGAGTATCACTACCGTATCGGGGCTCAGCCCGAGCCGCTCGGCGATCGCCGCCACCAGTTCGGGGCGGTTGCGTGGATACACCGCCAGGTGATCGCCGGTGCGGTAGCTCACGCCCGGCGGCAGGCGCAGGGTCAGATGGCGGGTGGACGCGCGCGGCGCTTCCCGGGAGAAGTCCCAGAGCCCGGCCGGGTCGCGCACCAACTCGTCGTTGCCGGTCACCTCCAGCGTGTGCGCGCCCTCGGGCAGCAGCGGCGCGCGGAGGTCGCGCTCGGCGGCGAAGGCGACGCGCAACCGCGGCGCGGCGGCCGCGGTCTCGCGCGTGCCCGCCGCCTGCCAGAAGGCGGACAGCCAGTGCTCGACCGCGCCGTCGAAGTCGCCGTTGCCGTCGGCTTCGCCGCGCGCCACGAGCGCCTGCGCGCCGCTGGCGGCGAGGCAGTCTTCGATCAGTTTGGGAAAGGCTTGGTAGGTGCGCCACTGCGAGTTGCCGCAGCCGAGCACCGCGTAGCGCAGCTTGGGCCGGCGCAGCGCCGCCAACTCGCCGGCGCGGAGCTTGGCTTCGGTCCGGCGGGCGCTGTCCGGTGCGTTGCCGTTGTAGGTGGAGGCGACCACGACCAGGATGCCATCGGTCGGCAGGTCGTCGATGCGCGCGTCCAGCGGCGCCACCGACACGGCGAAGCCGCTGTCGGCGGCGCGCGCGCCGATCTGCTCGGCGAGATCGCGCGCGGTGCCGAGGCTGGATCCGTACAGCACGGCGAAGTTGCCGCCGTCGCCGCGCAGCCGCGGTTGCGGCGTGAGTTCGGTACCGGCGGCGGGCCGCGGCAACGGCGCGCCGGCGATGCGCTCCTCCGGCCGGCGCCGCCGCACCTGGATGTAGAACTGGTCCGGCTTGAGCGTGAGCGTTTCCTTGATCCGCAACTGGTAGTCGTGCGGATCGCGGATGGCGAAGCGCTGCAGGATCACCGCCAGCGCCAGCTTGGCCTCGGTCAGCGCGAACTGCCGGCCGATGCAGGCGCGTTCGCCGTTACCGAACGGTTTGTAGGCGTGCGGGTGCAGCTTGGCCTCGGTCTCGGGTAGGAAGCGGTCGATGTCGAAGCTGTCCGGATCGCGCCACACCGCGGGGTCGCGATGCAGCGCCGGGATCGTCACCGTCACCACCTGGTCCTTGGGGATGCGATAGCGGCCGCCGAGCAGCGTGTCCTCGTACGGCGCCACCGAGTAGGCCGGCGCGGTCGGCCACAGCCGCAGCGTTTCCTTGAGCACGCGCTCGATCACCTCGAGCCGGGCCAGATGCGCGTACTCCGGCGTGGTGCCGGCCGGCAGCACGCGGTCTACCTCGGCGTAGGCCCGGGCCAGCGCCAGCGGGTGGCGCAGCAGCAGGTACAGCGCGAAGGTGAGCAGGCCGCTGGTGGTCTCGTGGCCGGCCACCAGGAAGGTGATCACCTGATGGCGGATGTTGACGTCGTCCAGGCGCTGGTCGGTCTGCGGATCGCGCGCGTGCAGCATCAGATTGAGCAGGTCGCCGGTGTCGACCGGCTGCTCGCGGCGGCGGCGGATCACCTCGTCGACCAGCGCATTCATCTGCGCGATGTCGTCGAGGAATTGCGCCGAGTACTTGTTCAGGCGGTTGAGGATGGGCAGGCGGGTCATCTTCGCCATGGTCTCGCTCAGCACGCGCACCATGGCTTCCAGGAACGGATGCAACCGCTCCTGCTGGAACGAGTTGAAGCGGTAGCCGAAGCCGGCCAGCGAGATCGTGTCCAGGGTCAGCCGGGTCATGTCGTCGGCGACCAGGATGTCCTGACCGGCGCGCGCCTCCCAGCTGTCCGCCAGTTGGTTGGCTACTTCCAGCATCGCATCGAAGTAGCCCTTCATCGCCCGCGGGCTGAACGCCGGTAGCAGGATGCGGTGGGCCTTGGCCCAAGGCAGGTCGTTGCTGTGCGCGGTGAACAGACCGTCGCCGGCGACCTTGCGCAACATCGACAGCGGCGGGCGGATGATCTTGCGGAAACGACTCTCGTCGCTGAGTTCCGCCACCAGTTCCGCCGAATAGACGAATGGCACCCGGATGCCGGCGAAGTCCAGCTCGAAGATGCCGTCGAACTGCCGGCTCAGCTCCAGTAGGTATTGCGCCAGCCGCGAGCGCGGAATTTGCAGCAGATTGCCGACCAACGGCCGGCGCGGCGGCGAGGGAATGGCGGCAATGGAAGGCGGTGTGTCGGTGGGGTCGGTTTCATCCTTGCCGCGGCCCACCAACCCCGAATCGGTGGTGACCGCGCCGTCGTGCGGCCTGTCCGTTGGCCCGCGCATGGGTTCGAGCTCCGCCTAGGTGCTGACCGCTTCGAATTCGGGCAGGTAGCGCACTTCGCCCTTTATGCCGGTCAGCGCTCCGGAGCGCAGCGGCGCCACCATGAGATGCGGATCGAGTTCCGGGTCGGGATAGCGCAGGCCGAGATCCGCCGCGGCGCGAAAGCCGAAGCGTGAGTAGAAGCGCTCGTCGCCGACCACGAACACCAGATCCACCGCGCCGATCCGCAGCGCGTCCATGCCGACTTGCACCAGGCGCGAGCCTACGCCGCGGTGCTGATACTCAGGCAGCACCGCCACCGGACCGAGCCCCATCGCATGGATGCGCGGCGCCTGCGGCAGTCGCACCGGGGTGAACAAAATGTGGCCGACCACTTGGCCGTTCTGCAGCGCTACCAGCGAAACTTTAGGCTGCTTGGCGGGGCGCAGTAGTTCCACCAGCCTCGCTTCGTCGGGACGGCCGAACGCGCGCGCGTGAACCGAGAACACCTCAGGGTGGTCCTGAGCGCGCTCCGGGCGGACGAACACTGCGGTCTGCGTCATCTAGGGCGAGTCCTACTCGATGGCAAAAGCATAGAGTAGCTGATGCGCAGTCAAACGCACGTATGGCATCTGATCGAATTGGGCGGGATCGCGCCGGTGGTGGAACGGGAAAGGAGGCAACGGGCCGGCGCGGCGCCGGCCCGGAATTGTCGCATCAGCCCTTCGTGATGACGCCGCAGCCGATGCGGGCGCCGGAGTTTCCGGCAGGCTGCGAGGCGTAGTCGTCCGGACCGGCGTGCACCACCACCGCGCGGTTGACGATGCTGGTGGCGCCGTCGGCGAGCGTCACGCCCTCCAGGTCGTGGCTGAACGTCGCTTTGCCGCTGGCGTCGGCCTTCAGATTGGGCATGTCGCCGGCATGGCTGGTCTTGTGCGCGTAATGGCCGTGCTTGGCGCCGGCGGGGTTGAAGTGGCCGCCGGCGCTGGTGCCGTCCGCCGCGCTGCAATCGCCCTTCTCGTGAATGTGGAAGCCATGCTGGGCATTCGGCTTGAGACCGGAGATCTCGGCGACGACCCGGACCTTGTCGCCCTGCTGCGTGAAGGTGACGGTGCCGCTCGCCTTGTTGCCCGTGGTCGGTTCGACCTGCGCGGTCGCCGTCGCGCCGGCGGCGGGCTTGGACTGCTCGCCCTGGAGGCTGGCGCAGCCGGCGACGGCGCCGGTCAGAACAAGTAGGGCAAACGCTTTCTTCATGGGGTGTTCTCCTTAACAAACATCGTCGGCTGCCGTGCGGCACGCATGCGGCTCGGCTTCGAACCGGTAGCGTAGAGCCAGCCGGGTAACGGATAGGTAACGCCGCCGCGACGGTGCGGCACGCCTGTTCCTAGATGGTGCCGACCGCCGGCGCCGCGAATGGCGTGGCCGTCGCGCCGCGGCTTGGGCCGCTCCGATGCTGGCGATCCCGCTCCAGGGCCTCTTCCGCCGCCAGCAACAGGGATTCGGCATCGTCGCCGTCGCGCGGGAAGGCGGCGATGCCGCAGCTGATCCGTGGCACGAAGTCGCCGTGTTCCAGGCGCAGCGGCTGCTCCACGTCGTGCCGTAGCTGCAGCAAGGCGCGGGCGGCCGAGCCCGTCTCGGCATTGCCCCAGATCAGGAGGATGAAGGTGTCGGCGCCGATCCGGGCCATGCAATCCGCCTCGCCCAAGGTGCGGCTCAGGCGCTGCGCGATCGCGCGCAGCACCGTGTCGCCGGCGTCGTGACCGAAGCGGGTATTGAGGTCGGCGAAGCTGTCCACGTCGACCTGCACCAGGCGGAAGCGGTGGTGATAGCGCCGCGCCAGGGCCGCCGCCAGCGACAATTGGTCGAGGAAGGAGGCGCGGTTGGCGAGACCGGTGACGGCATCGTTGCGGCTGAGAAAGCGCACACGCTCCTCGACCCGGCGCAGGGACTGCTCCACTGATTGTCGCTGCAGCACCTCCGCGCCCAGCTCCAGCGTCCGGTGCGACAGCCGCTCCTCGGCCAGCGCCACCACGATCTGGTAGAACGCGGTCATGGCCGATACGGTGGCGAGCGCGACCATCAGGATGACCAGCGCCCGGCTGCTGATGCTGGTTTGCGCCAATCCCAGGTTCTGCGCCAGGATCACGCCGAGTAGCGAGCAGAACGCCGCGCTCAGCCAGACCAGGCCCTTGCGCGGTCCCTTCAGGAAGAACGCCACCAGCGGATAGGCGAAGAACCAGTAGGGGCCGGTCTGATCGAGATTGCCGTACAGATTGGCTACAAGGTCGACCAGCAGCAGTACGAGCATGAGGTTCTCGGCGCGGGCGATGTTGCCGCTGCGTTGCAGCCAGAGCAGATTGAGGCTGCCGAGGATGGCCATCGTGAAATTCACGATCGCCATGGCATGCAGGTCGATCAGCAGGTGGTACCCGCCGAAGCCGCACAGGCTCAGCAGTCCTACCACCGTAAAGCAGGAAATGAAGGCGACGCGGCGGCTGTGCTGATCGCTGAGATCCGCCAGCAGCCGCCTGATCCTGGCGTGCGGCTGCGGCGGCACCTGTGAATGCTGGCGAGATTCGGTAGCGGGCGTTTCCATGCCCTTGGGCTTCATGAGCGGCTTATCCATAAGCAGGCGGCTGTTCTTGAGAATCGCCAGTTCTGAATACTAGATGGCAATTCTCCAATTCACCAGCCGAGCGCGCCGCGGCGCTCATTTCAATATGCCCCGGGGCGGCTTGTATTCGCGATATCGTCTATCCACCGGTTTGGACCGCGGTATCCGCGACCACCTCAATCCCCGAAATACACCGCGAAACCAACACCGCCCTGCCAGGTATCGGCATGGCCGCCCAACCGATGGCGCGCGCCGATGTCCAACTGCGTGCGCGGCGTCGCCTGCCAGGTCACCCCGGCGCCGGCCATGCTGCCGTGACCGACGCCGGCGACATGTTGCAGCGCCAGCTCGACGTAGGCGCCCAACGCCGAGGTCAACGCCCAGCCGTCGTTGATCGCCAATAACTCGCCGTCCGTATCGCCGCGTACCGCTTCCAGGTAGAGGCCCAGCGCGCGATCGGCGCTGTGCTGCCAGCTCAAGGCCGCACCTAATAGATACTGTTCCTGGTCGTTGCGGAACGCCCGGTCACCGTCGGTGAGCTCGATGCCGGCCAACAAACCCCAGCTGAGATCGCCCGCGGCCGCCGGCGCGAATTTCAGCGCCAGCGAGGTACCGGAGCGCCCATCGCTGTCCGGCCCTGGTGCGTCGAGCCAGCGCCAGCCGGTCCCCAGTTGCAGCTCGAGCGCGTGGCCCAAGCCCAAGCCCAAGCGCAACAGCGTGTCGGCGGTGAAGAACGACACGCCGTCGGCACGGCTCCAGTCGGGCAGGCCCTGCTCCCACATGACATCGCCCGGCTGTAGCACGGCGGGGGTGAAGCCGAGGCCGGGACGGTCGTAGCCGGGATTGTTCTCGGTCTGCGCGATTGCCGGCGCGGCGACGACGATTCCCAAGCACGACGTCCAGATCCGCCCACGGTTGCGACCAGCGCATCTACTCGAACGCATATGCCCTCCCTGGCAGTCGCCGTGGCGGGTCTGAAGCATGGTGCCGCCTCAACCCGGCCCTAAGCCGCGCGCGATCCGATCTTGCTAGCGTGTTCCTGTAGGTGGTGGGGGCTCGGCGCCGCCCGGCAACGGGGTTCCCGCCGCTTTCGCGCTGGAATCGCCGTGGGCGGGCAAGGCGGCGCGAATCCGCCGCGGAAAATCGGAACCGTCGCCGGCCGCGCGCGCGGCGTCGTTGATGCGCGAGCGCCGGCGCAGCTCGTCGAACGGCAAGGACCGAACCAGCAGACCCGCCTGGTACAGGTAGCGGTCGGCCCAGCCGTTGAGGTAGTGGCGCAGATCGCGGCCGCCCTCCCGGCCGGCCGCGTTCGCGTAGCGGAAGATGTTGAGCGTGCAGTTGTTCTTCAGCAGGTGGTACCACTCCGGGCGGTCGGCCAGCTGGTTGATCCGCTCCAGGTACACGAGAAACAACCGCCGCGCCGCCTCGGGCGACGCCAGGGTCCGGTACAGGAACACATCCTCGCCGCGGTGGTTGGTGCGAACGCCCACCACGTCGCGTTCCTCGCCGACGACGTAGATCAACTCGAACTGCTTGAACAGCGACGCCAGCGGCGAGAAGCCCTCGCCGACCTCCGGCCGGGTCTCGATCGAGATCGAGACCGGCGGCGCATTGTCGAAGGTGAAGCTCAGAAAGGTGTGCCCGACCGGCCCCGGCTGCCAATACGAAATGTAGAAATCGACACCGGTCAGGTGCGAAAGCGACACCTCGCGTTCCAGGTAGCGCACCGTCATGTCGTCGACGCCGCGATAGGCGAAATCGCGCACCCCGGTCAGCCGTACCCGGTCGCCGTCGACAACGGCGCGGGGCATGACCGCGACCTCGGGCCGCCACGGACGGTCGTGCGACGGCTGGATCGAAACCTCCCACGCGATCACCAGCACCAGCACCGCCGCGAACGCCAGGCGCGCCGGCCTGCCGCGCTCGATCCACAACGCCCATACGCCGAATGCCGCGAACACGAGCGCGAGCACCACCCGCGCCCAGTGCCAGGGCAGGTTGGAGTAGAAGATCGCCAGACCGCCCCACGCGACGATCAGCAGGCCGACGACGAACCCCAGCGGCCTGAGCAGCCAACGGCGCAGCCGGGAAGCGATCCGCGGCGCACCGCGCCGACCGTGGTCGGTATTCATGGCCAGCGCTCCTGTTCCATCGCGAGCCCCTCGTTGCCGACCCGCTTGACGGTGTTTGCGAACCCAATCAGCGCTCGGTCGTGAGCAGGGTGGTGAGCGCCGCAGGGCTATATGGGCGCAGTGAGTCGAATGAGTAGTGCTGGTTGAAGTCGGCTGAGTACGTGCGAAAGGTGTGACGTACCCGGGACGCTAGGAACCGAGCCCGTCCAGGTGCGCCGCCTCGATTCGAGCCACCAATCGCTTGCACAGGTTGATGTAGTCGATCGCCGCCGCTTTCGTGGGCGTGAACTGCTCGACGTGCGCGGCTTGGTTTCGCAGCGCCCTGAGCTCGCCGAACAGCGCCAGTTCTTCGGAGTCGAGCACCTTCGCCTTGCCCAGGGCTCGATAGGCATCGAGGATCGGTCGCCGTTCGGGACCGGCCTCGTGCAGCCCGAGTTCAAGCACCCGCTGGCGCGCGGCGATCTCCAAATGCTGCCATGCCTCGAGGATGGCCGAACGCGGATTGATCTCGGCTAGCTGAAACAGCACCCGCTCCCGCGCCGACAGTGTGTTGGAAGGAGGAAGCGGTTTCGCGCCGCTGTCGGCCGCCGCGCGGAGTTCTTTCAGCTTGTGCTCGAACTCGGCTTCGATCGGCCCCGCTTTGATCCGCCGGATCTGCGGGACCAGCGCGGCGAATTGCTTGCGGAACACGATGAGGATGGCAACGCCCGCGATCGGCCAGGCAAGGGCCTCGGTCATCTTGGTCACGAAAGTAAGCCAGTCCATGTGCTTCGATGCCTGGTGTTCGACCTGAGAAGCGGTAACTCGCTACTCGGGCAACGTCCTTTCCCTGCTGGAGCAGATCTGGCACGAGCGGGTTAACCCTCCAGATCCACGCTCGACCGGTCACTGCCTGAGGACCTTCTCCATCGCTTTGCCCTTGGCGATCTCGTCGACCAGCTTGTCGAGCTGCCGAATCTTCCTCATCAGCGGGTCGTCGATTTCCTCGACGCGCACGCCGCAAACCACGCCCTTGATGAGATCGCGGTTCGGATTCATCGCTGGAGCTTGAGCAAAGAAGGTCTCGAAATCAACCTGGTTTGCGATCTGTAGTTGCAGGCCCTCTTGGTCGTATCCGGTGAGCCAGCAAATTGCGCGGTCAACTTCTTGCTTGGTTCGGCCTTTGCGTTCGACTTTCTGCACGTACAGTGGATAAACCGCCGAAAGCGGGGTGTTGAATATTTTGTTCTTAGGCATCTTCCGATTTCCTGATGCGCATAGGGAATTGCGGGCAATACGTTGTATCGCGAAGCTCGGGCGGCGGTATCGGTGAACAAACCCGAAGTCTGACGACGTGCGTCGGAGTGGCTCTGCCGCTTCTTTCGATGTCTGGAATGTCTGATGACGCCTGGCCAGGAGTTGAGCGTTACTGACCAGACCCTAGCGCGCACCTGATTCGGCGCAAGTGCGCCGGGTGTTGTTAGAGGACTCAAGTGAAGAATGTCCCGCAGGCCTAGGTCGCGTACCCAAAGCCCCGCAAGTACTCCGCCATCTCCTTCTCGATCGTCCGGATCTCCGTCCGCGTCAGCACCTGGCGGTACCGTCCGATCGAGCTATCGGTGAGCGGCTTGCCCGATTGCGTGGTTTGCCAGGCTTGCAGTCTGGGCGCCACGGCGACCGCGGCCATGGCGGCGCCCTGCGGGTTCTCGGCGGGGTTCACTTCCAGCGGCAGGCCGGTGAAGGCCCGCAGGTTCGCCATCACCTGTTCGGGGGTGCGGGTCAGGTCCTCGTAGCGGATCACGGTCATGCGCGAGCGGAATTCCGGCCGGTCGCAGTTCAAGGCCGGCAGGTAGAAGCTGTACACGTAGTGGCACAGCTGGCTCATGTTGCGCCCTTGGAAGATGTGTTCGACGCCGGCTTGCTTGAGCTTGCTGCCGACCTCGATCATGGAGGCGATGATGTCGCGCGGGTCGCGCACGATCAGGAGGATGTGCGCTTCCGGTAGCAGTTCGTGCAGGTCGGGGAAGTAGGGCGTCAGCTCGGGGTGCTTGAGGATCAGGTGGCTGGCCGGGTTGAAGCGTCGGCTCACGTGGTCGATGAAACGTTCGACCAGTTCGGCGTTGAAGCGGCGTAGGCTGGTTAGGTCGTCGAAGTACGAGCAAGTGTCGTTGTCGAATTCCTCCTCGCCGAAGCGGTAGGCTTCGACCAAGCGGTGCAGGTAGCTCACTTCGCGCACCATCGGGTTGGTGGCCGGATCCTGACACAGCAGTTCCTGAAACACGGTCGTTCCCGACCGTTGGCTGCCGCCGACGAAGAAGATTCCCATGGCCGCTACTTCCTCATGCTAGCTCCGCGCTGTGCGGTGGCCTGTCTGCCGGCGCCGGTCGCAGCCCGGCTTCCTGCTGTAGATGGGATAGGGCATGCGCCACCGCAAGCGGGCATGTGTTCGTCTACAGTGACAGCGCGGACGGGGCGAGAAGGCCTACGGCAAGAACCAAGCGCCGGCCGCCCTGTCTGCTACGGAAGCACAATCGAAGTCACGGGATCGGAATGAAACGACTGCTCATCGTAAGCGGCGCGGGGGTCGCGTTGACGGCCGCGGCGGTGCTCGGCGGCTATGTCTATCTGCGCGCCAGTCTGCCCATGCTGGACGGACGGCTGGCTCAGCCGGGACTGAGCGCGGAGGTGACGATCGAGCGCGATCGGCTGGGTACGCCGACCCTGCGCGCGGCCAATCGTCTGGACCTGGCCCACGCCACCGGCTTCGTCCATGCCCAGGATCGCTTCTTCCAGATGGACCTGATGCGTCGCAGCGCCGCCGGCGAGTTGGCGGAGTTGGTCGGCGCGGCGGCGGTGCGGATGGACGAGCGGGCCCGGCTGCACGGGCTGCGCGCGGTGGCGCGCCAGGTGCTGGAGCGGGTCGCGCCGGAGCAGCGCCAGCTGCTGCAGGCCTATGCCGACGGCGTCAATGCCGGCTTGGCCGCGCTGTCGGCGCGGCCTTTCGAGTACGCGGTGCTGACCTCGACGCCGGCGCCGTGGCGGGCCGAGGATTCGGTGCTGGCGATCTACGCGATGTATTTCGATCTGCAGGATCCCGAGGCGCGGCGTGAGCAGCGTATTCACATCCTGCGCGAGCTGCTGCCCGAGCCGCTGAGCGCGTTTCTCACCGCTCCCGGCACCGATTGGGACGCGCCGCTGGACGGCAGCGCGGTGGCGCAGCCGAGCCTGCCCGCGGCCGAGCACTACGACCTGCGCACCCGCTCGAGCGCCGTGCCGCCGTTGGCGCTGAACACGGACGAGCCGGCCGGCGACGATCGCGCGGTGGGCAGCAACAACTGGGTGGTCGGGCCGGCGCATACCGCCGACGGCGCCGCCTGGCTGGCGGACGACATGCATCTGGGGCTGCGCGTGCCCAATGTCTGGTACCGGGCGCGCTTCGAGTGGCGCGACGGCGCCGGCCCGCGCCAGATCGTCGGCGTCACGCTGCCGGGTACGCCGGCCGTGGTGGTCGGCAGCAACGGCCGCATCGCCTGGGGCTTCACCAACAGCTACGGCGATTTCTCGGACCGCATCCTGCTGGAGCTCGATCCGGCCGATCCGAATCGCTACCGCACCCCGGACGGGTACCGGGAGTTCGGCCTCCGCCGCGAGCGGATCAAGGTCAAGGGCGGCATCGACCAGGTGCTGGAAGTGCGCGAGACCATCTGGGGGCCGCTGCTGCCGACCGCCGGCGGCGAGGCGCCGCAGGCGCTGGCCTGGACCGCGCACCGGCCAGAAGCCACCAATCTCGATCTGCTCAAGCTGGAAACCGCCGCCAGCGTCGACGAGGCCGTAACCATCGCCGCCGGCGTCGGCGTGCCGGCGCAGAACTTCGTGGTCGCCGACCACCGTGGAAACATCGGCTGGACCATCATCGGCCGCATTCCGCGCCGCCAGGGCTACGACCCCAGCGTGCCGGCCTCATGGGCCGACGGCGCCGGCTGGAACGGCTGGCTGACGCCGGCGGAGTATCCGCGCGTGATCAACCCCGAAATCGGCCGCATCTGGACCGCCAACAACCGCATCGTCGGCGGCGACTGGGCGCGGCTGCTGGGCGACGGCGGCCTGCAGCTCGGTGCGCGCGCCAAGCAGATCCGCGACGGCCTGCTGGAGCTGGACAAGGCCACGCCCGAGGCGCTGTTGCGGGTGCAGCTCGACGACCGGGCGCTGTTCCTGGAGCGCTGGCAGCAACTGCTGCTGGATACGCTCGACGACGCGGCGGTGGCCGACGACCCGCGGCGTCGGGCGCTGCGCGCGGCGGTGGCGGAATGGGGCGGGCGGGCCAGTCCGGAGTCGGTGGGTTATCGCCTAGTGCGCGCCTTCCGCTTGTACCTGATGGAGGAGGCGCTCAACGCCCTCACCGCCGAGGTGCGCGCCCAGCGCTCCGATTTCCGTTACGAGGACATGCCGCAGGCCGAAGGCGCGCTCTGGCAGCTGGTCAGCGCCCGCCCGGCGCATCTGCTGAATCCGGACTACGCCGACTGGCGCGCGCAGCTGCTGGCGGCGGCGGACCGCGTGATCGACCGCTTCTGGGACGACGAGCACGGCCTCGGCTTGGCCCGCTGGGGCGCGTACAACCAGCTGCGGATGCAGCACCCGATCAGCCGGGTCTTGCCCATGCTGGCGGCGTGGCTGGACATGCCGTCGACGGCGCTGCCCGGCGACGCGCACATGCCGCGGGTGCAGGCGCCGGCGGCCGGCGCCTCGCAGCGGCTGGTGGTGTCGCCCGGGCGCGAGGACAAGAGCCTGTTGCATCTGCCCGGCGGGCAGAGCGGGCATCCGCTGTCGCCGTTCTATCGAGCCGGGCATGAGGCTTGGGTGGAGGGGCGGCCGACGCCATTGTTGCCCGGGCCGGCGGCGCACCGGCTGGTGTTGGTTCCGGCGCAAGGATAATCGGGCCGCTACTTGCGCGTAGCTCGGTGGGTTGTCGTTGGCTGCGCGCCGCCGGGGTCGATGGCGCGGTCGCCACGGGCGCGCCGCCGCCGCTCAATGCGCGGTGCGCGGTTCCTCGTGCGTCAGCCGCAGCGGCGAGCGCAGGCGGATCAGCTGGCGATTGCCGTCGGCGTCGACCACCTGCACGCTGTGCAGGCCGTCCACGCCGTCGTCCACGTGCACCTCGCGCGGATGCAGGATCAGGTGGTCCATATCGTCGGTGATCACCTCGAAAGCGTCCTTGCGGGGGTCGTAGGAGAGACCGCGCAGAATGGTCCAATCATGCGCCAGCTGGCTGCCCAGGCCGAGGCCGGCCACCTCGATCTCGGCCTGCGTGCCGCCCAGCTCGCGCGAGACGCGATCGAAGTAGTTCTGGCACTGGGACTTGTCCAAGGACCGGGTAGTCATCGGCATACCTCCATGCGGTCGCTGTGGGCGAGATATGGGCGGACCCGCCCCAGGCAAGCCGGCCTCTTGCAGTCGACGCCGCAGTGATGCGACCTTCATTAGCTATGGAAGAGATCTACGTAAGCACCGATGTCGAAGCCGACGGTCCCATTCCGGGCCCGAATTCCATGCTCAGCCTGGGTTCCGCCGCCTACCGCGCGGACAAGACCCTGATAGGCACGTTCAGCGTCAACCTGGAAACGCTGCCCGGCGCCAGTCCGCACCCGGTGACCGCGCGCTGGTGGCAGAACTTCCCGGAGGCCTATGCCGCGTCGCGGGTCAACCCGGAGCCGCCGGAGACGGCGATGAAGCGCTACGCCGCCTGGGTGCGCTCGCTGCCCGGCAAGCCGGTGTTCGTCGGCTATCCGGTGGGGTTCGATTTCACCTGGGTGAACTGGTACCTGATGCGGTTCGCCAACGACGCCCCGTTCGGGTTCGCCGCGCTCGACATCAAGACCTACGCCATGGCGCTGTTGGATACACCGTTCCGCGAGACGGTCAAGGAGAATCTGCCGGCGCAGTGGTTCGACGCGCTGCCGCACACCCACGTAGCGCTGGACGACGCGCTGGAGCAGGGCGCCCTGTTCTGCAACATTCTGGCCGAGCGCCGTCGCCGCCGCTTCGAATAGCGGCTACCGCGCCGCCCCGGCCGGGGCGGCCGGCTCGATTGCCTGGCCAGGCGGCCGGCACCATCTGTGGCCTGAGCCAGGCGTAAGCTTGTTCGTGTCGTACGCACAGTTTGAGTGGAAGGACCGTCATGCCAACACGTGACCCCAAGAACTGGATGTGGGCCGAGGCCTGCGAGCTGCTGGAACGAGCGGAGCGCATTCACCGGCAGTTCTTCCAACTAGGTTTGCCCTCGGCCAGTCGTCCCCGCTGGGAGCCGCCGGTCGATGTCTACGAAACCGACGATCGCTTCGTGATCATCGTCGCCCTGCCCGGCGTGCCGGCGGACCAGATCGAGGTCGGCGTGCAGGAGGGCGGCATCCTGGTGGTGCGCGGCGAGCGGCTGCTGCCGGCCCAGGCCCGCCTGGCCAGCATCTATCGATTGGAAATCCCGCACGGTTACTTCGAGCGGCGCATCGAGCTGCCGCCGGGCCGCTTCCACCTGGAGCGTCAGGAATTCACCAACGGCTGCCTGTTGCTGTCCCTGCTCAAGCTGCCTTAAGTGGAGATACCTAAATGTCTATGTCGGACGAGCGAGAACTGCGCGAGGCACATACCAACGACGAACAGCGCGAGCAGCAGCCCGGCGCCGGTGCCAACACGCCCGAACGCGAGATCCCGCAGGACGCCATCATCATCCTGCCGGTGCGCAACGTGGTGCTGTTTCCAGGCATCGTGCTGCCGCTGAGCCTGGGCCGCGGCGGCTCCATCGCCGCCGCGCAGGAGGCCGCCCGCAGCAACCGCCCCATCGGCGTGATGCTGCAGCGCGACCCGCAAGTGGAAACGCCGGGACCGGCCGATCTGCACAGCATCGGCACGGCGGCCTCCATCGTCCGCTACGTCACCGCGCCCGACCGCAGCCATCACGTCATCTGCCAGGGCGAGAACCGCTTTCGCGTGCTCGAGTTCCTCGAGGGCTACCCGTTCCTGGTGGCGCGCATCGAGCGCATCGGCGAGAAGGAGGTCATGACCACCGAGCTCGAGGCGCGCATGCACACGCTCAAGCAGCGCGCCGCCGAGGCGCTGCAGCTGTTCCCCGAGGTGCCGGCCGAGCTGGTCAGCGCCGTGGAGGGGCTGCGCTCGCCCTCGGCGCTGGCCGACCTGATCGCCAGCTTCATGGATATCAAGCCCGAGGAGAAGCAGCAGGTCCTGGAGAGCCTGGACGTGGAGCTGCGGCTGGACCGGGTGCTGGATCTGCTCAACCGCCGCATCGAGGTGATGCGGCTGTCGCAGGAGATCAACCAGCGCACCAAGCAGGCGATGGACGAGCGCCAGCGCGAGTATTTGCTGCGCGAGCAGCTCAAGGCCATCCAGAAGGAGCTGGGCGAGGAGGACGGCCGCAACGTCGAGGCCGACGAGCTGCGCGCCGCTATCGAGGCGGCCGGCATGCCGCCCGAGGTGGCCGAGGTCGCCAACAAGGAGCTGCGCCGCTTCGAGCGTACCCCGGAGGCGTCCGGCGAATACGGCATGATCCGCACCTACCTCGACTGGCTGGTGAGCCTGCCCTGGTCCAAGCTCAGCGAGGAGAGCATCGACATCGCCCAGGCGCGCAAGGTGCTGGAGGAGGATCACTACGGGCTGGACAAGATCAAGCGCCGCATCCTCGAGTACCTGGCGGTGCGCAAGCTCAACCCGCAGGGCCGCAGCCCGATTCTCTGCTTCGTCGGCCCGCCCGGCGTGGGCAAGACGTCGCTCGGGCAGTCCATCGCCCGCGCGCTGGGGCTGGAGTTCACCCGCGTCAGCCTGGGCGGCGTGCACGACGAGGCCGAGATCCGCGGGCACCGCCGCACCTACATCGGCGCCTTGCCGGGCAACATCATCCAGGCCGTGCGCAAGGCTGGCACCCGCAATCCGGTGATGATGCTCGACGAGATCGACAAGCTCGGCGCCGGC
>Ga0182741_1003175_pt1 | contig 17813 bp, 16 predicted proteins | sample eDN5th37CBELigOP_FD_128874 | JGI IMG/M metagenome (GOLD analysis project Ga0182741, IMG submission 128874) | Enriched Organic Plus compost microbial communities from Emeryville, California, USA - eDNA 5th pass 37_C BE-Lig OP (version 2) (version 2) ...
CCGGCGATCTGGTCGAGAAGCTGGGCGAGTTCCGCGGACTTCGGGCTGTCGTCGAGGGAGGACACCAGCTCGATCGGCGAGGTGACCTTCCCGAGAAGCGACTCGAGCTGGGCAGCGAGAGGTGCATCGAGCATGAGGATCAACTCCAGAGGTGGAAGAACTTACGACCTGAAGGGATGTGGGAGTCGGCGAACCTCTCGGCTCGAGCCGAACGCGACCCGGACGGGGCCGGTGGCGCGGGAGAGCTCCCGCGCCACCGGAAACGATTCCGCCGAATCAGATCTTGCCGACGAGATCCAGGGACGGAGCGAGGGTGGCGTCGCCCTCTTCCCACTTGGCCGGGCAGACCTCGCCCGGGTGGCTGCGGACGTACTGCGCGGCCTTGACCTTGCGGACGAGCTCAGCGGCGTTGCGGCCGATGCCCTCGGCGGTGACCTCGGTGAACTGGATGACACCGTCGGGGTCGACGAGGAAGGTGCCGCGGTCGGCGAGACCCTGCTCCTCGCGGAGGACCTCGAAGTTGGTGCTGATCTGCAGGGTGGGATCGCCGATCATCGCGTACTTGATCTTGCCGATGGTCTCGGACGACGAGTGCCACGCCTTGTGGGTGAAGTGGGTGTCGGTCGAGACGGAGAAGACCTCGACGCCCAGCTTCTGCAGCTCCTCGTAGTGGTCCGCGAGGTCACCGAGCTCGGTGGGGCAGACGAACGTGAAGTCGGCGGGGTAGAAGAAGAAGATCGCCCACTTGCCCTTGATGTCCTCGTCGGACACGGTCACGAAGGCGCCGTCCTTGAAAGCCTCGGCCTTGAACGGCTTGATCTTCTTGTTGATCAGCGACATGTAGAACCTCACTCGTACTCGATGGGGTTGACGCGTTCGACGTTAACGAGGATCGATTGATTGTGCCAATCGATTATTTCTAGAAATTCGATAAGGAAGCCCTATAACGTCGCATCGCCGCAGCTCACGGGGGTGCCGATCCGGAGCGTGTGATCAAACACACATAACCTTAGCTATGCACACCACACCCCCGGATAGGGCACGAGGACCCCGTTCCCGGGGTCCTCGTGTCGGGGCCGTAGGCCCGTATCCGACTCAGGCGGCGAGCAACTCGTCGATCTGGCCCATCGCCAGCGAGGCACCCTCGATCACGCCCATGTCCAGCACCTGCTGCAGGGCCTCGACGGTCTCGTAGGTGCTCACGTAGGTCGCCCGCGTCCCGCCCTCGTGTTCGGCGAAGGAGTAGACGCAGCGCGCGGCCGGCATCTCCACCTTCGGGTTGAACTCCTCGTCGGCGAAGCGGTCGAGGAAGGTGAAGCTCTTGGGCTCGTCGACGGCCTCGACCTCCCAGTAGCCCGGATACTTCTCCCCCTCCGGGCCGGTCATGTAGTAGAGGACGCGACCGCCCGGTTCGAGGCGGTGCTCGACGACGGTGGCCGGATGCGTGGGCGGCCCCCAGATCTTCTCCAGCTGCCGCGGGTCGGCGTAGATCCGCCAGACGCGTTCCACCGGGGCGGCGAAGTCGGCGACGATGGTGAGGCTTCGGTTGTCGAGATCGTGACGAACGTCGGTGACAGGCATTTCTCAGCCTTTCTGTGGGGTGTCGGTTGCGAGGAGGTCGTCGATGCGCGCGATGCGACCGCGCCAGATCTGTTCCAGCTCGGCGAGCATGGACGCCACCGACCGCACTGCTTCCACATCGCCGCTCGCCAGCTGCTCGCGACCTCGTCGTCGCTTGGTCAGCAGGCCGGCCTTCTCCAGCACGGCGACGTGCTTCTGGACCGCGGCGAAGGACATGTCGTAGTTCGCCGCGAGCGCGGAGACCGAATGCTCCCCGGCCAGCACCCGGCGCAGGATGTCGCGTCGTGTGCGGTCGGCGAGGGCGTGGAACATGGCGTCGGTCCGGTCCTCGTCGTCTCCGCTCACCACCCGAATATACAACCGTTCGGTTGTATGTCACAAGGTTTTCGCAGAACCCCGCCGGGTATGCCCCCGGCATGAGCATCGAAGACGGCCCCGGCGACACCCTGAGTCCCAGCGAGGGCCTCGATCCCGACGAGGTGCGCAACAACGACGGCGACGACGTCGTCGACCCGCCCGAGGGCTGGAGCGGAGCCGACAGGTTCGGCACGACGCAGCGCGAGGAGCAGGAAGGCGAGTCGCTCGACGAACGCCTCGCCGAGGAGGAACCCGACATCGAACCCGAGGAACCCCTCCCCGCGCCCGTCGCGGCGACCCCCGACGACGAACTGACCGAGGAACTCGTCGATCACGTGGTGGACGACGACACGACGGGCGGAGCCGAACACGACGACAAGCGGGCCGAGGAGGTCGACGGCACGATCGTGCAGGACTCCCGCGTCGACCGTGGTCAGGTGAGCGGAAGCCCCGAGGACGGGGACTCGATCTTCCCCGTCGTGGAGTGATCGCCCAGTCCACGCGCCTCGACTCCGGCAGCTTGGGGGTGCCCTCCGGGAAGTCGCCGAACCGGAACGATCGAGCCGTCCGGCTCGCTCGTTCCGGTGATGTCGTTCGGCGGCGAGTTCGAGCAGGGCCTTGCGGGTCGCGTCGAAACTCGCCCGGTCGTACTCCTGGTGCCATCCCGACACCGCAAAACCCTGAACGAGGGGGAGGTTGTGCGCGCCTCCATCAGGAGAAACCGCACACAAGCCCCCCGAACTCCGCTCACATCCGGGCGTCGCGGGCCATGACGAAGCTGTAGAGGCCGTACACACCGATCCCGAGCCCGGCGAGGACGAGCAGCACCGCGCCGAACGGCTGTGCCCCGAGGGTCTTCAGGGCGCCGTCGAGCCCCGCGGCCTTCTGCGGGTCGGCCTGGAACACCGCGACGATCACGAGCACCCCGACGAGCCCGAGCGCCAGGCCCTTCGCGACGTAGCCGACGAGCCCGAGGCGCTGCACCGCCGTGCTCGGATGGCTCTTCAGGTCGTCGACGAAGTTCTTGGACACGCCCTTGTAGACGTGATAGGCCCCGACACCCAGGATGACGAGTCCCGCCACGACGAGGACGAACTTGCCGGCCCCGGACTGCAGCAACCGGGCGGTCAGGCTCGCGTTCTGCTCGCCGCTCGACCTTCCGCTCCCCCGCGCGAACCCGAAAGCGGTGTAGGCGAAGGCGAGATAGACGACGCCGACGCTGAACGCCTTGAACCGGTCGAACGGATTCGGGCCGTCGCCGGACTCCGGTTCGGACGCCTTGCCGAACGCCGCCTCGGCGAACCGCCACAGGCCCATGGCGACGAAGACGACGACCGCCACCCACAGCACCAGGGTGCCGCCGGGCCGCTCGGCGAGCTCGGCCATCGCGCCGGACTGCGAGGCCTCCTGGTCGCCGTGCCCGAAGGCCACCCGGATGGCGAGATAGCCGATGAGCAGGTGGACGACGCCGCTGCCGACGTAGCCGGCGCGCGCGAACCGCTCGAACACCGGGTTCTGCGCGACCCGCTCGGGCGATCCGGAACTCCCCTCCGAGAATCGGGAGGACCCGAACGACGTTCCGTGCCGGTTCACGTGATGGTCTCCTCCCGGCGCAACGCCGTCGTCGATGATGCCCCGTGGGTTCCCGGGCTTGCGGAGTGCAAACACAAACCGGCGCCGGATCGGTAGATTGACTTCAGGATCGAAGCCCACCCCTGGGAGGTGCGTCGTGCGAATCACCGAGGATGCCGTCGCACTGGCCCGCCGATGGGTGGAGGAGTCGGCGCACGTCTCCCCCGACCGCGCGGCCCGGCATCTCGCCGATGTGCTGAAGGACCCACACGGCCTCGAGTTCACCGTGCGGTTCGTCGACGAGGTCATCCGCCCCGAGGACCCGGCGACCGCCGCCCGCGCACTGTCCGAATTGTCGCGTGGGATACCGGATTTCCTACCTCCGCACCTGCGGGCCGCGGTGGCGCTGGGCGGACGGCTCGGCCCGCGCTTCCCACACCTGGTGGTGCCCGCCGCGCGACGCGCACTGCGGGCGATGGTGGGGCACCTGGTGGTCGACGCGGACGACGAGGCCCTCGGCCGGGCGATCGCGCGCCTGCGGCGTCCCGGTATCCGGTTGAACCTGAACCTCCTCGGCGAGACCGTGCTCGGGGAGGAGGAGGCCTCCCGCCGGTTCGAGGGCACCCTCGCGCTGCTCGCCCGCGACGACGTCGACTACGTCTCGCTGAAGGTCTCGGCGGCGGTCGCCCCGCACTCGCCGTGGGCGTTCGACGAGACCGTCGCCGACATCGTCGACCGGCTCGCTCCCCTCTATCGGCTCGCGGCGTCCTCGCCGACCCCGAAGTTCGTCAATCTCGACATGGAGGAGTACCGGGATCTGGACGTGACGGTGGAGGCGTTCACGCGGCTGCTCGACCGTCCCGAGTTCCTCGGCCTGGAGGCGGGCATCGTGCTGCAGGCCTATCTGCCCGACGCCCTCGCGAAGATGATGCACCTACAGGAGTGGGCGGCGGCGCGGCGCGCCCGCGGCGGGGCGGCGGTGAAGGTGCGGGTGGTCAAGGGCGCGAACCTGCCGATGGAACGGGTCGACGCGGTGCTGCACGGCTGGCCGCTCGCGACGTGGAACAGCAAGCAGAAGACCGACACGAACTACAAGCGGCTGCTGCACTACGCGTTCACCCCGGAGCGGATCGAGAACGTGCGGATCGGGGTGGCGGGCCACAACCTGTTCGACATCGCCTACGCGTGGGTGCTCGCCGGTCGCCGGGAGGTGCGGCACGGGATCGACGTCGAGATGCTGCTCGGCATGGCGCAGAGCCAGGCGGAGGTGATCCGCCGCGAGGTCGGCGGCCTGCTGCTCTACACCCCGGTGGTGCGGCCGGACGAGTTCGACGTCGCCATCTCGTATCTCGTGCGCCGCCTCGACGAGGGTGCCGGGCAGGACAACTTCATGTCGGCGGTGTTCGACCTCGCCGACGACCCGGGTCTGTTCGAGCGGGAGGAGCAGCGGTTCCGGGCGTCGGTGGCGGCGCTGGACGAGTCGGTGCCCGTCCCCCACCGCACCCAGAACCGGCAGGCACCTCCCGTCCCTGCGCCGGAGGAGTTCACGAACACCCCCGACACCGATCCGGCGCTGCCGCAGAACCGGGAGTGGGGGCGCCGCATCCTCGAACGGGTGCCGACGTCGAAGCTCGGTGTCACCGCGGTGCACACGCACACGCTGTCCTCGGAGACCGAGGTCGACGCGGTGCTCGCCGCCGCGGCCGAGGCGGGACGCGCCTGGGGTGCGCTCTCCGGCGCCGAGCGCGCCCGCATCCTCGACCGGGTCGGCGACGTCCTCGAGGCACGTCGCGCCGACCTGCTCGAGGTGATGGCCGCGGAGGGCGGCAAGACCCTGGACCAGTCCGACCCGGAGGTCTCCGAGGCGATCGACTTCGCCCGCTACTACGCCGAGCGTGCCCGCGAACTCGACACGCTCGAGGCGCGCTTCGTGCCGTCGCGGCTGACGGTGGTGGCGCCGCCGTGGAACTTCCCCGTCGCCATCCCCGCCGGCTGCACGCTCGGGGCGCTGGCGTCCGGGTCGGCGGTGGTCCTCAAACCGGCGACGCTCACCGCGCGCTGCGGGTCGGTGCTCGCCGAGGCGCTGTGGGACGCGGGGGTGCCGCGCGAGGTGCTGCATCTCGTCCACATGGGCGAACGGTCGCTGGGCAGCCGGCTCGTCGCCGACGAACGTGTCGACCGGGTGGTACTCACCGGCTCGTACGAGACCGCCGAGTCGTTCCGGTCGTTGCGGCCCGGCCTGCGGCTGCTCGCGGAGACCAGCGGGAAGAACGCCATCGTGGTCACCCCGAGCGCCGATCCGGATCTGGCGGTACGCGACGTCGTCCAGTCGGCGTTCGGGCACGCCGGGCAGAAGTGTTCGGCGGCGTCGCTGGTGATCCTCGTCGGCTCCGTGGCGACCTCCCGCCGTTTCCGCGACCAGCTGGTCGACGCGGTGCGGTCGCTGCCGGTCGGGCCCGCCCACGATCCGCGAACCCGCATGGGGCCGTTGATCGAACCGGCGAAAGGCAAACTCCTCGAGGCGTTGACGACGCTCGAACCGGGCGAGTCGTGGCTGGTGCGGCCACGCAGGCTCGACGACGAGGGCCGACTGTGGACGCCCGGGGTGCGTACGGGTGTGCGGCGCGGGTCGCGCACGCACCGCATCGAGTTCTTCGGTCCGGTGCTGGGGGTGATGACCGCGCGGGATCTCGACGAGGCGATCGCCCTCCAGAACGAGGTGGAGTACGGGCTCACGGCGGGGCTGCACTCGCTCGACCCCGACGAGATCGGTCACTGGCTCGACCGCGTGCAGGCCGGGAACCTCTACGTCAACCGCGGGATCACCGGCGCGATCGTGCGGCGTCAGCCGTTCGGCGGGTGGAAGAAGTCGTCGGTGGGTGCCGGTTTCAAGGCGGGCGGACCGAACTACCTGTTCGGTTTCGGGTCGTGGGAGGGCGCCGCCCTCGACGAGGAGGCGCTGCGGCGCGCGTTCGCGAGCGACGAGCGGGCGTGGCGGACGGAGTTCGGTGTCGCCACGGACGTCACCGGTCTGCCGGTGGAGCGAAATCTGTTCAGGTACCGACCCGTACGGGTACATGTACGCTCGGGCGGGAACGGTACGGCGCTCGGGCTCGTGCGGGTCCTCGGGGCCGCGGCACGGGCCGGTGCGCCGGTGGAGATCTCCTCCGCGATCGACGTCGATCTCGGAAGATATTCGGAAACAGCGGATTTCACCGGAAGAATTCGGGTGGAGAGCGACGCGGAGTGGGAGGAGAGGATCGTCGCCGCGCCGCCGTCGCGCATCCGGTTGCTCGGAGCGCCGGTTCCCGCCGGTCTGGCCGACCGGTGCGACGTCACGATTTTCGACGATCCGGTGACCGGATCCGGACGAATCGACATGCTGCCGTTCCTGGCCGAACAGTCCGTCTCCATCACCGCGCACCGCTTCGGCACACCGCATCGTCTCACCGACGAGATCATCTGAAACGAACCAAGATCGGTTATCCCGATTCCCTGTCAATCCCCGACACTGTGAGGTGGAATAGGACAATGGATATCGCCACGACACCCCCGACCGAACGTCGCAAGATCGCCTTGGCCGCGGTGAAGGAACTCGGCCCCCAACGCACCGAGAAGGCGATCACCAAGGTGCGCTGTCCCAAGGGACACACCCTCGCCGCGGTGTACCCCACCACCGCGGGCAAGGTGATCGTCTCCCGCAGCGGCCCCGGGGGGCGGGGAAGCCGCGACCGTGAAGCGACGCCGCACAACGGCACGTCGCTCAACTCCGAGTTCGTGGACACCCTCGAGGCGACCCAGTTCGAGGACGACGCCGTCCCGTCGGGGTGCGCGTGCGGTCCACGAACCCTGTCGCGCAAGAAGATCCAGGATGCCGTCGACACCCACGAGCACGTCGTCACGCTGACCTGACCGTCGGGAGAGCCCGGCCTCAGATCCCGAATCGGAGCTGCACACCGAAGACATCGAGCACCTCGTCGAGCCAGCCGAGCACCGAGAACGTCGAATCGACGTTCTGCGGTGGGGTGCGCACGAGCGTGTCGAGGCGGACGAGACGGTCGAAGTCCACCTCGACCCGCCCGCGGCGCGCAGTGCCGTTGCCGCTGCGGAACTCGACGTCGGCACGCACCATGATGTCGACGATCTCCTGCGCCAGGATCCCGTAGCCCACGGTGGTGGGATGCACGCCGTCGAGGGAGAACAGTCCCCCGGCGGCGCGGCCACCCTTGCCGTCGGCGGACAGGAACCGGGTGTCGGGCACCGGATCGAGAGCCGCCAGGGCCGGTGGGAGCGGGTACGGCTCCCACCATGCCGGGCGCGCGGTGAGATCGAAGGTGTAGCGTTTCGCGGCCAGCCGGTCGAGGATGCCCGCGGTGTCGAGCAGGTACCAGTCGTGGCCGTCCCTGCGGGCCTGTCCGACCGCCGCGGTGATCGTCTCGTTGTAGAGGTCGATCGCGGCGTCGACCACGCGGGCCTGTTCCCCGGTGATGTATTCGTCGCGGGCGGCGTCGAAGTGCTGCTCGTCGATCCACGGGCGCGTGTAGTACGGGAAGTAGGGTGAGCCGCTCTTCGGTCCGATGCCCCGGGCGATGGGGACGATGGTGACGTGGGGGACGGTGCAGAGGATGACGTGCCGTGCCTCGATCCGTCCCAGTTGCTCGACGATCAGGGCGTACTCCTGCGCGAAGTGCTCGGGCGTCCAAACGGTGAACGCCTTCTTCCGCTCGAGTGCCCGGAAGCGCTCGTCGGTCCAGGAGACCTCCAGGTTCGTGACGCTGCGCAGGGCGTTGTTGGCCCCGAGGAAGACGACCAGGGTTTCGATACCGGAGTCGGTGTCGTCGCCGTGGTCGGCGCCGAGCGCCCGCGCGACGTCGAAGAAGGTCCACCCGGTGTGCTCTTCGCTGTCACTGGGGTAGACGTGCCGGGCGGCGCGCTCACCGTTGTTCTCGACGACCTGGAGGAGAGGATCGTCCCGCGGGGCGCCGATCCGTTTCTCACACGCCTTGTAGGTGTTCTCGAGGGCGTCGCGCAGGTCCCAGCCGAAGCAGGACAGGTTGTGGAGCAGCCCGGCGACCGGTGGGCTCGCACCCGGTCCGCGTTCCCAGTGGTCCTCCACCTCGTCCATGAAGCCGCGCGCGGTGAACCCGGCCATGGGCAGTTTCCACAGATCGAGCCGGGGCCCGTACCGCTCCTCGAGCCGGCGCAGCAGCAGTTCGATGTTGATCGGCAGCCCGCCCGGGCCGCCGTAGCGCGGATAGCGGAACTCCGCGCCGAGTTCGTGGGCGACGATCGCCGGCACCGACAGGTCGGTGGCGAAGACCGCGGCGCTCTGCATGCCGTGGAAGAGGGAGTCGCCGATCGTGACCAGCCGATGCGGCGGAGCACCCCGGTGGGCGGGGCGGGCGACGTCGATCCCGAGGGTCGGGTCGGAGACCGGTTCGCGCGGTGGTGCGGTCGCGCGATCGGCGACCGAATGGGGAGTACCGTCGGGAACAGCGGGCATGCGGGGCCTCCCCTCCTCCCCACCCGCGCCCAGAGTAGGTAGAGGGGCACCCGGGCACACCGGATTCACGTCACTTCTCGGGCACGATTCCGGTCGCCCCCGGCGAGTACCGTTCGGAGCCATGAGCGACGCCGATTTCGCCCACACCGATCGCGCCGAGAAGAACCGGCGCGACAAGGCCGTGACACTGGCCCGGTACGCGTGGAACCGCGGCATCACCGGTGCCGAACTGCTCGCGATGACCGACGACACACGCCGCAGACTGGCGCGCGCCGCCGAGGTGCATCCGCCGCGCAGCATGGAGACCTGGGAACTCGCCGCGCGACTGATGGACGAGAAGACGGCCTGGGCCGGGAAGCATCCCGATCATCCCGCCGCGGTGCGGACCGAGGCGGACGAGAAGATCATGTGGGTGAAACCCCCCGTGCGGTCCTGGCTCGAATAGAACCTTCCCGAACGGGACCATCCGGACAGGCCGAAGGTAATTGCCTTGCAGCCCGAAGACACCGGGTGCAACAATTTCCGGTCCGTTCGACAATTCTCATCCGACAGGAACACCGTGACCACCCATTCGGAACCACTGGTTCTCACCCAGCGCCGGATCTGGATCATCTTCTCGGCGCTCATCGCGGGCATGATGCTCTCCAGCCTGGATCAGACGATCGTCTCGACCGCCATGCCGACGATCGTCGGGCAGCTCGGCGGCGTCGAGCACCAGGCGTGGATCACCACCGCCTACCTGCTCGCGGTGACCATCGTGATGCCGATCTACGGCAAGTTCGGCGACGTCTTCGGCCGCCGGTACCTGTTCCTGATCGCCATCGGTGTGTTCACCCTCGCGTCGCTGGGGTGCTCGCTCACCGACGACTTCTGGACGTTCGTGGTGTTCCGCGCGATCCAGGGCTTCGGTGGCGGCGGCCTGATGATCCTGTCGCAGGCGATCATCGCCGACGTGGTGCCCGCGAGCGAGCGCGGTAAGTACATGGGTCCGCTGGGCGCGATCTTCGGTCTGTCGGCCGTGGGTGGTCCGCTCATCGGCGGGTTCTTCGTCGACCACCTGAGCTGGGAGTGGTGCTTCTACATCAACATCCCGGTCGGTGTGCTCGCGTTCGTCATCACCTGGTTCGCGCTGCGTCTGCCGTCGAAGAGGCCGACGAAGCGCGTCGACGTCCTCGGTGTGCTCACGCTGTCGCTCGCGACCACCTGCCTGATCTTCTTCACCGACTTCGGTGGTGACTCCGACCGCGGCTGGACCGACTCGCTGACCCTGATGTTCGGCGCCGGTCTGATCGTGTTCGTGTGCCTGTTCGTGCTCGTCGAGTCGCGGGCGCAGGATCCGATCATCCCGCTGTCGCTGTTCCGCAACTCGATCTTCGTCAACGCCACCGCCATCGGTTTCGTGCTCGGCCTGGGCATGTTCTCGGCGATCGCGTTCATGCCGACCTTCCTGCAGATGTCGTCGGGCACCTCGGCGGCGGTCTCCGGTCTGCTGCTGCTGCCGATGATGGCGGGCCTGATGCTCACCTCGATCGGGTCCGGTATCGCGATCACCAAGACCCAGCGGTACAAGATCTATCCGATCCTCGGTGCGCTGATCACCGCCGGCGGGATGCTGTGGCTGACCACGCTCGCGGGCGACACCCCGCTGTGGCTGGTGTGCTCGATGCTGTTCGTACTCGGCCTGGGACTCGGCCTGATCATGCAGGTCGTCATCCTCATCGTGCAGAACGCCGTGCCCGCCGACGAGATCGGTACCGCGACGAGCACGAACAACTACTTCCGCGAGGTCGGTGCGGCGCTCGGTGTCGCGATCTTCGGCACCATCTTCACCAACCGGCTCGCGGAGAAGCTCGTCGAGGTGTTCACCTCGGCCGGCGCGACCCCCGATCAGGCGAGCCAGGCCACCGCGACCGTCGATCCCGCGACCCTGAAGCTGCTGCCCGACGAGGTGCGGCAGGGTGTCGTCGACGCCTACGCCGACTCGCTGGCCCCGGTGTTCTGGTACCTGATCCCGTTCCTGCTCGTCGCGTTCGTGCTGGCCTGCTTCATCCGGGAGATCCCGCTGTCCGACGAGGCCCTGATGGTCGCGCGCGGCGAGGCCGTCGCCGACCCGGCGAAGACCGCGAAGAAGGACGCCGGGCAGAGCGGCGACGAGTCCGGTGCCGACGGGTCCGGGGTCACCGTGGGTGCGACGGACCCGGGGGCCGATGCCGACGGCGGCGAGCCGGATCGCCCGTGATCGAATAGGACCGGCCGGCTGCACGAGCGCCGGTAGCGGCACAGGCGAGGAACGGAGACGACCAGTGGGACGAACGATCACCCCGGTCCGCGTCGCGGACGTGACGATCGGTGAGGGCGCACCCACGATCATCGTCCCCGTCACCGGCCGCACCCCGGAGGTCCTGCGTGAGCAGGTCGCCGCGGTCGCCGGTCGCGCCGACGTCGTGGAGTGGCGGGTGGACTTCTTCCACGCCGCCGACGACCACGACGCGGTGCGCGCCCAGTCCGCCGCCCTCGCCGAGCAGCTGCAGGGCACCCCGCTGCTGGCGACCTGCCGCACCTCCGACGAGGGCGGCGAGATCGAGATCGACGACGACGCCTACGCCGATCTGACGGTCGCGCTCGCCGAGAGCGGCAGCGTGCACCTCGTGGACGTGGAGTACCGCCGCGACCGGTCCGCCGTCGAGCGGATCGTCGCGGCGGCACACGCCCGCGGGGTCGCGGTGGTGGCGTCGAACCACGACTTCGACGGCACCCCGCCGAAGGACGAGATCGTCGCGCGGCTGCGGCAGATGCAGGATCTCGGCGCCGACATCTGCAAGATCGCGGTGATGCCGCGCTCGACCGGCGACGTGCTGACCCTGCTCGACGCGACCCGCACGATGCACGAGGAGTACGCCGAGCGGCCGCTCATCACCATGTCGATGGGTGGGCTCGGGGTCGTCTCCCGGATCGCCGGGCAGGTCTTCGGGTCGGCGGCGACCTTCGGGATGGTCGGCACCGCCTCGGCTCCCGGTCAGATCGACGCCGACGAGCTGCGCTCGGTGCTCGAGGTGCTCCACCGGGCCGGCTAGGCGCCGGTCAGGAGACGTCGGCGATCAGCACGGCGAGCTGGACGATGGCCAGCAGGCCCGCCGTTCCGCTCAGGACCGATCCGGCGATCGCGATCGCCCGGTCGCGGGATGTGTCGTCGCTCTTCCGGCCGACGAGGGCCACACCCCCCAGGATCACACCGAGGAGCGCGAGCGGGCCCACGATGCCGAAGTTGAGGATCCCGGCGAGCCAGGCGAGCACGGCGAGCAGCATCGCGACGATGCCGAGGACCAGCGACACGCGTCCGAAGTTGCGGGTCGTCGACCGTCCGGGGGGCGGTACGGCAGGGTACCCGGCGGGATGAGCGGCCGGATACTGGGCAGCCGGATACTGGGCGGCCGTCGGTATGTAGGCGGGGCGCGTCGCGTCCGTCCACCGGTATCCGTCCCACCACCGCTCCAGGGTCGGATCCGCGTTGTCGCGGTGCCACCCCGCCGGGGGCCGGTACGCCGTCGGGTCTCCGGGGGTCATCGCACTCCTGCCGTTCGTCGCCGTTCGGTGGGCATCAGGTAGGCCATCGAACCACAATTCACACCGCGGCGACCGCCAGGCCGACACCGGCAGCCGCCAGGCCGGTCGCCAGGGTGCCCAGCACGATCGCGCAGGCCGCGCCGTAGCGCCGCGCCACGATCAGGCGGACGGAGTCGACGCTGGTCGTGCTGAAGGTGGTGAACCCACCGCAGAACCCCACCCCGGCGATCGTGAGCATCGCAGCGGGGGCGTCGTGGAACAGCACCGCCCCGGTGAGCAGACCCAGCAGCAGCGACCCGACGACGTTGATCAGCACTGTCGGCCACGGCAGCGACGACGCGGAACGGGCACGCAGCGCGCTGTCGACGACGAAGCGGACGACCGCGCCGAGGCTGCCCGCCAGCGCCACGCCCACCGCGATCACGGCGCGCTCCGGCGGTCGCCCAGGCGGGCGGCGAGGGCGATGCCGAGGCCGGTGGCGAGCAACCCGGCGAGGACGGTGCCGAGTGCGTAGGTCACCGCGGCGAGCAGGTGGCCGTCGCGCAGCAGCAGGTCGGTGTCGACGACGAGTGCGCTGTAGGTGGTGAACGAGCCCAGCGCGCCGGTGCCGGCGCCGAGCCGGACCACCTGCCGCCAGGAGGTGTCGGGGCCGCTGCGGATCAGCGCCTCGAGCAGGAAGCCGAGCAGCAGCGCACCGAGGACGTTGATCGCGAAGGTCGTGACCGGCCAGCCGCCGGACCCGACGGGGAACCACCGGCCGAGGCCGTAGCGGGCACTCGTCCCGATCAGGCCGCCCACGGCGACCGCGACGAGCGCCGAGGGTCGCAGGTGCAGCGCTCTCGGCAGCGGGCGTTCGCCCCCGGTCAGTCCTGGTCCCACAACTCCAGAACAGTAGTGAGGATCTCCTCGGCCGCGCCGAGCCCCCCGAGGTGGCTCTCGCCCGGCAGGTGGTGGAACCGGGCGTCGGGCAGCAGGTCGACCATGTGCAGACCGTGCTCGATGGGGATGATGTGGTCGGTGTCGCCGTGCCACCACTGCACCGGCACCTTCACGTCGGAGACGCGGAAGCCCCAGTCGCGGGTGAACACGACGATGTCGGCGAACGGCGCGGCCATCTGCTTGCGGCTGCCGTTGAGCAGGTCGTCGAGGAACATCGCCTTGAACTCGGGGCGGGCGAGCAGACGACGGTCGGCCTCCGGGGACAGCCGCCCGTAGAGGTCGATGATCGGCGACGCGAACGGCCGCACCACCCGGATCGCGGCGCTCAGCGCGGTGCCGATCGGCACGCCCGCGGTCTCGAGGGCCGGTGCGACGACCGTGCCGAGCTTCATGAGGTTGCTGCTGATCGCCTCCGGTCCGACGATCGGCGCGACACCGCCGAGGACCGCGGCGGCGACCACGCGTTCCCGCAGCGCGTAGGCGGCGGCGAGGGTGTAGGGGCCGCCCCCGGACAGGCCGACGAGGGCCATGCGGTCGATGCCGAGGGTGTCGGCGACGATGCGCAGGTCGTCGGCGAAGGCGAGGACGTTCTCGTAGATGTGCGGGGTGGACGAGCCGATGCCGGGGCGGTCGACACCGATGAGCCGGACGTGCTCGCGTTCGGCGAACGCCCGCGCCTCGATCGGGACCTGGCGCCGCGCGCCCGGGGTGCCGTGCAGCCAGAACACGGCGCGTCCCTGCGCCGATCCGAACTCGGCGAAACCGAGCCGGCGGCCGCCTCCCACCGCGACGGTGCCTTCGAGCTTGGGGCGTTCGACGTCCATGTCGCCAGCATGGCACGGGGTCGGCGCGGCCGACCAGCACTCGTCCCGCCGGACGAATCGCTCCGGCGGCCGCGTGATCGGCGTTACAGTTGATCTGCTCACAGCCTGCGACGGATGCCGACCATCGGAGATGCGCCCGTGACCAAGATGCTCGCTCCCCCACCTCCCGGCCTGGCCCCGGTTCCCGGCGACGCCGGCCTCCCCTACGTCGGCTACGCGCTGCACTACATGCGCAATCCCCTCGGCGCGTACGAGAAGCGCTACCGCGAACTCGGACCCGTCTCGTGGTTCCGGTTCGCCGGACGCCCGTGGGTGGTGCTGCTCGGCCCCGACGCGGTCGGGGCGGCGCTGCAGAACCGCGACCGCGCACTGTCGAACGGTCCCGGCTGGCGCACCCTGATCGGGCCCTTCTTCGACCGCGGGCTCATGCTGCTCGACGGCGACGAGCACACCGCGCACCGCCGCATCATGTCGCAGGCGTTCACCCGCGACCGGCTCGCGCTCTACACCGAGCGGATGCACCCGTCGATCGAGAAGACCCTCGACGGGTGGGTGCCCCGCGAGGGTTTCCGCGCCTATCCGGCGATCAAGGAACTCACCCTGGGGTTGGCGACGGAGATCTTCATGGGCGGCGCCGAGGGGTCGTCGGCCCGGGAGATGGAGGAGGTCAACAAGGCGTTCATCGGGTGCGTGCAGGCCGCGACCGCGCTGGTGCGCTATCCCCTGCCCGGCACGCGGTGGCGTCGCGGTGTGGTGGGCCGGGCGCGGCTCGAGAAGTTCTTCCGGCGATATCTGCCGGCGCGGCGCGCGGGTGACGGCGACGACATCTTCTCGGTGTTCTGTCACGTCGAATCCGAAGAAGGCGAACGGTTCTCGGACGACGACGTGGTCAACCACATGATCTTCCTGATGATGGCCGCGCACGACACGTCGACGATCACCCTGTCGACGGCGATGCAGTATCTCGGCCAGTTCCCCGAGTGGCAGCAGCGGTGCCGCGAGGAGTCGGAGTCTCTCGGCACGACCACACCGGGTTTCGAGCAGCTCGATCTGCTCACCTCCCTGGACCTGGTGATCAAGGAGTGTCAGCGGCTGGTCACGCCGGTGCCGGGCATCGTGCGGCGCGCGTCGAAGGACACCGAGATCCTCGGGCACTTCGTACCGAAGGGCACCCTGGTGAACGTGGGTATGCACTACAGCCACCACATGCCCGAATTGTGGCCCGATCCCGAACGTTTCGATCCGGAACGGTTCTCACCGGAGCGTCGTGAGGACAAGGTGCACAAGTACGCGTGGGCCCCCTTCGGTGGTGGCGCGCACCGGTGCCTCGGCATGTACTTCTCGGGCGCCGAGATCAAGACGGTGCTGCACCATCTGCTGCTGCGGTATCGCTGGCACGTGCCGGCCGACTACGTGGCGCCGATGAACTTCACGTCGCTGCCGTTCCCGGACGACGGTGGCCCGATCGACCTCCGAACGAGATAGGGATGGCGTAGAACTGGAGTATGTCGCCCGTCGACGAGCTCGACGCACGGTTCGTCACCGCGGTACGCGCCCTGTCCGGGTGGGTACCGCAACTCCGTTCCGCCACCGGAGAAGTCGACGACGATCTCCTGCTGCGGTACTTCGACGCCCAGATGCAGTCACGGCACCTGGATTTCGCGGCACGCATCCTGCAGCAGCACGGTGAGGGGTTCTACACGATCCCGTCGGCGGGACACGAGTCGAACGCGGCACTCGGATCGTGTTCGCGCGTCACGGATCCGGCGCTGCTGCACTACCGGTCCGGTGGGTTCTACGCGGCCCGCGCGGCGCTGGTCGAGGGCAGTACCCCGATCCGGGACGTGCTCGCGGGATGCGCCGCGTCGACCTTCGATCCGATCGCGGCGGGCCGGCACAAGGTGTTCGGCAACGCGCGGCTGAACGTCCTGCCGCAGACCTCCACGATCGCCTCGCACCTGCCGCGGGCACTCGGACTGGCGTTGGCGCTGCCGCGGATGCAGCGTCTCGGGCTCGAGGCGACGTGGCCGCCGGATGCGGTGGTGCTGTGCAGTTTCGGCGACGCGTCGGCGAACCATTCGACGACGGTGGGGGCGTTGAACGCCGCGGCCTACTGCCGGTATCGCGGTCTGCCGGTGCCGTTGCTGCTGGTGTGCGAGGACAACGGGCTCGGGATCAGTGTGCCCACCCCGCCGGGCTGGCTCGAGCGGTCGCTGTCGTCGTATCCGGGCGTCGGGTACCGGCAGGTCGACGGCTCCGATCCGGTCGCGACCCTCGTCGCGGCACGGGAGGCGGTGGAGACGGTGCGGACCCGGCGGGCGCCGCTCGTGCTGCACCTGCGGACGGTGCGCTATCTCGGGCACGCGGGCTCCGACGTCGAATCCGCCTACCGCAGTGCGGCGGAGATCGCCGCCGACCACGAGCGGGACCCGTTGCTCGGCACGGCCCGCGAACTCGTCGCCCGCGGGGTGCTCACCCCAGAGGCGGTGCTGGACCGTTACGAGAAGATGCGCGCGCAGGTCGCGGCGGTGGTCGACGAACTGGAGTCGCCGCCGCGGTTGCGGTCGGCGGCGGAGGTGATGCGGCCGCTGCACGCGCGTCGCACCCCGGTGCCCGACGACCCGCACCCGGCCGGTGAAGCGCTGACCCTGGCCCAGGCGATCACCCGCGCACTCGGGGGTGTCCTCAACGAGGACCCGCGCACCTGCGTGTTCGGCGAGGACGTCGGGGTCAAGGGCGGGGTCTACGGGATCACCCGGGGGCTGCAGGCACGCTTCGGCCGGCTGCGGGTGTTCGACACCCTGCTCGACGAACAGACGATCCTCGGTACCGCACTGGGGTTCGCCGTGGCGGGCATGCTGCCGATCCCCGAGATCCAGTACCTGGCGTATCTGCACAACGCGGAAGACCAGCTCCGTGGGGAGGCCGCGAGCCTGGCGTTCTTCTCCGACGGGCAGTACCGCAACCCGATGGTGGTGCGCATCGCGGGCCTGGCCTACCAGCGCGGATTCGGCGGGCACTTCCACAACGACGACTCGGTGGCGGTGCTGCGTGACATTCCCGGTCTCGTGCTGGCGGTGCCGAGCACCCCCGACACGGCGGGCGGGTTGCTGCGGGCGTGCGTCGAACTGGCCCGCAGCGAGGGACGGGTGTGCGTCTTCCTCGAACCGATCGCGCTGTACCACGAACGCGACCTGTACGAGCCGGGTGACGGGAGGTGGATGCGGGTGCCCGACCCGGCGGGGATCCGGCCCGGTTCGGTGCGCACCCACGGCGACGGCGGCGACGTGCTGGTGGTGACCTTCGGCAACGGGGTGAGGATGAGCCTGCGGGCCGTCCACCACACCGGGGTCGCCGCGACCGTCCTGGACCTGCAGTGGCTGTCGCCGCTGCCGGTGCCCGCCCTGCTCGAGCACGCGCGTCGCTTCGAGCGGGTGGTGGTGGTCGACGAGACCCGGCGCAGCGGTGGGGTC
>Ga0182741_1003178_pt1 | contig 17790 bp, 19 predicted proteins | sample eDN5th37CBELigOP_FD_128874 | JGI IMG/M metagenome (GOLD analysis project Ga0182741, IMG submission 128874) | Enriched Organic Plus compost microbial communities from Emeryville, California, USA - eDNA 5th pass 37_C BE-Lig OP (version 2) (version 2) ...
CGGACTCTGGCCGTTGCTCACGGTGGTCGGCGTCGTGGCTGGTATCCCGGTGGCGGCGAGTGTGGTGGGCTCTCGCTCGCCGGGGGCGCTGGACAACGCTTCCGGCGTGGCGACCGTACTGGTGGCGGTGGAACAACTGTCTCCCGATCGGCCGATCGGGGTGCTCCTCACGAGCGGTGAGGAGCTCGGCCTGGCCGGCGCACGCGCCTGGGCGCGGAACAGGCGCGCCGCGACGGCCATCAACGTGGACAGCGTGGACGATGTGGGGCGCGTCCGCGTGATACACCCGCGGCGGCGCCCGCGGGCGCTCCTCCAGGCCATCTCCTTCGCGGCGGACGAGCTCGACGCTAATATTTCCTCTGGCCCGCTTCCACCGGGTCTCCTGGTGGACGGTGTGGCGCTGGCCGACCGGGGGTGGGAAGTCGCCACTCTGAGCAGGGGTAACTGGCGAACGGTGGCGCGGATACACACGCCCGGTGACGACCTGGCCGCGCTGCGGGGAGATGGCGCGGCGCACGTCGCGGAGCTTGTGGAGCGCTCCGTTGCCAGGCTAGGCTGAATGGGTTGACATGGCTGTAGTGTTGCTCTTCATCGTGCTTGTGGCGGGACTGATCATGATCCCGTTCGGGCTCCCCGGCCTCTGGGTCATGGTGGGCGCGGTGCTCCTGTACAGCTATGTGGGGCCCGTGGGCGCGATAGGTGCGTGGAGTGTGGTGGCGGTGGCGCTGCTGGCCGGCGTGGCAGAGCTTCTGGAGTTTCTCCTGGCCGGGCGCTATGCCCGGCGCTACGGTGGGTCGCGCCGTGCCGGGTGGGGCGCCATAATCGGGTCCATCGCCGGTGCCATAATGGGCGTTCCCGTTCCACTGGTGGGATCGCTCATTGGTGCATTCGTGGGAGCCTTCGCCGGGGCGTGGCTGGCGGAGATGACGCGCAGGACGGAGATCCGCGCCGCGACTCGCGTGGCTACTGGCGCGCTCGTGGGACGCCTGGTGGCCGCGGCGGTGAAGGCCGGGATAGGTTGCGCGATACTGGTCTGGGTAGCGTTCGCCCTGATGCTGGGGCGGTGAGGCGTCGGGCGGCTGAGCGCCCGCTGTACAGGAGAAGCGAGGGGTTCATGAGCGATGCGACCGGCGTTGAGAATGTGCCGCTGTCCGGTGCAACGGAAGACGGCAAGTACGTCTACTGCATCACCCGGCAGGAAAAGCCGCGCGACTTCGGGACGATCGGCATAGGTGAAGGGGCCAATCGCGTGTACACCGTGCACTACCGCGATCTGGCGGCGGTGGTGAGCGACACGCCGATCGTCATCTACGACCCGACGCGCGAGAACGTGCTGGCCCACGAGTTCGTGAACGAGACGGTGATGCGCGAGTGGACGGTGATCCCCATGTCGTTCGGCACCGTCTTCCGCTCGGAGGAGGACGTGTGCGAGCTGCTGCGCTCCACCTACCAGGCCTTCAGCGACGTGCTCGACAAGATGCGCGACAAGATAGAGTTCGGCCTGAAGGTGCTATGGGATCGCGAGCGCGTGATCGCCACGCTCGAGCGCGAGAACGACGAGATCCGGCGCCTGAAGGACGAGATCGACCGGAACGCGCAGAGCTCCACCTACTTCGCTCGCATGCAGCTCGGCCGTCTCGTGGAGGGCGCGCTCGAGGACACCGGCAACGCGTTCGTGAGCGACATCCACGAAGCGCTCAAGGATGTCGCCGTGGCGAGCCGCAGCAACAAGCCGATCGGCGACCGGATGATCATGAACGCCGCTTTCCTCGTGGAGCGCGACAGCGAGCGCGCGTTCGACGAGAAGGTGCGCGAGATCTCCCGCAAGTACGAGGATCTCCTCACCTTCAAGTACACCGGCCCGTGGCCCCCGTACAACTTCGTCAACATCAAGCTGAAGCTGGAGAGGGCGGAAGGGTGAGTGGGGGGTACGACGTCATTGGCGCGTAGTTTCCGCTTCCTGCTTCCTGCCTCCCGAACCCTGCGGCCATGTCTCTCCTCACCAAGCTCCTCTTCTTTCCCATCGCGGGTCCCGTGGCCGGGATCCGCTGGTCGCTGGGGAAGGTGCAACGGGTGGTGGAGGAGGAGCTGGTGGATGACAGCGCGGTCAAGCAGGAGCTGATGGAGCTGCAGCTCCTCCTGGAGCTCGGAGACATGGACGACGCGGAATACGTGCGGCGCGAGGCCGTTCTCATGGAGCGGCTGCGCGAGGTGCGGCACTGGCGCGAGCAATTCGGCCTGCAGGCGCCGGCCGGGCCGGTGCGGGTCGCCAGGGGGAGCGGGGCGGGGGCGGGGGCGGGAGATGCCGCGGAGGTAGAAGGTCCGGGAGACGAGTGAGCGGGTTGGATGCGCTCCTCGACATTCTCCCACCCCGCGTGCTCGTGTGCGGGAAGGGTGGTGTGGGGAAGACCACCTGCGCGGCGGCGCTCGCGGCTCGCGCGGCGGAGCGCGGGGCGGCCACCGAACGCACGCTCCTCCTCTCCACCGATCCGGCGCGATCGCTGGGAGATGCCGTCGGGGTGGCACTGAGCGGATCGCCGGCCTCGCTCACCGACGCGCCGCGCCTCTTCGCCATGCAACTCGATCCCGCCGCCGCTCACGCACGCTTCCTCGCGCGGTGGCGCGGCGTGCTGCTCGCGCTCTTCGACCGCGGCACCTATCTGAGCGGCGAGGAGAGCGCCGGGTTGATCGATGCGGCGCTGCCGGGGATGGATGAGACCATGGCGCTGCTCACCATCCTCGATGTCGAGGACGAGAAGTGGGCGCGGCTGGTGGTGGACACTGCCCCCACCGGCCACACGCTCCGCCTTCTGGAACTCCCCGCCTCGTTCGCAGCGCTGCTGGCGCTGCTCGATGCGATGCAGGAGAAGCACCGATTCATGGTGCACGCCCTCACGCACCGCTACAGGGCGGACGACGTGGATCGCTTCCTGGAGTCGATGCGCGAGCGGCTGGCGCGCTTCCGCGCGGTGCTCGCCGATCCGGACCGCTGCGCGGTGGTGCTCGTGGTGCGGGCGGAGGCGCTGGTGGCGGAGGAGAGCGCGCGCTACGCGGCGCGGCTGGCCGGGATGGGGCTCGCGCCGCGCGCCGTCGTGGTGAATGCCCTCCCCACCAGCGACGCCCGCGAGCTCGACCACGAAGGCGCCGCGGCGCTGCGCGCCGTGGAGGCGGCCGTGTCGGAGGCCGCGCGCTTCGACGTGGAGTGGCTGGGCCGGCTCCCCACCGGGCTGGCGGGCGTCAGGCGCTGGGGCGGCGCGCTGCGGCCGACCGGCCGCGGCGCGGTGCGTGCGAGTCCGCCGCTCGAGGCGGAGCCCGTGCGGAAAGCCGAGCGGGGCGCGCGGCGCCGGGCGGCTCTCCCGCTTCTGGCGCCGCTCACGCTGGCGCCGCTCACGATAGTTGCCGGGAAGGGCGGAGTGGGAAAGACCACCGTTGCCTGCGCGCTGGCCATCGCGGCGGCCGACCGTGGTGAGCGCACGCTCGTTGTGTCCACCGATCCCGCGCCGTCGATCTCCGATGCGCTACGGCAGACCGTGGGTGACGCCGTCACCGCCGTGCAGGGCGTGGAAGGGCTCTGGGCGCAGCAACTGGACGCGTCGGCCGCCTTCGCTCGCTTCCGCGAGCGCTACCGCGAGCGCGTGGACCACCTCTTCGATTCGCTGCTCGTGGGCGGCCTGGATGCGGCGCACGACAGGGCGGTGTTGCGCGATCTCCTGGCGCTGGCTCCGCCCGGTATGGACGAGCTCCACGCGCTCGCGGTGCTCGGCGAGCTGCTCGCGGAGGAGCGCTTCACCAAGGTGATCGTGGATCCGGCGCCCACCGGGCATCTCCTGCGCCTCCTCGCCCTCCCCGAGCAGGCGCTCGCCTGGACACACCGGCTGCTTCGCCTCCTGCTCGACTATCGCGCCGTGGTTCCGCTGGGCGAGGCGGCGGAAGAGCTGCTGGCGTTCGCGCGGCGTACGCGCGCGCTGGACGCGTTGCTGCGCGATGGCGAGCACGCAGCCGTTCTGGTGGTGGCACTCGATGAGCCGCTGGTCCGCGATGAGAGTGCGCGCCTCGTGGAGAGCATCGGTTCGCTGGGCGTCGCGGTCACGGGCGTGCTCTGGAATCGCACCGGCGGCGCGCATCCCGCCCCTCTTCCTCTGGAGCGTGCGCCCGCGCAGTTTGAGTCACGCGTCACGGTGCCGGCGCCGCGCGGTGTGGATGCCCTGCGCGAATGGTCGGCGGCCTGGAGGAGCATCCAGATCGGTGAGCACTGACGAGCACGCAGCGGACGAGCAGGTAGTCTACGTGTACGGAGTCGTGGCGGGGGCGCTGGATCTCTCGGATGCGCCTCGTGGCGTGGAAGGGGCGCGCGTGGTCGCCGTCGGCGATGACGGTCTCACGGCACTCTCCTCGCTCGTGCCCGCGCGCGACTACGCGCCCGAGTCGGTCGAAGCGCGCTCGGGCGACGTGTCCTGGCTCGGTCCGAGGGCCGAGGCCCACGACGCGGTGCTCACCTGGACGAGCGACCGCGCCGAGGTGGTCCCATTCACGATGTTCACGCTCTTCTCCGGAAGCGACACCGTGCGAGCGATGCTGCGCGAGCGGCGCGGCCCGCTCGAGGATGTGCTCTCGCGAGTGCGCGGCGCGCGCGAGTACACGCTGCGCGTCTACCAGCAGAGCGCGCCCGTGGATGACGCTGTGCTGGCGAGGAGCAGTCCGCGGATAGCGGAGCTCGAGAAGCTCGTCGCGGGCGCCACGCCGGGGCAGCGCTACCTGCTCGAACGCAAGCTGGAGAGGGCGCGGCGGGAAGAGCGGTCGAGGTCCGGCGCCGCGGTCGCGGCGGATGTCGCGGCGACCATCGCGGCGCACTCGGTGGATCTGGTCCGCTCGCCGCTGCCGCCCTCGCTGGCGCCATCGCCCGCGGGCGACGCGGTGGCGCGCGCGGTACTCGACGCATCGTTCCTCGTGAAACGCGAGCGCGTCGACGATCTGCGCGGCGCGCTCGGCGCGCTCGTGGAGCAGTACGAGCCGCGCGGCTTCCGCTTCGAGCTCACCGGTCCCTGGCCGGCGTATCACTTCGCGCGCACGGGCGGCTGATGGCTGGCGATGACGTGGAGCCCATCGACGAGGAGGAGCGCCTCGTGCTGGGCGAGCTGCTCAACCACGTGCTCGACAAGGGCGTGGTGATCGTGGGGGATGTGACGATCTCGGTGGCTGACATCGATCTCATACGCGTGGGCCTCTCGCTCTACCTCACCTCCGTGGAGACGCTGGAGCGCTCTCCGGATTCCAGTGCCGATCTACCTGTATTGCCTGACTGAGCCCGGGTGCGAACCGCCGGCGGAGCTGCGCGGAATGGCTGGAGGCGTGGTTCGGATGGTGGTGGCCACGACCCGGCTGGCCGCGTGGGTGAGCGATCTCTCCGAGGCTTCGGGTCCGGCCAGCGCGGAGCTGGTGCGGGTGCACGACCGGGTGGTGCGCGCGGCGCTGGAGCGGGAGACGCCGCTCCCGGCGCGATTCGGCCAGAGCTTTGCGGGCGACGCGGCGTTGCGGAGCGCGCTCGCGGCGCGCGCGGTTTCGCTCGAGCGTTCGCTCGAACGGGTTCGGGGAGCCGTGGAGATGACGGTGCGGATACTTCTCGGAGCGGCCGGCGGCCGCGAGTCGCTGGAAGGCGAGCCGGAGGGTGCGCCGGAGGGTGCGCCGGAGGGTGCGTGCCCCGCTTCCGGCGGCACTCGGCCGGCGGGGGGCGCCAAGGAGGAGAGAATGACCACGCCACCGCCGGCTGCCGGCGCGGGGCGGGCGTACATGGGGCGCCTGCGAGAGCGGCAGCGGGAGTCGGCCGAGCTGAAGCGGGAGGCCGAATTCTTGCAGGCGCGCGTGGCGCGCGCGGTGGACGGCTTCGCCCGCGAGGAGGTATGTTGTCCGGTAATGCCTCGGGCCCATTCTTTCTCGATGTCGCACCTGGTGGCGCGGGAGGCGGTTGGCGAGTATCGTCTGGCGGTCGATTCACTCTCGAAGAGCGATCCATCCCTGCGGCTACTGGTCTCGGGTCCCTGGGCGCCGTACAGCTTCGCGCGGATCGCCGGTGAGTGAGGAGCGGGGGAGTGGCGGGGAGCCGGCCGTGACGGCGTCGCCGGGCACGGCCGCGGCGTTCGAGCGGGAGCTCGGAGAGCTCGCCCCGGCGCTGCCGGACCGGATAGACGTGGATCCGGAGGCCGTCGAGAACGGGCTCGCGCGCCTGGTTCTGACAGTCATAGAGCTGCTACGCGATGTCCTCGAGCATCAGGCGGTGCGCCGGATGGATGGCGGAACGCTGGACGAGAGCGAGGTCGAACGCCTGGGGCTCGCCCTCATGCGTCTCGACGAGCGGATGCAGGAGATCAAGGGAGTCTTCGGACTGACCGACGAGGAGCTGAACATCGATCTCGGTCCACTGGGCCGACTTCGTTGAAGTTGAAGTTTATCCAATATCCGGAGCGCAACGCTTGCCCGAGTATCTAGCGCCAACGCGCAGCCACGGACTGGTGGAGATCCTGGACCGGGTTCTCGACAAGGGGCTCGTCATAGCCGGCGACATCAAGATCAACCTCGCGAACGTCGAGCTCCTCACCATCCAGGTTCGTCTGCTGGTCTGCTCCATCGACAAGGCCGAGGCCATCGGCCTCAACTGGTGGCGGTACGACCCGCGGCTGACGGCCGCATCCCCATCGCCGTACGCCGTCGGCGCGGGCGATCTCGAGTCGCGGCTCGAACGAATCGAGCGGCGGCTCGACACCCTGGTAGCTCAACCGAGCTCCGCGCGCGCCGAGCGCGCCGGGGCTGAACCCTCATCTACGGAGTAGCCGCGATGGCTGTCGAAAGATCCCCTGGTGGCAGTTCGCTCATCGACGTGCTCGACCGGGTGCTCGACAAGGGCATCGTGATCGATGCGTGGGTTCGCGTCTCACTCGTGGGTATCGATCTGGTGACGGTGGAGGCGCGCGTGGTCGTGGCTTCGATCGACACATACCTGAAGTACTCCGAAGCGGTGGGCATCACCGCTCCGGTCTCCCGTCCACGCGATCTCGCCGCGGCTGCCGCCGAATCGGAGCTGGACCGCTATGCACGCGAGAACGCGGAGCTGCGGCGGCGGCTCGATGAGCTCTCGGCGGTGAGCCCCAAGGCGACGCTGTGACACGGTGAGCGGGACCGTCGGGGAGCGTGACGTGACGCGCGGCTGCGCCCTTCTCGATCGGGAGCTGGCAGGGCTCCTCGCCGATCTGGCGGAGAGTCCGGACTTCGCTGCGGCCGAATCGCTGCTCCTCAAGCAGTTCGGCGAGGCCGCGGGCACCGCGCGCGCGGCGCTGTACGTGGTGGATCCCACTTTCCAGCGCCTCGAGCTGCGCGGCAGCCAGGGGCTCGTCACGAAGGGCGCGCCGCGCGGTGCCGTTTCCCTCGACGACGAGGGGCACCCGATGAACGTGGCGGCGATCGGTCAGGAGGTCGTCATCTGCGGCGACGGCGCGATGGCGGGACTCCCGTTCGAGAGCGCAATCCTCCTCCCTCTCCCGCAGGCGCGCTACCGGGGAGGGCCGCAGTCGCGGCAGGGGCGCGTCTGGTCGCTGGCGCCGCGCTACTCGGGCTCGGCGGTGTTCGACTGGCCGGGCGCGGCCAGCGAGCGCCGGCGCCGGCTCGGACACGTCGTCTTCGGCGTGCTGGCGCTGGAGGGACGCCCCGACGACGAGATCATCCAGGAGGTGGCCGACGCGGCGCTCCTCGCCGGCCCCGTGATCGCGCGCGCTCACGCGCTCGAGGGGCTGGGCCGGACTGCGGAGCGGCTCGACGACGAGCGCAATCTCCTCACGGCCATCATCAGCGCGCTCCCCGATCCGATCGTGATCACCGACTCGGCGAACCGCGTGGTGGTGCAGAACCAGCGCGCGGATCTCCTCCTCTCCATGCGCGATGACGACTCCGAGGGGCGCCGCAGGGCGGTGGAGATCAACAACCTTCTCTTCAGCTCCTTCCTCTCGAAGGCGGCGCTCGCGGGCGGCGTGCGCAGCAGCTCGCGCGAGCTGAACCTCGTGGATCCGAACGAGGGCACCGACCTGCTCTTCGAGGTGCTGGCGCATCCCCTCCCGTCGAGCATCACGCGGGGTGGGACGTACGTCTCGGTGCTGCGCGACGTGACGGACCTCAAGCGCGCTTCGATCGAATTGGAGCGGCAGTACAACCGCCTCCGTGTCACCGAGATGGAGGCGACGCGCGAGCGCGACCGGCTCAATCTGATCCTGAACAACGTGGGCGATCCGATCCTGGTGACCGACGACCAGGCGAAGATCTTCCTCATGAACCCGCAGGCGGAGCAGCTCTTCGAGGCGCCGCGCGGTGGAGGCGACCGGCGGCAGTTGCAGCGCGTGCGCGAGAACGATACCAAGTTCACCACGCTCATCTCGGATTTCGTGCTGAGCCCCACGACCTTCCGCCGCGAGCGCATCGCGCTGCAGCAGCCGCGCGAGGGGCGGGAGCTCCCCGTGGAGGTGCTGGCGGGGAAGGTCCTCAACGAGCGCGGCGAGCCGCTGGCCATCGTCTCGGTGCTGCACGACCTGACCAAGCAGGTGGAGAACGAGCACCTGAACCAGGAGCTGAAGGCGCTCAACTCCAGCCTCGAAGACCGGATCCGCATGGCCACCGCGGACCTCGAGGCGCAGAACCTCAAGCTGCAGTGGCAGTCGAACGAGCTGGAGCGGGCCTACAGGCTGAAGTCGGAGTTCCTGGCCAACATGAGCCACGAGCTGCGCACGCCGATCAACGCGCTCATCGGCTACACGGCGCTCATGCTCGACAGGATCTACGGCGACCTCACGGCCAAGCAGGTGGAAGGGCTCACGCGCATCCAGGCCTCCGCCCAGCACCTCCTCGCGCTCATCAACGACATCCTCGACCTGGCGCGCATCGAGGCGGGAAAGACGCCGGTGCGGCTGGAGGCGTCGGAGCTGCGGCCGCTGCTCGTGGAGGTGGCCGAGCAGATGGAGCCGCTGGTGAAGCGGAAGGCGCTCGAGTTCCGCGTGAGCATAGACGAGCACATCCCCGTGGTGCTCACCGATTCCACGAAGGTGAAGCAGATCGTCCTCAACCTTCTCTCGAACGCGGTGAAGTTCACGAACCGGGGCTTCGTCTCCTTCGGCGCATCCACCACGGAGAACGATCTGGTGGTGCGGGTGAGCGACAGCGGGATCGGGATCAAGCCGCAGAACCTGGACGTGATCTTCGAGGAGTTCCGCCAGGTGGACCAGTCGCGGACGCGCGAGTACGGCGGCACCGGTCTGGGACTCAGCATCACGCGGAAGCTCGTCTCGCTGCTGGGTGGTGATCTTTCGGTGGAGAGCGTGTACGGAGACGGCACTACGTTCGTGGTGACGCTGCCGCTCGACGGCACCGGCGCCGGTGCGCAGCCGGTACAGCCCGTGGGAGTGACGCAGCCGGCGAGTTGACGGAGACGCGGGTCACACTGATCTTTCGTGAAGACGCGAAGCCGCTGGCCGCGCTGAGCCGGCGGCTTCATGCGTGACGGACGCTCATTCACGGAGTATCATGTTCGATAGCGACATCCGCACTCTCGTCGTGGTGGGCGCTCAGTGGGGAGATGAGGGGAAGGGAAAGCTCGTCGACGTGCTCGCCGAGCGCGCGGACTGGGTGGTGCGCTACCAGGGCGGCGCCAACGCCGGCCACACCGTGCACATCGGCGGACATTCGTTCGTGCTGCACCAGATCCCGAGCGGGATCATGCATCCTGGCGTGCGCTGCGCGATCGGCAGCGGCGTGGTGCTGGACCCCGATACGCTCTTCACCGAGATCGACGAGCTGGTGCGGGACGGCGTGGATGTCGAGGGCCGGCTCTACGTGAGCGATCGCGCCCATCTCGTCCTCCCTTACCACAAGCTGCTCGACTGCGAGAGCGCGGCGAGCCGCGCGATCGGCACCACGGGTCGCGGGATCGGCCCCGCGTACGAGGACAAGATCGCGCGGCGCGGGATCCGCGTGCTCGACCTGCGCCACCCCGACAGGCTGCGCGAGCTCCTCGGCCGCTCCATCGAGCACGCCAACATGCAACTCGCGGCCTTCGGCTCGGCCAAGCGCGCCGACCTCGATGCGACGGTGGAGCTGCTGGAGCGGCTGGCTCCGCGCCTCCTCCCGCTCGCGGATGACGTGGGGCTCGCCGTGCACCGCGCGCAGAAGGCGCGCGCGGCGGTGCTCCTCGAGGGCGCGCAGGGCTCGCTCCTCGACGTGGACCACGGCACCTATCCCTTCGTGACGTCGAGCAGCACCACATCCGGCGGCGCGGCCACCGGCGTGGGGATAGGACCCGGCACCATCGACGCGGCGCTCGGCGTGGTGAAGGCGTACACCACGCGCGTGGGTAACGGACCGCTCCCCACCGAGCTGGATGAGCCGCTCGCCACCAGAGTGCGCGAGCTCGGACACGAGTTCGGCGCCACCACCGGCCGCGCGCGGCGCTGCGGGTGGTTCGACGCGGTGGTGGTGCGCTACGCGGCGCGCGTGAACGGCCTCACCGGGCTCGCTGTCACTAAGCTCGACGTGCTCGACACGCTCGATCGCGTGGCCATCTGCACGGGCTACGAGGTGGACGGCGAGCCGGTGGACGAGTTCCCGGGCGACCTGGTGGAGCTCGAGCGAGTGGTGCCGCGCTACGAGTGGTTCGAGGGCTGGAAGAGCTCCACCGCGGGCGCGCGGAAGCTGGAGGAGCTGCCGGCCGCGGCGCGCAGGTACATGGAGCGCATCCAGGAGCTCGCCGACACGCCGATCGTGTACGTGAGCGTGGGAACCCGGCGCGACCAGATCGTCGGCGCGGTTTGATGGAAGGCGAGTGATGGGAGCCGTCGCGGACGTGGGCATCGTGGGTGCCGGTCCCTGCGGCCTCGCGGCCGCGGTGGCCGTGAAGCGCGCGGGGCTCCGCGGGATACTCGTGGACCGTGCCTGCCTGGTGAGCGGGATCGCGTCGTACCCCACGTACATCAACTTCTTCTCGACCGCCGACCGCCTCTCGATTGCCGGGATCCCCTTCGTGGTTCCCACGGAGAAGCCGACGCGGCGCGATGCGCTGGCGTACTACCGCGCGGTGGCGAAGCACTTCGACGTCCCGCTCAGGCAGTACGAGAGCGTGGTTGCGGCCGAGCGGCGCGGCGATCGCTTCCTCCTGCGCACCAGGAACCGCTTCGGCGGGGAGAGCGAGCTGGATGTGGGCGCGCTGGTGGTGGCCACGGGCTACTTCGGCCATCCCAACCGGCTCGGCGTGCCGGGAGAGGATCTCCCGCACGTCACCCATCTCTTCACCGAGGGGCACTGGGCGTTCGGCCAGGACGTGGTGGTGGTGGGAGGGGGGAACTCGGCCGTCGAAGCGGCGCTCGACCTCTACCGCGCCGATGCGCACGTCACACTCGTGCACTTCGCGCCATCCATCGATCCTAACGTGAAGCCGTGGATCGTTCCCGACATCACGAACCGCATCAAGGACGGGAGCATAGCCGCGCGCTTCGAGTCGCGGGTGAGGGCGATCGAGCCGCACGAAGTGGTGCTCGACACGCCGCGCGGCACGGACCGGGTGAGTGCGGAGCAGGTCTACCTCATGCTCGGCTACCAGCCGAACAACGATCTCCTCCTGCAGCTCGGCGTGCCGATAGATTCCGAGACCGGTATCCCGCATCACGATCCCGCCACCATGGAGACGGCCATACCGGGCGTTTTCATCGCCGGCGTGATCGCCTCGGGCTACGACGCCAACAAGACGTTCATCGAAAACGGACGCCACCATGGGGAGCTGATCGTCGGGAAGCTCACCGGATCGGCCTCCCCGGCGTTTTCAACCATACCCGCTGAATGACCAAGACACCGTCCACATCACCGGACGTCCTCGAGCGCCTGGTGTCGCTGTGCAAGCGGCGCGGCTTCATCTTCCAGTCGTCGGAGATCTACGGCGGCACCGGATCGGTGTGGGACTATGGCCCGCTGGGAGCGGAGCTCAAGAAGAACATAAAGGACCGCTGGTGGCACTCCATGGTGCGCACTCGCGATGATGTAGAGGGTCTCGACGCGGCGATCCTCATGCATCCGCGCGTGTGGGAGGCGAGCGGGCACGTGAGCGGCTTCGTGGATCCGCTGGTGGAGTGCAGCAACTGCAAGCGCCGCTTCCGCGCCGACGATGAGCGGATCAAGGGCGAGCCGGGCACGCCCGATGCGCAGTGTCCTTCGTGCGGAATGAAGGGCACGCTCAGCGCGCCGCGCCAGTTCAACCTCATGTTCAAGACCTTCATGGGGCCGGTGGAGGACACGGCATCCACGGTGTACCTGCGTCCCGAGACGGCGCAGGGGATCTATGTGAACTTCCTGAACGTGCAGCAGGCGTCGCGCCAGAGGATCCCCTTCGGGATCGCGCAGATCGGGAAGGCGTTCCGCAACGAGATCACGCCGGGGAACTTCATCTTCCGCACTCGCGAGTTCGAGCAGATGGAGATGCAGTTCTTCGTGGAGCCCGGTACGGACATGAAGTGGTTCGAGTACTGGAAGGAGCAGCGTCTCCGCTGGCACGAGTCGCTCGGGCTCGCGCCGCAGCGGCTCCGTTTCCACGAGCACACGAAGGCGGAGCTGGCGCACTATGCGCGCGCCGCCTTCGACATCGAGTTCGACTTCGGCGGTTCGCTCGGTTTCCAGGAGATCGAGGGTGTGCACAACCGGGGCGACTTCGACCTCTCGCGCCACCAGGAGTTCTCGGGGAAGAAGCTCGACTACTTCGATCAGCCCAACAACCGGCGCTACGTGCCGTACGTGGTGGAGACGTCGGTCGGCGCCGACCGTACGACGCTCGCGATCCTCGTGAACGCCTTCCGCGAAGAAGCGGTGCCGGGCGAGGAGGAGGGGCGCACGGTGCTGGCCTTCCACCCCGCGCTCGCGCCCATCAAGGCGGGGGTGTTCCCGCTGGTCAAGAAGGATGGGATGCCTGAGATGGCCGCGCGTCTCGCGAAGGATCTCCGGGCCTACTTCCCCGTGTTCCACGACGAGTCGGGCGCCATCGGCCGCCGCTATCGCCGGCAGGATGAGGTGGGCACGCCATTCTGCATCACGGTGGATGGAGAGTCGGTGAGCGATGGTACCGTGACGATTCGCGACCGCGACACGCTCGCGCAGGAGCGGGTGGCCGGCGAGCGGGTGCGCGACTACATACTGGAGCGGATAGCGGCGTGACCGCGCCCTCGCTCGACCGGTTGCGCCGCGGCGGCGAGCAGCTCATGGAGGAGCTCTCGCGCGAGTACTACCGCGCGCAGGCGGGACTCAAGTCCTCGGCCGAGCTGGCTCCGATATACGCGCGTCACTCCGATGTGCTGAGCGACGACTCGCTCGAGATGATGCGCGAGCTCTTCCGCGGCGCGGCGGCGGAGAGCGAGGAGCTGCGCTCGGCGCGGATCCTCCTCGATTGGCAGGCCGACGGCCTCGTCTCCCGCACGCTCGCGCCGCTGGACGAGCGGGAGATCGCCTGGGAGGGATCGTCCGTCGTACGCGTATCCGACGGCCGGACGATCCCCTTCCAGCGGATCGCCATCGAGATCGCCAACGCCACCGACCGCGCCGAACGGCTCGTGCTCGAGGCGGCGAGGGCGAAGCTCGTCGCCTCGGAGCTGGCGCCGCTCAGGCGGGAGCGCTTCCAGCGCGAGCGCGACCTCACCGAGGGGCTGGACATCGCGCCCGGGTACAACGCCACCTTCGCGGCGCTCAGCGGGATCGATCTGCCGGGGTTGGTGGACCAGTGCCAGGTATTCCTGCGCGACACGCGCGAGATGTGGGAGGATGTGTTCCGAGCGCGCGTGCGACAGCAGCTCGGGATCGATCCGCGCGATGCCACGCGCGCGGATGCGCTGGCGCTCATGCGCGCGCCGGAGTTCGACCCGTACTTCCCGAGCTCCGCGATGGAAGGCGAGATCCGGCGGCAGACCGCCGAGATGGCGGTGGATGCACACGCGGACGGCCGGGTGATCTTCGACACCGCGGAGCGCGAAGGGAAGCGCTCGCGCGCCTTCTGCGCTCCGGTTCGGGTCCCGGAAGAGGTCTATCTCGTGCTGCGGCCGCACGGCGGCCAGGCGGACTACCGCACCTTCCTCCACGAGCTCGGCCACGCGCTCCACTTCGGCTACACGCGCGCCGATCTCCCGTTCGAGTTCCGCTGGCTCGGCGACAACTCGATCACGGAAGGATACGCGATGCTCTTCGATCACCTGATGCACGATGCCGGGTGGTTGCTGCGCTATACGGGGCTCGGACGCTCGCGCCTTCCGGAGTTTCTGCGCGCGGTGGGTTTCGAGGAGCTGCACTTCCTGCGGCGCTACGCCGCGAAGCTCGTGTACGAATACCGGCTCTACTCGGGCGATGTGTCGTGGGATTCGCTCCCGGATCTCTACGTGGCCACGCTTTCCGACGCGACGCTCTTCTCGTACAACGCCGCGGACGCTTTCGTGGACGTGGATCCGCGTTTCTATGCGGCGCGCTACATCCGCGCGTGGCAGCTTCAGGCGCTCATTGCCCGCACGCTGGTGGAGCGCTTCGACGAGGACTGGTACAGGAATCCGAGAAGCGGTCCGTGGATCGTGGAGCACCTCTTCGCCGAAGGCCAGCGAGAGCTGGGGCAGGAGCTGGCCGAGCGCGTGGGCGGCGAGCCGCTCTCGTTCGCGCCGCTTCTGCGCGCCACGGAGGCGTTGCTCGTATGAGCGCCGCACAGCGGAGGGGTACGGCGGTCATCACGGGCGCATCGCGAGGGATCGGGCGCGCCACGGCGCTCCGGCTCGCGGCGGAGTGGGAGATCGTGGCGGTCGCGCGCTCGGTGAAGGAGCTCGAGTCGCTGCGCCGCGAGATAGAGAGCGCGGGGGGCGACTGCTCCACGATCGAGCTGGACGTGACCGATCCGTCAGCGGTGCGGCGCGCTCTCTCGGACATAGACGCCGAGGTGCTCGTCAACAACGCGGGGATCGGCATCATGAAGCCGCTGCTCGAGCTCACGGTAGATGAGTGGCGCGCGATGGTTGCCGTCAATCTCGATGCCGTGTTCTACGTGACGCGGGCCATCCTCCCTGGAATGGTGGAGCGCGGCCACGGACACGTGGTCAACATCGGCTCGCTCTCGGGGCGCGGCGCCTTCGCCGGCGGCACCAGCTACGCGGCCACGAAGCACGCGCTGGTCGGCTTCAGCGAGTCGCTGATGATGGAAGTTCGCGACGCCGGCGTCCGCGTGTCGCTGGTGATGCCCGGCTCGGTGAACACGAGCTTCTCCGGCCGGGAGGGAGATGCGGGCTGGAAGCTGGCCGCGTCCGACGTGGCCGACGCGGTGATGTACACGCTGCACCAACCCGACAACGCGCTCGTCTCCCGCGTCGAGCTGCGGCCGCTCCGGAAGAGCTGACGGGCCGCGAACGGACAGCCCGGTTCACAACAGAGGTCGAAACGATGCTCGGACCCGCACCAGATCCCCACCCCCTAGCGACCCCGTATCCAGCACCGCTCGAAGGGGCGCGCCCGGTATTCGCGGTCATGAGCGACCTCCTCTTCAGGTCGAAGATAGACGACGCCGCGCGGCGGAACGGGCTGGAGCTGCGCGCCGCGAAGTCGCTGGAGCAGCTCGAGCGGCACCTCGGCAGGAGCGAGCCAGCGGTGGTGTTCGTGGATCTCGAAGCCGATTCGCCGGATCCGAGCGCGGCCATCCGCCTGCTCCGCGAGCGGGCGCGCGAGGGAGCGGTGCGGATCATCGGCTTCGCGGGACACACTAACATCGCGGCGATCGAGGCGGGGCGCGCAGCGGGAGCGACGCTGGTGCTCGCGCGGTCGGGCCTCACATCGCAGCTCCCCACGCTGCTCGAGCGCGTGGCCGAAGCGGAGCGCGCACGCGGCGGGTCGGGCTGAGTGCAGCGACCGGCTATGGCCCCGGCCCGCGGAGCCCGGCTAGATTGAGCGGCGTGATCGAAACCCGCCAGGAGAGCCCGCCTCCCGCCGCCGACAACGCGATGCGCGAGCTCGTCGCAGTCCGCGAGATCGCACACGCGTTCCTGACGGCCGACAGACCCGAGGAGGTCTTCCAGTACGCGCTGGAGCGCGTCAGTCCCCTCGTAGGCGCCACCTTCGCGTCCATCTATCTGGTGGACGACAACGATGAGGCGATGCGACTGGTCGCGGCGTGCAACTGGCCCGAGCGCTTCCGTCCCTTCCTCGGTCAGATGCGCGTGCGGCTCGGCGCGGGGCCGAGCGGCGAGGCCGCCAGCGAGCGGAGGATCATCCAGGTTCCCGACGTCTTCGCCGATGAGTCGGTGGCCGACTGGCGCGAGGTGGCGAGCGAGCTGGGATTCCGCGCGCTGGTCGCGATCCCGCTCCAGACGCACGGCATGGTGCTCGGCGCGCTCACCTTCTACTTCGCCGAGGCGGGGGGAGCGAACGCGGAGGAGGGTGGCCTCCTGCAGATCGTGGCCGACCAGCTGGCCGCCACCGCGGAGAAGGCGAGACTCATCGATGATCTCCGGCGGGCCAACGCCGCGCTGCTCGAGTCGAACGAGGAGCTGGAGCGGCAGTACGTGGCGGCGCTCGAGGCGCGGAGGCTCAAGGACGAGTTCCTGGCCAACATGAGCCACGAGCTGCGCACGCCGCTCACCGCGGTGCTGGGCTACACTTACCTCCTGCAGGAAGGGATGTCGGGGCCGCTCACCGCGGAGCAGCGAACGACGCTCTCGCAGGTGACCAGCTCCAGCGAGCGGCTCCTCGTGCTCATAGAGGATCTCCTCGAGCTCACCACGCTCAAGCGCGGCGAGCTGCACGTGAGCGTGGAGGCGTTCGACCCGCGCGAGGCGATGCGCGAGGCGCTCGCCGTCACGCGCGGGAGGCCCGCGGCCGTTGCACTCAGGGTAGATTTCCCCGATGGGGAGATCCGCTGGGTCAGGAGCGACCGCAAGAAGGTGGTGAAGATCCTCTCCAACCTTCTCAGCAACGCGTACAAGTTCACGGCGCAGGGCGAGGTGAGCGTGAACGTGGAGTCGCACAACGGCAGCGCGCGCTTCACGGTCAGCGATACCGGTATCGGCATCGCGCCCGAGCTGCAGCAACTGGTGTTCGAGGAGTTCCGCCAGGTGGACGGCTCTTCGACGCGTCAGTACGGCGGCTCGGGGCTGGGGCTGGCGCTCTCGCGCCAGCTCGCGCGGCTCCTGGGCGGCGACATCGAGCTTAGATCGTCGTCGAGCGAGGGATCGTCGTTCGTGCTGGAGCTGCCGTTGGAGTACAATCCCGATCTCAGGCGGGAGCCGTGATGGCGCGAGCTCGCTCCGCTCTCGCGCGCACGTGGCAACCACTATCAGAGCTTCCATGATACTCGAAACCACGACGTCGCAGTCGCCAGAGGAAGTGCTGGCAGCCGCCAAGAAGTTCTTCATGCGGCGCAACCCGATATACGGCGCGTTCCTGGAGCAGGAGAGCCCGCGCCACGTAACCTTCCGCGGCCAGGGGATCGAGGAGATCGCCATAGGCGTGGAGTCCGCCCCGAGCGGCGGCACGCTGGTACGCGGATCGACCTACCTGTACGATGCGCAGGTCAGGCGCTTCTTCACCACGCTCGCGCCGTACGCCGAGGCGGAGCGCAAGGAGGTGGGATGACGATCCCCTTCGTCTCCACGTTGAGGGCACGCCGCGAGGGCGTGCTCCTGGGACCGCAGGATGGCGAGACCATTGACGTGCGCGTCGAGATCCCGGAGATCTGGGATGTGGTGCGCATAGTGACTCCACCCTCGGAGA
>Ga0182741_1003179_pt1 | contig 17787 bp, 16 predicted proteins | sample eDN5th37CBELigOP_FD_128874 | JGI IMG/M metagenome (GOLD analysis project Ga0182741, IMG submission 128874) | Enriched Organic Plus compost microbial communities from Emeryville, California, USA - eDNA 5th pass 37_C BE-Lig OP (version 2) (version 2) ...
AGGTGGCCACCGCGTCGTGGCGGGCGAGGACGTCGAGGACCCGAGGCGTGAGGTCCGCGTAGGGCCCGTCGTCGAAGGTGAGCGCGACCACCTTCTCCTCGGTCTCGGCGCTCCACCACACCCGGGCGTTGCCTCGGGCACCGTTCGCGGCGATGCGTGGCGCGAGGCCGCGGTGGATCGACCGGGTGGCCCGGACCTCACCGGCGAGGAAGCCAGGCGCGGCGACGAGCGCGGCGCCCACGCCGCCCCGACCCACCTGTCGCAGGAAGCTCCGTCGGTCCAAGGCGGGGCACCGTACCGGCGCTCGAGGCGCCAGCCCCAATCTCCCTCCCGCGGGACCGGCGGCGCTTGGCGATGATGGGCCGCGCCCACGTCGTCGTCGACCCCTTCGGCAACCGCATCGAGCTCATCCAGCGCCTCTAGGAGACGGCTGCCGGGACGACGCAGGCGGGCCCGTTCGCCGAGATCGCGCCGGCCGGCGCCCCTGGGGGCGCCGGGTGGCGGTCGGTCGGGGTGTGGGGGTGCTCGCCGGGTGGCCGACCGTGCCCGCCCGCCAGTCGACCCTCGGCCCACGCCGCCTGCACCGCCGGCAGCCCCCGCAGCCTCGCCGCCGTGGTCGTGAGGCGCTTCGCCTGGCGGCTCGTCTGCCCCGCATGGGCTCGCAGCCACGCCGCCATCGACACCGACCCGTCGTCATTCCACAGCCCAGCCGCATCGAGCTCGGCGACCACCGCCGCCGCGATCTTGGCGTCCAACCGGTCCCGCAACCCCATCACCGCCACGAGCGCAGTCGGGTCCAGCCCGATCTCCACCCCCTCGATCGCCTCGGCCAGCACCCCCGACGACATGTCCCGATCATCCCATTCAGGTGTGACAGCGCGATCGTGACGAGATGGCTGGGATCACCCGCCTTCAGCGGGCGCGGCGGATCCCCTGGCCCGGGCGGGCGGTGCCGAGGACCAGCCCTCCGCCGACCACGAGCGGCACCAGGTTGAGGACCCACGCGGCGTAGGTCGGCGTGACGAGCGAGGAGAGGACGAGGAGCCCTCCAGCGCCTCGCCTGCGCTGTCGTGCGAGGAGCACGGCAGCGCCGACGGCCAAGAGCGGACCGGTGACCGTGGCGCCGACGACGAGGAGGCGCGCGCCGTCGTCCACGTCGCGCAGCCCGACGAGCGCGATCGCACCACCGACGATCGTCCAGCCGAGGGCCACGAGCAGCGTCCCCCGCCACCGGGCGGTCACGGCTCCCCCATCGATCGCACGTGACGAACCAGCGCGGCGAGGTAGCGGCCGACGGCGCGGCGCTGGGCGACGCGGACGACCGAGGCGACCGGGCGCAGCATCGGCACCGGGCGGGCGACGACGGCCACCTCGCCCCGGACCGTGCCCGCCGCGGCGCGGGAGACCACGAACGACTCCTCCCCGATCTCGGGGTGGCCGGGCAGGGTGCCGTAGGCGAAGCCGAAGCGGTCGGGCTCGTCGACGACGGCCACGATGCGGGTGGGGGCGAGCACCGTGGCCGGGCCGAGTGGGAGCAGAACCACCATCGTCGCGCCCAGCTCGAGCGGCGGTTGGGCGGGGTGGAGGCGAGCGCCGATCCCGGCGTGGCACACCCAGCGGCGCAGCCCGTCGGCCGCTCGGTCGAAGGCGTCGGCACCGGTGCCGAGGTCGACGGCCCGGCGACGGACCCGTGCGCTCGTGGTGAGGGTCTCCCCCACCTCGGCGTAGGTGAGCTCGGCGGCCTGAGCGTCGACGAGCGCCCGAGCGAGGCGAGCCTCGGACGGACGGCCCGCGACGACGAGCGGACGGCTCACGCGGCCATCGCCTCTCGCGCCGCCGGCGCTCCCGACGGCGGCGACGGCACGAGGCGGCCCCACCCGAGGAGGCCGCCGGGCACGAAGAGCACGCCGTTCAGCATCCCGTGGGTGCGGACGAGGGCCGGGACCGACAGCGTCGGGACGGTCCCCCAGTGCTGGGCGGCGGCCCAGGCCACGCCGAGCGGCATCGCCGCCAGCACGGCCAGCGACGAGACGACGAGGAGCGCCCGGCCGAGCGCAGGTCCGGGGCGGCGGGCGGTCGCGAGCTGCACGAGCGCCACCGCCCAGACGCCGGCGGTGACGAGCACGGCCCCGCCGACCTGGGGCAGCGCCCAGCCGGTCGCGAAGCCGAGCGCCACGACCGACGGCGCCCCGATGGCGAGCGCGAGCCCGACCGTGGCCAGCGCCCGCAGGGTGGGCGTGAGGACCGCCGCTCGGGCCCTCCCCGCCAGCATCGTCGCCCCCACCCCGGCGTAGGAGAAGTGGACGGCGGTGAGGAGCACGATCGGCTCGCGGGTGCCGAGGAGCGTCCAGCCCATCCGCGAGCAGACGAGCGCGCCCCCCGCAGCGACGGCGTAGCCGAGCGCCACGAGCGGCACCCAGTCCCCCGGCCGGAGGTCGAGGAGCCGGCGCATCCCGGTCAGGGCGGCGGCGACCGGGTAGGTGACGGCGAGCAGCCCGGCGGCGGGCCCCACGGGCAGGGCGAAGGAGACGGCGACGACCGCCGCCACCAGCACCCAGCCCCGGATGCGGTCGCGCAGGGCGAGCGGGACCACCCCGGCGATGCCGCCGAGCACGGCGACCTCGACGAGGCCCATCAGCACCGCTCCGGTCGTCGTCCGGTCACCCTCATAATTCGAGTGCCTACTCTAAGAGTGTCGACTTCACAAGTGGATGCGTAAGATCAGCCGGTGGCCGAGGGCATGACGATCGACGAGCTCGCGCAGCGCTCCGGGCTCCCGAGCTCCACGATCCGCCTCTACCAGACCCGCGGGCTGCTGCCGAAGCCGCGTCGGGTGGGTCGGGTCGGCCGCTACGACGACGCCCACCTGGCCCGACTCGAGCTGATCGGCGAGCTGCAGGATCGGGGCTACTCGCTCGCCGCCATCGGGGAGCTCGTCGCCACCTGGGAGGAGGGGCGCACCCTCGACGACCTGCTCGGTCTGGAGCAGCGGGCCGTCCAGGCTTTCGCCCGCCCCACGCCCGTGCGCCTCACCCCCGAGGAGATCCTGGCCCGCTTCCCGGAGGGCATCGACGGGGAGGACCTGGCCGCGGCGGTCCGGCTGGGCCTGGCCGAGCTCGAGCCGGACGGCACGGTCCTCCTGCGCAACCCGGACCTGCTCGAGGTGGGCGTCGCCCTCGTCGCGCTCGGCGTGCCGCTGCGGGAGGTGTTCGAGGAGCAGGAGCACCTGCGGGCCGCCCTCGACCAGGTGGCGCACCGGTTCGCGGCCCTGTTCGAGCGCCACGTCTGGCGACCCTTCGCCGACGCCGGCATGCCCGCCGAGCGGCTCCCCGAGGTGGAGGGCGCCCTGGCGCAGCTGGCTCCGCTGGCCCGCACGATCGTGCTCGCCACCCTCGCCGACGCGCTGCGGGACGCGGCCGGCGACCTGCTCGGGGCCGAGGCGCAGCGGCTCGTCGACCCACCGGCCGAGCCGGAGGAGGGTCCCGGCCCCGACGGCCGGCACCGGTAGCCTGCGCCGCAATGGCTGACGAACCGAACCCGTACCGCCTGCCTCGCAACGTCATCCCCCGGCGATACGACCTCCGACTGACCCCCGACCTGACCGCCGCCACCTTCGCCGGGGAGGTGGACATCGACGTCGAGGTGCACGACGCCACCGCCACGGTGGTGCTCAACGCGATCGAGCTCGAGATCGACGAGGCGTGGGTGGCCGTCGGCGACGAGCGGCTCGACGCCGACGTCAGCCTCGACGAGGAGACCGAGCGCGCCACCCTCACCCTCCCCCGCGCCGTCGCGCCCGGGCCCGCCGTCGTGTCGCTGCGGTTCCGAGGCGTCCTCAACGACAAGCTCCGCGGCTTCTACCGCTCCCGCTTCACCGACGAGTCCGGCGAGGAGCGGTTCATCGCCACCACCCAGTTCGAGGCCACCGACGCCCGGCGGGCGTTCCCCTGCTGGGACGAGCCCGACCTGAAGGCGACGTTCGCGATCACCCTCGACGTCGACGAGGACCTCCTCGCCGTCTCCAACGCGGCGATCGCCACCGAGGAGCCGCTCGGCATCGGCAAGCGCCGGGTGCGCTTCGCCGAGACGATGGTGATGTCCACCTACCTGGTGGCGTTCATCGTCGGTCCGCTGGAGGCCACCGAGCCCGTGGACGTGGCCGGCACGCCGCTGCGCCTCGTCCACCCGCCGGGCAAGGGGCACCTCACCGCGTTCGGCACCGAGGTGGCGGACTTCTCGCTGCGCTACCTGGCCGACTACTTCGACGTCCCCTACCCCGGCGACTCGCTCGACCTCGTCGCCATCCCGGACTTCGCGTTCGGTGCGATGGAGAACCTGGGCTGCGTCACGTTCCGGGAGACGCTCCTGCTGGCCGACCCCGATCAGGCCACCCAGGGCGAGCTCCAGAACGTCGTCGACGTCATCGCCCACGAGCTCGCCCACATGTGGTTCGGCGACCTCGTGACGATGAAGTGGTGGAACGGCATCTGGCTCAACGAGGCCTTCGCCACGTTCATGGAGCTGAAGGTCACCGACGCCTTCCGCCCCGAGTGGGACCGCTGGGTCAGCTTCGGCCTGGCCCGCACCACCGCGCTCGACACCGACGCGCTCGAGTCGACCCGTCCGATCGAGTACCCGGTGGTGTCGCCGAGCGACGCCGAGGGGATGTTCGACGTCCTCACCTACGAGAAGGGCGCCGCCGTGGTGCGGATGCTCGAGCAGTACCTCGGCGAGGACCGCTTCCGGGCCGGCATCCGCCGGTACATGGCCGAGCACCCCTACGGGAACACCGAGACGACCGACCTGTGGGACGCCATCGAGGCGGCCACCGGCGAGCCCGTGCGGCGGATCATGGACTCCTGGATCTTCCAGGGCGGCCATCCGATCGTCACCGTGGAGGCGTCCGACGACGGTCGCAGCCTGCGGATCGGCCAGCAGCGCTTCAGCTACCTGCCCGACGCCGACACGAGCACCCGCTGGTCGGTGCCGCTGCAGCTGCGGGTCGGCCATCCGGACGGCACCACCTCCACGGTCGTGCGGCTGCTGGAGGGCGACGCCATCGAGGTGGCGCTCGACCAGCCCGCCACCTGGGTCGTCGCCAACGCGGAGGGCCACGGGTTCTTCCGGGTCCGCTACGTGGGCGCCCTGCAGGAGACGCTGGCCGAGCGGGTGCTCGAGGTGTGCTCGAAGGTGGAGCGGTACCAGCTCGTCGACGACACGTGGGCGTCCGTGCTGGCCGGGTCCACCCCCGCCGAGGCGTTCCTCGCGCTCGCCGAGCGGATGGCCGACGAGACCGACGTGTCGGTCTGGCGTCGCCTCCTCGGCGGCCTCGACCAGCTCGACCGGCTCGTCGACGGCGACGCCCGCGACGCGCTGCGGGCCAGGATCCGGGCCGTCGTCGCGCCGGCCCTCGCGCGCATGGGCTGGGAGCCCGGCGAGGGCGAGTCCGACCGCGAGCGCGAGCTGCGGGGCGCCCTGATCGGCGCGCTGGCCGTCCTGGCCGACGACGCGGACGCGCAGGCCCGCGTCCGCGCCCTCTTCGCTCGGGTGCGCGACGGCGACGCGGTCGAGGCCAACGTGGCCGCCGCCGTCGTGCGAGCCACCGCCGCGCTGGCCTCCGACGCCGACCTCGACGAGCTCATCGCCGGGTTCCGGGAGGGCAAGACCCCCCAGGAGGAGCAGCGGTACCTCTACGCGCTGGCCGACGTGCGCGAGCCCGGCCACATGGACCGGGTCCTCGAGCTGGCCATGACCCCTGAGGTCCGCACCCAGAACGCGCCGTTCCTCATCGGGGCCTGCCTCGCCAACCGAGACCACGGGGCCACGGCGTGGGACCTGGTCGAGCGCCGCTGGGACGAGATGAACGAGCGGTTCCCGTCGAACAGCATCGTGCGCATGCTCCACGGGATCCGCCCGATCGGCGACCCCGACCTGGCCGCCCGGATCGAGTCGTTCCTCGCCGACCACCCCGTCCCCCAGGCGAAGCAGACGCTGCAGCAGCACCTCGAGCGCATGCGGGTGTCGGTGGCGCTGCGGGCCCGGGAGGCGGACCGGCTGGCCGAGCACCTGCGTCGCTGACGTGACCGGCTCGGTGGAGGTCGTCCCGGCGGCGGCGCCGACCGGCCTCACCGAGGCGGAGGTCGCCGAGCGCCGGTCCCGGGGCCTCGTCAACGTCACCACCGCCTCCACCAAGCGCACCGTCGCCGGGATCGTCCGGGCCAACGTCCTCACCCGCTTCAACGCCATCCTCGGGACGCTGCTCGTCGTGGTGCTCGCCATCGGCGACTACCGCGACGCGCTGTTCGGCATCGTGCTCGTGTCGAACGCGCTGATCGGGATCGTCCAGGAGCTGCGGGCCAAGCGCACCCTCGACCGCCTCGAGCTCGTGGCCGCCCCGCGAGCCACGGTGGTGCGCGACGGGGCGCGCCGGGAGGTCGCCGTCACCGAGGTGGTGCAGGACGACCTGCTCGAAGCCCACCCCGGAGACCAGATCGTCGTCGACGGCGTCGTCGTCGCGTCGGACAGCCTCGAGGTCGACGAGTCCCTCCTCACCGGCGAGGCCGACCCGGTCACGAAGGGCCCCGGCGACCAGGTGCTGTCCGGCTCGTTCGTGGTGGCCGGCCACGGCCGCTACCAGGCCACCGCGGTCGGCGACGCGGCCTACGCCGCCCGCCTCGCCGCCGAGGCCAAGCAGTTCTCGCTGGCCCGCTCCGAGCTGCGGGAGGGCACCGACCGGATCCTGCGGGTCCTCACCTGGGTGCTCGTCCCCACCGCCGCCCTGCTCGTCGCCTCCCAGCTCAGCAGCAACGCCAGCTTCGTCGACGCCGTGAGCGGCTCGGTGGCCGGGATCGCGGCGAGCATCCCCGAGGGGCTGGTCCTGCTGACGAGCATGGCCTTCGCCGTCGGCGTGATCCGCCTCGGCCGCCGCCAGGCCCTCGTGCAGGAGCTGGCCGCCGTCGAGGTCCTCGCCCGGGTCGACGTCGTCTGCGTCGACAAGACGGGCACGCTCACCGCCGGGGGGCTGAGCGCCGGGGACCTGCACGTCGTCGACGACATGCTGACCGAGGCCGACGTGCGGGCCGGCATCGCGTCGCTGGTGGCGGCCGAGGAGCGCCCCAACCCGAGCCTGGCGGCGCTCGGCCAGCTCGGGGCGGGGACCCCGTGGCCGGCCACCGCCAGGGTTCCGTTCTCGTCAGCCCGGAAGTGGAGCGCGGCCCGCTTCGACGACGGCGGCACCTGGATCCTCGGCGCCCCCGACGTGCTGCTCCCCGACGGCGACCCCGTGCGCGACCGCGCCGAGGAGCTCGCCGCCGCCGGGTCGCGGGTGCTGCTCATCTGCCGCACCGCGGCGACGCTCGAGGGCGAGGTGCTGCCCGGCGGCCGCCGACCGGCGGCGCTGTGCTGCCTCGAGGAGCAGGTGCGCCCGGAGGCGCCGGACACGATCGCCTGGTTCCGACGTCAGGGCGTGGCGGTCAAGGTGATCTCCGGCGACCACCCGGTCACCGTCGGCAACGTGGCCGAGCAGGTCGGGGTGGAGGGCGCGTCGCAGCCCGTGGACGCCCGTGACCTCCCGGAGGACCCGCAAGCCCTCGCCGACCTCCTCGAGGAGCGCTCGGTGTTCGGACGGGTGCAGCCCCACCAGAAGCGGGCGATGGTGGCGGCGCTGCAGTCACGGGGCCACGTGGTGGCGATGACCGGGGACGGCGTCAACGACGTCCTGGCCCTGAAGGACGCCGACATCGGCGTGTCGATGGGATCGGGCTCCGGGGCGACGCGGTCGGTGGCCCAGCTCGTGCTGCTCGACGACTCGTTCGCGTCGCTGCCCGCCGTGGTCGCCGAGGGTCGACGGGTGATCGCCAACATCGAGCGGGTGGCGAACCTCTTCGTCACGAAGTCCGTCTACGCCCTGCTGCTGTCGATCGCGATCGGCGTGGCCCAGCTGCCGTTCCCCTTCTACCCCCGGCACCTGACGATCATCTCGAGCCTCACGATCGGCATCCCCGGCTTCTTCCTGGCGCTGGCCCCGAACGAGCGCCGGGCCCAGCCCGGCTTCGTCGGTCGGGTGGCCCGCTTCGCCGTGCCCGCTGGGGTGGTGGCCGCCGCGGCCACCTTCGGCGGGTACTACCTGGCCCGCACCGAGCCGGGCATCAGCCTCGCCGGGGAGCGCACCACCGCCGTGATCGTGCTGTTCCTCGTGGCCGCCTGGGTGCTGATGATCCTCGCCCGGCCGCTGACCAAGGCCCGGGTGGCGATGCTCAGCTCGCTCGGCCTCGCCTTCGTCCTGGCCATGTCGATCCCGTTCACCCGGGACTTCTTCGAGCTGCGGATCCCGCCGGTGATCGTCGTGTTCGCGGCGATCGGCATCGCCGCCATCGCCATCGGCGTGCTCGAGGCGGGCTGGCAGGTCGTGGAGTGGCGGCGCCGCAAGCAGAGCGCCACCCGGCTCCCCGACGAGGGCTGAGCGCTCCCAGAGCCGCCGGGACGGCGCTCAGATCAGGCTGAGGACGAGGCCGAGCTGGCCGAGGTGGTAGGTCGCCATGATGATGATCCGCTGGTGCGGGACCTCGCGGATGAAGCGGGTCCAGGCGATGAGGGCGTCGCTGCCGTAGAAGCTGGCCGCACCCGCGATCGCCGTGGGCTGCCCGGTGCCGATCGCCGCGGCGACCATCGACGAGATCACCGCCACGTACGCGCCGACGGGCCCGACGAGGGCCGGCTCCGCGCGCTGCACGGCCGTCAGGATCGTGCGGCCGAGCACGGCCACGGCGACGAGCACCACGACGGCGCCGATCGCCAGCCGGCCGAGGTCGACGCCGAGCACCGCCATGCCCACCACGTAGAGGACGTGCCCCACGAGGAACGCGGCCACCCCGGGGACGAAGCGGTCCTGGGGCAGCATGAGGAGCACGTCGCCGATGAGGCACAGGACGAGGGCGGCGACGAACCAACCCCGGGCCGTGGCGTCGCTCGGGTCGAGGGCGAGGGTGGCCGCGATGAGCAGCACCATCGTCAGCGGCTTGCAGACGTACTCGACCGGCCGGTTGCCGACCTCGACGGCCCACCAGTTCCCCGCGGCCACCACGCCGGCGAGGGCGAGCAGGAGGAAGGCGGTGCCGGTCACGATCCGGCGCGGGCGGTGGCGAGCGCCTCGTCGTAGGCGGTGCCCTGCTCCACCATCGCCCGCCAGCGCATGACCTTCGCCGGCATGCTCATCCCGAGGACGCCGACCAGTCGACCGCCGCGCCCGTACATGGCGACGAAGCGCCGCTCGTCCACGCTGCCGGCCACGACCTGCACCTCGTCGTCAGGACCGGCGAGCCCGGCCAGCTGGATCTTGCGGTCGTACTGGTCGCTCCAGAACCACGGGACCGGGGCGTAGGGCTCCCCGGCGCGCCCGTCGAGGTCAGCGAGCAGGGTGCGGGCGGCGTGGGCGCCCATCTCGACGGCGTTGTCCCAGTGCTCGACCCGCATCATCTGGTCGAAGCGGCGGTTGGGCCAGGGGGCCACGTCGCCGCAGGCCACCACGCCCGGTGCGACGCGGCAGGTCGCGTCGCACACGACGCCGTTGTCGAGGGGGAGGCCGCTGCCCTCCAGCCACTCGGTGTTCGGGGTGACCCCGATGCCGACCACGACCACCTCGGTGTCGAGCACCGTGCCGTCGGTGAGCCGCACCGCCTCCACGTGGTCGCCGCCCTCGACGCGCACCACGCCCACGCCGAGGCGCAGGTCGACGCCGTGGTCGCGGTGGAGGTCGGCCATCACGGCGCCCATCGTCGGGCCGAGGCCGCGCTCGAGCGGCACGGGGAGCGCCTCGACCAGGCTGACCTCGAGGCCCAGGCCCCGGCAGGTGGCGGCCACCTCGGCGCCGATGAACCCGGCGCCGACGACGACCACCCGCGACGGCCCGGACTCCAGCGCCTTGCGCAGGGCCAGGCAGTCGTCGATGGTCCGCAGGGTGTGGACGGTGCTCAGGTGGTCGGTGCCGGGCAGCTGGCGCGCCCGCGCCCCGGTGGCCACCACGAGCCCGTCGAAGGGGAGGCGCTCACCGCCGCCGAGGACCACCTCACGGTGCTCGAGGTCGAGCGCCGACGCGGTGGTGCCGAGCCGCCAGTCGAGGTCGAGGTCCTCCACGCTGCCCTCCGCGGGGGTGAGGGCCAGCGCCTCCGGCGGCTGGGTGCCGGCCAGCACCTGCTTGGACAGCGGCGGCCGGTCGTAGGGACGGTGCGGCTCGTCGCCGACGACGGTGATCGGGCCGTCGTGGCCCCGAGCCCGCAGCTCCTCAGCGGCGCGGAACCCGGCGAGCGAAGCGCCGACGACGACGATGGACCGGCCCGCCATGTCGATCCATCACCCTTCGATCGTGATCGCCTGCTTGGGGCAGCGGCGGGCGGCCTCCTCGACCTTGGGCCGCAGCTCCTCCGGCGGCTCCTCCTGGAGGACGTAGAGGTAGTCGTCGTCGCGGACCTCGAACACCTCCGGGGCGGCCGCCATGCACAGGGCGTTGCTCTCGCACAGATCGAAGTCGACGACGACGCGCATCTCGCTCTCCTCTGGTCTCCGGCGTTGGGATGCCGACGCGTGAACCTAGCCTGCCTGGGCGATGCCCCTGACCTCCGACGCCCTGACGCGCGCCGAGGCCCGGCGGATCGCCCTGCACGCCCAGGGCTTCGCCGACCCCCGCCCCTCGGGGCGGGTCGACCGCCGCCACCTGCGCCGCGTGCTGCGCCGGGTCGGGGTGGTCCAGATCGACTCGGTGAACGTCCTCACCCGCTCCCACGAGCTGCCCTTCCTGGCCCGCCTCGGCCCCTACCCGCGCGAGGTCCTGGCGAGCTGGCTCTGGGGCAGCGGCGAGGTGTTCGAGTACTGGGCGCACGAGGCGTCGCTGCTGCCGGTCGAGGCCCACCCGCTGCTGCGGTGGCGGATGGCCGAGGACCACGCCTGGGGCGGTCCCAGCCAGGTGGCGGCCGACCGGCCCGAGCTCGTCGACGCGCTCCTCGACGCGGTGCGCGAGCGCGGCCCGGTGACCCTGGCCGAGCTCGAGCACCTGGGCGACGACATCCGGCGCCCGCCGCCGCGGCCCGGCGCGATGTGGAACTGGACGCCGGCGAAGAAGGCCGTCGAGCACCTCTTCTGGCAGGGAAGGGTGAGCGCGCTGCGGGACCCGACATCGTTCGGTCGCCGCTACGTCCTGCCCGAGCGGGTGCTCCCGGAGCCGGTGCGCCGCGCCCCCACGCCCGACCCCGACGAGGCCCACAAGGCCCTGCTGCTGCGGGCAGCGCGGAGCCACGGCGTGGGCACCGCACGCTGCCTGGCCGACTACCACCGGCTCAACGTCCCCCGGTCCCGCCGCCTGCTCGAGGCGCTCGTGGCCGACGGGGCCCTGCGGCGGGTCGAGGTGGAGGGGTGGCGCCAGCCGGCCTACCTCCACCCCGAGGCCCGGCTCCCCCGCCGCGTCCGGGCGGCTGCCCTCCTCTCGCCGTTCGACTCGCTCGTGTGGGAGCGGTCCCGGGTGGAAGCGCTCTTCGAGTTCCGCTACCGCATCGAGATCTACGTGCCCGCCGCGAAGCGGGTGCACGGCTACTACGTGCTGCCGTTCCTCAACGACGAGCGGCTCGTGGCCCGGCTCGACCTCAAGGCCGATCGGGCCGCGAGGGTGCTGCGGGTCCAGGCCGCGTTCGCCGAGCCGAGCTTCGACGCCGACCGGGACCTCCCGGCGCTCGTCGATCGGCTGCACGAGCTGGCCCGGTTCCTCGGCCTCGCCGACGTCGCCGTGCCGCGGCGCGGGGACCTGGCGCCGGTGCTGCAGGCCGCGCTCCGCTGATCCCGAGCCCGAGCGGGCCGGACGAGGTACGCTCCCGCGATCAGGACGAAGGGTCCTGCAGGGGAGGGAGCAGACATGCAACGTCAGATCGCGCGGGCACTCGTGGCGTCGGGACTCGCCGGGCTCATGGGCCTCGCCGGCCTCGTCGCCCCGGCCGGGGAGCCGATGCCGACCTCGGGCACGATGAAGGCCGAGCCCTCCACCGGGCTGAAGCCGGGTGACTCGTTCGTCGTCAGCAACGAGGACGGCTCCGAGTGCCCCGGGGGGCAGGTCACCGGCGACTCCGGGGGCATCCGTCCCGGCGCCTGGGTGGCGGAGATGGCGCCCGACGGCGACTGGTCGGTCACGATCGAGATCCCCACGGAGGGACCGCCGGACGCGGGCGGCAACCCCACGCCGTTCCCGCCCGGCGAGTACGAGATCCACGCCCACTGCACGTACCTCCTGCCGGCCTCCGTCGCCGGGCTCGCGGCGCCGGCGCAGCAGGAGGGCTTCGACTACGACCCGATCACGGTGACGATCGTGGCGCCGGAGCAGGAGGCGCCGCCCACCACCGAGGCACCGGCTGAGGAGCCGCCGGCGGCCGCGCCCACCCAGGCCGCGCCCACCTACACCGGCTGAGCTCACCGAGCGGACGCGGCGCCGGGGCCCGTCGACTGCGGTCGGCGGGCCCCGCTCGCGCCCCGGCCCCTACGGCTGGTGCGGGAGCGGTTCGGCCTGCGCGGTGAGCACCTCGACCCCGTCCGCGGTGACGGCGAGGGTGTGCTCGTACTGGGCGGTGCGACGCCGGTCGGCGGTGACGGCGGTCCAGCCGTCGTCCCAGATCTCGTGGTCCCAGGACCCCATCGTGATCATCGGCTCGATCGTGAAGGTCATGCCCTCCTCGATCGGCTTGGTGAGCGTCGGGTCGTAGTAGTGCGGCACGTGCAGGTCGGTGTGGAACTGGGTGCCGATCCCGTGGCCGACGAAGGCCCGGACGACCCCGAAGCCGTTGGCCTCGGCGTGCTCCTGGATCGCCTTCCCGATGACGTTGAACGGGCGCCCGGGGCGGACCTCGGCGATGGCCCGGTCGAGGCACTCCTGGGTGACCTTGACGAGGCGGCGGCTCTCGGGGTCCACCTCGCCGACGAGGAACGTGGCGTTCGTGTCGCCGTGCACCCCGTCGAGGTAGATCGTGACGTCGAGGTTCACGATGTCGCCGTCGACGAGCGGCCGGTCGTCGGGGATGCCGTGGCAGATGACCTCGTTGACCGAGGTGCACAGCGACTTGGGGAAGCCGCTGTAGTTCAGCGGGCTCGGGTACCCGCCCCGCTCGATGCAGGCCTGGTGGCAGATCTCGTCGAGCTCGTCGGTGGTGATGCCGGGGCGGATGGCGGCGCCGGTGATGGCGAGCACCTCGGCCGCGGCCTTGCCGGCCCGGCGCATCCGCTCGATGACCTCCGGAGTCTGGATGCCGCTCTCGGGGATGCGCTGCGGACGACCGGACTCGGCGTACGGAGGGCGGGGGATGTGCGCCGGGACCTCGCGCATCGGGCTGATGCGGCCCGGACGGACGCGGTCGGTGGCGGCCTTGTGGCAGCGCTTGAACTTCTTGCCGCTGCCGCACCAGCACGGGTCGTTGGCCTTGAGGACCCCGTGGTTGCGCGTCGTCACCGTCATGGCGGTCAGGCTACCGGGGTCATGGCGGCGCCCGACCGGGGCGGGCGCCGCGCCCGGTCAGGGCCGAGGGCAGCGGGTGACGGCAGCGCCAGCCAGCACCGCCGGGTCCGGGACAGCACCGATGCCGGGACCGGTGGGGACGGCGACGAGCCCGTCGGCGCCCGGGAGGCACGGGTCGGCGAGGTCGGGGGCGAAGCGGCCCCGGGGGTCGAGGTCGGGCGGCAGGGCCATGCCGGGGAGGGCGGCGACGGCCAGGTTGGCGGCGCGACCGAGCCCGGTCTCGAGCATCCCGCCCACCCAGACCGGCAGGCCCAGCTCGGCGCAGCGGGCGTGCACGGCGCGGGCGGCGATCCACCCGCCGACCCGCCCGGGCTTGAGGCAGAGGACGCCGCAGGCGCCGAGGGCCACCGCGGCCTCCAGGGCGCCGAGCGAGGTGATCGGCTCGTCGAGGCAGATCGGGGTGGTCAGCCGCCGGGCCAGGCGGGCGGTGCCGGTGAGGTCCTCGGGGGCGAGCGGCTGCTCGAGGCAGGCCAGCCCGACCTCGTCGAGGGCGGCGAGCTCGGCGAGGTGGTCGGGGTCCTCGGCCCGGAACGAGCCGTTGGCGTCGGCCTGGAGGAGCACGTCGTCGCCCACGTGCTCGCGCAGGGCCCGCAGCGGGTCGGCGGCCCGGCCCGGGGCGATCTTCACCCGCAGGCGGGCGGCGCCGGCGGCCAGTGCGGCGTCGGCCTCGGCGAGGAGGGCGACGGGGTCGGCGTGCAGTCCGAGCGCGGCGCCGGCGGGCACCGCCGCCTCGGTGGCGCCGAGCCAGCCGGCCAGGGACCGCCCGACCGCCCGCAGCTGGGCGTCGAGCACGGCCAGCTCGAGCGCGGCCTTGGCCATCGGGTGGCCCCGCACAGCGGTGAGCGCCTCGTGGAGGGCCGGGCCGTCGCCGGTGGGCCCGGCCCAGGCGAGGGGGACGAGGTGGTCCCGCAGCACGTCGGTGGCGGTGGCCACGGTCTCGGGGTGGTAGGCGGGGGTGGCCTCGGCCACGCACTCCGCCCAGCCCTCTGCCTCCCGGGCGATGACGTGGACGAGCAGCACCGGGCGCTCCCGGCGGGTGGCGGCGACCGACGTGAGCGGGGTGGCCAGCGGCAGGTGGACGGTGATCAGCTCGACCGCGTCGACGGTGACCGGCGGCAGCGGCTCGAGCAGGCTCACCGGCCCATCGTGGCACCCGCGGGGCTCGCGGTCGGGCCGCGATCGCCCACGCGCGGAGCCGGGCTGCGGCGACGGTGCACCTGTGGGAACCTGCGCCGGTGAGCGACGACCTGTCCCGAGCCACCGTCACCGTCGACGACGTGCGCGCCGCCGCCGAGCGCATCGCCGACGCCGTGGAGCACACCCCGAGCGCCCGGTCCCGCACCCTGTCGGAGGTGCTCGGCACCGACGTCGTCGTGAAGTTCGAGAACCTCCAGTTCACCGCCGCGTTCAAGGAGCGGGGCGCGCTCAACAAGCTCCTCCTGCTCTCCGAGGAGGAGCGAGCCCGGGGCGTGATCGCCATGTCGGCCGGCAACCACGCGCAGGCGGTGGCCCACCACGCCACCCGGCTCGGCATCGACGCCACGATCGTGATGCCCGCCGGCACCCCCTTCGTGAAGCAGCACCGCACCGAGGTGCTCGGCGCCCGGGTGGTGCTGCGGGGCGACGACCTGGCCGGGGCGAAGGCGGAGGCCGACCGGATCGCCGCCGAGGAGGGCCGGGTCTTCGTGCACCCCTACGACGACCCGGCCATCGTCGCCGGGCAGGGCACCGTGGCCCTCGAGCTCCTCGAGGACCACCCCGAGCTGGAGGCGCTGCTCGTGCCGGTGGGCGGCGGTGGCCTCATCGCCGGGATGGCGGTGGTGGCCAAGGCGCTGCGGCCGGACGTGCGCGTCGTCGGGGTGCAGAGCGAGCGGTGGCCCAGCATGCTGGCCGCCACCGCTGGGGAGCCAGCGGTGATCGACGGGCCCACGATCGCCGAGGGCATCGCGGTGCCCGAGGCCGGGCAGCTCACCCGGCGGCTGGTCGCCGAGCACGTCGACGAGATCGTCACCGTCGGCGAGGAGGCCATCGAGGAGGCGATGAACCTGCTCCTCGAGATCGAGAAGGTCGTCGTCGAGGGCGCCGGCGCGGCCGGGATCGCCGCCCTGCTCGAGCACCCGATGCTCCTGCGGGACCGCACGGTGGGCGTGGTGCTCACCGGCGGCAACGTCGACCCCCGGCTGCTCGCCTCGGTGATCATGCGGGGCCTCGTCCGCTCGGGGCGGCTCGTGCGCCTGCAGATCCAGATCCCCGACCAGCCCGGCGTGCTCGGACGGGTGGCGTCGATCGTCGGCCAGGCCGGCGCCAACATCGTCGAGATCGTCCACGACCGGATGTTCCTCGACGTCCCGGCCCGCAACGCCGAGCTGGAGGTCGTCATGGAGACCTTCGACCACGAGCACGTCGGCCGGGTCGTCGACGCCCTCGCCGCCGCCGGCTACGCCGCCGTCATCGGCGACGTCACCTTCGGCCGCCACTGACGCCACGACGTCGCTGCGCCCGCGTCAGCTGCCGCGGCCGCAGCTCGCGCAGCGACGTCGTCAGAGGAGCTGGTCCCGGATGGCGGAGACGGTGGCGGCGCTCACGCCGAGGGCGTCGACGAGCCCCTCCATCGACCCGTAGCGGCGGTCGACCTCGTCGAGGAAGCCAGCCATCGCCTCGATCGGGGCCTCGAGGTACTGGCGGGGCTGCGCGTTCATCGCCGAGCGCGCCTCGGGGAACTCGGCCTCGATCCACGACACGAGGCTGTCCATCGCCGACGCGCTCAGGTGGTAGTCCTGGGCGATCACCTCGGCGTCGACGTCGAGCAGGCCGAGGATCACGGCGGCGAGCACGCCGGTGCGGTCCTTGCCCGCCGAGCAGTGGAACAGCGCGGGCTGGCCGTCGGCGATCAGCTCGAGGGCCCGGGCGATCGAGCCGCCGCCCTGGTCGAGCATGTCGAGGTAGCGGTCCCGCAGGAACTCGGCCGCGCTCGCGCCGACGCGCAGGTCGTCGTCGCTCCAGATCCGCTGGAGGACCGGGAGGTGGTGCCACTCGACGGGGTGGCGGTCCGTGGGGAACCGGCCGTGCTCGAGCTCGCCCTCGGTGCGCAGGTCGAGCACCGTGCGCAGCCCGAGCGCGGCGATCGCCTCGAGGTCCTCGCCGTCGATGCGGTGGACGCCGTCGGCCCGGAACACCAGGCCCCGGCGCACCGTGGCGCCGGTCCGGGTGGGCAGGCCGCCGAGGTCGCGGACGTTGAAGGCCCGCTGGAGGCGGATCACCCGGTCGATGGCGAGGTCGGGGCTGGAGGTCATCGCCGCAAGAACCTATCGGCGCCGGGCGCCGCTCCGGCCCCGCCGGGGCGACGAGCAGCTGACGAGCGGGTGACCGGTCAGCGACGGCGCCTCGGGCGCGGCCACCAGCGGTCGGCGGTGAGGTGGGCGGTGGCGCGCGGCGTCGTCGTCTGGCGACGGGTGACGCTGCGTTGGCAGGCTGCGGCGATGTCCATCAGGGGGAAGGCCGTGATCGTCGGCGCGTACGAGCACCCGCGCCGTGAGATCCCGGATCGCACGCTCGCACAGATCCACCGGGAGGTCGCCGTCGGCGCCCTCGCCGACGCCGGGCTGACGCTGGCCGACGTCGACGCCTACTTCTGCGACTCGACCGCACCGGGCTTCGGGCCCATCTCGATGGCCGAGCACCTCGGGCTGCGGGTCCGCTACGTCGACTCCACCGAGACCGGCGGCAGCTCGTACCTCGCCCACGTCGGCCACGCCGCCGCCGCGATCGCAGCGGGCAAGTGCCGGGTGGCGCTGATCACGCTCGCCGGCCGGCCCCGCACCGGCGGCCTGCCGCCGGGGGCCACGCAGCGTGCGCTCGACACGCCCGAGGCCGGGTTCGAGCAGGTCGGGATCTTCGGGGCGGTCACCAACTACGCCCTGGCCGCGTCCCGGCACATGCACGAGCTCGGGACGACGAGCGAGCAGCTGGCCTGGATCAAGGTGGCCGCCTCCGAGCACGCCCAGCACAACCCGAACGCCCTGCTGCGCGACGTCGTCACCGTCGACGACGTGCTGGCGTCGCCGATGATCGCCGACCCGCTGCACCGGCTCGACTGCTGCGTGGTGACCGACGGCGGCGGCGCGCTCGTCGTCGTCCACCCCGACGTGGCCCGCGACCTCGGGCGGGCCGGCGCGGTGGTGCTCGGCCACGGCGAGGCGGTGAAGCACACCGACGCCGGGCGGATCGACCTCACGTCCTCGGCGGGC
>Ga0182741_1003180_pt1 | contig 17787 bp, 12 predicted proteins | sample eDN5th37CBELigOP_FD_128874 | JGI IMG/M metagenome (GOLD analysis project Ga0182741, IMG submission 128874) | Enriched Organic Plus compost microbial communities from Emeryville, California, USA - eDNA 5th pass 37_C BE-Lig OP (version 2) (version 2) ...
CCGCCCGAAGTTGAACACGCTCGCCCCCTGCTCGATGCACCGCTCCATCATCGCCCAGTAGAGCAGCATGTTGGGCGCGACCTGCTTGTGCGACAGCAGCGAGGAGGCCCAGGTGATCTCGAACTCCCCCTGCCAGAAGAAGCCGAGCCCGGCGGCGACCGGCAGCTCGCCGGCGTACACCGTCGCCACCAGCGTGTCGTCCGGGAAGGTGCGGACGATCTCCTCGAAGAAGGCGCGCGGCATCACGGGGGTGCCGAGGTCGCGCATGTGCCGCGCGAACACCGCGTAGAACGCGCCGACTTCCGCCGCCCCGAAGCGAACGGCGAGCCCTTCCTTCTGCGGGCGGCGGATCTGGCTGCGCAGCTTGGGGGTGAACCCCTTCCACAGCGCCGCCGACTCGCCGGGGAGGTCGAGCAGCATCGTGACCTTGCGGTGCGAGACCGCGAGCGGCAGCTCCACCGGGCGGCGGCTCCGCAGCTCGAGCAGCTTCACCCGACCGCCGCGCGCCAGCCGCAGCGCCTCCTCGGCGAGCGCGCGCGCCGAGCGGTCGTCGCCGAGCGTCCCGCCGTAGTTGAGGAACGGCATGGAGACGAGGTAGCGGCCGAAGAGCAGGCTGCGCACCGACACGAGGGGGAGCAGGCCGGTGATCCGCCCGTCGCCGTCGCGGGCGACGAGGCGATGCGGCGCGTGCCCGAAGACCCGCTGCATCAGATCGCCCCAGGCGAAGCGATGACAGTGCGTCGAGCCGGGCCATCGGCGCGCCAGCTCGTCCCACTCCGCCGCGTCGCCCCGATAGTGCTCGACGCGCACCGCGCCCGCCGGCTGGTTCGCGCCGCGACTCGCGTCGCGGTCGATCGACGTCTCGCTCATCGCGCGCTCGCGGCGGCGGTCCCGCGCCGGGGCAGGACGGTGTCCGCGTCGCCGGCCGCGTCGTGCACGCCGTAGTGCCGGGCGACGGAGGTGAAGCGGAACTCGCGGCACAGGCGCTCGAGCCTCGGCATCACGCGCGACAGACCGCCGTAGTGGCGCATCCGGGTCACGCGCGAGACGGGGAGGCGCGGCTGCGCGGGATCCAGCTCCCAGGGGTGGATGTAGAACATCCCCGCGCACCCCTCCGCCTCGCGCTCGCGGAGCGCCGCCCGCGTCAACGCGTACGGCAGCTGGCGGAAGTAGCCGCCCCCCGCCGCGGGGATGCGCGCCGTGAGCACGCGCTTGATCGTCATCGGGAGCTCGAGCAGCGTTCCCGCCGGGCGCCGGATCGTGAAGGGCGCCGTGGAGGCGCCGGCGTAGCCGTATCCGGGGCGCCGGATCGGAAAGAGACTCGAGTCGTAGCTGTACCCTTCCTCGAGCAGGACGTCGAACGCCCACTCCATCCCGGGCTGGATGGAGAAGCTGGGCGCGCGATGGCCGCGCACGGCCTGCCCGCTCTGATCCTCGAGGATGCGCTTCGAGTCGCGCAGCTCGACGCGGAACTGCTCGGGCGAGAGCGAGGAGACGCGCCGGTGCCACCAGCCGTGGGACGCGATCTCGTGCCCGGCGTCGGCGATGCGGCGCACCACCCCTCGATGCCGGTCGGCGACCCAGCCGAGGACGAAGAAGGTGCCGACGGCCTGGTGGCGGGCGAGCAGGTCGAGCAGCAGCTCGACCCCGTGCTCGACGCGCGACGGCAGCGTGTCCCACCGCGTCTGCGGCGCGACGGACGCGAGCGCGTGCGCATGGAAGTATTCTTCGACGTCGACGCTGAAGATGTGGGGCTGGACCAGATCGGGACCCGGTGCCGCGTCGAGCGTCGTGCTCTGAGAGGAAGGCATCGGTTCGGCGGGTTTGCACCTCCGGTGCCGCCCCCACTCCCTCCCATCCGCCGCCCGCCCGCCCAACGCAACCCATTATTACACAACGCCTTGTAGGGCGAGACGGCCGCTCTTGCGAACCGCCGCGCACGCGTCCAGATGTGGCACGAGCGCTACAGTTCGTCCAGAGGCACCCGCACCCGCCGCGCACACGCCGATGATCCGACCACTCACCGCGCGCCTCCACCGGCCCGCTCCCGTCCCGCCCGAGTCCAGCCGGCCGCCCCGATGAGCGGCGCGATGGGGCTCGTTCGACGCATCGCGCGCTCGCGCACGGCGGCCTGGGTCGCCACGCTCGCGAGCGTCCTCGTGATCGGCGCCGCCACGCTCTTCCCCGCCCCGGGGGCGCAGACGCCCTCGGGGATCTGCATCCTGTGCGGCGAGTTCGGGCTGACCGATTTCGCGCTCAACACGCTGCTGTTCGCGCCGTTCGGCTTCGCGCTCCGGTGGGCGGGGGTGTCGTTTCGCCGGTGCCTGCTGCTGGCGTTCGCCTACACGTTCACGATCGAGCTGCTGCAGCTCAGCATCATCGACGGCCGCGACTCCAGCCTCGGCGACGTCGTCGCCAACACGCTCGGCGGCGCCCTCGGCGCGGGATCGTTCGGCGTTCTCGGTGGGATCATTCGCCCGACCGCCGCCCGGGCCAGTCGGCTCGCCGCACTCTGGTCCGCGGTCGTGGTGGGCTCGGCGGCGTTCACCGGCTGGGCGTTCCAGCCCGAGCTCCCCCGCGACGTGTACTGGGGGCAGGTGGGGCGCCTGCTGCGCGACTTCGCGCCCTTCGGCGGCACGATCCACCGGACGTCGCTCAACGGAGCGCCGATGCACGACGGCCGCATCGCGAGCTCCGATTCCCTCCGCGCGGTGCTGCAGCGCGACGGGGTGCGCCTCGAGGCGGAGCTGACCCCGGAGGAGGCGAGCCGCTGGATCTCGCCGATCGCCGTCCTCGCGACCGATCATCGCGTGGAGGTGGCGACGCTCTCGCTCGGGCGCAACGCGCTCGTGTACGCGGGGCGCACGCGCGCCAACCGGCTCGGGCTCCGCGCGCCGTTCGTCTCGCTCGCGGACACCTTCGCGACCGGGCACCGCGTCGTCGTCTCCGCCGAGCAGCGCGGGTCCACGGTGACGCTCCGGTCGACGCCGGTCGACGGCGGGAGCGGCCGCGAAGCCCGGGTGCGCTTCGGTCCCGAGCTGGGATGGATCCTCTTCATCCCCTGGGACACGTGGATCGGCGACGACAAGGCGGCGATCGAGATCCTGTCGGCGGTGTGGCTCGCCGCGCTGGCGCTCCCCCTGGCCTACTGGGGCACGCTCGCCGGGGCGCAGCCGCGACGCATCCGCGGCGCAGCCCTCGCCGCCCTCGTCGCCCTCGTCGGGTTCGTGCTCGTGCCGTCGTGGCTCGCGCTGCGGCTTCCGGGTCCGGCCGCCTGGGTCGGGGTCGCCCTGGGCGCGCTCGCCGGCGTGCAGATCGCGCTCGCCCCGGCCCGCGCGGCGGGCGGATCGCCGTCGGATGCGCGCGCGCACGGAGGACGTCGGGCGCCGGTATCCGGCGCCGCCTGAGCCGCGCGCGCCCTATCGCGCCGCTGCCGCACTCATTGTGGCAGCGGCGCGTCATGACGCGCACGAGCGCCGTCGGAAAGAGTGGCGTCGCAACCCGTTGCCTCGTCGAGCGATAGGCATGCCGCACCGCGCGCCGCCCCGTGCCGAGCCGAGGCGCGCCGACAATTGCTCTCCAGAGGGCGGGCGACCGCGGCCGCGGCGTCGGCGATGCCACTCTCACGGACCATGACGACTCGAGCTACCGCGACGGCGGGTGACGCCGCATCGGCGACCACCCGGTTCACGGCCCACCAGGACCTCGCGCTCGACTGTGCGCGAGAAGTCGAACGGATCGTCGCCGCGCTCCGCGAGCAGCTCGGCGGCCCGATCAAGCGGCGCGGCCTCGTCGTCGGGATGAGCGGCGGCCTGGATAGCTCGGTGTGCGCGGCGCTCGCGGTGCGCGCCGTCGGACCGCGCCGCGTGCTCGCGCTGTTCATGCCCGAACGCCACTCCGATCCGATCAGCGAGACGATCGCGCGCGACTGGGCCGAGCAGCTGGGCATTCCGCATCGCACGGAAGCGATCTCGGACGCGCTCGACGCGCTGGGGTGCTACGCGCGGCAGGCGGAGGCGATCCGCACCGTCGTGCCGGAGTTCACCGACGCGTGGAAGTTCAAGCTCGTGCTTCCCGGCGACCGCCTGCATTCGGACCGGCTGAACGTCTCCGCCCTCGTGGTGCAGCCGCCCGGGGAGGCCGAACGCACGGTGCGCCTCACGGCCGACGCGTACCGGCAGATCGTGGCCGCGACGAACTTCAAGCAGCGCGTCCGCAAGATGATGGAGTACCATCACGCCGACCGGCTGCACTACGCGGTCGTGGGGACGCCGAACCGGCTGGAGTACGACCAGGGGTTCTTCGTGAAGGGGGGCGACGGGCTGGCCGACGTCAAGCCGATCGCGCACCTGTACAAGACGCAGGTCTATCAGCTCGCCGAGTACCTCGGGGTGCCACGCGCCGTCACCGATCGTCCGCCGACGACCGACACCTTCTCGCTCCCGCAGTCGCAGGAGGAGTTCTACTTCTCGCTCCCGGCGCGCACCCTCGACCGCGTGCTCCACGCGCACAATGCCGGGCTCGCGCCGGCGCAGGCGGCCGAGGTGCTCGCGTTGAGCGCCGAGGAGGTGGAGCGTGCGTATCGCGACATCGCGCAGAAGCGCATGACGACGCGCTATCTCCACCTCCCGCCCCAGCTGGTGGAGCGCGTGCCCGAGATCGACGCGCACCTGGACGGCGCCGGCGGCGCGGAGTCGCGCTGAGTGTGCGGCATCGCCGGCATCGCGCGTGGCGTGCCGCGCGGCGTGGACGCCAGCACGCTCGCGCGCATGGCGGCGGCGATCCAGCACCGCGGCCCTGACGGCTTCGGGTACTTCGCCGGCCGGCGCATCGGGCTCGCGCACACGCGGCTCGGCATTCTCGATCTCCAGCATGGCGCGCAGCCGCTGGCGAACGAGGATGGCCGCGTGCAGATCACCTACAACGGCGAGATCTACAACTTCGCCGACCTCCGGCACGAGCTGGCGCAGCGCGGCCATCGGTTCGCGACCGCCACCGACACCGAGGTGCTCGTGCACGGCTACGAGGAGTGGGGCACCGCGATGCTCGACCGGCTCGAGGGGCAGTTCGCCTTCGCGATCCACGACCGCCGGGACGACTCGCTCTTCCTCGCCCGCGATCGCTTCGGCATCTGTCCGCTCTTCCACGCGCGCCGCGGCGACAGCTTCTACTTCGCGTCGGAGATCAAGGCGCTGTTCGCGAGCGGCGAGGTGGACGCGGCGCCGGACTTCGCGGGGCTCGACGAGGTCTTCACCTTCTGGGGGGCGCGCGCGCCGCGCACCGTCTTCCGGGAGGTGTACGCGCTGGAGCCGGGGTGCTTCGCACGCTGGCACGACGGTCGCCTCGAATTCTCGCGCTACTTCGCGCCGGCGTTCGACGAGGCGCGCACCGAGCCGGCCGACGCGCTCGCGCAGCTGGACGCGACGCTCCGCGCCTCCGTCGCGCGCCGGCTGCGCGCCGACGTCCCCGTCGGCGGCTATCTCAGCGGTGGGCTCGACTCGAGCATCACCTGCGCCCTCGCGTCCGCGGGATCGCCGCATCGGCTGCGCACCTTCTCGGTGAGCTTCTCGGATGCGACGCTCGACGAAGCGCCCTTCCAGCGGCTGGTCGCCGACTCGCTCGGCACCGAGCACGCCGTCGTGCGCGTCTCCGGCGCCGAGATCGCGACCGTGTTCCCGCGCGTCGTCGCGCACACCGAGACGCCGCTCGTGCGCACGGCCCCGGCGCCGATGTACCTGCTCTCCGCGCTCGCGCGGCAGCACGACATCAAGGTCGTGCTGACGGGCGAGGGGGCGGACGAGTGCTTCTTCGGCTACGACATCTTCAAGGAGACGGCGATCCGGCAGTTCTGCCTGCGACAGCCGACCTCCGCGATCCGCCCCCGGCTGCTCGATCGCCTGTATCCGTATCTCGGACACGGCGGGCGCGGCGGCGCGTTCTGGCGGCGCTTCTTCCTCGACGCGGGCTCGCCGGACGACCCGCTCTTCTCGCACCTCCCCCGCTTCCGCCTGACGTCGCGCATCAAGGACTTCTACTCGGCGGAGACGCGCGCGGCGGCGGCTCCGCACGACGTGCTGGCCGAGCTGCGGGACGCTCTCCCCGCGGCGTTCGGACGCTGGTCGGCGCTCGCGCGCGCGGGCTACCTGGAGATGGTGACGCTGCTCCCCTCGTATCTCCTCGCCTCCCAGGGCGACCGGATGATCATGGGCAACGGCGTCGAAGGGCGCTATCCCTTCCTGGATCATCACCTGTTCGCGCTGTGCGCGACGCTGCCGTCGGGGAGCAAGCTGCGCGGGCTGCGCGAGAAGGAGATCCTGCGGCGCTGGGCGAAGGCGCTGGTCCCGCCGGCGGTGCATGCGCGGCACAAGCAGCCCTATCGCGCGCCCGACGCGGCGACCTTCTTCGGCGACGCGCGTCCAGCGTGGGTCGACGAGCTGCTCTCGTCCGAGGCGATCCAGCGGACGGGCTACTTCGAGGCGACCGCCGTCGCCGGGCTCGCGCGCCGCTGCGCCCAGGGGCGCGCGACCGGCTTCGGCGAGAATCAGGCGCTCGTCGCGATCCTCTCCACGCAGCTCTGGCACGAGCACTTCCTCGCGGCGCGCGCGCGGCCCGCCCCGCTGCCGCTCGATCGGGCATCGGTCGCATGGCACGAGGATCCGTCCACCGCGCCGTACGCGCCCACCCGATCGGCGGCACCGTCGATCCCTTCCCCCTTCTCCCTCCGCTCATGCAGCACGACGAGATCCTGACGCTGACGCGAGACTACATCGTCGAGAACTTCCTCTACATGCGGCCGAATGCGCAGCTGCGCGACGACGAGTCGCTGCTCGGCGGCGGCATCGTCGATTCCATGGGCGTGATGGAGCTCGTCCAGTTCATCGGCGACCGATTCGGCGTGACGATCGCGGACGACGACATCACGGAGGAGCACTTCGGGAGCGTCGCGAGCATCGCCGCCTTCGTCGCGGCGCGCACCTCCGGCGCGAACGTCGCCTGAGCGCTCGCGCTACGCGCTGGCGGCCGACGCGGTGACCAGCTCCTCGCCGTCGCGCGCCGGCGCGTAGCGGCGGGCCGCCTCGGTCACCGTCGCGAACTCGACGTCACCCATCCCGGCGATGCCGGCGACGGTGTCGAGGATGCGATCCCGCAGCGCGCTCACGTCGGCCTCCGTCGCGTACTCGGGATGGAAGCCCGGATGGAGCGTCGTGCTGTGGAACATGAGATGGAGGAACGCCTGCCCCCGCTCGCGGAGACGCTGCGCGAGCAGCAGCATGTCGGCGACCGACGACAGCTCGGGGTTCATGACGACGCGGCGAAACAGGTCGACGGCGGAGGCGAGACCGAGGAGCCGGAAGCGGCGGAGCGGAGAACGCCGCGCGAGCATCGAGAACTGGTGCCACCGGTCGAAGGGATGGCGCGTGAACCCGGCCGACACGGGCAGCTCGATCAGCGCGCCGTCCGGCCGATGCTCGCAGACGTCCGCGCCGCCGTCGACGCGATACGCGTAGCTCGGCGCGTCGTAGAAACAGGGGCCGTCGTCCATCTCCCGCCAGTCGGTGAACGGGACGACGCTGCTGTCGACCTCATAGCCCAGATCGATCAGCGCGGCGATCGCCTCGGGACCGATCCCCCAGCGTCCGGCGCGGAAGGCGGTGGGGCGCCGCCCGAGGAGCCGCTCGAGCACCGCGGTGACCGTCTCGATCTTCGCGCGCTGGAGCGCCGGATCGAGGTTCTTGAGCATCGTGAGCCGGGGGACCAACGGCTCCTCGATCGGCGGCGTGTTCCACGGATGCACGTGCGTGCCGATCTCCGCGCCCCCATCGGCGAGCCACTGGATGACCGCGGCGGCCCGCGGGTCCGCGGCGACCTGGTAGTTCACGAAGTAGGTCGATCGGACCCCCAGCGCGCGCAGATCGGCCTCGATGGCCGGGAGGCGGTCGATGTTGCGGACGGTCACGCCGTCGCGCGTCGGCGACCAGTTGTCCTCCTCCGTATCGATCGAGACGACGACGGTGAGCATGCGCGTTGGACGTGCCGTGAGCGCGGGACCGCGTGGCTCCGCGGAGGGGGGAGCAGCGGTGCCGCGCCACGGCCGGCCTCGCCACGTCGGAACGAGCGGCAATCCTGCGACTTTCTCTCGCACGCGCAAGTACCGCAACGCCCCAATCGGCGTGTCCACGCACCGTGCGCGGGCCGCCGATCGACGACGGTCGAGCTGTCGGTCAGGTCACCACTGACTGCCATCGAGGCTGGTGAGGAGCCAGTGCTCGGCGTCGGGGAGCGGTGCCGCGCCGCGCGGACGATGCACCCAGATCGGCTGCCGGTCGTCGCGCGGGAGCGCTCCGGCGCGGAGCAGCGCCGCGGTCGCGTGGGCGTGCTCCAGGGCGCGCACGTTGAGCCGGCGAACGCCGAGCCGGCGCGCCGCCGAGACGATCCCGCCGACGACGGCGACGTCGTCGCGCGGGGGCGCGCCGACGGCGACGACGTCGAGCAGGTCGCCGATCCGGCGATTCGTCCCCGTCGAGAGGAGCGCGGCGGCCGCGAGCCCTCGTGCGTCGTGGACCAGCACCGCGTGCGGCTGCGGCGCGGCGGGACCACCGAGGCGCGTCTGCCAGAAGGACAGCGAGCGGCGAGGGCTGAAGTGCGCGCGCGCCGGCGCCTGCTCGAGCGCCTGCCGCACTTCGGCGTCCAGGGGATCGACGAGCCGCGAGTGCAGGGGGAGCGTGCGGCGTCGCAGCGCGACGACGGCGCCGTACGACCGCGACGTCGGCAGCACGTAGCGCCGCAGCTCCGCGAACGGCGCGAACCCCGCCGCCTTCACGACGCCCTGCGAGGGCGCGGTCGGATCGGTGATGGCGAAGTCCGCGCCCGTATGGGCGAACGCGTCGGCGAGGAGCATCCGCGTGAGCTTGAGGGGGCCCCAGAAGTCGCGGAACGGCTCGTCCACCATCAGGTCGCCGACGAGCAGCCCACGCCGAGCGGAGGCGCCGTACTCGAACTCGCGCACGAACGCCGCGAGATGCATCACGACCCGCCCGTCCCGGTCGCGCGCGACGTAGCTCACCGCCCCCGGATCGCCGTAGATGCGCGGGTAGACCTCGGGAAAGGTCGGATGTCCGTTGCGAACGAACAGCGCCTGGATCCCGTCTCGATCGGCGTCGGACGCCGCCCGCGTGTAGGTGAGCGTGCTGGAGGGGGAAGCCATGCCGATGCGGCCGAGCGGAGCCGCTGGACGGCCAGCGGACTGGTTGAGGAGGGGCGCCGGGGGTGTCATCCTTCTACATCCCCAAGCCAGCGCGCGCGGACTCGCGCCTCACGAATGGATCACTCGCCGGTGCCGACAGCGACCGACCCGTCCCTCGAGCCGCCCCCGGCCTGGATCGAGTCGTGCGATCCGACGACGGGAACGTGCTGGCATCGGGTGCGGGCGGCAAGTCCCACCGACGTCGGCGGCCATGTGGCGCGCGCGCGCGTCGCGCAGGTGGCCTGGGCCGCACAGCCACTCGCACGGCGCGTCGCGGTGGTGGACCGTTTTCATGCGCTCCTCGTGCAGCGGCGACGCGACGTCGCGGAGACGATCCGGCGCGAGGTGGGCAAGCCGGCGCTGGAGGCGCTGGCGACCGAAGTCGCGCCGGTGCTCGACCATGCGCGCTTCCTCGTCCGGCGAGCTCAACGCACGCTCGCCCGCCGGCGCGTCGCGATCGCGTCGCTGGTGCACGCACGCAAGCGCGTGACGCTGCTGCGCGAGCCGCATGGCGTGGTGGGCGTCATCAGCCCGTGGAACTACCCGTTCATGCTCGCGGCCGCGCACGTGCTCCCCGCGCTGCTCGCCGGCAACGCCGTGCTGCTCAAGCCCTCCGAGCATTCCACGGCGACCGGGATCCTGCTCGCCGAGCTGCTGCACGAGGCGGGCGTGCCAAAGGAGCTGCTCGTCGTCGTGCCCGGCGGTGCGGCGACCGGGGCCGCGCTCGTGACCGAGGGGTGCGACGCCATCTTCTTCACCGGCAGCGAGGCCACGGGGCGCCGGATCGCGCGCGCCTGCGGCGAGCGATTGATCCCCTGCTCCCTCGAGCTGGGAGGGAGCGATGCGGCGATCGTCCTCGAGGACGCGGTCCTGGACGTGGCGGCAGCGGGGATCGTGTGGGGACGGTTCTCCAACTGCGGGCAGAGCTGCGTCGCCCCCAAGCGCGTCTTCGTCGTCGCGGCGGTCCACGACGCATTCGTGGCGCGCGTGGCGGAACGCGTGCGCGCCCTGCGCGTCGGTGACACCGCGACGGATGCGGAGATCGGACCGCCGGTGAACGACCGGCAGCGGCGCGTCGTGTCGGCGCAGCTCGAGGACGCGCGCACACGCGGCGCACGCGTGGCGGCGCGCGCAGCGGTGCCGGACGACGCCCGGTACGCGATCCCCGCGGTGCTCGTCGACGTCCCCGCCGATGCGCGCGTCATGCGCGAGGAGACGTTCGGCCCGCTGCTGCCGATCGTGTGCGTCGCCGACGAGGCGGAGGCGGTGCGGCAGGCCAACGCGACGACGTTCGGTCTCAGCGCCTCGGTCTGGAGCGGGAATCGACGCCGCGCGATGCGCGTGGCGCGCGCGCTCGTCGCCGGCACGGTCATGGTGAACGACGTCCTCTCGGCGGCAGGGATCGCGGAGGTCGCCCACGGCGGCACGCAGAGCAGCGGCAGCGGGCGGGCGCATGGCGTCGACGGGCTGCTCGCCTGCACCCGGACGAAGACGCTCGTGGACGATCGCCTGCCGCGCCACGAGCAACCGTGGTGGTTCGACTACTCCGATTCGCTGGACGCGTTCATCGCGCTGCTCCACGGCACCTCGTGGCGATCACGGGTCGCCGCGCTCCCGCATGCCCTCCCCGTGCTGCGACGTCTGCTCGCCCGCGCCCCGCACGCCGAGCGCCCGCTGCCCCCGTTACCCTCGCCATCCTCCAGCGCTCGCGCATGAGCTCCCTGCTCGAGATTCTCGTCGCCGGCTCCGCCGCCGTCCGTGTGATCGCACTCGCGGCCGTGGCCGTGGCCACGCTCCTCGCGACGCTCTCGTGGGCGACGCGCACGCGGCGGCTCAACCCCTTCGGCCCTCTCGCGCGCTTCACGCGATCGCACGTCGATCCGCGTCTCGCGCCGATCGAGCGACGGCTGCTCTATTCGGGGATGAGTCCCGTCAACGCACCATGGTGGGCGGTGCTGCTGCTGGTGGCATTCGCCTTGCTCGCGATCTTCGTGGTGGACACCGGCGGGCGAATGATCGCCCAGTCGGCGTACGCGGTCCGCGGTGGACCCGGCGCCGTGCTCCGGATGCTCGTCGGCTGGGCACTGGGACTGTTGAAGCTCGCGCTGATCGTGCGCGTCATCGTCTCCTGGCTCCCCGTCGCGCCGACCGCCTGGTGGCACCGCTGGTCGGTGCGCCTCACGGAGTGGTTCCTCGCCCCCCTGCGGCGGGTGCTGCCGCGCATCGGCATGATCGACCTGTCGCCGCTGGTCGCGTACCTCGGATTGTCGGTGCTCGGCTCCCTGCTGTGACCGTGACGGGGCTTCGCTAGAGGGCTCTGCCGTACGTCGCACGATCCCCGTGCTGGTGGCCGCGGCGGCGGGCGAATGCTAAACTGGGAAATCATGTCGACGATTCTTCTGGTCGGACAGCACGAAGCATTGCTCGAAGGGCTCGTGCAGTCGCTCGTGGCGAGCCGGTTCCGGCCCGTCGTCGCCTTCTCCCTCATGGAGGCGCGCGAGCTCGCGGCGCACGACCCGCCGCTCATGGCCGTCGTCGATCGCGCGTTCGCCGCCGCCGCCGGTCACGAGCTCCTCACCCTGCCGCTGGCGCCGCGCACCGCGCTGGTGCTCTACACGATGCAGGGGGGTGCGGCCATCGCGATCTCCGCCGCGGTGCAGCGCGCGGTCCTCGCGGAGCTCACCCTGCCGCTCGAGCGCAACCGCCTGATCGCGCTCGCGCACAGCCTGCAGGAGCGTGCGCGCAGCCGGGGGCGCATCGTCGAGGACGAGCCGCCGGCATCGCACGCGCCCTGACCCGCGTGCCGCGTCCAGCCGATCGCCGGGTCGCGCACGCCGACACGCCCGAATACCTGCCGCCCGCCACGGAGAACTTCGCGCGGCTGCTCTCGCACGCCGCGACGGCGTTCGCCGACCGGCCGGCGATGGTGCTGCGCGATGGCCACGTGACGTTCGACGAGCTGGGCCGGCGTGCGGCGGCCGTCATGGCGGCGCTGGCCGAGGCGGGCGTCGTCGCGGGTGACGTCGTCACCGTGCTCGTGCGCGACCCCGACGACGCGGCGGCCGCGTACCATGCCGCGCTCGGCATCGGGGCGATCGGGATCAACGTCAACGAGCTGTATCGGCCGCGCCAGCTCGAGCACGTGCTCGAGCACGCACGCGCGCGCGTGCTCGTGACCTCGCGCGAGCTGCTCGCCTCGCTCCCGCGTCCCATTCGCTCGCCGGTTCCCGTCCTCCTGATCGACGACGTCGCGCGCGACGGCGGCGAGTTCCGGCCGGTCGCGCGGAGCGGCGCCGACCACGCGCAGGTGATCTACACCTCCGGCTCGATGGGGCAGCCCAAGGGAGTGCTCCTCTCGCATGCGAACCTGTGGGCCGGCACGCGGATCGTCGCCGGATACCTGGACGTGCGACCGTCCGACCGCATCGCGAGCCTGCTCCCGTTCAGCTTCGTCTACGGCTTCAACCAGCTCAACCTCGCGCTGTTCGCGGGCGCCACGCTCGTCGTCGAGCGCTCGCCGCTCGCGCGCGAGATCGTGGCGACGCTGCGGCGCGAACGGGTCACGATGCTCGCTGCCGTACCGCCGCTCTGGCTGCAGCTGCTCGGCGTCGGCGAGTTCCGGGAGCGGCCGATCGAGTCGCTCCGGGTGATGACCAACGCCGGCGGCAAGCTTCCCACCTCGGCGACCCTCGCCCTGCGCGCCGCGCAGCCGCACGCGGCGCTCTTTCTCATGTACGGGCTCACGGAAGTGTTCCGGAGCACCTACCTCCCCCCGCAGGAGGTCGACCGGCATCCGGACTCGATGGGGCGGGCCATTCCCGAGAGCGTCGTGTACGTCGTCGACGAGGACGGACGCCTCTGCCCACCGGGGGTGGTGGGCGAGCTCGCCCACGGCGGACCGACGGTCGCCCTCGGGTACCTGCACGATCCGGAGGCGACGGCCCGCGTCTTCCGGCCGAATCCCTTCCTCGCGCCCGGACAGACCGCTCCCGACCGGATCGTCTTCTCCGGCGACATGGTGCGCCGTGACGAGCACGGGCTGCTCTACTACGTCGGTCGGCGCGACCGCCTCGTGAAGTCGCTCGGCTATCGCGTGAGCCCCGAGGAGATCACCGACGTCCTGTACGCCTCCGGCGAGGTCCGGGAAGCGGTCGTGCTCACGGAGCCCGATCGCACGCGAGGCACGCGCCTCGTGGCGTGCGTCGTCCTCACCCCCGACGGGAGCCTCGACCGTGTGCGCCGGTTCTGCGGGATCGAGCTGCCGCGCTACATGCAACCGACGCGATTCGAGGCGCTCGAAGAGCTTCCGCGCAATGCGAGCGGCAAGCACGATCTCGTCGCCCTGCACGCGCGCCTGGCCTTGCCGGCGGGGAGCGCGGACGATCCGTCGTGAGCGCCGTCCACCTTGCCGCCCGCCGCGCGACGGGCGATATTGCGGCAGAATCGAAGTCGTGGCGATTTCCAGGCAACTTGCGGCCACGTAAAACATACCGCTAAAGCGCCCTGCCCGACCAGCGCCTTCGCGGTCGGGCACTTTGTTTTTCCGACATGACGTCGCCAGCGAATCACAACGCATATCTCCGCCAGCTCGCCGAGCGCGTGCTCGTGTACGACGGCGCGATGGGGACGAACATCCAGCGCCATCAGCCGACGGCGGAGGACTACGGCGGCAAGGCGCTCGAGGGGTGCAACGACCACCTCGTCCTGACGCGCCCCGACATCATCCAGTCGATCCACGAGTCGTTCCTCGCCGTCGGCTGCGACGTGGTCGAGACCTGCACCTTCCAGTCGACGCCGCACCGGCTGCGCGAGTGGGGGATCGAGCACAAGGCGCGGGAGCTCAACGTCCAGGCGGCGCGGCTCGCGCGGGCGGCGTGCGAGAAGTACGCGACACCGGACCGGCCGCGCTTCGTCGCCGGCTCGATCGGTCCCACCGGCATGCTCCCGTCGAGCGACGATCCGACGCTCGGGAACATCACCTTCGAGGCGCTCGCCGAGACGTACTATCTGCAGGCGACGTATCTGGTCGAAGGCGGCGTGGACGTCCTCCTCGTCGAGACGGCGCAGGACATCCTCGAGGTGAAGGCGGCGATCGCCGGATTCGAGCGCCTGTTCGCCGAGATCGGCCGGCGGGTGGCGGTGCAGGCGCAGGTCACGCTCGACACGAGCGGCCGGATGCTCCTGGGCACGGACATCGAGAGCGCGCTCACGACGCTCGAGGCGCTCCCCGTGGACGTCATCGGCCTCAATTGCTCGACGGGGCCGGAGCACATGCGGGAGCCGGTGCGGATCCTCACCGAGCTGTCGAGCCGACCGATCTCCGTCATCCCGAACGCGGGGCTGCCCCTCAACACCGGCGTCGGCGACGCCGTGTACCCTCTCGAGCCGGCGCCGATGGCGGCGATGCTCGCCGAGTTCGTGCGCGACTTCGGCGTCCGGATCGTGGGCGGCTGCTGCGGGACGAGCCCGGCGCACCTCGAAGCGATCGCCGGAGCGATCGCCGCCCTCGCCCCCCGTCCCCCGGCCCTCGCTCGCCGCGCGCCGCGCGTCTCGTCCGCGATGCGCGCCGTGACGCTGCGCCAGGAACCGGCGCCGCTCCTCGTCGGCGAGCGCGTCAACGCGCAGGGCTCGCGCAAGGTCAAGCGGCTGCTCCTCGCCGACGACTACGAGGGGCTGCTCGAGGTCGCGCGCGAGCAGGTCGAGTCGGGCGCGCACGTGCTCGACGTCTGCGTGGCGCTGACCGAGCGCGCCGACGAGGCGGAGCAGATGGCCACGGTGGTGAAGCTGCTCTCGATGTCCGTCGAGCCGCCGCTCATGATCGACTCCACCGAGGCGTCGGTGATCGCGCGCGCGCTCGAGCACATCCCCGGCCGCGCGATCATCAACTCCATCAACATGGAGAACGGCCGGAAGCGCATCGACGAGGTGGTGCCGCTGGCGAAGCGGCACGGCGCGGCGCTCGTCGCGCTGACGATCGACCCGGCCGGCATGGCGAAGACGCGCGAGCGCAAGCTCGAGGTGGCGCGCGCGATCCACGACATCGTCGTCGGCGAGTATGGCATGGCGCCGGAGGATCTGATCTTCGACGCCCTCACCTTCACCCTCGCCACCGGCGACGCGGAGTGGGTGGAGAGCGCGACGGAGACGATCGAAGGGATTCGGCTGATCAAGCGCGAGCTGCCCGGCGTGCACACCATCCTCGGGGTGTCGAACGTCAGCTTCGGGCTCGCGCCCGAGGCGCGGCACGTCCTCAACTCGGTCTTCCTGCACCACTGCATCGAGGCGGGGCTCGACGCGGCGATCGTGAACCCGGCGCACGTGAAGCCGTACGCCGAGATCTCCCCCGAGGAGCGCGCGCTGGCGGACGATCTCGTCTTCAACCGGCGCCCGGACGCGCTGCAGCGCCTGATCGAAGGGGTCGGCGGCCGGGACGCGGGAGCCGGGGCGCGGGATGTGGAGCGGGAGGACGACGCGTCCCGCTTCCCGACCCCCGAGTCCCGCGTGCACGACATGATCGTGCACCGCAAGAAGGAAGGGATCGAGGAGGCGCTCGATGCCGCCGGGGTGCGCGAGCAGCCGGTCCGCGTCCTCAACGAGGTGCTGCTCCCGGCGATGAAGGAGGTCGGCGACAAGTTCGGCGCGGGGGAGCTGATCCTCCCGTTCGTGCTCCAGAGCGCCGAGGTGATGAAGCGGGCCGTCAAGCATCTCGAGCAGTTCCTCGAGCGCGCCGAGGGGTTCACGAAGGGGAAGGTCGTGCTGGCGACGGTGTACGGCGACGTGCACGACATCGGCAAGTCGCTCGTGAACACGATCCTCTCCAACAACGGCTACACGGTGTTCGACCTCGGCAAGCAGGTGCCGGTGAACACGATCATCGAGAAGGCGCAGGAAGTCGGCGCCGACGCGATCGGACTGTCGGCGCTGCTCGTGAGCACGAGCAAGCAGATGCCACTGTGCGTCCAGGAGCTCGACCGGCGCGGCATCCAGCTGCCGGTGCTCATCGGCGGCGCGGCGATCAACCGCCGCTTCGGCCGGCGCGCGCTGTTCGTCGAGGGAGAGCGGGCGTACGATGCCGGGGTGTTCTACTGCAAGGACGCCTTCGAGGGGCTGGAGACGATGGACGCGCTCCAGGATCCGGGGCGCCGGGAGGACTTCGTCTCGCAGCTCGTCGTCGACGCGCGCAACGACGTCTTCCTGCACGCGGCGGTCGGCAAGGACGCGACGCGGGGGGGCACGGGGCTCGAGCGCAGCGACGTCGCGCACGATCACGCGATCCCGACGCCGCCCTTCTGGGGGACGCGCGTGCTCGCCGACATCCCGGTGGACGAGGTGTTCGCGCTGCTCGACCTCGACGAGCTGTATCGGCTGCAGTGGGGCGCGCGCGGCTCCGGAGAGCAGTACCGGCAGACGGTGAAGACCGAGTTCGAGCCCACGCTCGCCCGGCTGACGGCGCACGCGAAGGCCGAGGGGTGGCTCGCGCCGCAGGCGGTGTACGGCTACTTCCCCGTGCAGGCCGCGGGGAACGAGCTCCTGGTGTACGATCCGGCCGCGTACGAGCGCGACGGCTCGCGGGTCGAGGTGGCGCGATTCGCCTTCCCGCGCCAGGAAGGGCGCGACCGCCTCTGCCTCGCCGACTACTACCGTCCGGTGGAGAGCGGCGAGGTCGACGTCGCCGCGCTGCAGATCGTGACGGTCGGCGACGCGGCGACGCAGCTGTTCGACCGCCTGCAGCAGGCGCACGAGTACGCCGAGGCGTATTACATCCACGGGCTCGCCGTCGAGACGGCGGAGGCGGTGGCGGAGTGGCTGCACCGGCGCGTGCGCCAGGAGCTCGGGCTCCCCGCGACGCGCGGCAAGCGCTACTCGTGGGGCTACGGCGCCTGTCCCGACCTCGACGATCACGCCGTCGTCTTCCAGCTCCTCCCCGAGGCGCGCACGGCGTTGGGGATGGATCACACCGTGTCGTTCCAGCTGCTCCCCGAGCAGTCGACGGCCGCGATCGTCACACACCATCCGGCGGCGCGGTACTACGCGGTCGCCGGCCAGGGGCTGGGCGTATGAGCCTCCTCGACCGCCTCCTCGACCCCGCGCACGTCGTCCTCTTCGACGGCGCGATGGGCACGATGCTGTACGCGCGCGGCGTCTTCATCAACCAGTGCTACGACGAGCTGAACGTCCGCACCCCCGATCTCGTGCGCGCGGTCCATCGCGAGTACGTGCGCGCGGGCGCGGAGGTGCTGGAGACGAACTCCTTCGGCGCCAATCGCGTGAAGCTCGCGCAGTACGGGCTGCAATCGCAGGTGGCGGAGCTGAACCGCCGGGCGGCGGAGCTCGCGCGCGAGGCGGCCGGCGACGCGGCGCTGGTCGCCGGCGCGGTGGGGCCGCTCGGCGTGCGCCTCGAGCCGTACGGCCCGACGAGCGTCGAGGAGGCGCGTGCGGCGTTCCGCGAGCAGATGCAGGCGCTGCGCGACGGGGGCGCGCAGCTGTTCGTGCTCGAGACCTTCGCCGATCTCGTCGAGCTGCAGCAGGCGATCCTCGCCGCG
>Ga0182741_1003181_pt1 | contig 17783 bp, 18 predicted proteins | sample eDN5th37CBELigOP_FD_128874 | JGI IMG/M metagenome (GOLD analysis project Ga0182741, IMG submission 128874) | Enriched Organic Plus compost microbial communities from Emeryville, California, USA - eDNA 5th pass 37_C BE-Lig OP (version 2) (version 2) ...
CAACGGCGACAAGGACATCGGCGAGATGATCGCCCATGCCATGCAGAAGGTCGGCAACGAGGGCGTGATCACGGTCGAGGAAGCCAAGACCGCCGAGACCGAGCTCGACGTCGTCGAGGGCATGCAGTTCGACCGCGGCTATCTCTCGCCGTACTTCATCACCAATGCCGAGAAGATGGTCGCCGAGCTCGAGGATCCCTACATCCTCATCCACGAGAAGAAGCTCTCCTCGCTGCAGTCCATGCTGCCGATCCTCGAGGCCGTCGTTCAGACCGGCAAGCCGCTGCTGATCATCGCCGAGGACGTCGAGGGTGAGGCTCTCGCCACGCTCGTCGTCAACAAGCTGCGTGGTGGCCTGAAGATCGCCGCCGTGAAGGCTCCCGGCTTCGGCGATCGCCGCAAGGCCATGCTCGAGGACATCGCGATCCTGACCGCCGGCCAGACGATCTCCGAAGACCTCGGCATCAAGCTCGAGAACGTCACCCTCGACATGCTCGGCCGCGCCAAGCGCGTCCGCATCGAGAAGGAGAACACCACGATCATCGACGGCGCCGGCAAGAAGGCCGACATCGAAGCCCGCGTTGGCCAGATCAAGGCGCAGATCGAGGAGACCACCTCGGACTACGACCGTGAGAAGCTGCAGGAGCGTCTCGCCAAGCTCGCAGGCGGCGTTGCCGTGATCCGCGTCGGCGGCGCGACCGAGGTCGAGGTGAAGGAGAAGAAGGACCGCGTTGACGACGCTCTGAACGCCACCCGCGCTGCGGTGGAAGAGGGCATCGTTCCCGGCGGCGGCACGGCTCTGCTGCGCGCCAAGGCTGCGGTTGCCAAGCTCTCCAACGACAATGCCGACGTGAAGGCCGGCATCAACATCGTGCTGCGCGCCCTCGAGGCTCCGATCCGCCAGATCGCCGAGAACGCCGGCGTGGAAGGCTCGATCGTGGTCGGCAAGATCGTCGAGAACAAGTCGGACACCTTCGGCTTCAACGCTCAGACGGAAGAGTTCGTGGACATGCTCCAGGCCGGTATCGTCGATCCGGCGAAGGTCGTCCGCACGGCTCTGCAGGACGCCGCCTCCGTGGCCGGCCTCCTCGTCACCACCGAGGCCATGGTCGCCGACGCGCCGAAGCGCGAATCCGCTCCGGCCATGCCCGGCGGCGGCATGGGCGGCATGGGCGGCATGGACTTCTAAGTCCTTGCATACGCCAGAAATGAAGAAGCCCCGGAGGGAACTCCGGGGCTTTTTTGTTGGAACAGATCAAATTCAGGCCGCCTGCTTCAGCAAGCCTTCGGCAGCGAGCGCTTCCTGCACCTTCGGGCGGGCCGCGACGCGGGCCTGGAAGGCGCTGAGGTTCTTGAAGGACGAGATGTCGATGGCGTGGACATTCGTCCAGCTCACGACCGTGAAGAGATAGGCGTCCGCAATCGTGAAGGTTTCGCCCATCAGGAAGGGCTGCTTGCCGAGCGCCTTGTCGAGATAGGCGAAGCGCGTGGCGAGACGATCCTTCGTGGCGGACTTCACCTCATCCGGAAGAGCCGGGTTCCAGAGCGGTCCGAAACCCTTGTGGATTTCGGTGCTGATGAAGGTGAGCCATTCGATGAGGCGATAGCGCTCGATGGAGCCGTTGGCCGGCGCGAGGCTCGCCTCGGGTTTCTGGTCGGCCAGGTACTGGAGGATCGCCGCGGCTTCGGTGAGGATGGAGCCGTCGTCGAGGGCGATGGCGGGCACATAGCCCTTCGGGTTGATGGCGCGGTAGTTCTCGCCCGTTTCCGTGACCTGCTTGGACAGGTCGACCTTCTCGAGGGTGATGGGCAGACCTGCCTCGCGGGCGACGATGTGGGGTGCAAGCGAGCAGGCGGCTGGAACGTAGTAGAGCTTCATGGGTCGATCCTTCGTTCGAGGAGGGAACTCAGGCCGCGGCCTTCAGCGATGCAGGGCCGGAGAGGAGGGAAAGACGGGAGGAGGGCTTGAGCGCATAGGCGCCGTCGCCGAGCAGAGCCTGTGCCATCGACAGGACGATCAGGTAAAGCGGATATTCCCAGCCGCCGCCCGGGGCGGAGAAGACCCAGCCATTGCCGACATGAACCCAGGCCGCGCCGACGAGGATCGGCAGGAGGGCGAGGGCCACCCACCGGCTCTGGACGCCGAGAACCAGCAGGATGCCGCCGATGAGCTCCGCGAAGAAGGTGACATAGGCGAGGAACGCCGGCAGTCCGAGGGACTCGAAATACTGCGCCGTGCCCGCCAGGGTGAAGGTCCAGTACTTCAGGATAAGGCTGTGGGCGATGAACATGACGCCCAGCGATACCCGGAGGAGAAGCACGCCGTAGGCGGTGTTCGAGGAAGAAGTGTCGTGTGACATCGGGAAACTCCATGCAGATGCATGAATATTCATATGCACTTGCATTGAAATGTCAAATATGATGCAATTGCATAGAAACAGGGAAGGCCTTGCCATGGTGCAAAAGAGTCAAGAGCAGCCGTTTCCGGAGCCGTCCGACGTGGTGACCGATGCCTGGGTCCGCCTCATCCGCTCCGGGCGGGTAATCGCGGGAGAGATCGAGGCCGAGCTGAAGAAAGCCGGCTTTCCCCCCTTAAGCTGGTACGACGTGCTCCTGCACCTGAAGCAGCAGGCCGACGGCCGCTCGTCCCCGCGCGCCATCGAGGAGGCCGCTCTCTTCGAGCAATACAACCTCTCGCGCCTGCTCGACCGCATGGAGACGGAAGGCCTCGTCCGGCGCATTCCCTATCCCGGCGACAAGCGGCGGCAGCTCGTCGAGATCACAGAGACCGGGCGGGCGCTCCAGCGCCGCATGTGGCGCGTCTATGGTCCCGCGATCAACCGCCTGATCGGCGGCAAGCTCACCGAGCCGGAGGCGGGGCAGCTGGCCGCCCTGCTTTTGAAGCTGATGAAGGCGAAGAACGATCCGGGATGCTGAGCGTTCATGAAAAGGCGGCTCAGTTTCGGTGGCCGACGAGGGACGATCCGTGACCGCGTGCTTCTCCTCCTCATCCCGCTTCCGGCGCGGCATCGCGGCGGGCTTGGTGATCCTCTCCAGCCTCATCGTCCTTCCCCTGCTTCAGACCTCCGTCTTCCCGCAATCCACGTCCTCACCGAGGCAGAGCTCGGCTTCGATCCGCACGCCCGATTTCGACGAGAGCCTCCGCTGGTACCAGGAGAAGCTGGGCTTTCGCCTCATCGCCAGTCAGAACTTCGTTCACGGACGCAATGCGGTTCTGGAGCGAAGCGGCTTTCTGCTGGAGGTGACCGAGACCGATCACCTTCTCCAGGAGACCCGGGATCCCGATAAGTCGGGCGAGGCGGCGGTGACGCCGGTCCCCGTGGTTCGCCTGCTCGTGCCCGACGTGGACGAAGAGATCGCCCGCCTGCGCGAAGAGGGGGTGGAGGTGCTTCAGGAGCCGGCGGACGAGCTCGATGGCCGCTACCGCACGGCGCAGATCCGCGACAACGGGCGTCACAGGATCGAGCTGCGCGAGCCGATCGACGAGAACGGCTTCCACTCCATGGGGCGGTGACACAAATTTCCTGTGGCCGGGCGGAATAATCCTCGGGTCCGGGCTGTCTTATCGGAGTGGTCACCATCGATCCAAAGGAGGACACCCATGAGGTTGCTGTTCGGTCCCGCTCTTATCGCCGGACTATTTGTCGCTGCAGGCGCGCTGGCGCAGGGTATGGCACCTGCGAAAGTAGCGGATACGAGCAAGGGCAAGGCGCTCGTCGATGCCAAGGGCATGACGCTCTATACCTTCGACCGCGATGCCGCCGGCAAGTCGAACTGCAACGGCCAATGCGCCCAGAACTGGCCGCCCCTGATGGCCGAGGCCGGGGCCTCCGCCTCCGGCGACTGGAGCGTGATCACCCGGGACGACGGCTCCAAGCAATGGGCCTACAAGGGCAAGCCCCTCTATCTCTGGGTGAAGGATTCCAAGCCAGGAGAGGTCACGGGCGACGGCGTGAACAACGTCTGGCACGTCGCGACCCCGTGAGGCTTGCCACGCGGCACGGGCTCATCTTTGATGATGCTTGACTGACGAGAGGTCGACCGTGGACGAGATCGCCTCCCTTCTCGAACCGCAGATCCCAGGCCTGCGCCGCTATGCCTGGGCGTTGCTGCGCGACGACGAGGCGGCGGATGATCTCGTCCAGGACACCCTGGAGCGGGCGATCCGCTACTGGGCGCAGCGCCGCCGCGACGGCGACCTGAAGGCCTGGCTTTTCACCATTCAGCGCAACCTGTTCATCGATGCCGTGCGGCGTCGGAAGAAGCACGGGGTCCGGGTCGGCGTCGAAATGCTGGAGGATGCGCCTGCGGTAACGGATACGCCCGAGGGGCATGCGGGCATGCGCGACATCCTCGTCGGGCTCGATCTTCTGCCGGAAGAGCAGCGCTCGGTGCTGCTGCTCGTGGGCGTCGAGGATCTGTCCTACGAGCAGGCTGCGCAGGTCCTGGATGTCCCGCTCGGCACGGTGATGTCGCGCCTCAGCCGGGCGCGCGGGCGATTGCGGGATTTCATGGAGAACGGACGCGGCGCCGTTTTAAGGAGAGTGAAGTGACGGGCGAGCGACCCATCGGAGAGGACGACCTGCAGGCTTTCGTCGACGGAAGGCTGGAGCCCTCGCGGCTGCAGACGGTGAAAGTCTTTCTCGAATCCGATCCGGTGCGGGCGCAGCATGTCGCGCAGGAGATCGAGCAGCGCGAGGCCCTGCGGGCGCGCCTTGCCTTCAAAGCGCAGGAGCCCATCCCCGCGCGCCTGCGCGTCGCCTCTCTCGTGGCGGCGCAACGCAAGCCGCATCGGTTCCACAGGCCGGCCGTCGCGGCAGCCCTCGCGTGGCTTGCGCTCGGCGGGATGCTAGGCGCCGCGGGCGGCCTGTGGTGGGGCACGCGCCAGCAGCAGGGGGCCGAGCAGATGATCGTCGCCGACAGCGCCATTGCGGCCCACCGCATCTATGTCGGCGAGCGGCTTCACCCCGTGGAGGTGCCCGGCGATCAGGAGACGCATCTCGTGCAATGGCTGTCGCGCCGCGTCGGCCGGCCGCTGTTCGCGCCCAACCTCACGACGCAGGGTTATCGCCTCATCGGCGGAAGGCTCCTGCCTGCCGGCGGCCAGGCGGCGGCCATGTTCATGTACGAGAATTCCGGCGGCACGCGCCTCACGCTTTATGCCCGCTCCAGCCCAGGCGAGGGGGAAACGGCGTTCCGCTTCGAATCCCAGGACGGGATTTCGGCCTTCTCGTGGATCGATAACGGCCTGTCCTATGTGGTCTCGGCGAGGGCCGAGCGCGAGCAGCTGCTGCCGATCGCCGAGACGATCTATCACCAGTTCGAGACGGCAAGGGGCCCCGCGAAGGGCGGCCTGTAACCGTTCCTGAGCCGTCCTCGCGCTTGTGGAGAGGGGCAGGAGGCCGACCGTGTGAGCGGCTCGGCCAGCTTATCCATGTCATCACCGGCCTTGTGCCGGTGATCCCGATTATTTGAAGCGCTGCACCATTCGCAATCGTCATGGCCGGGACGAGCCCGGCCATGACGATGTCCTGCCTCCGTCAGCCGAAAACCACGGGGTCGGGGCCGACGCGGCCGCTTCTGGAATCCATCGCCTCGATGATGCGCATGTCGTCCGCGTCGAGCGTGAAATCGAACACGTCGATGTTCTCGCGGATGCGCGACGGCGTGACGGATTTCGGAATGACGATGAATCCGTTGTCCAGGTGCCAGCGCAGGATCACCTGAGCGGGTGTCTTGCCGTATTTGCGTCCGATGGCGGCGAGCTTCTCGTCGGCAACGAGGCTGCCCTGTCCGAGCGGACCCCAGGATTCCGTCGCGATGTCGTGCTGCGCATGGAAGGCGCGCAGCTCCTTCTGCTGGAAGCGGGGATGCAGCTCGATCTGGTTCACGGTGGGAACGATGCCCGTCACGTCGATCAGGCGCTGAAGATGCGGAATCATGAAGTTGGACACGCCGATGGATTTCACACGGCCTTCCTCCTTCAGACGGACGAGCGCGCGCCATGCATTGACATAGCCCTCGCCGCTGACGCCCGGCCAATGGATGAGGTAAAGGTCGACATAGTCGAGCCTCAAGCGCTTCAGGCTCTCGTCGAAGGCGGTGAGGGCGCCGTCGTAGCTGCGCTTGTCGTTCCACAGCTTGGTGGTGATGAAGAGGTCGCTGCGCGGCACGTCGGCCGCTGCGATGGCCCGGCCCACGCCTTCCTCGTTTTCGTAGATCGCGGCCGTGTCGATGGAGCGGTAGCCGGCCTTGATGGCCTCCGCGACGCAGGCCACCGCCTCGTCGTTCGAGACGCGCCAGACGCCATAGCCAAGCTGCGGCATCGTATTTCCATCATTCAAGCGAAAGGGCGGGGAGGCTGGCATCGACGGCTCCTGAAGAGGGGGCGAGGTAGGGTTCACGCGCAACAAACAAGCCCTGGGTTGGGGACCCAGGGGGAACTTCCATGCTCAAGCCGGCGTTGCGCCGCTTGGCACCGATGCGATTTAGGAACGGGAGCGCCCCTTGTCCATTCCCGAAGCGAGAACAGGCACCCCTGACCCCACGCTCGACGAGGCCGAATTTCGTCGGCGCTTCCTGCAGCCTTTCCAGGATCCGGCCTTCGAGCCTCTGGGGCAGGAGCTGCAGCGCATCGCCGATGCGGCTTGGGACGCCTACAGCCATCATCGCAAAAGTCCCAGGACGCGAAAAGCCGGTCCGGGCTTCGCCGATCCGGATTACGATCTCGCGGTCGACTGGCTGGCGGCGAAGGAGGCCATCGACCTCGCACAGAAGCGGCATGAGGATCCCCAGGGACCCGCCCGCTTCCTTCTCATCTCGTCCGCGTCACGCAGCGAGCATACCTGCCCGGGAGAGATGTCGAAGACCTACAGGCTCGTGGAGATCGCGAGGCAGGTGATCGCGAGCGCCGAGAACGTGGCGGTCGAGGTTCTGGATCTCAGCCGTCTCGCGTCCGAATACGGGCGCCACATCCATCCCTGCAAGACCTGCTTCTCGACGGCCGCGACGCTCTGCCATTGGCCATGCTCCTGCTATCCCAACTACTCGCTCGGGCAGACGCATGACTGGATGAACGAGATCTACCCGAAATGGGTGGAGGCTCACGGCGTCATGATCATCACCCCTGTGAACTGGTACCAGGTCTCGTCGCCGTTGAAGCTGATGATGGATCGCCTCATCTGCGCCGATGGCGGCAACCCCGATCCCACCGCCACTCACGGGAAGACGGTGAAGGAAGCCAAGGCGCTGGAGCTGAACGGATGGGACTATCCCAAGCATCTCTCGGGCCGGCTGTTCTCGGTCGTCGTCCATGGCGACGCGGAGGGCGCGGAGGGCGTGCGCCGCTCTCTCTCAGACTGGCTGCGCGCCATGGATCTTCAGCCCGCCGGCAATCTCGCCGAACTCGACCGCTATATCGGCTACTGGAAGCCCTACGCCACCAGCCATGAGGAACTCGACCGCGATCCCGACGTGCAGGATGAGATCCGCAATGCCGCATGGACGCTGCTCAGAGCTGTGACGGCCAAGCGGGCCGGGCTCTGGGCCGAGGCGGGCGAGCGCCTGAAGGAGCCGCGGCAGAAATAGCGTCGGGCACAGGAAAAAGGCCGGGCATGGGCCCGGCCTTTAGAGAGACGAAAGCGTTGGAGCGGTCGCCTATTTTGGAGCAGACTTCACTTCCGCGTCCCACTTCTTGAGCAGACGCGTGCGCTCGGCCACGGAGCCGTATTTGACCGTGTCGTAGTTGATCAGCTTCATCTCCGAAAGCTTCGGCGCCTTCTCCGAGATGGGCGCGTTCTTGTTGGACGGGATCGAATAGATCTTCTGGTCCGCGCCCACGAGCTTCTGCGCCTCGGCCGAGAGGGCCCAGTCCACGAACTTCTTCGCCGCGTCCTGGTTCTTGCCCTTGACGATGGAAACGGAGCCGATCTCGTAGCCCGTTCCCTCGCAAGGGGCGACCGTCTTCACCGGAGCGCCGTCGACGATCATCGTCACCATGTCGTGCATGAAGGCGATGCCGATGGCAGTCTCGCCCAGCGCCACGGCCTTGACCGGCGCGGCGCCCGACTTGGTATACTGATTGATGTTCTTGTGCAGGCTCTTCATGTAGTCGAAGGCCTTGTCCTCGCCCATGAGCTGGACGAGGGAGGCCAGGAAGACATAGGCCGTGCCGGAGGAGTTCGGGTCCGAGACCTGCACTTCGTCCTTGTATTTCGGGTCGAGCAGGTCGGCCCAGCATTTCGGCTCTTCCAGGCCGCGGCTCTTGAGAACCTCGGTGTTGTAGCCGATGCCGAGCGCGCCGAGATACGTCGCGGACGCGCGATGGCCCGACTGCTCGGTGAAGCGCTGCGCCCAGTCATAAAGCTCCGACGCCACGGGGGACTTGTAGGCGACGGTGAGGCCTTCCTCGGCCGCCTGGATGTGGGAATCGCCGGGACCGCCCCACCACACGTCGGCGCGCGGGTTGGAGGCTTCGGCGCGGATCTGGGCCAGGGTTTCGCCGGTGCTCTTGCGCACCATCGTCACCTTGATGCCCGACGCCTTCTCGAAGGCGGCGACGCCGACGCGGCACTGCTCCTCGAGGATCGAGCAATAGATCGTAAGCTGTTCCTGGGCCTGGGCCGCGAAAGGGGCCGCGCAGACCGAGACGGCCAGAGCCAGACCGGCAAGTGAGGGGCGCATGGTTTCCTCCTGATAGAGCGGGCGCTTCGTCCCGTCTCCTCTTCATCAACGACGATGACATGAAGGAGGTTAGCCGGCTTTTCTGTCAAGCTGCCGCTTTGCCAGAGGCCGCCTCGCAAACAGAAAAGGCCGGGCATGAGCCCGGCCTGTGGCAGTACGGAACGGAGCGTCCGGGTTACCAGCTCGTGAGAACGGCGCCCTTGAACGTCTTCTCCACGAACGCCTTCACCTCGGGCGAGTGATAGGACTCGACCAGGGCCTTCACCCAGGGCTTGTCCTTGTCCTCGCTGCGCACGGCGATGATGTTCACATATGGGCCCTTCGGGTTCTCGCGGGTGAGGGCATCCTTCACCGGATCGAGACCGGCCTGCGTGGCGTAGTTCGTGTTGATGACGGCGGCGTCCACGTCATCGAGCACGCGCGGGGCCTGCGCGGCATCGATCTCGGTGAACTTCAGGTTCTTCTTGTTCTCGGTGATGTCGAGGATCGTGGGCTTGAAGCCGACGCCTTCCTTCAGCTTGAGCAGACCCTTGTCCTGCAGCAGCAGAAGGGCGCGGCCGCCATTGGTCGGGTCGTTCGGAATCGCGATGCTCGCGCCGTCCGGCAGCGCGTCGAAGGCCTTGTGCTTCTTGGAATAGATCCCGATCGGGAAGTTCACGGTCGTCGCGACGGTCTCGATCTTGTAGCCGCGCGTTTCCTTCTGGTTGTCCAGGTAGGGCTGGTGCTGGAAGGAATTCGCCTCCAGCTCGCCCGAGGAGAGCGCCTCGTTCGGCACCACGTAGTCCGAGAACTCGACGATCTTGATATCGAGGCCCTTCTTGGCCGCGATGGGCTTCACGGCTTCGAGGATCTGCGCGTGCGGTCCGGGCGTGACGCCGATGCGGAGCGTCTGCGTCTGGGCGGCCGCCGGCAGGGTGGCAAGGGAGAGGAGGGCGATGAGGCCCAGTTTCTTCAGGGACATGGGGTTCTCCTTGTGCGAGGTCCTGAGGAGCGGGATCAGACGTGACGGATGCGCTTGTTGAGACGCCGGGCGAGGCGGTCGCCGATGCTCTGCACGGCCTGCACGAGCACGATGAGCACCACGACGACAGCCAGCATCATTTCAGGCATGAAGCGCTGGTATCCGTAGCGGATGCCGAGGTCGCCGAGGCCGCCGCCGCCGACCGCGCCCACCATGGCCGAGAAGCCCAGCAGCGAGACGATGGCAAGCGTCAGGCCCAGCACGACGCCGGGAAGCGCTTCGGGAATCAGAACCTTCAGCACGATCTGCAGCGGCGATGCGCCGAAAGCGCGCGCGGCTTCCACGAGCCCCTGGTCCACCTCGCGGATCGCGCCTTCGATGAGGCGCGCGATGAAGGGCGCGGCCGCAATGGTCAGCGGCACGATGGCCGCGTTGGTGCCGATGGAGGTGCCCGCGATGAGACGGGTGAGGGGGATGATCGCGACGACGAGAATGATGAAGGGCGTCGAGCGCGTGGCGTTGACGATCACGCCGAGGATGCGGTTCACCCATGGGGCCGCGAACAGCTCGCCCTTGCCGCTGGTGGCGAGGAACACGCCGAGCGGCAGGCCGAAGATCGTGGCGATCAGCGCCGAGACGCCGACCATGTAGAGCGTTTCGCCGGTGGAATTGGCGATGAGGCGGATCATCTCAGGCGACATGGCCGAGCACCTCCGTGTCGAGACCGTGTTTGTTCAGGAAGTCGAGCGTCTTGAGCGAGGCTGCCTCCGGCACGCTCACGACGAGGGTGCCGAAGGGGCGGCCCGCGATCTCATCCACCGCGCCGGAGAGGATGTTGGCTTCGATGCCTTCGTCGCGCGCGAGCCTGGCAAGGACGGGATCGGTCGCGTGGGGACCGCGGAAGCCGATGCGGATCACGGTCTGGCTGTTCGGCGTCGGTTCCGCCTGCAGACGGTTCTGCACGTAGGGCGGCAGCACGCGGCCCGCCTCGTCGCCCAGGAACGAGCGCGTGACTTCATGCTGGGGCCGCGTGAACACCTCGAACACGTCTCCCTGCTCGACGATGCGGCCGCCCTCGATCACCGCGACCTCGCGGGCGATGTTGCGGATGACGGCCATCTCGTGGGTGATGAGCAGGATGGTGAGGCCAAGCTCGTCGTTAATCCTGGCCAGCAGATCGAGGATGGAGCGCGTGGTCTCCGGATCGAGGGCCGAGGTCGCCTCGTCGGAGAGCAGCACCTTCGGCTTGGTGGCGAGCGCACGGGCGATGCCGACGCGCTGCTTCTGGCCGCCGGACAGCTCGGAGGGATAGCGGTTGCGCTTGTCCGAGAGGCCGACGAGGGCGAGCAGCTCTTCCACACGCGCCTTGATGGTGGCCTTGTCGTAGCCCGCCACCTCGAGCGGCAGGGCGATGTTGTCCGCCGCCGTGCGCGAGGAGAGCAGGTTGAAGTGCTGGAAGATCATGCCGATGGAGCGGCGGGCATGGCGCAGGGCCGATTCCGGCAGGGCCGCGATGTCGGCGCCGTCCACGATTACCTTGCCGGTGGTGGGCTTCTCGAGGCCGTTCACGAGGCGGATGAGGGTGGATTTGCCCGCACCGGAGCGGCCGATCACACCGAGAATCGAGCCCTGGGGCACGGCGAGGTCGATCTCGCGCAGGGCCGTGACGGGCTGGCCGTCCCGTCCCGGGAAGGTCTTCGAGATCTTCTCCAGGCGCACGAGAGGCTCGGCCGGGATCAGGCGCTGTGCCGGCTGGTCGCCGAGATATCCGAGGGGAGCGTTCATGGATTTGCTAAAGGTCTTCTCAATGATCCAAGTGGACAGATGGGACAGGGCGTTCTCTCTGTCAACTGAAATGTTCGTTAAATAGAATTGTCTGTTCTGAGGAACGTCCTTGGCCGCCGAGAATGCGGCGGAGGAACTGCGGCCGCGACATCACAAAGCAGGGACCGCCCCAGGCTTGCGGACGTTTCTCCTTGCTTTCGCCATGAGCGCAGTTGATCGGGCTGCGCTATGTTCCTATGGAGCCGAGGGCGGTTCCCCGTCAGGAGAAAAGAATGATCAAGGCGAGCATGGCGCTGGCACTCATCGGGTTGGGCGTTCTCGGCGCCTCCGTATCCGGAGCGGTCGCGGTTCCGTTCTATCTACCGCTGTCGACCCTGATCCTGGCCGGGATCCTCTTCATCGGTCGGGATATCCCTAAGTTCCTGCGCATCTTCCTGGTGATGCTGACGGCGACCCATCTCGTTCTGGTGCTGCTCATCCTCGGCGCCGTTCTGGGCGCCATCACCGGCGACTATACGGGTTATGTCCCGCCGCCCTCCGCAGCCCTCGGCGCGACGGCGTTCGGTGCGCTCATCTACGGCCTGTCCTATGTGCGGGTGATCCGCACCGTCTGCCGGATCACCGATCGCTACCTCGACTCGCAGGCCGACAGCGTGATCCGCCTTCCCTTCATCGGCCTCGTCCGGGCGCGGGAGGGCACCATCGGCACCTGGATGATCGCCATCCTCATCGCGATCAATCTCTCCCAGGTCGCTCTCAACGTGCGCCTGAGCTTCTTCTCCCGCGACATGTTCAATGCGCTCGAGGCGAAGGACGCGGCGGCCTTCTGGTACCAGCTCTTCGTCATCTTCACCCCGCTCGCCGCGGTATTCGTGGCCATTGCCCTGACGGAGGTGCTGCTTCAGAACGTGCTCACCATCCGCTGGCGCGCGTTTCTCAACACCTATTATTTGGGCGAGTGGCTGGGCGACGGGGCGCATTACCGGATGCAGCTGATCGGCCGCGGCGCGGACAACCCGGACCAGCGCATCTCGGAAGACCTGCGCAAATTCGTCGAGAGCACCTATTCCCTGTCCGTCGGTCTCATGAACCAGGCGGCAACGCTCGTGTCGTTCGTGGCGATCCTCTGGACCATCTCGGCGGGCTTCACCTTTCCGGGAACGAGCATCGAGGTGCCGGGCCTGCTGGTCTGGGTCTGCGCGGGCTATGCCATTCTGGGCACCTGGATCACGCACCTCATCGGCCGTCCCCTGATCCCGCTCAACTTCGAGCAGGAGAGGGTCGAGGCGAACTACCGCTTCTCGCTGGCGCGCCTGCGCGAATACACGGAGCAGGTGGCGCTCCTCTCCGGCGAACCGGCGGAGAAGGAAGGGTTGTCCCGGCGCTTCGGCCACATCGTCGACAACTACATGCGCATCGTGTTCCGCCTGATTAAGCTCAACACCTTCACGGCCGCCTATTTCCAGGCCAACGTGGTGGTGCCCTACATCCTCACGGCGCCCTATTACTTCGTCGGCAAGATCTCGCTCGGCCAGATGCAGCAGGTCGTGGGTGCGTTCTCGCGGGTGGAATCGGCGCTCACCTATTTCATCCAGATCTACACCACGCTCGCCGACTACAAGGCGGTGCTGGACCGTCTCACCACCTTCGAGGGCGCGATCGCGTCGGCCCAGCGCGTGGGCGGCGAGAGCAAGCTCGCGGTCACGCCGGCGGCGGGCCGTGAACTGCGCCTCAAGAACCTCAACGTGCGCCTCCCCGATGGCCGCGCCCTGATGGAGGCCGACGGCCTTGCCTTCCGGCCCGGCGAGCGCACGCTGATGACGGGTCCCTCCGGCTCCGGCAAGTCGACCCTGTTCCGCGCCATCGCGGGCATCTGGCCCTTCGGCGAAGGCGAGGTGCTGGTGCCCGAAGGGCAGAGCATGATGCTGCTGCCGCAGCGGCCCTACATCCCCATCGGCACCCTGCGCGAGGCGGTGACCTATCCCGCTCACGGGGATGCCTACAGCGATGCCGAGATGGCCGAGGCCCTGCGTGCGGCGAAGCTCCCGCAGATCGCCGACAGGCTCGACGAGGAGCGCGCCTGGGGGCAGACCCTCTCGCTCGGCGAGCAGCAGCGCCTCGCGGTCGCCCGCGCGCTTCTCGCCAAGCCCGACTGGCTGTTCCTGGACGAGGCCACGGCGGCCCTCGACGAGCCGACGGAGGCCGAGATCTATCAGGTGATCCGGGAGAAGCTGCCGCGGACGACGGTGGTCTCCATCGGCCACCGCTCGACGTTGGCGGCCTTCCACGACCGGCGCATCGACCTCAAGCGGGCGGAGAGCGGCCTCTCGACCCCCGTCGACATGATGCAGCCTCAGCCGGCGGAATAACGGAAAACAAAAAGGCCGGCAGTGATGCCGGCCTTTTGCATGAGGTCCGGGACGTTCTTTACAGCGCGCGCTCGAGGCGCAACTCGCCGGTCTGGCTCTTGATGATCAGGGTGCGGCCCTGGATGTCCCACTTGCCGGAGGTGCGCAGCGCCATGAGGAAGGCCTGCTCGACGGCCTGGGCGGCCTTGTCGCAGCTCCGCTTCGTCAGGGCGAAGGGAGCGACCGCAAGGCCCTGCTCGCGCAGCGGATAGGCCGTCGTGGAATAGTTGTTGCAGCCGGCAAAGCCCGTGGCGCGCATCTGATCGTCGAGCTTGAAGCTCGGGCGCTCGGCGCCGGTGAAGGGCTTGCCGTTCAGGCTGACCGCGATCCAGGACGAGCCCAGGGGGAAGACCTTGCCCTGTGCGCCCGGCTGCGGAATGGCCCTGGTGTCCACCTGACGGGTCGGGCCGGCCGGACGGCCGAGCGTTGCCGCCGACTGGGCAGAGGCCTCGGAAACGTAGACCATGGAAGCCGTGGCGGCGACCGCCAGAAATGCTGCCAATCGAAGGGCGTTCATCGGGAACCTCTTCATCGTAAAAATCGCCGGAACCATAAGAGGCCTTGCCTTGGGAAGCAACGCCTTGAGTGATATTGTCCTGGAGCCATCGGATCCAAAAGTGGATTTGCACTTTTGGGACCAATCCGAAGCTTCCCTTTAGAGTGAGCGCATCGTTCCTGCAGACCCAGCGGGCCGCGCGATGGGCTCACGGATGCCTGCACGGGCAAGCCGAAGCCACGTGGACGCGGCTCCAGGCGGGCTATTCCTGGCCGATCCGCCGCAAGAGCCGCTCCGTGAGGGCATTGGTGGGACGGAACAGGTAGTCGAAGGTCCGCACCGTGACGTCCTGGGCCCCGAGTTCCTGCAGCGCCGCCACCACGTCGAACATGGCCGATGCCGGGCAATGGAGCACGACTTCCCGGCCGAGCGGATGGCCGTAGGGGAGGCTGGCGCCGAACTCCCTGGCAAGGGCCGGGAGCGAGGGAGCCCGCGCCGGATCGAGCGAGGCGCGGATTTCCCGGCTTTGCCGGGCCTCTTCTTCCGCCGCGATGCGCGTCAGGACGGACATGGCGGCCGCCCGTGCCCGGTCGCCCCAGGGCGCGCGGGCGGAGGCGACGAGATTGGCCTCGGAGCGCAGCATCACGCCATCGTCGAGGATCTTCAGGGCGTTTGCCGCGAGCGTCGCGCCGGTCGTGGTGATGTCCACGATCAGCTCCGCCGAGCCCGCGCCGGGCGCGCCTTCCGTGGCCCCGAGGCTCTCGACGATCCGGTAATCGGCGATGCCCTTTTCGGCGAAGAAGCGGCGGGTGAGATTCACGTATTTCGTCGCGACCCGCATCTTCTGGCCATGGCGGGCACGAAGATCGGCTGCGACCTCGTCGAGGTCGGCCATGCTGCGCACGTCGATCCAGGCCTGCGGCACCGCCACGACCACATTGGCATGGCCGAAGCCGAGCGGGGTCAGGAGCTCGACCGCCTCGTCCGCGTCCGGGATCTGCTCGCGGATCAGATCCTCGCCGGTGATGCCCAGATGGGCCGCGCCGGTGGCGAGCTGGTTCACGATCTCGGAGGCGGACAGGAAGGCCACCTCCACGTCGGGCACGCCCTTGAGCGTGCCGCGATAGTCGCGCGCACCGCGCGACTGGGAAAAGACGAGACCGGCCCGGGCGAAGAACGCGGCCGCGTTCTCCTGCAGGCGGCCCTTGGAGGGCACCGCCAGAATGAGAGGGGAATCGGTCATCAGGGCCTCCCCACGATACGGTCGAGCCAGAAGGAGCAGCCCACCGCCGGGATGGTGCTGTCCGCTCCCAGATGCTCCAGGAGCCGGTCGTAGCGGCCGCCGCCCACGACGGGCTTGCCGTCGCTGCGCCGCGGGTCCTGCACCTCGAAGATGAAGCCGGTGTAGTAGTCGAGATTGCGCGCGAAGGTGGCGGCGAAGGAGAAGCCGCCCACATCGAGCCCGCGGGCGGCCATGAAGCCGGTGCGCTCCTCGAAGAGGCCGACGGCGTCGTCGAGATCGAGATCCGCGTCCCGGGCGAGAAGCCGCACGGCATCTGCCGCCTGGTCCGGATCGCCCGAAATGGCGAGATAGCGCTCCAGCACCTCCCGGGCCTCGCTCGAGAGGGCGCTGCGGTTGGCCGCACGGGCGAGGAAGCGCTCGGCGATCTCGCCGGCGGTGCGGCCGCCGACCGTGGCGATGCCGGCTATCGAGAGGATGTCCTCCACGAAGGCCTTCGCCGCCTGGGGGGCCTGGCCCTCGATGGCGGCGAGAAGGCCGGCATGCTCCTGCTGGCCGGGACCGTCCGTTTCGGAGAGGCTCGCCAGCCCCTGGCCGGACACGATGGCGCGGATCACCCGGCGCTTGGCGGCGGGCGCGACGCCCAGCGCATCGATGAGGGCGTTGAGCAGGCCCATGTCGCCGAGCTTCACGAGCGGGTCCGGGCCGCCGATCAGGTCGAGCCCTTCGAGGGCGAGGCCGAGGATCTCCGCATCGGCGGCCGCGATATCGGAGCGGCCGATGGATTCGATGCCGGCCTGGAGGAATTCCCCGCTTTCATTCGGGCGCATCCGGAAGACGGTGCCGCCATAGGCATAGCCCGAGGGCCGCGCGCCGTGATGGGAAAGATGCTGGAGGCAGACGGGAATGGTGTATTCGGGCCGAAGGCACAGCTCCGCGCCCGAGGCGTCCTGCGTCACGAACATGCGCCGCCGGATGTCCTCGCCCGAGAGGTCGATGAACACGTCTGCCGGCTGCAGAACCGGCGGCTCGATACGCGCATAGCCCTCGCGCTCGAAGAGCGCGATCAGCGCAACAATGGCATCCGTCTCCGTCACTGGCGTCGCTCAAATCCTTACACTCGCATGCTCTCTAGCAATGCCGGGCCGGGAAGGCGAACGTTTTCAGCGCGAAGGGTGAATGGAGAGGCTCGCGGATCACTCATCCCGGGGCCGCGAAGCGGAACCCGGGATCGCATGCAGGATCAGCGCCCTGTCCTGAGAGGCTGCTGGTTATGCACCACGCATTTCTCCTCCCGTTGTGGGGAGGGCAAGGGTGGGGCGAACGACCGGGTGAGAGACGGAACCCATTCTCTCGTCATCACCGGCGTTGGGCCGGTGATCCCGCTTCGGAGAGGCAAGGCGCTTGCCCGATCGGGATGGCCGGGACAAGCCCGGCCATGACGATGAAGATTGGGTGGCGTCGTTCCCTGCTCATCATGCACTCCACTTTTCCCCTCCCCACCGCTCTCGGCTGTTGCCGAGATCGGCTTCTGTCAGTCGCAAGTCGGGAACACCCGCCTTGCGGCGGGGAGGGATCAAGGGTGGGGGTGTGAGCGATAGCCTATTCAGGTCTGGCGCCAGCACCCCCTCTCCAACTCTCCCCCACAAGGGGGAGGGAACATGCGCCTCATCCTGAGAGCGATCCCGGCTCGGCTGACGCCGTCCGGGATGACACCCTCACGTCATCACCGGGCTTGTCCCGGTGATCCCGATTGGTGAGGCGCGGCGCTCGTTCGGTCGTTCGTCGCCGCCTCTTCCACGTCATCACCGGGCTTGTCCCGGTGATCTCGATTATGTGGGGCACAGCGCTTGTCGGCATCGGGATGGCCGGGACAAGCCCGGCAATGACGCGGAGAGGTGTGAGGCTGGTGGTGAGGTGCGAGGCTGGGTCGCTGTCTCGCACAGACTGACGAATCCCGCGCTCACGCGATGCCTCTTCGCCCTGATGAATCTCTCGTGATGTCAAAGAGCGTGAGGGTCCAGCACGTTTATCCTCGCGGCGATGTTCGCCCGAGGGTGTAGGAGGTCGAGGGAGGGCGCGGGGTGCGTCCGGCTCGCTCAGTACTTGAATTGTGAGAGCCGGGTGGCTCCCCGCGCACGGTTCTTTTAGGCGTACTGCGCCGTCCTCTGGCACGCAGGGCCTCCTGGA